>Ga0308159_1000539_pt1 | contig 82654 bp, 80 predicted proteins | sample PhyCR1_FD_201040 | JGI IMG/M metagenome (GOLD analysis project Ga0308159, IMG submission 201040) | Phyllosphere microbial communities from UC Gill Tract Community Farm, Albany, California, United States - DLSLC.R1 | ecosystem: Host-associated > Plants > Phyllosphere > Unclassified | place: USA...
GTCACGATCTTCGGCGGGTTTGCGCCTTTCATCATCACGGGCCTGATCGATGCGACGGGCAGCAAACTTGCACCGAGCTTCTATCTGATCTTCGCCTCACTCATCAGCATCGCGGCCATCTTCGGGGTGCGCAAGCGCCTGGGCATGCGATGACACGACACGGATTTCCGCCATGACGACACCCGATCGATCCCTTCCTGCCGAACCCGCCATTGCAGACCGCGCCGCGATCGCCGCACAGCACGAGGTGCTGCGCCAATGGATACGGGAAACGCCTGTAGTGGACCGCGACGACTTCCTGCCCGTCGCCGGCACGCGCATCAACTTCAAGTTCGAACTGCTGCAGGCCAGCGGCACCTTCAAGGCGCGTGGCGCCTTCTCGAACATCCTGGCGCTGGATCCGGCGCAAAAGTCGGCCGGCGTGACGTGCGTGTCGGCCGGCAACCACGCGGTGGCGGTGGCGTACGCGGCAATGCGCCTGGGCGTATCCGCCAAGGTCGTCATGATCAAGACGGCCAGTCCGGCGCGGGTGGCGCTGTGCCATCAGTACGGCGCCGAGGTCGTTCTGGCCGACGACGGCGCATCGGCGTTTGCCGAAGTGCGCCGCATCGAAAGTGAAGAGGGCCGCTTCTTCGTGCACCCCTTCAACGGCTACCGCACGGTGCTCGGCACCGCCACCCTGGGTCATGAATGGCTTGCACAGGCGGGCCAACTCGATGCGGTGATCGTGCCGATCGGCGGTGGCGGCCTCATGGCGGGCATCGCCACTGCGGTGAAGATGATCGACCCGGCTTGCAAGGTGTACGGTGTGGAACCGGTGGGCGCCAACGCCATGCAACAGAGCTTCGATGCGAACGGGCCCATCAAGATGGGGCCCATGCAGAGCATCGCCGATAGCCTGATGGCGCCTCATACCGAGCAGTACAGCTACGATCTCTGCCGCCGCCATGTGGATGCCTTGACGCAGGTATCGGACGATGCCATTCGCGCGTCGATGCGGCTGCTGTTCGATCAGCTCAAGCTCGCAGTGGAACCCGCCTGCGCTGCAGCCACAGCCGCGCTCGTGGGGCCGCTACGCGATACGCTGGCCGGCAAGCGCGTTGGCGTATTGCTCTGCGGCACCAATACCGATCCGGCCACGCTGGCCCGTCATTTGGGATAAGGCACGTGTCGGGGCGTGCGCCTTCAGAGGGCAATCGGCGTACGGCCTCAGTGGGCTAGCGGCTGACGGCCTCATGTTGACCGTCGGCGTCGGCATCAGGGCGCGACCCGCATGGCGCGGCGTTGCCGCCGGCGCCATGCCAACGTGTAAAGCCCCACGTTGAACACGATCGCGGCCACGCCGATGCCGATCTGCACCGGGCGCGTCAGTCCGGGTGGATAGATCAGCACGCGCGCGTAGTGGGCGATGAAACCTTCTTCGTAACCCGCCTGCCCTGCCGCCAGCCGCAACGCATTTTCCAGCGGCGTGAGCGGGCAGATGCCGCCGCTGAGGGTGATCCAGGCGCCCCACGCGACTGCCGGCACATGCAACCACGCCCAGCCCGGGCGCCAGGCCACGAGCGCCGCGCCCAGCGCCACGAACAGAACGAACGCAGCGTGAATCACCATCACGCCATCGGCGGCCCAGGCACTCATCCGCCGATCAATCCACCCAGAACGAGCACGGCCAACACGAGCCAGAAAATGCCGCCGATGATGCTGCGCTGAATGAACGCCTTGAATGCGGCGTACAGCAGGATCAATCCCAGGATGAGCCATGCGATGTTGAACACTGACGGGCTCATGCCCATCGCGCGCGCGAGGCCACCCGTAAAATCGCCGATCGCTTCGCCCACGCCGCCCAACAAAAACCGCAAGGTGTCGACGACCGCGCGTATCGCCTCGCCAAACGCACTGCCCAGCCACTCGAAAAAACCGTTGTTCATGACTCTGTTCGTAAGAAAGACATTAGCGGCATCCCGCAAGCGGCGTGCACCGTGCGCGCGACCCGAAAGATACTGCGAAAATCGTCACGGCGAGCCAGTCGCCGTTAATGCGGCTTGCCATACCGCCGCCTTGGCCGCCGGTGTCATTGCGGCGTGTGCCGGGCTTGTGGATGGCAAAGCGGTGTGGCGCACGCAGGATCCGGCCGACCACGCAGGCCGCACATGACGCGCATAAAGGCTGGCCGCCGCGCCCCCGTTGAACACCACATGATCGATCGACGGGTATTGCGCCAGCAACCCGCCGATGTCGTTGGCGACGATGCTCGCGCGCACAATGGCCGCGTCCAGGCTGCCGGGACGATCGCAGCGCGCCACCACATCCCATAGTGCCACACCGGCCGCCTGCAGCGCCTTGATCCGGACGGCGTAGGCCGTTTGGGCGTCAAAGCCGAAAACTTCGCCCATGATCGGCCAGAATGCGTTGCGCGGATGGGCGTAGTACTGATCGGCGTCCAGCGAGCGCACGCCCGGCATCGAGCCCAACACCAGCACGCGTGCGCGATCGTCGACGACGGGCGGAAAACCGACGACGTACATCGCGCGTCAGAGCCCGAGCCGGCGGGCGAGGTCGTTCATGTCGGAGGCGATCACGTCCCAATCCTGCTCCGGGGCGAGATCGCGCGTTTGCTGAAGGCCGTGCTCGGCGGGCCGCAATACGAACGCGGTGCGCAAGCCCTGGCGGCGCGCAGCCGCGAGATCGTTGTTGTGCGCGGCCACCATCATCAGTTGCTCAGGCGCAAGATCGAGGACGTCGGCCGTGCGCAGATAGGCTTCGGGCGACGGCTTGTAGGCCTGCGCCACTTCGGCGCCGAGAATGGCGTCCCACGGCAGCCCGCCGCGTTTGGCCATATTGAGCATCAAGGAAATATTGCCGTTGGATAGCGGCGCGATCACATAGCCCTTCTTGAGGCGGGTGAGCCCCTCCACACTATCGGGCCAGGGATCGAGGCGATGCCACGTGCGGTTGAACGCGACGAGGTCGCTTTCGGGAATCGCGCGAGGGTCGATGCCCACATCCTGCAACGTGGCATCGAGATTTTCCCGGTGCAGAACGTCCAGCCGCACGAACGGGCGCGCGCCGTCGCGCACCGCCTGCATCGCCGGCTGATACCGTTGCCGCCAGGCATCGGCGAAGGCGGCAGGATCGATGTCCTCGCGTCCGTGCCGGGCCAGAAAGGCCGTCGCGTCGCGCGTGACGCCGCGGCGCCAATCGACCACCGTACCGAACACGTCGAATACCAACGCGCGCACCTCATCCATCGCATCTTCTCCCTGGTGTATGGGGCAGGCCCGGTTGACGCAGACCCGTCGCCCGCTCGGGCAGCACGTAACAGGCTGACCCGCTCGAGCATGCCGGCCCCACGAATCGGGCTTACCTGCGCATCATCTTAGCGCAGCGCGAGCCCTGCAAGCCATGCAAGCCGGTCGTTAGACAGCCTTCGGGTTAAGGCGTAATCTGCATGCGCTGCGGACACCGCGGCGCCTCAGACTCCGGCCGGATTTATCGCATGCGACACGCCGCTCCAGCACCTTCTCCCCACGACGACACTGACGCGCCGCTGGCCGACCCACCTACCCGCAAGCAACTCTTCGCCGGCTTTTTCATGCTTGGCGTGACGGCCTTCGGCGGCGCACTGCCCCTGGCGCATCGCGCGCTGGTCGAGAAGCGCCGTTGGCTCAGCAATGCCGAGTTCACCGATCTGCTGGGCCTGTGCCAATTTTTGCCGGGCGGCAACATCATCAATATGTCGGTGGCGATCGGCATGCGCTTTCGCGGGGTGAGCGGGGCGCTGGCCGCGTTGATGGGCCTGATCCTGGCGCCGTCGCTGATCGTCATCAGCCTGGGCGCGGTGTACGACCGCTTCCAGCACGATCCGCACATCCAGCATTTCTTCGCGGGCCTGGCTGCCGCCGCAGCGGGACTTCTGATATCCATGGCCATCAAGATCACCCTGCCGTTACGCCGCAAGCTGCCGCTGATGGGCATCGTCGTAGCGGGCTTCGTGGCCATTGCCATCCTGCGGTGGCCGTTGTTGCCCACCATGCTCGTGCTCACGCCGCTCAGCGTATTGGTCACCTGGAAGTCGGGGTTGTGATGAGTGTGCTGATCTCACTGGCATTGATCTTCACGCAACTCTCGCTGCTGGCCTTCGGCGGGGGCAACACCATCCTGCCCGAAATGCAGCGGCAGGTGGTGGATGTGCATCACTGGATGTCGGCCGAAACCTTCAGCGCGTTGTTCGCGCTGGGGCAAGCTGCGCCGGGGCCGAACATGATGATCGTGACGCTCGTGGGCTGGCATGTGGCGGGCTGGCAAGGTGCCATCGTTACCTCGATCGCCAAGTTCGGGCCGTCCACCATCGTGACGATCCTGGCGTTGAGCGCCTGGGACCGGTTTCGCCACAAGCCGTGGCGGCGCCTGGTGCAGGTGGCGTTGGCACCGGTGACGGCAGGCTTGTTCCTGGCCAGCGGCTTCATCATCACGGAGGCCTCGGTGCACACGTGGTGGCTGGGCACCATCACGCTGATCTGCGCGGTACTCGCCGTCAAGACGCGCATCCATCCGCTGTGGCTATTGTTGGGCGGCAGTCTGGCGGGGCTCACCGGCATCGGGCAATGATGTTTCGGCAGGCGGGTCGAACACGGCGCATCGAGGCGATACCTCGCGCCGCTGTTGCCCTATGCAGCCCTTGCGGCGACGCGGCGATGGCGCGGCGATGGCGCCTCGTGCAGCGCTCACGGCACCGCGACGATCACGCCACGTGCTGCTTGAGCCGCTCGATGATGAACGCCAGAAATGTCTGTACGGCACGCGGCAGCATGCGGCCGTTGAAGGTTTGAATCTCGACATCCCGCCGGCCCATGGCACGGTCGCGCAATGGCACAGCCGTCAATATGCCGTCGGCCACACGATGACGCACCGACACCTCACCCGATAAGGAAACGGCATCGGATTGCGCCACGAAGTTGTAGATCGCGGGGGCGTAGTTGCTGGTGAAGACCGATTTCATCGCCAGATTCTGCTCGGCGCAAGCCACGTCGAACAACTGCCGTAGCGTGAGCGACGGGTCGGGCAGCGCCAAGGGATACGCTTGCAATTGCGCCAACGCGATGCGGTCGAAACGCTCCAGAGGATGGCCTCGACGCATCACCACCATCACCGGTGCCTTCAGGCGGCTCTCGACCTTGATGTCGCGCTCGGGCGCCCGGCTGAAACTCAAGCCGATATCCGCCTCGCCCTCGCGCAGCATCCGCGATACTTCGCGCGAATCGCCCACCGCCAGATCGAACTGGATATCCGGATACGACACCTGGAACGCCGCGATGGCGAGCGGCAGAAACTCGGTGGCGAACCCGGTCGTGCTGCACAGGCGCACGCGCCCGCTGCGCAAGCCATTGAGCGCGCGAATTTCGTTGACCGCGCGATCGGCATCCAGCGTGGACTTGTAGGCATAGGCGGCGAGCACCTCGCCCGCCGCGCTGGGCACCATGCCGCGCGCGCGACGCTCGAACAACACCGTATCGAGTTCGGCCTCGAGCGCCGAGATCTGCCGGCTGATCGCCGAGCTCACCACATTCAACTTCACCGAAGCAGCGTTGATCGACCCGCAGCGTACGACCTCCAGGAAGTAGCGCAAGGCCGTATCCTGCAGATAACGTGCGGACATGACGGGCTCCTTAAAGCTGCGTCATTCTATCGACACATTGGCCTGCTGTCCGATGGCGGAAAACCGCTCGATCTCGCCGGCCATGCGCTGGCGAAAAACGTCCGGCCCCAGGTTGACCGGTTCGAGCGCATTCGCCTCGATGGTGCGTCTGACGGCGTCGTCGGCCATCGTCTTTTCGACGGCCCGTCCCAACGTATCGATGATGGCCTGCGGCGTGCCCGCGGGCGCAGCCATGCCGTACCACCCAAGGAAGTCGACGCTGGGATAACCGGCTTCGGCAAACGTGGGCACGCCCGGCAGTGACGGCACGCGCTTCGCACCCGTTACCGCCAGCGCCTTGATCTTGCCCGCCGCCACTTGCGGCGAAGCCGATGCCGCCGTGTCGACGCCCATATCGATCTCGCCGCCGATCAAGGCCGTCACCATTTGCGCGCTGCCTTTGTACGGCACGTCGAGCATGTCGGCCTTCAACGCCTGCGACATCATCAATCCTGCCAGATGCGGCGCCGAGCCCGCGCCGAACGTGCCGTAGGACACCTTGCCCTTATCGGCGCGCTCGCGTGCGTACTTGGCCAGCGCCGGCAGATCGGCCATGCCCAGATCGCTGCGGGTGACCAGCACCACCGGCGCCAGCGCCAGCACGGCGATCGGCGCGAAGCTCTTTTGCGGGTCGTAGCTCAGGTTTTTCTTCAAGGCCGGCAGGATCGAATACGTGGTTGAACCGGTCATCAGCAAGGTGTAGCCATCCGGCTCAGCGCGCGCCACGGCATCTGCACCGATCACCGTCGAGGCACCCGGGCGATTTTCCACAACGACCGCCTGGCCCAGCACTTCGGCCAACCGCTTGCTCACCACACGCGCCACCACGTCGGTGCCGCCGCCCGGCGGGAAAGGCACGATCATCTTGATCGGGCGATCGGGATAGGCCGCGTGCGCGCTACCGGCCACGGCCAGCAGGCTCATCGCCACCCAAGACAACAACATCGTGCGTTTCATTATTTTCCCCGTTGTATCGACGGCCGCGTCTCGCGGCAGCCCATGTCCCAGAAGAGCCCCGCCATCATGGCCAGCCCTTCGCGAATGATTGGTTCGAGCGCATGCTCGTTGGGCGCATGCTGCGCGCACCCCGCATAGGAATGCGGCACCCACAAGGTGGGCAATCCCAATGTGCCGGCAAACACGTCGTTGGGCAGCGAGCCGCCCAGGTTCGGCAGAATCGACGGCGCGGTACCGGTGGTGGCGGCAATCGAGGCGCTGGCCCACTGCACCCAGGCGTTGTCCGGATCCAGCCGCGTGGCGGCCGCGCTCGCTCCCGTGGTCACCTTGATCACGCCGAAGCCGGCAGCATCGAGATGCGACTGCACATGCGTTTGCAGATTTTCCCAATCGGTACCCACCACGAAGCGCAACTGACACACCGCCTGCGCGCGCCCGGCAATGGCGTTGACCGGGCGATCGACACGGCCGGCACCCAGCGCCAGAATCTCCAGGCTGTTCCAGCCGAACACGCGTTGTGCGGGCGTCATGCCCGGTTCGCCCCAATCGGCATCGATCGCCGGTTCGCCCTCACCGCTGCGCACGTCCAGATCGGCCAGCGCGCGGTCCACGGACGCGGGTATCGCCGGCGGCCGCAGTCCATCGATCAGAATCCGGCCCCGGCCGTCCACCATCGTGGCCAGCGCATTGACGAGTACGGTGGCGGGATTCGCGAGCAGCCCACCCCAGTTGCCCGAGTGGTAGGCGCCGGCGCGCAGGTCCACGTCGAGCGTGAAGTTCAACGCGCCGCGCGAGCCCAGGAAGAGCGTCGGCGTCTCGGCGTGCAGACGCGGACCATCGCTGGCAATCAACACATCCGCAGCCAGCAGGTCGCGGTTCGCCGCGCAGAAATCGTTCAGTCCCGGCGATCCTGCTTCCTCACCGGTTTCGATCAGCACCTTGATGTTGAAACCCACTTTGCCGTCACGTGCCGCATATACCTGCTCTAGCGCAGTGAGCACGATGAGATGCTGGCCCTTGTTGTCGGCCGCGCCGCGACCATACCAACGCGCACCCTCTTGCGTCAGCATCCAGGGCGAAAGTCCTTCGCGCCACTGGGCATCCTGACCCTGCACGACGTCGCCATGGCCATATATCAGTACGGTGGGAAAGGCCGGGTCTTCGATCCGAGTGGCCGTCAGGAGCGGCAGATCCATCCCGGACGGGTTGGCATGCACGACGATGTCAAAGCCCAGATCGGCCAGCAACGGTGCGATGTGCTCGTTCAGATATGCGTGCTGCGCCGGTGCAGCCGTTGGGTCTTCGCTGGTGCTGCGCACGGAAACGGCCGCGCCCAGCAGGGCAGCGAAACGCCCGCTGTCCCATTCTTTCACTGCCGCCGAAACGGCATCCACTCGCGACACAGCCTGCTCCCTGTCCAAATCGGGATTACTGTAGTGCGCGCCTTACAATGCCACAATTAGATTTTTATCACGGCTGCGTTGCCGAAAAAGCAAGGCCGCGAGTGCGGGAGCTATGGTGCGAGAATCAGCACTTTGAGCTGGCTCGGTACGATACGCATGCCAACCGTATTGAACGTGTTCTGTACCGTGACGCTCGTGAGACGTGTGGCCGGCGTGCCCTTGAGCAAGACGGTGAATGCGCCGGTAATGTGGCGCGACGAGCCCATCACCGTATGCGACACGACACCGGTCGCCACGCCCGGGTTATCGCCGTTGGTCAATGGCGTGATCGTGGCCATATTGTGAACGGGAAGTCCCACGTAAAGAATATTGATGGCGTTGGGAATTGCCGTGGGGCCGAGTGCAATATCGGGATAAGGGATCGGCACCGGCGCCGGCATCGGCGTCAGGCACACATCCGGAAAGGCCAGGTCCAGGCCCATCATTTGTGTATTCGCAAACATGTTCTCTCCTAGCGGGCAGCGCGCTTGGCGGCATCCCAAAGTTCGGCTTCGAACAACGCGGGGTCGTTCTCCAATACACCAGGCTGGTGGACCCAGGCCGGGCGGTCGCTTACGGCACGATGAAACTTGGTGCGCGAAAAATGGGCACCATCGAAACGTGCCTGGCTCAAATCGGCATAAGAGAAATCGGCATAGGTCAGCTCGGCGCGCGCCAGCACCATGCCGCGGCCGCGCGCGCGATGCCAGATCGACTGCTGCAGAACGGCATCGCTGAGATCGAGATCGTCGGCGATCGCGTCCACCCAAATGCTCTGCAGGGCCGTCAGGCCACGCGCACTGGCGCCCGACAGATCCGCCTTGTTGAACAACGCCTGCTGCGCGCAGGCCCCGTCCAGATTCACCCCGTGCATAACCGCGCCGGCGAAATTGCATTGCGTGAGCACAGCGTGCGTGAATCGGCACCGGCTGAGATCGGCGCCGGAGAACTGCGACATCGTGAACCACTGCCCCGCAAGATTCTGATCTGCCAGATTGGCATCGTTGAAGATGCCATTATCGAAGCGCACACCCTCGAAATTGACGCGTCGCAGGTCGAGTCCCTGAAAGAGCGCTCCCGTCAGCACGGTCTGTGCGAAATCGGCATCGGCCAAGCGGCAGTCCACAAAATAAGGGTGATCCGCACGCGCGAAACGCAAGCAACTGCCATTCAGCTCGCTTTGCGTGAACACCGTGTGCTCGACGCAGGCGCCAGAGAAGTTCGTCCGTACCGCGTTGCAGGTCACGAACGACGCCGTGCGCAAATCCGTGCCACCGTAATCTGCATCGGAAAGATCGCTGTCATGCGTCATCGCGCGCACCATGCTCGCACCCGCAAACGTGGCGCCCTGCAGATTGCACTCTGCAAACACGGCCTCGTCCAACTGCGCACCGCGAAAATCGGCGCCGGAAAAATCGACGCGGCTGAAAACGCCGCCCGATAGATCGAGCCCGGCAAAGACCAGCCCCCGCCCTTCAACATCCTGGAAGATCTCACCTTCCTTTACCCGTTGCTGCCACATCGAAGGGGTCATGCTTGCCCCTCTTGCGCGCGTTGCGGCAACGTCTTGAGCTCCGTCATGTAGGCACCCTGCGTCAATGTGGCCGCATTCACCTGGGTCTGCGACAGATCGGCACGAAACAGGTTCGCGCGCGAAAAATTGGCGCCACGGATGTCCGCTTTTTGAAACGACGTGCCGATCAAACTGGCATCCAGACAGTCCGTGTCACGCAACGTGGTGCGCACGAACATCGACTGCGGCGCACGCGCCTGTCGCAGCGAGGCACCCGTCATATCGGCGTTCGAGAAATCGCAGGTGTCCAAAACAGCGTCGTGGAACGAGGCGCGCTTGATGGAAAGATCGCGCAGCGTGCACTGCGTCAAGTGGGCGCCATCGAAACGGCAACCATCCAGTGCCGTGTTCACCACGAACGCGGTGGTCGTCATGCGGGCGCGCGAAAAATCGGTGTGCGCGAGTTCGCTGGCCATGAACGAGCAGTCGGTCAACTGCGCGCCCTCGAATCCGCATCCGGTCAATGTGCATCGATAAAATCCGCTCTTGCTCCAGCGTGCTGCGGCAAAATCAAGTTGGGTCAGGGCATGCTCGAACCAGAACACCATGTCGAACTGCGCGCCATGAAAACGAGACGCCGACCAACGCAGCCCACGCAAGATATTCTGCTTGAAGCGTGCACCGTCAAACATGCACTGCGTCCATACCGACTCGTCGCAGAGGGCGGCATCGAAAGTCGCGCCGACGAAGCTTGCGCCCTGCGCCTGAGACAACGACAGATTGGCGCGAGAAAAATCGACGCCATCCCATCGGGTGCCGCGCATCACGGCACGCGCCAGCACCGCCTCGGTGAAGTCGGCTCCCTGAAAATCCGCATCGGACAGATCGGCGCCTTCCAGCTGCGCGCCCACGAAGCGGGCGCCGGACAGGGTCATGCCGCTCAGATCCGCGCCCGTGAGATCCATGCCGCCAAAATCGCGCGTATCGGCATAAATGGCGGCCACGCGCTCACGCACCGCCAGCGCGGCGGGCTGCGCCAGGCGCGCGACCCCAGCCTGAAACTGTACAGAGTACAGGTACACCTTGCGCAGCGATTGTTCGGCCTGCACGAACGAGCGGCGTTGTTCTGCACCGCCCGCGCGGGCCACAGCGGCATCGTGCATCGGATCGCCTGCGCGCCCGCTCGCCGCAATGGCGGCGACCAACGCCTGCTGCGCGCGCTCGGCATTGAAGGTCGGTGGGCCGGAAACGCCCGACGCGGCGATATCGGACAACTTATCGACGTCCATCGCGCCAAAGTCCACGCCTTGCGCCTTCATCTCACGCGCCCGCGCTTGCATGCCCTCGCGCGCTTCATTGAGCTCGGCTTCGGCGTCCACTTTCATCTGCTCAGATTGCGCCATGATCGCGGGCAATTGATCGAGATCGAATGGTTTGTCCGGCCCCATGCGCTGCGGCAGATAATTGTTGCTGTCCAACCCCTGACGCTCGATCATGGCGCGCGCGTCGCTCTCGCACTTGAGGCGCCATGCTTCGAGGTTGCGCTGCATCGGACCGGTTTGGGCCTGTGCGCCGTCAACCCAGGCGCCGATCGCCTCCGCGGGCACGAGATCCCTGTCGCGAAAAATATAGGCGGCAGCGGTTTCGACGTTTGCACGTTGCTCGAACGTCGTCACGTAATGATCCAGCGAGTGAGTGGCGCCGGGGGCTTCGAGCGCGGGCATGATATGCAGCACATCGGCGCCGTCGTCTTCGATCACATCGATCGCACCGTGGTAGATCATGATGACCGATTCGCGATGCGGTATCAGCCAGGCGGTGGTGGCACGCAATGGCACGCTCACCAGATCGGTGCGATCGCCGCGATCGAGATTGACGAAGCAGCGCGCCTGCCAGTCAGGCAGATGCCCACGCCAGCACACCTTCTCAGGATGCAGGTTCCACGCTTCGAAAGGCGCGCCGGGCGGCAACGAATCGCGGCCGGCCCAGCGCTGATCCGGCTCGGCCGCATTGAAGATGCGGGCATCCATGTCCGGAAAGAACCCGGGGAAATCGGTCTGCAGCCAGCGCTCGCTATAGGTGCCGGCCAGAGCGAATCGTCGCGGCCAGGTGAAATCGACCGGTCCCAGGCCCGCCGGCGCCACCGGCTGGCCGGCGCGATGGATGCGCTGCAGCGGATGCTCGATGTTCGGCACGCGCCGCGTTTTCACGCCATTGACGATCTCGTCCACGTGGCCGATGCCATGCGGATTTTCGGCCCAGCCCGGCCCGCCATAGCTACGACCCCAATCCAGTGGCATGTCGTCGAACGCGCTGGGCGCGGTCATTTTGCCGTCCAGCCAGTACCGGTCGCCAAACACCAGCAACTGCTTCTCGAGATCGCCCACGCGCACGCGCACGGCACATTGGGTTTTATCGTCCTGATGGCGGGTATACGCCCGGCCGGCCACCAGAAACTCGGCCTCGGGTTTGGGCACCGCCAGATCCAGCACACCTTGCGCCGCCAGGTCTTCGTTCACGCATTGCCACAGTTCGATATCAGGCCGCAGCATCGGGCGCGGTCCGGACAAATCGACCAACGCGATTACGGCAATACCCAGGCGATTGCCACCCAGCCATCTGAAAGGCCGCGGCATGACGCTCAGGCGGAACGGTTTGATCGTCTTCATGGTTGCGCCGTGCTCGTGCAGCGAGCGAAGCACGGGGCTTCGCTCTGGTGTCGGTTAGGGTTGTCCGCTCGCGGGCGCGCCAAACACGACACGATCGAGCGATACCTTGTCGCGCTGCTGCGGATGCACGCGCACACCGATCTGTTGTCCGGGCTGATAGCGCGGCAACTCGACGATCTTGATCACATCGCGAATCTTCGCCGTATACGGCGTGCCATCGACTGGCTGCACGCTCACCGTCAACTCCACCTGCGGATTCTCGTTCATCCAGATGCCGGTCTGTTCGACGGAAAGAATCTTTGCGATAGCCTGCACGCCATGCTGCTGCAACGCACCGGCTTGCCCCGCATCCTTGAGAACGGGCGCCATGAATTTGTAGGCCATGAAGAGCAACAGCGCCACCGCGAGGATACTGCCGCCCACATTGGCGGAAAGACCGAGCACGAAATGCCCCACGTACACCCAGGCCAGCGAAATGACCACCCATGCAAGTACAGTTTTCATGGTCAGGTTTTCAGGTGGGCCGTGGCCACTGAAATTCGAATCGCGGTCGCCAAGGTCAGCGACAGCATCGTCGTACGAAAGTCATTTGGGACGTTCTTCATCTGCATTCCCGTGTAATCGAAATTGACGCCTGTGACACCGCCCTTGATGGCCGTTGCCGAAACGTTGGCAATCGACGTCGAACGCTTGACCGCAGAAAACTGCGTCCAGTCGATCAACGTATCGACGACGGTCTGTGCAAACGTCTCTTTCTTCGTCGGATCCACCTGCGTGAACTTCGGCGTGGACACCACGATCTCAGGCGCAGACATCATAATCTTGGTGTCGGAGTGCATCGACAGGTCCTGCGTGACCGTTTGCGCATAAACGCCATCGATCGTATCCGTCGTCGCACCCGTAATGGTATCGCTGACGTCACCTGTAATGGCGCGCGACACCGCTCCGGTGATGGTCTTGGTGATGTCGCCCTCGACGGTGCTGGTGGTCGCGCCAACCGTATGATTGAGCGTCGCGCCAGTATGCGTGCGATCGATGGCGCCCGTGATGGTGTCGGTCGTATCGCCTTTCAGCGTACGGGTGAGATTACCGGTGGTCTCGCGCGTGACGTCGCCGGTAATCGTCACGCCCACCGGACCGGTGACGGTGCGTGTCTGGCCACCCGTGATCTCTTCGGTCGCGCCCTGGCTGATCGTGCGCGTCTCGCCCGACTGATAGGTCGCACTCTCGGCACCGGTGATCACCGTGGTGCGCGTGCCGGTGACCGCATTGGTCTCGAAACCACCCACGATATGGCTGCGGTTGCGATCGACCTTGTGCAGCTCGTCGGCTTCCACTTCGGTGCGCATATTGCGCTCGGCGTGCATCCAGATTTCTTCGCTGCCCGGCTTATCTTCGAACATGAACGCGTTGGCCGTGCCCGGCGTGCCATCCTGCGAGCGGCTGAGGAAGCCGCTCTGCGTGGCGTTGCCGGGCAGATCCCACGGCGGCATATTGGACGCGTTGTAGACGCGGCCGATCACGATGGGGCGATCGGGTTGACCGCCGATGAAATCGACGATGACCTCGTCATTGACGCGCGGCAACTGGATGCCGCCAAAACCGCCACCTGCCCACGGGCTGGATACCCGCACCCAGCATGAGCTGTTTTCGTTTTTCTCGCCGTAACGGTCCCAGTGAAATTGCACTTTGATCCGGCCGTAGCTGTCAGTCCAGATTTGCTGTCCGGCTTTGCCCACCACACGGGCCGTTTGCGGGCCGTGGGTGCGCGGCTGAGGCGTCAAACGAGGCGCACGATAGGGATTGCTCGACGGCAGTACCACGACATCGGCATCGAACATGAAACCGCTATCGTTGCCGCTGGCGTAACCGCCCTCGCGAATGCGATAGTTCGCACTGACGATCAGGTACTCGCGGTTTTCTGCGTTACGGGGATGATTGCGCAGCGTAAAGAGATAGCCGGGGGCAATGCCGCGCACGTTGGTCGAGGCCCGGATCTGCTCCTGCCGGCTCTGCAGATCCTCCAGCCGCACGCGGGTGTAATGATCGGCATGGTCGGGATCGGTGTAGCCGCCCAGCCATTCGTACACCTCGAGCTTGCTGTTATCAAACCCGGATTTGTTGGTGCGGCGCGCATCGAGGCTGGCGCCGGGCTTGCGAAAATCGTAATCGACGGTGGCAAACCCGCCCGGCGTAATCTGCTCGGCGATTTCCCAGGACGAAACGAACTCTTCCTGCGGCAACGTCCCGGCACGATCGGGCGCGTAATACGTCAGCAAGTCGGTTGCAGGAGCCGCCTCATGCTGCGCCATGTCATCGGTCAGCACCAGCGTATGTTTACCGTTCTCGTGCTTGAACCAGTAATAAATCCCTTCGTGTTCCATCAGACGGCTGATGAATCCGAAGTCTGTCTCCTGGTACTGCACGCAATATTCCCAGTTGCGATAGTTCCCGGCCAACTTGATATCGAGCGGAAAATCATAGTCGCTCAAGACGTCCTTGATGACTTCCGGCACGCTCTTGTTCTGGAAAATCTTGCTGTCGGACGTCTGAGTGAGATACCACAGCCAGGGGCGCACCGTGGCGCGGTAGAGGTAATACAGATCGGTCGTGCCTTCACTGCCCACCAGCACGCAACGGGTAATCTGCCCGCTCAGGTAGCGGTTTTCAACCCCTGCAGATTCGCGTTTGACTTCCAACGTGAGCGGCTGGCCCAGCAATGCTTTCATATCGAGCGAGTGCGAGCGCGACACCAACTCCACTTCAAACTCGAAAAGCTGCGAGAGGGCTTCGTTGCCATGCATGGCACGAAACATCAATTGATCCGGGGGTAACGGCGTGTAGGCCGTAACGACGCGTTCCATGCTGGGCTCCGTAGTGGCGCCCCTTGATCGATTGATCGATTGACGGCGCACTATTCCAGTGTGAATGAGCGCCGAATTCTATTGACCCCCTCTGACCCGAGTTCGGTTAGCAACCTATCCTTTTGTTTTTTACAATTTATACACAGTTGATTACGGCTCAACGCATTCCCGACGCGGACGCTGACGGGGGAATGACGGCAACTTTGGCAAGCACGCCGCGGTCGCGGGCGTTCAGAAGCGGCAGGAAGATCAAGCTTGCCAGGAGCCAGACCATCGCAGCCGACCACACCGTTTGACTCAAAAAATGCGCGCCCTGGACGATCCGCAACACGCTCAGTCCCGCGCCCCAGGCAATCGACAAGGCAAGGCCCAGCCGCATCAGCGCCGGCCGATCCAGCACGCGCGCCGCGAAATACAGCGCAAACAATGCGTAGCCGGCCGCTGCATGAGTACTGGGCAGTGCACCGCCGGACGCTTGACCCGTCAGCGCAAAAAAATGCGTCGGCAACGGCAAGGCGCCACCAAACAATTGCAGCATATACGGCCTGGGCAAGGCCGTCAGATGCTTGAGCAGGATGGCTGCGACCGGCCCAGCCACGAGTACCACCAGCACGGCAGTGCATACGCCGCGAAAGGGCCTCAGATCGGGACGGCGCAGGCCTGCTCCGATGATGGCCACCGCACAGGCGCCAATCAGAAGGGGCAGCGCGATCATGATGCGATCGGCAAGCAGGGAAAGAATATGCGAATGTCGCCCGACGAAGGCGCCGGCCGCATCGTCGTACGTCAGATGGGCAATGAACAGGTCCAGTCCTGAACGACCGATCGCCCAGGCCAGCAGGCCCAGCAATGCCGTCACACCGACAACATGTGTCTTTAAATAACGTTCTGAGCGCATCAATGAGAAACCTTCTGGCTGTCTGGCAAGCCGCAATCGAACCGACGAGGTATATCGCCAACGGCGAAGCGACCGATGTGACAGGCTAATGACCGCGGCGTCGAATATTCATCAAATGCCCGTCAACACATCGACATCACAACGAAATTGCGGGCATGCTATGTGCTTACAAATCCGCTCACAGCTCAGTCGTCGCGACGCGAGCTGACGAATTCGATAGGCAGGACCGGTGCGGTTCATTCGGGAGGGCGATACAAGATGGTGTTCAGACGATTGAACCGGGCGAAACAGGTTGCGCTGTTCGCAGGAAATCGCGTGGCGGAGTACATCGAACTTTTTACATTAGAGTTCGCGTTGTACCGGACTGCGCTGATTACAACGCTTGCGGCTTACATCGCCATGGTGTTCTGCGCGATCTTCGCGGCGGCATTTCTGTCGGTGGCGATCCTTGTGTCGTATTGGGGCACCGATCATCGCGTGACGGCAGCCTGGGTGATCTTCGGCGTGTGGTGCCTTTTGAGCATCGTGGCTTTCGTGATCGCCAAGCGTGCAGCGCCCGATTCGGCACCACAGTCGGCGCTCAGCGAACAGCTCAAGATGGATATGGAAACGATCAGGGGGAACTATGGGCACGCTGACCGCGCTCACGAGAAGGAATGAGCTTTTGGCAAAGATGGAGCTGGAGCGCGTTGCGTTGTTCGTTCCTCAACTTGAGGGGCCTGCACGCCGCCCCACCGGTGTTGTTTTTAAAAACGTTGAACTTTGGGCCACGACCGGTTTGCTGCTGCTTGCATCTGCAGTAGGCTGGCCGAAGGCATTGAAAGGTCCCGTTCGGACCATCGCATCGGTTTCTCTGCGCAACCGAGTGGCCGCTTTAATGGCCCGTCCCGAACGGCAATCCGAGGCGCAGCAAAGCAAGGAGCAAGACATGGTCATTACGGCTAGTGGTGAAGGCGATTTCGAACAGGACTTCGAAGCAGTGAAACGCACCGGACGTCGCACCGGACGCAACTTGAAGGCCACGGGCCGTCAGTTCAAGCAGGACGCCGGCGACAACCTGCGCGATCTGCTCGACAGCCTCGAAACCTCATTGCGCGATGGCAACGACAGCGACGTCGAAGCCTTGCGTGCCCGACTGCGTACGCAGTTGGATGACGCCCGCGATACGCTGGGCGATGCTGCCGACACGGCCAACAATTTCGTTCGCGAAACGATCGACACTGCCGAAGAGTACGTTCAGGTTCGCCCCTGGCAAGCTCTGGGCATGGTGGCTGGCGCCGCGTTCCTGTTGGGCGTGATCGTCGGCCGCAACTGATCGCGCAGCTTCGATCGGTACGACCAGACGCCCCTGCTGAAGGGGCGTTTTTCTTTGGGCGGCGTGATGACGGCTTCCCGGTGTAGGATGACGCGGTTAAGCAATCAGACTGAAGAATCATGCAAGACCAATTCGATTTCGACTTTTTTGTGATCGGCGGCGGCAGTGGCGGTGTACGCGCCGCCCGGATGGCCGCGCAGCGTGGGGTGCGCGTAGCGCTGGCCGAAGGCCAGGCGCTGGGCGGTACCTGCGTCAACGTTGGGTGTATCCCCAAAAAGCTTTACAGCTATGCAGCGCACTACGCCGAGGCGTTCGAGGAAGCCCGTGGATTCGGCTGGGACATCGACGCCCCCCGCTTCGACTGGGAACGCCTGAAAGCGAACCGCGCCCGGGAGATCACGCGGCTGAACGGCATCTATGAAAATCTGTTGACGCAAGCGAAGGTCACCCTTCTGCGGGGCTGGGCCACCTTCATCGACGACCATACCATCGAAGTGGACGGCCAGCGCCACACGGCGCGCCACATTTTGATCGCCACCGGCGGCCAGCCCAGCTTGCCGGATATCGACGGCCGCGAGCATGTGCTCGTGTCCGACGAGATCTTCGACCTCTCGCCCTTCCCCAAGCGCCTGCTGGTGGTAGGTGGCGGCTATATCGCCTGCGAGTTCGCCTCGATCTTCAATGGCCTGGGCGCAGATGTCGTGCAGCTGTATCGCGGCGAGCAGATCTTGCGCGGTTTTGACGACGACGTGCGCCATTTCGTGGCGGCCGAGATGATCAAGACGGGTGTCGATCTGCGACTGAATGCCGGCGTCAAGTGCATCAAGAAAGTGGGCGACGAACTTGAGGTGACGTTGAACGATGGCACCACGCTCAACGTCGATCGCATCCTTTACGCCACGGGGCGGGTGCCGAATGTGAGCGGGCTCGGTCTGGAAAAACTGGGTATCAAACAGGGCCGCGATGGGGCGATCGAGATCGACGACCGCTACAACACGTCGGTGCCGTCCGTCCATGCGCTGGGGGATGTCACCGCTCGTATCCAGCTCACGCCGGTGGCGCTCGGCGAAGCGATGACGCTGGTCGATCATTTGTTCGGCGACGGCCGCCGGGAGATGAGCTACGCGTACATTCCCACTGCCGTGTTTACCCATCCCAACATCGGCACCGTGGGATTTTCGGAAGCTGACGCGCGTGCCGAATTTGGCGATATCGCGGTGTTTCAAACCGACTTCAAGCCGCTAAAACACACGCTCAGCGGCAGTACCGAGCGTACGTTCATGAAACTCCTGGTCGATCGCGCGACCGATCGCGTGGTGGGTCTGCACATGGTGGGCCCGGATGCGGGCGAGGTCGTACAGGGCTTTGCAGTGGCCATGAAAGCCGGCGCCACGAAGCATATCTTCGACACCACGATCGGCATTCATCCCACTTCGGCCGAAGAATTCGTGACCATGCGCACGCCGGTTTCGTAACGCAGCGTCATGTTTTGTGCCTGATGCAGCAGGCGCGCATTGATAAAGTATTCGAATCCTTTATCAAGAGAGTGCTTTCATGCGCCTGCTGCTCGCGTTGCTTCTTCCCTTCTCGGTTTTCTTCACGATCGGAAAACCCTTATCCGGCATTATTTGCCTGATCCTTCAGATCACGCTGATCGGCTGGATTCCAGCCGCCATCTGGGCGGTGTACGCGCTCAATCAATACAAGACCGACCGCAAGATCGAAACGGCCTTTCGCGGTCGTTGATCGCCCTGGCGCTCGTGGCTCGACGACTCAGTCGGGACCGAGTGCACTGGCCGGCTGCACTTTGCACGAAGCATTGACCTGCGCGCCCGAAGCGAACTGAAACGCAACGGGCAGCAGTGCACCGATCTTGGCTTGGTCGGTGGGCTTCTCCAGCATGGCGTGATACCCGCCAGGTGCAAACGTGAGATTGCCCTTGGCCGGGACGTCGATCTCGTGCGCCATCGTCATCTTCGCCATACCGCCGGTTTTCTGCGTTTGATGCAGCATGGCCATGCCGTAGCCCGGTACCACGATCCCTGTCAGCTTGGCCGCTGCACGTCCCGCATTGGTGACGGTGAAATAGCCGGCCGACGGCACTTGTGCGGGCATTGCGCGAATCCAGCACCCCTGCACGCTCAACTGCTCGGCCCGCCCCTGCGCCAATGCGCGCTCGGTCGCATCGCTCGGCGCCTGAAGCGTCACACCATGTCCGGCATGCGCCGCTGACGAGGCGGCGGGTATCGATGCCGGCGCACCGTGACCCGAAGCCGCTGTGGCCGCCGCAGACGTGGCGGACGTTGCACTCGCCGCAGCCCCGTCTTCCGGTAGATGATGCGCCATGACGGCCATTGGCAGGCTGCCGATGACAAACGTGAAAATCGTGTTCCGGAACAAGGAAGTCATGAAAATCCCCGGCGCAATGTGCGCCACTGCCACGGGCCGCCAGCACAGCGGGCGACTCGGCTGTCGGGATTATATGAACGTCTGGAACGCCTTGCCGAGTCGCTTGAGGCATATCGCCTGCCATTCGCTCGACGCCACGGCGCGCCTGATCGCGCGCCGCGGGTGGCGTGATCGGGTGGCGTGATCGGGTGGGCGCGCTCCGGTGTGCGGGATCGGCTGGGCGTGATCTAGAATCGACGTCTGACCGCTCCTCTACATCCTACAGACGGCCCGCAACCGGGCCCTTGACCCGAGACCGTGCCATGACCGATCACCGCCCGCCCAGCGAACCTTCCTACGATCCCCGCCCCGCTGGAACCGTTCTGGCGCAACGCTGGCGTGCCGGCGATCAGTGGATCGCACTTCCTGAGGAGGTTCGTCCCAACGATCTGGACGCCGGCTACGCGTTGCAGTCGACCGTGCTGGCGCAGACGGGCGAGACCCCGTGCGGCTGGAAGCTCGGCGTCGGCAATCCCAACGCCCTGCGTAAATTCAACCTCTCGCGCCCACTGTTTGGCCGGCTGACCTCCCAGCGCATGCATGACGCCGCCGAGCTCATCGTGTTGTCGCGCGGCGCGCCTGTCACCGTCGAATTTGAAATCGCGTTCGTGTTGAACCGCGACATCGCGCCGGGCGATGCGCCGGCAGATCCTTTCGATGCGGTCGCCACTGCACACCCCGCATTCGAACTGGTGTTGTCGCGTTACGTCGATCGCATGGCAGTGGGCTGGCCCAGCTTCATCGGCGACAACGTCGGTTTCGAGGCCTTCGTGCTCGGCGAAGAAGTCAGCCTGAGCGATGTGCCCGGGATCATCGAGCGCATCGAGGTGTATACCGACGGCGTGTTGTCGACTCGGGGCGTGACCGGGGACGATTTGCCCGGCACCGGTCAGGCGCTCGAACATCTGTTCGAGCATGCGGCCCATTATGGGATCACCCTGCGCCGTGGCGAAATCGTCACCTGCGGTGCCGTCGCGAAACCCTATGACGTCGCGGCTGAAGATGCTGAAATCGAGGCGCGTTACGGCAGCGGCGCACTCAAGATCGCCTTTACCCGTTAGCCCGCAGTCGACCCCTCAATCGCCTTCTTCAAGGCGGCAGGAACGAGTAGGGGTTGCGCCCTTGCGACTCCAGATTCTGCCGTGAAGACCGCATGAGTTCCGATCGGCCGAACGCATCGATCGAGGACCGCGCCATCTCTTCCAGGCGGCGCGTGATCGCCTTGCCGATGGCCAGAACGGGAATCGGTCCGGAGCACGTCAAGATATCCAGATAATCGACGGCGCGACGCTGCATCGCCGTCAACTGCCCCAGCGAATCAGCCCGCCGACCCAATCGTGTTTCGTTGCCGAACATGCCGTGCCCTGCGGTGAACATATTCGGCAGGATCAACTGTCCGGGGCCGATCGCGCACATATAGGCGTCGAGCTTCAAGTGCTTGGGCAGCACCTCGATCACATCCAGGCATGTGCTGATCGCCAACGAAATGAAGTTGTCCTTCAGCATGCCCAGCCACACCTCATCGGCGCGCGCCCCGGCGCACAGCAAGGGCACTTCGGCCGTCCAGGTTTCCGGTTCCAGTCCGAGCACGCTGCGAAACACCTGTGCGTGATACGTGCGAATCACCGCCATCGGCAACTCGCGATGCACGCCGGTTGCGCGATAACTCACGCCGCGTGCTTCGCAGTCGAGCTGCATCAGTCCCTTGTTGATCTCAAGCAATGTATCGTCGGTGACCGTCTTCCCGCGCCGGCGCGCGTACTCGGTGCAATACGCGATGGCGATCGTGCCGGATTCGTCATTGCGCTCGACCACGCCGCGCGCCAACGGCGCGTAGATCGAGCCGTGGGCTTCGAGGTATCGGTAATAGCCGGATCGGTCGCCCTCGGCGTTCAAACGTACGCACTGGGCCAGGTCGAAACCCGCTGTGAGAAGAGGATAATCTGCCATCGAAAATTGCTTTTGAAAACAGGTGCCGACGAGGCACAGGTCGCGCCTCACGCAGGGCCGGGCCAAGTCACATTGCAGAGGATCGACCCTGATCGGGCGTTACGGTAACACCCGAAAATCGACAGCCAGGTTTTAAAAATAAAATGGCGTGTCCGAGTGTGACAGATCATGCGGTGGCGATATTTCTATGGCACGCCAGATGTCGTACAGTGACATCCATAACAACAGCCACCGCACGCAGCCATTGCGTACCGCACCCCGAACGGCACGCGCACCGGGAGACACAGAATGGGCAGACTGCTTTACGACTTGGCCGGCGCCGACGAACGCCTGCGCTTCAGCCCTTATTGCTGGCGCGTGAAGATGGCATTGGCGCACAAGCGCCTGGCCTTCGAAACCGTTCCATGGCGCTTTACCGATCGCGACGCCATCGCGTTTTCCGGTCAGTCCAAAGTGCCCGTCTTCATGGACGGCGAGCACACGGTCACCGATTCGTGGGCGATCGCGACCTATCTGGAAGACACCTATCCCGACCGCCCGTCGCTGTTCGGGGGGCCCGGGGGCCTGGCCGTTACGCGGTTCATGAACAGTTGGGGCGATCGCATCGTCATGGGCGGTATTGCAGCCCTGATCGTGGCCGACGTGGTGCCCAATCTGGCCGAGCGCGATCGCGACTACTTCATCGCATCGCGCGAGAAAATGTTCGGCAAGCCGCTCGATGAGGTCATCGCCGGTCGTGACGATGGCGTGAAAGCGTTTCGGGCGTCGCTCGACCCGATGCGCGCCGTGCTTCGCCATCAGCCTTTCATGGGCGGCGCCCACCCGCTATACGCCGACTACATTCCGTTCGGCGTCTTTCAGTGGGCACGGTGTGTGAGCGCCTTCGAATTGCTCGCGCCCGACGATCCGCTCTGGGCGTGGCGCGAACGCATGCTGGATCAGCACGACGGACTGGCCCGCAAGGCCGTCACACGCGAGGCAACCATTACTGGTTAAATAACCAGTATCATGGCGGTTTAGTTGCCTGGCTGCCCGCCGTGTCGCCGCGTTATTCCGTCGCCGTTCGCGCATTGTGCGAGTTCACCGCCAAGCAAGGCGACCTGGACATGCGATTCACGCCCTCGCCCACCGCACAACAGGGCCTGGCTGGCCATCTCAAGGTCGCGCAACGCCGGGCGCACACCTACGAAACCGAGATTTTCCTGTCGGCCACGCATGGTGCGGTCGACGTGCGCGGCCGCGCCGACGGCTACGACCCGGTCCGCAACCAGCTCGAAGAAATCAAAACCCATCGGGGCGACCTCAGCCGTCAGCCTGAGAACCACCGCTACCTGCACTGGGCCCAAGCCAAACTGTACGGGTGGATGCTGTGCCGCGACCGCGAACTCACCGAGTTGAACGTGGCCCTGGTGTACTGGGATATCGGCGCAGAGACCGAAACCGTGTTGACCGAAACCTACAGCGCCGACGCACTACAGGCTTTTTTCGAGGCGCAATGTGCGCGGTTCGAAACGTGGGCCGCGCAGGAGCTGGCGCATGCCGAGGCGCGCCGCCGCGATCTGAAAACGATGGCGTTTCCCTTTGGCGCCTTTCGTCGCGGGCAACGCGAACTCTCGGTCGCCGTATATCGCGCCGCACGCGATGGCACGGCCCTGCTTGCGCAGGCGCCCACCGGGATCGGCAAAACGCTCGGCACGTTGTTTCCCCTGCTCAAGCGCATGGGTGAAGACGGCCTGGATCGCATTTTCTTTCTGACGGCGAAATCGCCCGGCCGCCAGCTGGCGCTGGATGCGCTTACCCACCTCACGCCACGCCCCAGCCTGCGTATTCTTGAACTCACGGCGCGCGAAAAGGCGTGCGAGCATCCGGATAAGGCCTGCCATGGCGAAGCGTGCCCGCTGGCCCGCGGGTTTTACGATCGCCTGCCCGCAGCGCGCACGGCCGCCGTCGAGGCCGGCACGATGGATCGTCACGCCTTGCGCCGCATCGGCCTGGCGCACGCCGTCTGCCCGTATTACCTGGCGCAGGAGCTGTCGCGCTGGAGCGATGTCGTCGTCGGCGACTACAACTATTATTTCGATTTCAGCGCGGCGCTGTATATGCTGACGCTGCAGAACGAGTGGCGCGTTGGATTGCTCGTGGACGAAGCCCACAACCTGGTCGACCGGGCGCGCGCCATGTACAGCGCGCCGCTTGAGGGTGCGGTCCTGCGCGATGCCCGCGCATCGGCGCCGAAAGTGGCCCGCCGCGCCATCGGCGATGTGGCGCGTGCATGGACCGCCGCCGCCGCGCCGGCCAACGGCAACTATCTCGCGCGCGACGACTCGCCTGCGCATCTGCACAATGCAATCAAAGGTGCGATCGTCACCTTCAGCGAAGCGCTGGATCAGCAGGCCGACAGCTTCCCGCCCGACACGCTGCGCCTGTACTTCGATCTGCTGCATTTTTTTCGCATGAGCGAGCTGCAGGATCCCAACACCATCTTCGATGTGGCGGCCGACAATGCGCCGGCAGTATCGAAGCCGGGCGATACCGTGCGCCCCGCGTTGACGTTGCGCAATCTGATTCCAGCCAGGCAGCTCGCACCCCGATTTGCGGCAGCCGAAACCGTCACACTGTTCTCGGCCACGCTTGCGCCCAGCCACTACTATCGCGATACGCTCGGTCTGCCGGAGGCCACGCGCACGATCGATGTGGCAGCACCGTTCACCGCCGAGCAGTTGCAAGTCAAGCTCACCCGGCGGGTGTCCACGCGCTATCGTGACCGCGGCGCGTCACTCGCGCCGATCGCGGATCTGATGGCGGCGCAGTTTCAGGCGCGTCCAGGCAACTACCTGAGCTTCACCAGCAGCTATGACTACCTCGACAAGCTGGCCGACACCTTCGCCACGCGTCATCCGCACGTGCCCGTATGGCTGCAGACGCGGCGCATGGACGATGCGGCGCGCGTGAAGTTTCTGGCCCGCTTCGAGGCAGGCCAGCGCGGGATCGGCTTCGCCGTTCTGGGCGGGGCCTTCGGCGAAGGCGTGGATCTACCCGGCGATCGATTGATCGGCGCGTTCATCGCCACGCTGGGCATGCCGCAAGTCAACGACGTCAATGCCCAGATCGAAGCGCGCATGCAAACCGAGTTCGGTGCGGGCTACGACTACACCTATCTGTTTCCGGGTCTGGGCAAGGTCGTGCAGGCAGCAGGCCGCGTCATCCGCGATGAAGCCGACCGGGGCGTCGTGTATCTGCTCGACGACCGGTTCGCGCGGCGCGACGTGCGCGCGCTGTTGCCAAGCTGGTGGGACGTCGAAACCGTGTAGCCGCAAGCGCGATGCAGCGGCCACACGGCCCGCTACAATGATGCCCTACCTCTTATTTGCTTGTACTGGAGTGCTCATGCCATCGTTCGACGTCGTCTCCGAAGTGGACAAACACGAAATCACGAATGCGGTCGATCAGGCCAACCGCGAGCTTTCCACGCGCTTCGACTTCAAGGGTACGGATGCGAAGTTCGAACTGGAAGAGTACGTGGTGACGCTGATTGCGCCCAGCGCCTTCCAGCTCGGTCAGATGATGGACATCTTGCGTGGCCGCCTGTCGGCCCGCAAAATCGATGTACGCTGCCTCGACGCCGCCGATCCCATCGTCAACCTGGGTGGCGCCCGTCAGAAAGTGACGATCAAGCAAGGGATCGAACAGGCGCAGTCCAAGAAGCTGATCGCGGCCATCAAGGCAGCCAAGCTCAAGGTCGAAACGCAGATCAACGGCGACAAACTCCGCGTGACCGGCAAGAAGCGCGACGACCTGCAAGACGCGATCGCATTGCTGCGCAAAACCGATGTGGAATTGCCGCTGCAATACGAGAACTTCCGCGACTGAGCATCAGCTTTCGCAGCGGAGCCGCCGCCACTGAGCGGTTGAGCCACACCTGGGCGGAGGTGGCCGCCGGTCGACGGCCCTCCGCTTGGTCCGCTTGGGCGCTACCCCGTGCGCGCTCGCATCGCCGCACAGAGCTCACGCAGCAACACCGCAAATTTATCTTCAGCCGGCAGCGGCGCGTCGCGTACCCGCCTGATCAGGCTGATCGGCGGCAAAGCCCAGTCCATGGTCCAGGGCACGATACCCACGCCGGCCGTGCGCTGCAAGTCGCGCGCGATATCTTCCGGCACGATCGACAACACCGACTCGTCGTTGCGTATCGCCCCGGCGATCACGTCCACCGAATACGTTTCGAACATCGGCAGTGGCGGTCGCGCCGATGCGCGCGTGAAGAGCTCGGTGACCATGATGCCGACCGGCGTGGTGGGCGACGGCAGGATCCAGTTCATCTGCGCGAGCGCATGCCAATCCAGCGCGCGTCGTCCAAGACGGGCCGCCAGACGCGGATGGGCAATCATGGCGGCGCGCTGGGTAAACAGTATCTCGTGTTCGACGTCGGCCGCCATCACGACGGCGGACGCGCGACCGATGACACAGTCGATTTCCCGGCCGGCGAGCATTTTCATCAATACATCGGTCGTGGCGCGATGCAGCGTGATGGTGACGTTGTCGTCCGCGTGCATGCGCACGAGCGCCTGCGTAAGCAGCTCGCCCGACACATACGGCACTGCCCCAATGCGCAGGTGCGCCGAGCGGCCACTGCGCAATGACGCCATATCGCTGGACCAGTGATCGAGGTCCTGAAGCATGTGATGCGCGCGTGTAATGGCCAGCTCGCCCAGCGGCGTGGGCAACATGCCGGTGGTGCTGCGCAAGAACAAGGGACCTTCGAAGATATCCTCGACCTCGGCCAGCGCCTTGGTCGCAGCCGGTTGGCTAATGCCCAGCGCACGCGCCACGCGCGTGACCGAGCCCAGATCGGCAAGTTGGGTGATGAGAGTGAGATGCCGCGGCTTGAGCCGCGCAAGCAAACGATTGGGCGATTGGAAAGCAGTTAAAGGCATTCAGGTTTGAGTCAGATGGAAATGAAACGTTCCGCCTCGTGCTGCAATCGGCGTACCGGAAAATGGGGCGATCGGACGCATAACCGTATGGTTATCGAACAATCATAAATTAGACCACAGTCGTTATCGCACTTGCTTACACTTGGCGAGTGCAGCGCTGTTGCGCCGCTTCAAGCGTCCTGTCCTTTTGCCGAGTTCTGCCGTGTCCGATTCCTTTACTACCCGTCCTGAACTGCGCGGCACCTTCGGTGTCGTCTCATCGACCCATTGGCTCGCTTCGCAGGTGGCGATGAGCGTGCTGGAGCGCGGGGGCAATGCTTATGACGCCGCCGTGGCGGGTGGATTCACACTGCAGGTGGTCGAGCCGCATCTGAACGGTCCGGGCGGCGAAGTGCCGATCCTCATCTGGGACGAGCGCGAACAGCGCATGCGCGCCATTTGCGGTCAGGGCGGCGCGCCGGCGCTGGCCACGCCCGCCGCGTTTCGCGCCCTCGGCGTCGAACAAATTCCCGGGATCGGTCTTCTGCCGGCCACCGTGCCTGGCGCGTTCGGCGCCTGGCTCGCCATGCTGCGCGACTATGGCACATGGGAACTGGCCGATGTGCTCGCCCCGGCGATTGCCTATGCGCGCGACGGTTTTCCCCTGGTCCCGCGCGTGGTGCAAGCCATCACGGCAGTGCAGGATCTGTTTCGCAACGAGTGGACAACGTCGGCTGACGTGTGGATGCCCGATGGCACCGTGCCCGCGCTGGACGGCCTGTTCAAAACCCCGGCGATCGCGGCCACCTACACCCGCATCGCTGAAGAGACCAACAATGCCGGTGGCACGCGCGAAAGTCGTATCGACCATGCGCTGTCGCTCTGGTACAGCGGTTTCGTTTCGCACGCGATCGATGACTTCTATCGCCATGCAGCCATTCGCGATACGACCGGCGAGCGTCATACCGGGCTTCTGCGCCGCGAAGACATGGCCGATTGGCGCGCGACTTACGACACGCCGATCACGACCGAATTCGGGCGCTACACCGTAGCCAAATGCGGCGCGTGGTCGCAAGGGCCGGTATTCCTGCAGCAGCTCAATCTGCTCAAGCATGCCGGACTGGATCGCCTGGCGCCCGACTCACCGGCGTTCGTCCACCGCATCGTGGAAGCGACCAAACTGGCGTTCGCAGATCGACTGGCCTGGTACGGCGATCCCGACTTCGTGGAGGTGCCCCTGACCGACCTGCTATCGGACGCGTACTCACGCGAACGGGCGGCGCTGATCGGACAGGCGGCGAGCACCGTGATGCGCCCTGGATCGCCGGGCGGGCGCGCGCCGCGCTTGCCCGATCTGGAGGCGGCCGTGCGTACGCTGGCTGCATCGGATACGCGCTTCGGCGTGGGCGAACCGACGTTCGCGCCGTTGCCGCCGGCCGAGTGGGTCAAGCGCGAGGTGTTCGTGGGCGATACGTGCCATATCGATGTGATCGACGCGCACGGCAACATGGTGGCGGCCACGCCATCGGGCGGCTGGCTGTCGTCAAGTCCCGCCGTGCCCGGGCTGGGCTTTTCGATCACCACGCGCTTGCAGATGACGTGGCTCGATGATGGTGTGCCGGGGCAGTTGCAGCCGGGAAAACGACCCAGCACCACCCTGTCGCCGGGCATGGCCCTGCGCGACGGCCTGCCCTACATGGCGTTCGGCACGCCGGGCGGCGACCAGCAGGATCAATGGACGGTGTCGTTCTTCTTGCGGCATGCCCTCGGCGGCATGAATCTGCAGGAAGCGATCGATGCGCCGTCGTGGCATGTGGATCACGCGCCCGGATCGTTCTGGCCGCGCACGACGGTGTTGAATCGACTATCGGTCGAATCGCGGATGCCGCAGGCGACGCAGGATGCGTTGCGTGCCGCGGGCCATGATGTGAAAGTCGGCGGACCGTGGTCCGAAGGCCGCATCAGTGTGTGCACGCGCGAGCCGCTGGCGGGCGGCGGGCGCCTGCTGCGAGCAGGCGCCAACCCGCGCGGGATGCAAGGCTATGCCGTAGGCCGTTGACCTTTCAGGCGCCGATCCATCCGTCGCCGACCCTTCTTTTTGCTTGACCAATAGCGGCCATCAAGCCGCATCACTTCTCGGGGAATCATCACCATGTTGTCATCCATCAAACGCCTGGCGTACAGCGCGGCGCTCGCGGCCTCGTTTGCACTACCGCACGTGGCGCATGCCGCTTATCCCGACAAGCCCGTCACGCTGATCGTGCCGTGGGCAGCGGGCGGGTCGACCGACATTCTTGCCCGCACGCTCTCGGAGCATCTCACCCAGGCGATGGGGCAGACCTTCGTGGTCGAAAACCGTTCGGGTGCGTCGGGCAACATCGGCTCCGCCTACGTGGCCCGCGCGCAGCCCGATGGCTACACGCTGCTCGTAGGCTCGATGAGCACGCACACCATGAACAAGGCGCTCTATTCGACGATGCCGTTCGACGGCGTGAAAGACTTCACGCCGATTGCCGAACTCGCGCTGGTCACCAACACCATGGTGATCAATCCTTCCGTGCCCGCCAACACGGTGGCCGAGTTCATCGCCTACGCCAAAGCGAATCCGGGCAAGGTCGCCTACGCATCGGCCGGCGCCGGCTCGACCAACCATCTGAGCGCGGTACTGTTCGAAAAAGCGACGGGCATCGAGATGCTGCACATTCCTTATCGTGGCGGCGCGCCTGCGGTGCTGGATACCGTGGCCGACCGCACGCAACTGCTCTTCAGCGCCGGTACGCAAACGCTGCCGCATGTGAATGCAGGCAAGCTCAAGCTGCTGGGCGTCACGGAAACCAAACGGTCGCCGCTGCTCCCCCAGATCCCGACCGTCGCCGAAACGGTGCCCGACTACGAACTCGCCGTGTGGTACGGCGCCTTCGGCCCCGCAGGCATGGATCCCGCACTGGTTGAACGCCTGAACACCGAGATCAACAAGGTGCTCGCCAAACCTGAGGTGATCAAGAAGATGGGCGACATGGCCGTCGAACTGGTCAAGAGCAGCCCCAAGGAATTTGCGGCCACGCTGAACGCCGACGCGACCAAGTACGACAAGCTGATTCGCGACCTTGGCATCAAAATCGAATAGGCCCGCGATGTTGAACAGTAACGACAGCTTGATCGAACGCGATACGCCCGTCGCTCGCGCAAGCGCTGCGGTGGCGGCGGGCGATGCGCTGGCTCTCTTCGCCGCCGTGGATGATTTTGCCGCAGAGGGATTGGGACATGCCTTGTGTACGGTCAATCGCTTCGACGCCGCGCGCATGGGCGTCACGCGGTTGTACAGCTCGAACCCTCGGGCGTACCCCGCCGGGGGCACCAAGGACAAGCTCGGCACCGATTGGGGCCGGCATGTCTTGATCGAGAAACGCGTGTATGTGGGTGAAGGCACGACGGCCATTCGCGCGGCATTCGACGATCATGCCGCCATTACGTCGCTGGGCCTGCAATCGGTGATCAACGTGCCCGTGCTCGTGGCGGGCGCCGTGGTGGGCACGTTCAACGTGCTGATGACCCATCCCACGCTCAAACCGGTCCACATCACGCATGCCCGGTTGGCCGCCTTGATGGCGGTACCGGGGTTCATGTTGCTGGGCGCGCAAGCATAAACGCCGGTGGGTGGACGCGAGCGCGCGCCCACCCGCCGGCTTCTGCTGCCGATATGTCAATCGAACGTGATGCCTTGCGCCAAGGGCAAGGCGCGCGAATAGTTGATGGTATTGGTCTGACGACGCATGTACGCTTTCCAGGCATCCGACCCCGACTCACGCCCACCGCCCGTTTCCTTCTCACCGCCAAACGCGCCGCCGATTTCCGCGCCGCTGGTGCCGATGTTGACGTTGGCGATGCCGCAGTCGCTGCCGACCGCACTTTGGAACAGCTCGGCTTCGCGCACGTCCAGCGTAAATACGCACGACGACAAGCCTTGCGGCACGTCATTGTTCATACGCAGCGCATCGGCGAAATCGTCGTACGTCATCACATACAGAATGGGCGCGAACGTTTCGTGCTCGACCACTGCCGTTTGCGATGGCATCTCGACGATCGCAGGCGCCACATAGTAGGCATTCGGATACTGCTCGGCCAACTGACGCTCGCCGCCGAATACTGTGCCGCCTTCGGCACGTGCGCGCTGCAGCGCGTCCTGCATGGCATCGAAGCTGGCGCGATCGATCAACGGTCCCACCAAATTATCCTTGAGCGGATCGCCGATGCGCACCCGGCCGTACGCCGCTTTCAACCGCGACACCACGTCATCCTTGATCGACGTGTGGACGATCACGCGGCGCAGCGTGGTGCAACGCTGGCCTGCCGTGCCCACTGCCGAAAAGAGAATGCCCCGCACGGCCAGATCGAGATCGGCGCTGGGCGCGAGAATCATGGCGTTGTTGCCGCCGAGTTCGAGAATGCTGCGACCGAAACGCGCCGCCACGCGGGGCCCCACTTCGCGGCCCATGCGCGTGCTGCCGGTGGCGCTGACCAACGCCACGCGTTTGTCGTCGACCAGGGCTTCGCCGGCCGCGCGATCGCCGATCACGACTTGCGACAGATCCGCCGGCGCATCGGCGCCGAATCTGGCGACCGCCTGATCGAAGAGCGCCTGGCAGGCCAATGCCGTCAGCGGCGTCTTCTCAGACGGCTTCCACACGACCGAATTGCCGCACACGAGCGCCAGCGCAGTATTCCAGGACCACACGGCCACCGGGAAATTGAAGGCGCTGATCACACCGACCACACCCAGCGGGTGCCAGGTTTCGCGCATGTGGTGACCGGGGCGCTCGGAGGCGATCGTCAAGCCATACAACTGGCGCGACAGGCCCACGGCAAAGTCGCAGATGTCGATCATTTCCTGCACTTCGCCCAGTCCTTCCTGACGAATCTTGCCGGCTTCCCACGACACCAGTTCGCCCAGTTCGGCCTTGTTGGCGCGCAGGATCTCGCCCAACAGACGCACCAGTTCGCCGCGGCGCGGCGCAGGCACGCTGCGCCAGGCTTCGAACGCCGTTTGTGCACGGCCGATGCGCGCGGCGACGGCCTCGGGCTGCTCGAGCGCGACCGTGGCCAGCTGGCTGCCGTCGATGGGCGTGTGGACGGCATGGCCGGCCGGGGCCGACACGGCCGCCGCATCCACGCCGAGCGTGCTCAACAACTTCTGAATCATGGTGGGCTTCCTGGATTGGGGAGAGGCGCCCAGTATCCCGCCATCCCCGCCCCCCAACAAGCAACGATTATTCTGTTTATCATTCCTTAAATTCATGAACTTTGCACCCCATGTCAAAACGCCTTGTGCCTTCCATGGCCGCCCTGCAGTGCTTCGAGGCAGTGGCGCGTCATTTGAGCTTTACGCGCGCGGCCGATGAGCTGCATCTCACGCAGAGCGCGGTCAGCAAACAGGTCGCGCATCTTGAAGAACAACTGCAGCACCTGCTGTTTCGGCGCGTGCGCCGCCGTCTGCAACTTACCCCGGCGGGCGAGCTCTATCAGGCCGAGGTGCGCAAGATCCTCACCCAGATCGATATTTCGTCGCGCTACATCCTTTCGTATGGCGGGCAAACAGAGGTATTGACCATTGCCACGCAGCCGACGTTCGGCTCGCGTTGGCTGATCCCGCATCTGCGCGGGTTCGGCCAGCACCATCCCGAGATTCACCTCGATATCCGCAACGAACTCGAACCGTTCGACTTGCTCAATGGGCGCGCCGACATCGCTTTTTTCTATGGACAAGGCACGTGGCCCGGTGCGGAGTGCGTCGAACTTTTCGGCGAGAGTCTCCTGGCCGTCTGTGCGCCCGCGCTGCTGGGGCGGCGCAAGCCTCCCGGCCTCGATGCACAGGATGGCCCCACGCTGCTGCAATGCGCCTCGCGCCCCGAAGCCTGGCACGACTGGTTTTCGCAGCAGGACCTGCATACGCATCGCAGTTATCACGGCCCGCGCTTCGACACGTTCTACATGTGCATTCATGCAGCGGTGGCCGGTTGCGGCGTGGCCTTGGTGCCGGACGTGCTGGTGCGCGAAGAAATTGCCGAGAAAAAACTGGTGGCGCCGTGGCCCCGCGTGCCCGCCAGCGAAGGCCGTTATTTCATGGCGTACGCCGAGCGCGCGGCCGAAGTACCGAAGATCCGGCGCTTCGTCGATTGGGTGCGGCAGGCGGCGGCAGGCGAGAACACGAAAAAAAGGAATGATTGACGCGAATCTTTTCATTTGCGTGCAAACCCAATCCGCGTTTTGATACCGTGCCCGGCGCCTTTATGTCGATCGCCGGACGGCACGTCATTTCATTCGCTTCATTTGCTTCGCATCACGCCGCTCGACTTATAAGCACGACTTCATTCCTGCCGACTCATTCACTCTAGAACGCCATTCCGCCCGCGGACCCGTTCCTTACTCGCCATACGCCATGTCCACCTTCGTTTCGCCCGATCTGATCCGCGCTCAATTTTCCCGTGCCATGTCCGACATGTACCGCGCCGAAGTGCCGCTGTACGGCAACTTGATCGACCTGGTCGGTCAGGTCAATGCCGACACGCTGAGCGCCGACGACGCCTTGGCGCAACAGCTCACGCGTACGGGCGAGATCGACCGCCTGGATGCCGAGCGCCACGGCGCCATTCGGGTGGGCACGGCCGATGAGCTCGCCACCATCCGCCGCCTCTTCGCTGTGATGGGGATGGTGGCCGTGGGTTATTACGACCTGTCGTCGGCCGGCGTGCCGGTGCATTCCACCGCGTTTCGCGCCACCCACGAAGATAGCCTGCGCGTGAGTCCCTTTCGCGTATTCACGTCGCTGCTGCGACTCGAACTGATCGGCGATGTGAGCTTGCGCGCCGTCGCGGCCGAGACGCTGGCCAAGCGCGACATCTTCACGCCGCGCGTGCGGGAACTGATCGCATTGCACGAAAGCGCCGGCGGTCTCACCCAGGCCGAAGCGGATGAATTCGTGCAGAACGCGTTGGAAACCTTCCGTTGGCACCACACCGCCACGGTGTCGCCCGAGCTGTACAAACGGCTGCACGATGAAAATCGCCTGCTCGCCGATGTGGTGGCGTTCAAGGGCCCGCACATCAATCACCTCACGCCGCGCACGCTGGATATCGACGCCGCCCAGGTCGCCATGCCGTTGGCCGGCATCGCCGCCAAGGCCGTGATCGAAGGCCCGCCGCCGCGCAGCTGTCCCATCCTGTTGCGCCAGACGAGCTTCAAGGCGCTGGAAGAAGCCGTGAACTTCACGGCCGCCGACGGCACCGTATATGCCGGCAGCCACACGGCCCGCTTCGGCGAGATCGAGCAGCGCGGTGTGGCGCTCACGCCCAAGGGCCGCGCGCTGTATGACCGCCTGCTCAACGCGGCCCGCGCCACGCAGAAAGGCCCCACTACCGACGCCAATGCGCAGGCCTACATGGCCAACCTGAGCGCGCACTTCGCCGCGTTCCCCGACGATCACGCCACGCTGCGCGCGCAAGGCATCGGCTATTACCGTTACTTCACCACCGATGTGGCTGTGCCCACCGCGTTCAAGGGCGACACCGTCACGCTGGACGCCCTGATCGACGCCGGCTGCGTCGCGTTCGAACCGCTCGTGTACGAAGATTTCCTGCCGGTCAGCGCGGCCGGGATTTTTCAATCGAATCTGGGCGAGAACGGTCAGAGCGATTACGCCACCAGCGCCAATCAAGCCGGCTTCCAGGCCGCGTTGGGCCATACCGTGCTGGACGAACTGGCGTTGTATGCCGAAACGCAGCGCCGTTCGGTCAAGGCTTGCGCCGCAGCATTGGACGTGACGATCGCATCCGAAAACATCGCTGCCGAAGCCGCCACCTGAGCGGTTAAAGCCGGGGTCGTGTGAACGCCTGGGCGAGCGATTTGATCAGGGGTGACGGACTTCAGCGTGATCGACGGGCGCGTCGGCACCGGCGCGCCATCAGCCGCGAAAGCCGCAAAAGCCGCGTCCACGCGTCTATGCGACTATGCGTCTAAACGTTCATGCGTCCACGCGGCTCAGCCGAAGCCACAACGCAGCGGCTTCGGCGGCCGATTTCAACTGCCCGACTTTCTTGCTTTGAATCGTTGCGCGCCCGCGGTGTACGCGCCACTCGCAAAATTCAATGCGTGACCGTGCCGTGCGGCCTGCGCCGATTTGTCGAATGCCTCGTCCGACATCGTCTTCCACCACGATTTCGTGATGGCCACCGAGATGGGCGACCACTGCGCCAGCTTCTGCGCCACCACCGTCACGCGCGTATCGAGCTCGGCTTGCGGCACCACTTCGTGCAAAAGCCCCATCGATAGCGCTTGATCGGCCGACAGGATTTCGGCCAGCAAGACCAGGCGCTTCATGGCCGCCTCGCCGATGATGGGCAGCAACAACGCACTACCGACGATCGCGGCCGAGCCCACGTTGAGTTCGGTCATGCCGAGGCGCGCATGTTCGCAGCCGATACGCAGATCCGACATCAAGGCGATCTGCAGCCCCGCTCCCGCTGCGACGCCGTTCAGCGATGCGATCACGGGCTTGGTCAAGGCACGGAACACGTCATACAGATCCATGTAATCGTCGATCCGCGCCGCCGAGCCGGCCGCATCCATCGCGGCGCTTTCGTTTTGATCCTGGCCGGCGCAGAACGCGCGTCCACGACCCGTCAATACGATCACACGCACCGCCGCATCGCTTTCAAGCGCAATCAGCGCGGCCTTGAACCGCTGGCGTTGTGCCGCGTCGAACGCGTTCATCACTTCAGGCCGGTCGAACGTCACGCGGGCGATGCCGTCGGCAATCGTCACCGTCAAGGGATCAGGGTGAGACATCATTCCTCCTTCAGGCAAAACAGCGACCGGCGCAGCGGCCGGTCGAATGGGATTAACGTGCGACGACAAATGCGCTCACCCAGGGTGACGGCATCCCGCACAGGGGCGTGGCGGTGGCCGCCGTCATTGCACGGTGATCTTGGTCTGATCAATCGCCGTGCTCCACTTGGCGACCTCCGCCTCCAGGCGCTGACGCGATTGCTGCGGCGTGGTCTGCACCACTTCCACACCCAACTGCGACAGTTTGTCTTTCATTGCAGGCGTTTTCAGTACGTCCGAGATCGCCGCGTTGAGTTGGACGATCACATCGTCGGGCGTGCCCTTCGGCGCCAGGATGCTGTAGACCGCAACCGCGTTGAAGGCGGGCAAGCCCTGCTCGGCGAAGGTCGGCACGTCCGGCAACACGGTCAGCCGCTTCTGGCTCGCCACGCCCAAGGCAGTCACACGTCCGCTGGGCAGATTGGCCAAGGCGGTGGGCGAGGTCGTGAACATCAACTGAATCTCGCCCCCCAACAGATCGGACATGGCCGGGCTCGAGCCCCGATAGGGCACATGCAGAAGGTCTACCTTGGCTTGCTGGCGAAAGAGTTCGGTCACGATGTGTTCGGTCGAACCGTTACCCGTGGAGCCGTAGGCATACTTGCCGGGATTGGCGCGCGCCTTGGCGCTCATGTCGGCAAAGTTGTTCATGCTCAGTTGCTTGTTGGCCAACAAGATCAACGGCAGTTCGCCCAACGTCGACACCGGAATGAAATCGGCGAGCAGGTCATACCCCACCGTATCCTTGCCGAGGATTTTCTCGGTCATGGCGTATGAGGTGGTGGGCGCCATCAGGAGCGTGTAACCATCCGGCGCGGCGCGTTTGACGTACTGGGCGCTGATGTTTCCCGAAAACCCGGGTTTGTTCTCGACCACGACCGAGGTCTTGAGCTTTTCGCCCATCCCCTGCGCAATGATGCGGCCAACCACATCCACACCGCCACCAGGCGTAAAGCCCACGACCAGGCTGATGGGCTTTTCGGGATAGGCCGCACTGGCCGGTGCCGCGACAGACGCCGCGCCGGCGAGCGCGGCCAGGGTCAAGCAGTGCAGGCGATGAAACAGCGGAAACTTCTTCATGACATACTTCCCCTTGCGATGGCTCCGGCGGCCCTGCGTGAATATGTGCATCGGCACCGAAATCCGGTTGCGTTGATTGGACGTTATGACTTGCCGATGCGATAGCCCGTGGTTTCTACATCCCACACGCCACGCACCTCGCGCGACAGTTCTTTTTTCTGAATGCGTTGCGTGGGCGTTTTCGGAAACTCGGCGATAAACGTCACGTACCGCGGCACCTGGAAATAAGGCAGCCGCTCGGCACTCCACTTGATCAGCTCCAATGGCTCGAGCTGGCGGCCTTCGCGCAAGCGCACGAACAACTTCAATTCATCCTCGCCCAGATCGCTGGGCACGCCAATCAGCGCCGTTTCTTCGACCGCATCGTGCTCGCTCATGATGCGTTCGACTTCCCATGCCGAAATATTGATGCCGCGACGGCGCAGCATGTCTTTCTTGCGTCCGGCATAGAACAGAAAGCCATCGCCATCCTGGGTCGCCAGATCGCCGGTGCAGAACCACTCGCCGCGACGGGAAGACGCCTCGGCATCCGCCTGGTTGTAGTACCCCAGAAAGCCCAAACCGGGTGCGGTGGCGCGGATCGTGATCTCACCCGCGTCGCCTACCGGGACGGCGTCGCCCGCATCGTTTGTCAAACGAACATCGAAATACGAAATGGGCTTGCCGATCGATCCTGCGGGGCCATCGGGATTGAGCGTGACGAAGGTGATCAGCTCGGACAGGCCGTAGCCTTCGCGCATCGCGACGCCAAAACGCTCGGAGAAGGCGTGCCAGATGTCGGCGGGGCAACCGCCGCCCCAGGCGATCCGCACGCGGTGCTCGCGATCGGTGTCCTTGGGGGGCTGCTTGAGCAGCATTGGCAATACGCTGCCCAGGTAATGAATATGCGTGACGTCCAGGCGCCGCACGTCGTCCCAGAACCGCGATGCGCTGAAGCGCTCGATCATGGCCAATCTGAAACCGCCCACCAGCGCCGCAATCGCCACGGCCACGCCCGCGCCGTGATGCAACGCTTCCCAGAACAGAAAAACATCGCCGGGTCCCGCGCCGGTCAGGCGAAGAATGGCTTGCGGCCCGGCGCGCAGATGCCGGTCCGACTTGAGCACGCCCTTGGGCAGGCCGGTGGTGCCGGAACTTGGGGTGAGGCCAATGATGTCGTCCGGCATCACCACAACGTCGGGAGCCGTGACCGGTTGATCGACGCAGGCGTCCAGGCCCTGGCCTGCCACGCCGCGCCACAACACCGTCTTCAACGTGTCCGCATGGACCTGCACGACGCCGGCGTACGCCACATCGGCGATCAACGCCTGCGGCTGCAGTTGCTCGAACACATGCGCCAGTGGGGCGCCGATCAGATGCACGTTGACGGGCACCCGTACCAGCCCGAGCTTGGCCAGCGCGAAGATGACGAACAGGTGATCAGGATGACCGGGCAGCATCACCGCCACACGATCGCCTTGGCGCAGTCCCTTGGCGGTCAGCAGGTTGGCGATCTGATTGACCCGCGCGTCGAGCGCGGCAAATGTGGTCGCATCCTCGCCGAATGTGCAATACACCTGATCGGGTTGCTCACGCGCACGCCGCACCAGCAAGGCCGCAATAGTTTCGTTGGAGAGGGGCGGAACGTCGACGTGCTGAGAATCGGTCATGAGGGAAGCAAGTAAGCGCATGCCCATCCAACCCGAAGGGCACGACGGCAGTGCGAAAGACAGAAGACTAATTAAATTGCTATTCAATTACATATATTGACTAGCAATTTTTATGTAGCTTATGCCTCTTCATGCGCGCTTAAAAGCTAGGGATAACGCGAATTCAATCTTCTCCCAGCCAAATCGCCAGGAAAGTAATTGAATAGCAATTAATTTATCAGGCCGAGATGGCGCGGGCCGCTTGCAAAACGCGCGGCAGCAGATCGTGCCGCACGGCATCCACATCGAAACGCTGCGCGAGCGTCGACAGATTGACGGCGCCCACAATACGGCCCGATGCATCGGTGACCGGCGCGGAGATCGACACCCCATTCTGATCGAGATTCTTTTCGGTCAACGAGTAGCCGTTGCGGCGCGCTTTTTCAAACAGGGCGAGGATTTCCTCGGTATCGCGATCGCCGAACCGGGCACGAATATCGGGAGGCAAATGGGTGAGCCGCTCGAGGATTTGCGACAACGGCGCTTGCGAGAGCAAGACCTGCCCGGATGACGACGTGAGCGCCGGAAACCGGCTCCCCATCGAAAGATTGATGGACGTGATGTGCGTGCTGGGAATGTTGACCACGATGACCACGTCATCGCCATCGAGCTCGACCCACGACACCGTTTCGCGCGTTTCGCGCGCCAGCTCGGCGAGGATGGGATAACTGCGGTCGCGCTGCGAGTCAGGGCTCGTCATACCGCGCACCAGACCGAACAGCTTATTGGCCGGCAGGTACTGACGCGTGGCCGCATCGCGCTTCAGATATCCCAACCAATGCAGGGTATAGACGAAACGCTGGGCGGCGCTGCGCCCCATCCCGGAGCGGGCCGCAATCTCGGCCAACGACAAGGGACCCGTGTGCTGTTCGAACAAGGCCAGAATCCGCATCCCCTTTTCGACCGATGCGACGAAAAGCCGGGCATCCGGCTCGTCCCGAACCACGCTGCCCGCGGCGCAAGCAGCAGGCGACGTTGCCGAAGCGGTAGGCGATGCCGTGGCATCGGAGGAAGATGAAGCGGTCATGCGGGGCTCGAGTCTGCGTTCGTGCGCGACGGATCGCGCTCACAGGCGGCAGTGTACCGCCTCGAATTCGAGCCGCTCGGGCGGCGAATCTCAGGATGCGCCGCGCGGCACCGTGTTGAACGTACGGCCTTCATTCGTGGCCGCGCCGTAGCGCGACAACTCGAGACCCTCGATGCTGATCTCGGGACGATGACCGGTCATCATGTCGGCCACCAGCTTGCTGGAGCCGCACGCCATGGTCCAGCCCAGCGTGCCGTGCCCCGTGTTCAGGAACAGGTTGCGATAACGCGTGCGGCCCACGATCGGCGTGCTGTCGGGCGTCATGGGGCGCAAGCCCGTCCAGAATTCGGCCCGCGCCACATCGCCGCTGCCGGGATACAGGTCGTTGACGACGAGCTCGAGCGTAGCGCGGCGCGCGGCTTTCAGACGCAGGTCGAAGCCGGACAATTCGGCCATGCCGCCCACACGGATGCGATCGTCGAAACGGGTGACCGCGACCTTGTAGGTTTCGTCCAGCACCGTCGACATCGGGGCGGCCGCCGCATTGGTGATCGGGATCGTGAGCGAATAGCCCTTGACCGGATACACCGGAAGATCCAGTCCGAGCGGGGTGAGGAAATTGCGCGAATAGCTGCCGAATGCCGTCACATAACGATCGGCCTTGAGCACGTCATTGCCCACGCGCACACCCATCACGGTGTCGCCCTCGGTGATCAATGCCTCGACGTTCTCGTTGAAGCGAAATTCAACCCCCATGTTCACGGCAAGCGCTGCCAGCTTGGTCGTAAACATATGGCAGTCGCCGGTTTCGTCGTTGGGCAGGCGCAAGCCGCCGGTGAGCGTGCTGCCGGGACGGCCGAGCGCAGGCTCGACGGCACCCAATTGCGCGGCGTCGAGCAACTCGTACGGCACGCCGACCTCTTCGAGCACGGCGATATCGCGGCGTGCCGCTTCCATCTGCGCATCGGTGCGAAAGAGCTGCAGCGTGCCCCGCGTGCGCTCTTCATAGTGAATGCCGGTTTCGCTGCGGACCGCACCCAGGCAGTCGCGGCTGTACTCGGCCAGACGCAGCATGCGTTCCTTGTTGATGGCATAGCGCGCCGGCGAACAGTTCGACAGCATCGCCGCCATCCAGCGTAACTGATACAGCGTGCCATCCGGACGAATGGCCAACGGCGAATGCTTCTTGAACATCCACTTCAATGCCTTGAGCGGAATGCCGGGGGCCGCCCAGGGGGTGGAATATCCCGGGGACACCTGCCCGGCATTGCGATAACTGGTTTCCTTGGCGGGCGCCGCCTGCCGATCCACAACCGTGACTCTCACGCCCTGACGCGCCAAGTAGTAGGCGGTGGTCGTACCGATCACGCCGCTTCCGAGCACAATCACGTGCATGATGAACCCCTCGATTATGGACAGACAATTTCACCAGTCTATCGACATCCGATCAGTTTTTTTGCCTGAAATGTGGCCTAAAATCCGGGCTCTACCCGGAAAATTCGCCTGAAAAGGCATGTTTGCAGATAAAAATGCGTGAACTCGACCGTACCGACCTGAACATCCTCGACATCCTGCAGAAAGACGGCCGCATTGCGATCACCGAACTGGCGGCAAAAGTGAACCTGTCGACCACGCCGTGCTCCGAGCGCGTCAAGCGGATGGAACGCGAAGGCGTCATCGAAGGATATTACGCGCGGCTCAACCCCAAAGCGGTCAAAAAAGAGTTACTGGTTTTTCTCGAAATCAACCTCTCGGCAAAGTCGGGCGATGTGTTCGACAAAGTGCGCCGCGAGCTGCTGCAGATTCCCGAAGTGCTCGAATGTCATCTCGTGTCGGGTGAGTTCGACTATCTGGTAAAGGCACGGCTGCCGGAGATGCGCGCCTACCGGAAACTATTGGGCGAGCTTCTGAAACGCCTGCCGGCGTCGGCCACGTCCCGCAGTTATATCGTGATGGAAGAAGTGAAAGAGTCGCTTTATTTATCGTTGACGTGACCGGCATTCGCCATCCCGGTCAACCGGGCTGCGGCAGCATCGTCGTCCGCCCCACACGCCGCCTTCCGGCGCGCCCTCCCTGGGCGGTTACTCTAGTGCATTCACCGCTCGGTTCATAGGATGGCACGACCATGTTGAAAGTTGCTTTGGGCCAGTTCGCCGTCGGCCGCGAATGGCAGGAAAACGCGGACACCTGCGTAACCTTGATGGCATCCGCCCATGCGGCCAACGCCCAATTGCTCGTGTTGCCCGAGGGCATCCTGGCGCGCGACATCACCGATCCGGATATCGTGCGCAAGTCGGCGCAACCGCTCGACGGCCCGTTCCTCTCGCAGTTGCTGGCGGCCAGCGCCACCAACGACATGACGACGATGATGTGCGTGCACAGCCCGACGGGCGACGGCAGGATCCACAACAATCTGATCGCGCTGCGCGCGGGCAAGATCGTTGCGCGCTATATCAAGCTGCACCTGTACGACGCGTTCTCGATGAAAGAGTCCACCAACGTCACGCCCGGCACCGAGGTGCCGCCCCTGCTCGACGTGGGTGGCTTGAAGATCGGCCTCATGACCTGCTACGACGTACGGTTTCCCGAACTCGCACGGCGTTTGGCGCACGATGGCGCCGATGTGCTCGTGCTGCCCTCAGCGTGGGTCAAGGGCCCGCTGAAGGAAATGCACTGGGAAGTGCTCGTTACCGCCCGGGCGCTTGAGAACACGTGCTACATGGTGGCGGTGGGCGAGTGCGGCGAGCGCAATATCGGCGCCAGCATGGTGGTGGATCCCTTGGGCGTGGTAACCGCACGCGCAGGTGAGGCGCCCACCTTGTTCTTCGCCGACATCGACCCCGCGCGCCTGGCGCATGCCCGAAAAGTGTTGCCGGCGCTTGAAAATCGCCGCTTCGACCGGCCCGAACTCCGAAAGGAAAACACGTGACCGTGCGCGGCGATCGCGCCGCAGCGCTGACCGCCACCTCATCGTCCCACTCCCCTTCCGTCTCGTCTTCCGTGCCTGGGTCCACGCCTGCGCTGGATCTCCGGCGCATCCTGGCCGACACGCCGGCCGCATCGCATCGCGCCTATCTGAACAACGCGGGCGCTGCGCTGATGCCGCGTGTGGTGGTGGACACCGTCAAGGCGCATATCGATCTTGAAACGACCGTGGGCGGCTACGAAGCGGCGGCCTTGGCCGCCGATCGCCACCAACAGGTCTACGCGAGTGTGGCGACGCTGCTCGGCGCATCCCAGGACGAGATCGCACTCACCGAGAACGCGACCGTCGCGTGGCAGATGGCGTTTTATGCGCTGCGCTTTGCGCCAGGCGATCGCATCCTGACGGTGCAGGCGGAATACGCCGCCAACTATGTGGCGTACCTGCAGATGGCGCGCCGTACCGGCGTCAGCATCGAGGTCATCCCTAACGACACCTGCGGCCAAACCGATGTGGCGGCCCTGGCGCGCATGATCGATGGCCGCGTCAAACTGATCTCGGTCACCTGGGTGCCTACCAACGGCGGTCTGACCAACCCGGCGGCGGCCATCGGCCGCATTGCGCGCGCGGCCCGCATCCCCTATCTGCTGGACGCATGCCAGGCCGTGGGCCAAATGCCGGTCGACGTCGACGCACTCGGCTGCGACATGCTCTCGGCCACCGGCCGGAAGTTTCTGCGCGGCCCGCGCGGCACGGGTTTTCTGTATGTGCGGCGCGGCATGCTCGAACAACTCGAGCCGCCCATGATCGACCATTTTGCCGCGCCCTGGACGGCCGTGGACACCTATACGTTGCGCAACGATGCCCGCCGATTCGAAACCTGGGAGAGCAATATCGCCGCGCAATTGGGGCTTGGCGCGGCCATCGACTACGCGCAGGCGCTCGGGTTGCCCGCGATCGAAGCCCGTTGCCATGCCCTGGCGCAGCGACTGCGCAATGGCTTGAACAGCCTGCCCGGCGTTACAGTGCACGATCTGGGCGAGCGGCCCTCCGCCATCGTCAGTTTCACTCTCCCCGGCTTGGCGGCCTCGACCGTGGTCGGATTTGCGCACCAGCAAAAAATCGCTATCGGATCGAGCGATCCGTCGAGTACGCTGCTGGATGCACGTGCCCGGTCATTGCCCGCCGTCGTGCGCGCATCGCCGCATTACTACAACACCGAAACCGACATCGATCGACTTGTCGCGTGCTGCGACGCTCTGCTCCAAGGCACCCAACCATGACCCATATCATTCCCACGCCTGAAGCACTGTTGCGTCGCTACATTCGCGCCAAGGACGAGAATCGTCCCCACCTGATGGCGCGAACGTTTGCGCCCGACGCGCGCCTGCAGATGCATCTGCAGACGGAGACCATCGCATTCCCCGCCGAATCGATCGGGGTGGACGCGATTGCGGACACCCTCGTGCGCGACTTCGGCCGGCAATACGACAACGTGTACACGTTTTACATCACCGGCAGGCGCCCGCTGGCCCATACCGAAACGTTCGCCTGTCCGTGGCTCGTCGGGATGACGGAGAAGGCGACGGGAAGCGTGCGCGTCGGATGCGGCCGGTATGAGTGGACCATCGACGCGCAGCGCGCGTGCGTCACTGCACTGACCATCACGATCACGCATATGTCGGTGTTGCCCGCGACGTGCGCCGAGTCGATGTTTGCCTGGCTGACATCGCTCGGCTATCCGTGGACGCCGCCGCAAGCGATCTTTGCGCACGCGCCGGCCGATGAGGCCTTCGGCCCCGTGCTGAATGCGCTACGTGCGGCCTGCGAACCGGTGGGCGCGATCCCGGCCTGATCTGGCGATGAGCGCGGGCCATGACGCGCCCCTCAGACGCCATCAGGGCTAACGAAGGGCCGCTTAGCGTCCGCGCAGGCCCCCAGGTCCGCCGCCGTCATAGCCCCCACGGCCGCCACCGTCATAACCGCCGCGGCCGCCTCCACCACCGCCATGATGCGGACCCCACCAGCAGCAGCCGGACATCGACACCGCCAATAGAAGCGCCAAGGGCGCCAACGTCAGCCGTCGTGCGTGGCGTGTGAGCGTAGATGCGGGCTTCATGCTGTACCTCCAGTCGAAATGACGATGACGTCATCGTAGGGAGCGGTACCCGTAAAGTCATCAAGCGTTTAACGTGCTTTCCATCGCCGGAACTTGCTAACCGGCGCTCCATCGTGCCTGCACATTTGCTTCCTAGAATGAAGCCATTTCAACGCTGGGAAAGATGATGAAGACACGTCTGATATCGCTGCTCGTGGCGGCTGCCTGCACGGTGGCGAGCGCTGGTGCGATGGCGCAAGGGCGCCCCGACGACGGCCCCGGCGCACGCGGCCCGGGCGGCCCCGGTGCACAACAGGGCGGCCCGGATCGCGGCGGCCCGGCGCGGGGTCAGGATCGCGGTCCCGGCGCCGGCCCTGGCTCGGATCGTGGCCCTGGGCCCGGCGCAGACCGCGGCCCCGATCGCGGTCCGGGAGCGAGCCGCGGTCCCGATCGATATGACCGCGGTCCGCAAGCGCATGGTCCTGGACCGGAACGTTGGGCGCGCGGCGATCGCGTGCCGCGCGATTACCGTGGCCGCGAGTACGTGATTGCCGATTGGCGTCCGCATCATCTCGATGCGCCACCGCGCGGCTATCAATGGATCGGCGTGGGCGCGGATTATTTTCTGATCGGCATCGCCACCGGCATCGTGCTGCAGTCCGTGATATCGCGTTGATTGAGGCGGCGTGCGGTATGCGCTGCCGACCGTAATGAGAAGAAAGCCATAGGCTGCACGCGCCAATGCGGAAGACTCAACCCAACTGGCGATAGACCTCTTCAGAAACCCGCAGCAGCTCCGCGCGCTCGATATCGCCTGATAGCGCGTAGCCGAACTGTTCGTCTACCCAATAGAACACGTTGACCTCGCCTTCACGTGAAAAGCGGAACGCCGATTTATCGCCAGCGGCTTCGCGCGTTACGTAGAGGGTCAGGCGGCGGCCGTCGTTGGCCGAGTACATGAATTGCGCCACCGGCCCGACGCCGCCGGGCAGCAAGCGTCCGCCCACCAACGCATAGCCCACGTCGCCCAAGTGCGGCGGCCGCACCGTCGCGCCCAGCCGCTTGGTCAACCAGGTCGCCAAGGCCTGTTCCTGATCGGCGCCCACCTCCACCGGCCGGCGCACCTCCGGTGTGTACACGGCATGCGCGACAGCGGCGCGATGCACGAAGCCGCCCAAATCGCCTGCCTTCGCAGCGGCCGCGCTCGCAGGCGCCCGTACGGCCATGGCGCGTTGATCCCATTCGCCCCGCACCACCCAGGCGCCAACGCCGCTCGCCACGGCCATCAGCACGGCGGCCGCAGCTGCGAGCCAGCGCGGGGGCCGCGCCGGCGGGCGGACGGCAAAGCGCAGCGGAATCGCCTCATCCGCCGCCGGATCGTATGCCTGCTTCAACATCTTTTTCTGACGCGTCCACGCCTCGATGTTTGCACGGGCATCAGCGTGCGTGGTCAAGAACACGTCGACCTCGGCACGCCGGCCTGCGCTCAATACGTCATCGACGTACGCGTGCAGATCGGCTTCCGTAATCGGTGAGCCGGGGGTGGCCTTCAGCGTCAGCGTGTCCTTGTCTTTCATCATTTCACCCGCCGTAGCGGCGTTACCGGTTCGCGCCCCGCCCTCATGGCGGCCAGGCGCTCACGGCCGCGCGATAAGCGCGACATGATCGTTCCCACGGGCACGTCGAGCGCGCGGGCCGCTTCCTTGTAGCTGAGTTCTTCCACTGTGATCAGCAGCAGCACCGCGCGAACATCCGGATTCAAGCGTTGCAGCAATCGATCCAGATCGCGCACTTCCAGTCCGTCCGATTGCTGCGCCCGCACGGGCACGGCCGCAATCGCGTCGTCATCGTGAACGGTGTCGCGCAGGCGGCGCGCACGCACACCATCGATGAACACGTTGTGCATGATGCCGAACAACCACGCGCGCAGCTCGCCCTGGCGCCGCCACATCGAAAGGCGGCGCCAGGCGTGCTCCAGCGTGTCTTGAACCAGATCGTCGGCGCGCGCGGCATCGGCGGTCAACCCGCGCGCATACCGCCGCAAACTTGGGATGCAAGCGACGATCTCGGCTTCCTGCCGCGCACCCATACGAGGGCGTCAGCCGAACGGCTTAGGGTTTGACGACGTGCCAGACGTCCTTGAACTTGTCACCCGTCTTGTCGCCGGCTTTCGTGTCCTTGGCGAACAGATACAACGGCTGCCCTTTGTAGGCCCATTGCTTGCCGCCGTCATCGCGCGTGACGATGCTCCAGTCGCCCGAGGCCTTTGCATTGGCATCGGCCATCACGGGCGGCCAGGCCTTGGCGCAACCGTCGTTGCACATGCTTTTGCCGCTGCCGGCCTTGTCGTTATCGAACGTGTATACGGTCATGCCGGCACTGTTGACCAACATGCCGTCCTTCGCCTTGGGCGCCATTTCGGCGTGAGCCGACGCGGCAAAGAGGCTGGCGGCAGCCAGGGCAAATGCTGCAGTTGTACGAATCGTCATGATGAACCTCGCAGTGTGAAAAAGGGGGGACCACAACCGGATAGACGGACAGCCTACGCCGTTTATTCCGTTCGCTGCGAAGATATTTTTTACGCGCTGATTTATGCCCGACCCCTTACGCTCGGCCCCTTACGCCCGACTCCTTACGCTCGGCCCCTTACGCCCGGCACCTTAAGCCCACCCCTCGAGCCGCAACGTCGATCGCACCAGTCGTTGCTCGTCCTGCTCGATGTCGTTCAAACTATCCCGCACGCTTTCCACATGATCGATCGCGGCCCGGCGCGCCTGCTCGGGCAGGCGGCCCGTCACCGCGTTGAACAGATCGGCATGCTGCATATCGATCATGCGTTTCTGCGGCTGGCGATGATAGAGATTGTTCACACAGGCGAACACCGACGTCAGCATCAAATCGTTGAGCGACTGCTGCGTATGCACCAGCACCGAATTGTGCGAGGCCTGGCACACCGCCAGATGGAAGGCATGATCGAGCCGCGCATGCACGGAGGTGTCGGCATCCTGCGATTGCGCCTCCAGCATGTCCTGGTACCGCCGGCGGATCATGATGAAATCGGCATCGGTACCGCGTGTGGCCGCCAGGCGGGCCGACTCGCCCTCCAATAGCGCCCGCACTTCGAACAGGTCGTACAGGGTGCGCGGTTGCGAGCTGAACAGATGCATCAGCGGCGAAGCATCCAGGCGCGTCATTCCCGATACGATCGAGCCTTTACCCTGAGCCGTGGTGATGATGCCGCGCGCGCGCAGCAATTGCAGCCCTTCCCGCAACGCACTGCGCGATACGCCGAGCTTTTCGGTCAGGCGCCGCTCCGACGGTAGCAACTGCCCCGCCTTCAGCACACCATCGACGATCAACTGCTCGATCCGCTCGGCCACCGCATCGGCGACCTGCCGCGTCGGTACGGAGGGCGACGCCGTGGCCGGCACATCGGCGCCTGGAAGGGGGGACGAACCGTACATGCAATCTCTCTTCTACTGGTCATACCAGTTTATCTGGTGCGGGCACGGCGAACGAATCCGCCATGCAATCCACTGATATTAAAGAGGATCGTACGGCGACGAGCAAGCGAACACGACCATAAACTGGTATGACCAGCGCTCGGCACGGTGGACAGGCCGCGTGCAGTTGGCGATGATGGTGGCGACACCGCATCTTGCGGCTCCCCCATCCGATCACTGGAAAAACAGCTCATGCAGACCAAAGCCATCCTCGCTCATTCCGACGTCGCCCGCATCCTCACCGCCGCCAGACGCGTCGCGCTGGACAACAAGTGGGCCGTGACGATCGCCGTGGTCGACGATGGCGGCCATCCGCTGGCGCTCGAGCGCCTGGATGGCTGCGCCCCGATCGGTGCCTACATCGCGACCGAAAAAGCGCGCACGTCGGCCTTGGGCCGCCGCGAGTCGAAAGGCTACGAAGACATGATCAACGGCGGCCGTACGGCGTTCCTGTCGGCGCCCATTCTGCAAGGCACGCTGGAAGGCGGCGTGCCCATTGTGGTCGACGGTCATGTGGTCGGTGCCGTAGGCGTCTCGGGCGTGAAGTCGGATCAGGACGCGCAATGCGCCCGCGCCGGCGCACAAGCCGTCACCGCCTAACCAGGATTTCGCCATGACAGATCGTATCGACCGCCACGGCCTGCAGGTCGCGGCCACCCTGCACGCCTTTATCGAAAACGAAGCCCTGCCCGGCACGGGGCTGGAAGCCGATGCCTTCTGGCAAGGCGCCGCCAAGCTCTATGCCGAACTGACGCCGCGCAATCAGGCATTGCTTGCCGAGCGCGACCGCCTTCAGGCGGAACTGGACACCTGGCATCGCGCGCATCCCGGCGCGATCACCGAACCTGCGGCCTATCGCGCGTTTCTGGAGGAGATCGGTTATCTGGTCACGCCCCCTGCAACGGTGCAAGCCACCACGCAAAACGTCGATATCGAGATCGCCACGCAGGCCGGGCCGCAATTGGTGGTGCCGATGTCCAACGCGCGTTACGCGTTGAATGCAGCCAATGCGCGCTGGGGCAGCCTCTACGACGCGCTATACGGCACCGATGCGTTGCCGGAAACGGGCGGCGCCGAGCGCACCAAGGCCTACAACCCGGCACGCGGCGCCGCCGTGGTCGCCTACGCCCGCAAGGTGCTCGATCGCGCCGCCCCGCTCGTGCGCGGCTCGCACGCCGACGCCACCGGCTATCGCGTGGCCGAGGGCAAGTTGCTGGTCACGTTGCCCGAGGGCGAGGTGCAACTGGCACAACCCGAGCGCTTCGTAGGTATTCAAGGCGATGCGGCCAAGCCCGCCGCCGTGTTGCTGCGCGTCAACGGCCTGCATCTGGAGATTCAGTTCGACGCCACCCATTCCATCGGTAAAACCGACGCGGCGCACATCAAGGACGTGCTCGTGGAAGCGGCCATCTCGACCATCATGGACTGCGAAGATTCGGTCGCCGCGGTGGACGCCGCCGACAAGACGCTGATCTATCGCAACTGGCTCGGTCTGATGCAGGGAGATTTGACCGAGTCGGTGACCAAGGACGGCAAGACGTTCACGCGCAAACTCAATGACGACCGCCGCTATACCGCTCCCGATGGCGGGGAGCTGGTGCTGCATGGCCGCTCGCTGCTCTTCGTGCGCAACGTCGGCCACCTGATGACCAATCCGTCGATTCAGGACGCGCAGGGCCAAGATCTGCCCGAGGGCATTCTCGATGCCATCGTCACCAGCCTGGCCGCCCTGCACGATCGCAAGCGCCGCGGCAACTCGCGCGAAGGCTCGATCTACATCGTCAAGCCGAAGATGCACGGTCCCGACGAAGTGGCCTTCGCCAACACGTTGTTCGACCGCGTAGAAGACTTGCTCGGCCTGCCGCGCTACACGATCAAGATGGGCATCATGGACGAGGAGCGCCGTACCAGCGTCAACCTCAAGGCCTGCATTGCTGCGGCCGCCAACCGGGTCGCCTTCATCAATACGGGCTTCCTGGACCGCACCGGCGACGAGATGCATACGGCCATGGAAGCCGGTCCGATGCGCCGCAAGGGCGATATGAAGAGCACCCGCTGGATCGCCGCCTACGAGCGCAGCAATGTGCTGGTCGGTTTGGCCTGCGGCCTGCGGGGCCGGGCGCAGATCGGCAAAGGCATGTGGGCCATGCCCGACCTGATGGCCGCGATGCTCGAGCAGAAGATCGCGCACCCCAAGGCCGGCGCCACGACCGCATGGGTGCCGTCACCGGCGGCCGCCACCCTGCATGCCCTGCACTATCACGAAGTGGATGTCGGTGCGGTGCAAACCCGCCTGCAGAAGGAAGCCGGCGGCGACGAGCGCGATGCGCTGCTCGATGGTTTGCTCGACGTACCGGTGGGCGATCCTTCGCAATGGTCGGCCGACGATATCCGCAGCGAACTCGACAACAACGTGCAGGGCATCCTCGGCTATGTGGTGCGCTGGATCGACCAAGGTATCGGCTGCTCCAAGGTGCCGGACATTCACGACGTGGGGTTGATGGAAGACCGCGCCACCTTGCGCATCTCGAGCCAGCACATCGCCAACTGGCTGCGCCACGGCATCTCCACGGAAGACCAGGTCCGCGAAACGTTCGAGCGCATGGCGCAAGTGGTCGACCAGCAGAACGCCGGCGATCCGCTGTACCGCCCGATGGCTGGACATGCGGACAGCTCGCTGGCGTTCCAGGCCGCGCAAGCCCTGGTATTCGAGGGTCGTGCGCAGCCCAACGGTTACACCGAGCCGTTGCTGCATGCGTATCGTCTGCGGCTGAAGGGCGAGGCGGCCACTGCTTGAAGTAACGCCAATGAGGCCTGCCGGTCTGCCCGACGGCAGGCCGGTGGCCCTCGGTCTGCACCACCCACAGCGCCGCTCACCGTTGCGCACTGCAGTACTGGTCAGATCGGCAGGCGAGGCTTATCCTTGAGGCACATTCGTATCGGATACTGCCATGGATCGCCGCCGCTTTATCGCTCGCACCGCCGCTTTTTCCGCCATCCCGTTCCTCGCCCATGCGGCCGACGAAGCGCCCGAGTCCAAGGTGTTCCTGGACTACACGCAGGCGCAACTCGACGCGGCTTATACGCAAGGGGATTGGGCACCCAATGCGAAAGCGCTGATCGATGCGTACGACACCGACAGCGCGCGCGTGCGCGAAAAGTATCCGCCCCAGACACTCGCTTATGGTGCCGGGGATGCCGAAACGATGGACGTTTTCGCGCCGAAGGATGCCAATGGCCGGCCCATCGTGATGTTCATACACGGCGGCGCATGGCGCTCGCTGAGCAAGGCGTCGGTGTCGGCCCATGCGCCGCTCTTCGTCGACAACAACGTGATCTACATCGCGATCGACTTCAATAATCTGCCCAACAACACCCTGCCCGGCATGGCCGAACAATGCCGGCGCGCGTTGATGCGCATTGCCCGCGTCGCGTCCACATTCGGCGGCGATCCGCAAAAAATCTACGTGGCCGGCCACTCATCCGGCGCGCAACTGGCCGCAGTGCTGCTGACCACCGATTGGAGCAGCCGGGGCGAATCGTCATCGATCATCCGGGGCGGTATTCTGCTGAGCGGCCCGTACGACCTGAAACCCGTCATGCTGTCGTCGCGCGCCAAGTATGTGAAGATCACCGATAGCGAACGCGACGCCTTGAGCGCCGCAAACGGCCTCGACCGTTTACAGGCGCCCGTGCTGGTGGCGTGGGGCAGCGAAGAAAGTCCGGAATTCAAGCGTCAGGGTCGGCAATTGGCCGATGCGATCAAAGGCCGCGACAAGCTCGTCGACGCCATGGTGCTCGACGGACTCAATCATTTCGAAGTGCCCAATCAACTCAACCGCCCCGATTCGGCGCTCGCCAAAGCGGTGCTCAAAATGGTAACGGCCTGACGCGCGTCGAAGCCTCCCTATTGGAACCGCCACGCCATTACGCCCGGTCGCTGCGTGCCAGATAGGCGTATGCGTCCTGGCGCCATTGCACGGTAAGGCTGTGGATGACCCGCAGCAACGCCGCGACGGCGGCGGCATCCTCGTTCAATGCCGCCTGCTCCAGATGATGAAACTTCATGGCGATCACTGGTGCACCCACCGTGGCGGCACTCGATCGCAGGGTGTGACCGATCTGCGCCACCACTGACCAGTTCGACTGCAGCACCGCATTGCCGGCTGCGGCATATTGCCGCTCGACGTTCTCGCTGAAGGTGTCGACGATGCGAACGACGAATTGGCGCCCGCCCATATCGAAAAACTCATCCAGCGGATGTGCAAAGGCATTGATCATTCTTGACTGCCGGATTCACCGCGTTTGCGGCGCTGCGCGACGGCCGCCGTCACCTGCGCCAATCGCGTGGCCGTCGCGGGCTTTTCGACAAAGCCACTGAACGGGCTGTCCTCGCCATCCGCCAGCGGCGCGAACTCGCCGGTCAGCGCCACGATATAGGGCGCGCGGGCGCCGAGCTTGCCCCGAATGGTGCGCGCCGCGGATTCGCCATCGATATGACCCATGCGGCGATCCATGAAAATAAGATCGTAATTGCCGAGCGTTGCGCGCCGTACCGCCGCTTCGCCATCATCGACCGTGTCCACACTGTGACCGGCGCGCTCGAGCATCCAGGAAACCGACAGGCGACATGTGGGATCGTCATCGGCCACCAGCACGCGCAGCGGCGTCACCCGCGCCACCGCATCGGCCGCGGCCACCTGCTGCGGCAGGCCTTCCATCGCCGGTGCCTGCCGGCACACGATACTGAAGATGAAGGCCGTTCCCACGCCGCGCTGCGTTTCGGCCCGGATCGCACCGCCCATCAAGCGCGCCAGCCGCAGGCAAATGGCCAATCCCAACCCCGTGCCGCGAATGGTTTCGGAAGCGCCCAATGCAGCGGAGGAGAAGGGCTTGAACAAATTCTGCTCGGCCGTTTCGGATAAGCCGGGCCCCGTATCGCGAACGACGATATCGAGCGTTGTGATCGCGCCCGTGCGCCGCGAGGCGCCGATGCTCACAACGATGCCGCCCGTGCGGGTGAATTTGACGGCGTTATTGATCAGGTTGAACAGGATCTGCTGAATGCGCACCGCGTCGCCGTTGAGCATCAACGGCGCGTCGGCCCCTTCCACATTGAGGTAGAGCTTTTTTTCCTGTGCCTGGCTAGTGAACAGCGCGGCAGCCGAGTTGACCAAGGCCGCCAGGTCGAATGGCAATACCTTCAACGTTATCGCGCCGGCTTCGAGTGACGACACATCGAGCGTATCGTTCAGAATCCGCAGCAAGTGATCGGTACTGAAGCGCATGGCCGACGCCAGGCTTTTCGCGCGTTCGGCGCCATCGGCGCTCTCGAACATGGCGATCAGTCCATTGATGCCTTGCAGTACCACGCGCACCTCGTGCGTGAGGGTGGCAATGAAATTCGCATGCGTCTGGATTTGCGTCACGGCCGCATCGCGCGCGCGGCGCAACTCGGCCTGTGCCCGTTGCCGCTCGGCCAATTCGTTGCTCAACCGCGTGCCGGTCACCCGCAACTCGATCGTGTCGGCCACGATCAACGCCAGGTCACGCAATGCCTCGCGCTGCGCCGAGGTCAATACCCGGCTCTCGCGATCGATCACGCACAATGTGCCCAGCGGGCGGCCCTGCGCTCCAACGAGCGGCACGCCGGAATAAAACCGGATGTGCGGGTCGCCCAGCACCAGCGGATTGTCCATGAACCGCGGATCCTGCGCGGCGTCTTCAACGGTGAATACGTCGTCCTGCAGCACCGCATAATTACAGAACGCCCACTCGCGCGGCGTGGATTCGACGTCCAGCCCGTGATGCGACTTGAACCATTGGCGGGTAGCCGTCAGAAGCGATACCAATGCAATCGGCGCGCCGGTGATCTGGGCGGCAATGCGCGTAATCCTGTCGAAAGCGGGATCGCCCGGCGTATCCAGAATGCCAGTGCGAAGCAAGTCCTCGAGTCGCTCCGACTCGTCAGGACGGACAGGAAAAGCGGTCATCAAGCGTAAGCGGACGGGTGATTCAGGCGTGTTGCCACGTACTCCCGGATGTCGTTGCCGGATAACGGTTTATAGAGCACATCGAGATTGTCGGGCAATCCGCCTGCCGCCACGATCTCGTCCTGCGTCATCCCCGTCAATACAGCAAGCGCTGTATGCGACAACCGCGCATCGGCTCTGATGTGACGGATCATCTCGAATCCGTCCATTCCCACCATGCGCAAGTCGGTCAAAATCAGATCGGGATGAACCTCACCGATCTTCATCAGCCCGGTAAAACAGTCCGCTTGCGCAAAAACCTTCACACCCGTGAGCGTTTGCAACGCCTGTTCGTAAACAGCCAAAAGCGTAGGATCGTCTTCGATCAGCACGACTTTGCGCGACAGATCGGCAACATTGCCCTTGCGTTGAGCAAGCAGCTTCAATACAGAGCTACGGCGCACTCGCCGATGCCCGCCGGGTGTTTTCCAGGAGTCGAGCGTACCGGCTTCTACCCATGTCTGTGCGGTGCGCACCGACACGCCTAAAAGTTCAGCAGCCTCTCGCGTCGTTATGATGGGATCGCTTTGGTCCATAAATGAAAGTATTTTTTTAAGCAGGCAGCAATCAATCCGAACTCTACCAGAGCATCCGTGAAAAAACGCAACGATTAGAAATCAATTGACGTTTGGCAAATTCGGCAGTCATGGAATAATCGGCATATTCGCGATTTTCTCATCCTAAAAGAGTCCACCATGCTGCCCTTCGGTTTCGGTCGTTTCCTCGGGCGCAGCACGCGCGCTTTGCCCGATACACGTGGCCTGGCCACTGCATCAGCGGTTGCGCAATACGATGCTGAGGGATACATCACCCGGGTAAACGATGCCTTCGCCGCTTTGCTAGGCCGGGCACCGGACGATCTGATCGGTGAACACGCGAGCGCAATCAGCATAAATCGTGCAGGACGTGACAACTTCCACACATTGTGGGCAACCTTGCAAGCCGGGCAATCGCAAAATCGGCGCGAAGCCTTTCAGCACGACGATGGCTATCCGTGCTGGTTGGCATCGACATATGTCCCGCAATACGACCGGCGTGGACGACTGCGCCATGTGATCCAGATGGCGGCCGACATCAGTGCCGATCACGTCACACAAACGGATCTGGCGGGACAGGTCACCGCCATCGGCAAGGCGCAAGCCGTGATCGAGTTTGCGCTCGACGGCACCATTCTCACGGCCAACAGCCACTTTCTCGCAGCCATGCGATACACGCTCGAAGAACTGCAAGGGCAGCATCACCGCATTTTCGTGGACGATGCCACGCGCGCGTCGCCGCAATACCGTACGTTTTGGGACAAACTGGGCAGCGGCGCCTACGAACGCGGCATCTATTGCCGGCGCGCCAAGGATGGCAGCGACGTATGGATCCAGGCCAGCTACAACCCGATCTTCGACGCGGAGGGCCGGCCCTTCAAGGTCGTCAAGTACGCCACCGACATCACTCGCGAGATCGCGGCCACGCAAACGCTCGAAGGCATCGTGCAAAACATGGTCTCCGTGGTGCGCGACAACGCGCATCAGGCCGAAGCCGCCGACAGCGTGGCGATCCGGGCCGCCCAGGTGGCACGCGAAGGCGGTGCCACCGTCAAACGCGTCGTGGCGTGCATGGATGCCATCACCGCCGAATCGGCACGGATTGCAGGGTTCACCGGCACGATCGACAGCATCGCCTTTCAAACCAATATCCTGGCGCTCAATGCCGCTGTCGAAGCCGCCCGCGCGGGTGTGCATGGCAAGGGATTTGCCGTGGTGGCCGCCGAAGTGCGTGCGCTGTCGCTGCGGTGCGCCGAGGCAGCGCGTGAGATCAAGCGCACGGTCGACGACTCGACTACGCAGGTTCAGGAAGGCGAGCGACTGGCTCGCGAGGCCGGCGTGACGATGGAAACGATGATGACTGCCGTCGACGAGCTCAAGCAGATCATGAGCACGATTCGCGGCACCGCCGAAGCCCAGGCAACCGGCATCGCTGAGGTCAACAACGCGATCGGGATGCTGCAGTCGAGTCGCAGCGCCACGCCTGCACTGACCTAGCCGACGGGCCGCAGCGTCACAACTACACTGACCTAGCCGACGGCCGCTGCGTCACGCCGCCTGCGATAACGCGCGCCAGAACGTTTCGGCTGCCGCAGGCAGCGCCGCCCTCGGCCGATAGACCGAGATCCCCAACGGAATGCGCCAGCGCGCGTCACCGACGACCGCTAGCCGTTGCGTGGCCAGGGCATCGTCGATCAAGCTCAGCGGCAGGAAGGCCACGCCCCGGCCTTCAAGTGCCATCGACTTCAGCACGGTCGCCAGGTGCGCCGTCATCACCCGCACCACGCCGCGCTCGGCCAACGCCGCCTCGTGCAGCGTACGCACGATGCGGCCCAACCCCGACCCCGCCCCGTAGTCGAGCAGCGGCAACGCGGCCTGCCCGCGCGCATCCAGCGCAAAGCGCAGATCGGCGGCATGTGCGGTGCTCGTCACCGGCACCAGCTCGTCGGCGCCTACCGCCACATGAATGAAGTCCTCTTCGGGCAACAACCCGGCCACCGCAGCATGGGTGTGGCAGAGCATGAATTGCGTGTCGCCCGCCAGCATGGCGCGCTCACATCGCTGCACCACGTCGGACACCAACTCGATGCGGCCAAGCGGGGTGCGGGCTTCGAGTCCGCGCAACCACCCCGGCAGAAAGGTCAATGACAATGCATGCGTGGCGACGAACTTCAGGGTCTCATCCTGCGCGCCCGCCACCGCGACGGCTTCAGCCGGCAATCGCCCGACGCGCTCGACCAGCCCGCGCGCCACCTCCACGAACCACTCGCCTGCAGGGGTGAGCGCCACGGGCTGCGCGCTGCGATCGAAAAGTTCGACGTCGAGCCATTCTTCAAGCGCGCGCACGCGCCGGCTGAACGCGGGCTGCGTCATATTGCGTTGTTGCGCAGCGCGCGAAAAATTACGCGTAGCGGCCAACGCCAGAAAATCGTCTAACCAGGAAAAGTTCATGCGCGATGCGTCGAAAGCATGGAGGGCAACCCAAACGGCATTGGACGCGCCGCTGCCGCCCGCCGATCATGCCACACGACCCCACAGGAGCGCCATGCCATGAAAATCATCGATATCCGCGAAGCCACCAAACCCATCTCTTCGCCGATCCGCAACGCCTACATCGATTTCACCAAGATGACGACCAGCCTGGTCGCGGTGGTCACCGACGTCATCCGCGACGGCAAGCCGGTCGTGGGCTACGGCTTCAATTCGAACGGCCGCTACGGCCAGGGCGGATTGATTCGCGAACGATTTGCCGGCCGGGTGCTCGAGGCCGATCCCGCCTCGCTCTTGAACGACAGCGGCGACAACCTCGATCCCGATCGCATCTGGCAAACGATGATGACCAACGAGAAGCCCGGCGGCCATGGCGAGCGCTCCGTCGCCGTCGGCACGCTGGACATGGCCGTATGGGATGCGGTCGCCAAGATCGCTGGCAAGCCGTTGTTTCGCCTGCTGGCCGAGCGGCACGGCCGCACCGCCGATCCCCGCGTCTTCGTTTACGCCGCCGGCGGCTACTACTATCCGGGCAAAGACCTCTCGGCCTTGCGCGGCGAAATGCGCAGCTACCTGGATCGCGGCTACAACGTCGTCAAGATGAAGATCGGCGGCGCCACGCTTCAGGAGGATGCCGCCCGCATCGAAGCCGTGCTGGGCGAAATCGGGTCGCAGGCGCAATTGGCGGTCGACGCCAATGGCCGATTCGATCTGGAAACGGGGATTGCCTACGCCAAGATGCTGCGCGAATACCCCCTCTTCTGGTACGAAGAAGTGGGCGACCCGCTGGACTATGCGCTGCAAGCCGCGCTGGCCGAGTTCTATCCCGGCCCCATGGCTACCGGCGAAAACCTGTTCAGCCATCAGGATGCCCGCAATCTGCTGCGTTATGGCGGCATGCGCCCCGATCGCGACTGGCTGCAATTCGACTGCGCGCTTTCATACGGCCTGTGCGAATACCAGCGCACGCTGGAGGCCCTGGCCGTGGCCGGATGGTCGCCCTCGCGCTGCATCCCGCATGGCGGCCATCAAATGTCGTTGAACATCGCGGCCGGATTGGGCCTGGGCGGCAATGAAAGCTACCCGGATCTGTTCCAGCCGTACGGCGGGTTCCCGGATGGCGTGCGCGTGGAGGACGGCCATATCGTGATGCCCGAACTGCCCGGCATCGGCTTCGAAGGGAAATCGGATCTGGCCGCCGTCATGCGCGATCTGGCGCACTAAACGCGTTATTCCACCACCGCGCCGGAATCGCGAACCACCTTGCCCCACTTTTCGATGTCTTCGTCGAGCACCTTGCCAAACGCCTGCGGCGAGGTGGCGTAGGGCACGGCGCCCTGCGCGGCGAATTTGTCGATCATGGCGCGGGTTGCAAGCAGTGCGTTCACGTCGGCATTGATCTTGTTCACCACGGCGGGCGGTGTGCCTGCCGGTGCGAACAGTCCAAACCAGGGGCTGACGTCAAACCCGGGATAGCCCGATTCGGCGATCGTGGGGATCGTGTCGTAGCCCGGCGCACGTTTTGCACTGGTGACGGCAGCGGCACGAGGCTGCGATTGTCGATGAATCCTTTCACCGACGGCATGCTTGTAAACACGACCTGGATCTGTCCGCCCATCAAATCCTGGATCGCGGGCGCCGCGCCCCGATAAGGCACATGCGTCATCGACACGTGCGCAGCCGCGTTGAACATTTCACCCAGGAGATGATTGACCGAACCGTTGCCCGCCGAGCCGTAGTTGATCTTCTGGCGCTTGGCGGCCGCAACCAGATCGGCCAGGGTCGCGATGCCCGCGTCGGGCCGTGTCACTGCGACGAACGGTAATGTGGCGAGCGTTGCAACCGGGGCAAAATCGCGTTTGGGATCGAACGGCAAATTGCGATAGAGCGCACCGTTGATCGCCTGATTACCCACATAGCTCATCAGCAGCGTGTACCCATCGGCAGGCGCACGTGCCACGGCTTCCATGCCGATGTTGCCGCCTGCGCCCGCGCGGTTTTCGATTACCACGGTTTGCTTCCACTGCTCACCCAGCGCCTGCCCCATGATGCGGGCCAGCGTATCGGAGGCGCCCCCTGGCGCCTGCGGCACGACGATCCGCACCGTCTTGTCGGGATAACCTTGCGCGCCGGCGCTTGCCGCGGCCAGCGCAGCCACTGCACAGCCGACTGCGTAAAGCAGGTGTTTGATCTGCATGCTTGTCTCCTCGTTATTGTCGGCGGGCCGGTGGACCGGCGCCTGCCGGCTGCTCGCGCCCGTCGAATACCGGCCAAAAAGGCCCATACGCGGCAAGTCACAGCAACGCTATGATGATACAAGCGGTCTGACAAAAGGACGGCATAAAAACGCATGACTCGGCACGCGAGCCATGCACGAGGAGACGAGTCATCATGCAAGTGAAAAAAATCGCGGGCGCGCTCGGCGCCGAGATTACGGGACTGGATCTGACGCAAGGGTTGTCGGCTGAGCAGGCAGCCGGCGTGCGGCAGGTGCTGCTCGACCATCAGGTCATTTTCCTGAAACGGCAACCGCTTACGCCATCCCAATTTCTCGCTTTCGCAAAGGCCATGGGCGAGCCCATCGAGTATCCCTTCGTGAAAGGTCTAGAGGGCTTTCCGCAGATCATCGAAGTCAAGAAACTCGAACACGAACGCGTCAACTTCGGCGGCATCTGGCACTCGGACACGACCTATCTCGAAGCCCCGCCAATGGGCTCGATGCTGTTGTCCAAGGAAGTACCGCCATATGGCGGCGACACCATGTTCGCCAATCAATACCTGGCTTATGAAAGCTTGTCGGACACCATGAAAGGGTTGCTTGACGGGCTCATCGGCATCAGCAGTTCTGCCAAGGCCGACGTCTCCAAAACGCGCGAAGACCGCGTGAAGACCGATGGCAAGATGGATGCTACGCCGACTGAGTTTCGTGCCGAGCACCCCATCGTGCGCACCCACCCCGAAACGGGCCGCAAGTGTCTGTACGTCAATGTGGCACACACTGCCGGCATCAAGGGCATGACGGACAACGAAAGCGCGCCCATCTTGAATTTCCTGTTCGCGCATCAGATCAAGCCCGAATTTACCTGCCGCTTCGTCTGGGAACCCGATGCCATTGCATTCTGGGACAACCGCTGTGCGCAACACAACCCGGTCAACGATTACCACGGGTTTCGGCGCGTGATGCAACGCATTACGCTGGAGGGCGATCGTCCGGCTTGAAACTTGCCTTCCGGTGGTCGTCATCAACGCCAAGCGGCATCGGGAGCATCGGAATGAGCACAACAACGTTCAAGGTCGGCGACCACGTGACGTGGAACTCGGAAGCGGGCCACATCACCGGCAAGGTCAAAAAAGTGCATCACAGCGATTTCGAATTCATGGGCAAGACGCGGCGCGCTTCGAAAGACGCGCCGCAATACGAAGTCGAAAGCGACAAGACCGGCCACATGGCGGCCCACAAAGGGGACGCGCTGAGCAAAAAGTAGGCACATAGCCGGGCTGCGCCGGCGATCAGGCTCGGGGGGGCGCATAGCGCCGCCTACGCGCGCACCCGACTCCGTCGAGCGCGCACTTCCCACACTGCCGATACGCCTGTCACGAGACGGTGGTGGCCGTTGCGCGGGTGAGCCTGACGGGAATCGACTTGTACCCGGGCACCTTGCTTCCGACAGCATGGTGAAACAGCGGCACCAGCGGATTGCATTCGGGGTAATACCCGGCCAGGCAACCCGCGGGCAGGTTGAACGGCTGCAAGGTGAAGTTGCTGACCGAACGTTCCACATCGTCGTCGCACACGGTTCGCACGTCCACCCGCGCGCCCTCCTCGAATCCCAGACGCGCCATGTCGTCGGCATTGATGAGCAATACGCGCCGCGTGCCTTTGATACCGCGAAACCGATCGTCATAGCCATACACGGTGGTGTTGAACTGATCGTCGCTGCGCATCGTCATGAGGCGCATGACCTGAGCGCCTTCGAAGGTCACATCGGGGTTCTCGTTCAAGGTCGGCGGGAAAATGAAATTGGCCCGCTTGGTGGGCGTGGCCCATTCGCGATGACAAGCCCCCAACGGCCGATGAAAGCCGCCCGGTATCCACATGCGCGCATTGAAGTCATGAAAGATCTCCGGCAGCGTTTCCGCAATGGCGTCCCGCACCCGGCTGTAGTCATCGACCCATGCTCCCCATGGCACCCGATCGTCGTCATCGGGCAACGTGGCGCGTGCCAGTGCGGCCACGATCGCCGGCTCGGACAGCAGCGTATCGGCGGCCGGCGTGGCACGACCGCGCGAGCCGTGCATGCATCCGGTGCTGTCTTCCATCGCCACGGACTGCTCGCCGCTGGCCTGCCGATCGACTTCGATGCGCCCAAGGCAAGGCAACACGTACGAGGCCTTGCCGTGCACGACATGACTGCGATTCAGCTTCGTGGCGATCTGTACGGTCAATTCCAGTTCGCGCCAGGCTTCTTCCAGCAATGCCGTTTCCGGCGCTGCGCGCACGAAGTTGCCGCCCAGCGACACGAATGCCTTCACGCTGCCATCGAGAATGCCTTCACAGGCCTCCACGGTGTTGCGGCCCGCATGACGCGGCGGCTCGAAACGGTATTGCTCGGCCAGCTTGTCGAGCGGCGCCAATTCGGGCTTTTCGGTAATCCCAACGGTGCGTTGTCCCTGCACGTTCGAATGCCCACGCACCGGACAGACACCTGCGCCTGGACGACCGATGTTGCCGCGCAGAAGCAGCAGATTGACCACCATCTGCACGTTCTCCACCCCGCGGCGATGCTGGGTGAGTCCCATGCCATAAACGCCCATCACCGCCTTGGCCCGGCAATACACGCCCGCCGCGGCTTCGATCGCCGCGCGCGACAAGCCTGATTCGGACTCGATCTCCGGCCATTGCGTGGCGCGCACGAAAGCAATGAAATCGTCGAACCCATGCGTGTGCTCGGCAATGAAGGCGTGATCGATCACCGCCGGTTGGCCTGATGCGCGCGCGGCATCGTCGGCGGCCACAATCGCCTTGCACATACCGGTAATCGCTGCGATGTCGCCACCGATCTTTACCTGGTGATACTGCGTGCTGATCGCCGTTTCGCTATGCGTGAGCATCTCCACCGGCGATTGGGGATTGGTGAAGCTCACCAATCCCGGCTCGCGGATCGGATTGAACGTGATGATTTCGGCGCCCCGCCGCCGCGCCTCTTGCAAGGGATGCAGCATGCGCGGGCTGTTCGTCCCCACGTTCTGGCCGAAAAAGAAAAAGCAGTCCGTCTGCTTGAAGTCTTCCAGTTGAACCGTGCCCACGCCCACACCGATCGACGCCATCAGGCCCACTGCGGTGCTTTCATGGCACATGTTGGAGCTGTCGGGCAGATTGTTGGTGCCGTAGAGCCGGGCAAACAGCTGGTACATGTAGGACGTTTCAAGCGAGGCGCGACCCGAGGCATAGAAAATCACGCTGTCGGGGTCGAGGCGCCGCAGGCGTTTGCCGATGTCGTCGAAGGCCGCCTCCCACGACACACGCACATACCGATCTGTTGCAGAATCCCAACGCATCGGCGTGGTCAGACGACCCGCATTCTCGAGGTCGTAATCCTCCCACGTCAGCAATTCGGCCACCGTATGCTGATCGAAGAACTCAGGCCGAACGCGACGCGAGGTGAGCTCCCACGCAGTTGCCTTCGCCCCGTTCTCACAGAACTCGAAAGTCGACGGATCGGCCGGCTTCGCCCAGGAACAACTGACACAGGCAAAGCCATCCGGCTGATTCTGGTGTTTCAACGCTTGCATGCCGGGCAGCACTGCCGACTCTTTAATCAAGATGCCGGTTACCGCTTTCAGTGACCCCCATCCGCCCGATGGCGTGCCGACGTCGCGCTTATCTGTGCTTTCAGTCATCTGTTATCTCTTAAAGCCAATTGACAGCAAAGTGATTAATACGCGCCAGCCTTTTAGTAACTGCGCATCGAACGCCCTTCATAAATCGCGTGAAGTAGGCTCTAATCGATTTATCAGCACCCGTTCCAGCACGCGTCATGCCGAGCCGGAACCGCACGTCAATGATTATTGGAGCGTGCAGGCAAGTCTGACCCTCGCCGGATGAGACACATGAGCGAAATACACGACCCCCAAACCCTCCGACCTGCCGATACTTCAGTTTCGATCGCACCGTCGCTGCAAGATAATCACATCATTTCAACTTCCAGTAAGGTTGCTGTCGCCACGGCACACGATGTGCCGGTGCTGATGTACCACCATGTGAATCCACATCGCGGCATGATCAACAGCTCGCCTGAAAACTTCGAGCGTCAGATCGCAGCACTGGCACGCGCCGGTTACGCGTCCCTTTCAGCAGCAGAGTTTGCCGCGTTCCTGCGCGGCGCGCCCGCGCCGAAGAAGTCGGTGCTGATTACTTTCGACGATGGCTATCTGGACAACTGGCTCTACGCCCATCCCGTGCTGGCGCGCTACAACATGCGTGCCGTGCTGTTTACGGTCACCGGCTGGGTGGGCGATGGCGCGCCCCGCGCGCATGCCGGGCAAACCACTGCACTGGCCGAAACCTATGCCCACAAGGTGGGACGCGGCATTATCGAATCGGGCGATACCGATCGCGTGATGGCACGCTGGAGCGAACTCGAGGCCATGCAAGCGGCGGGCACGTTCGAGATTCACAGTCATACCCACACGCACACGCGCTGGGATTATGTCTGCAGGCACAGCACAGCTGAAAAGATCGAAAGACTTTCAAACGATCTTGAACTTTCCCGCGATTTACTGCGCAGCAAACTCGGCATTAATAGCGGACATCTTTGCTGGCCCCAGGGTTATTTCGATTCTGATTATCTCGACGTCGCTCGAAAAAATAATTTCACGCATCTCTATACCACTGCGGCATACGGTCAGAATAAGGTCGGTACCGATCCCGAGCATATTTACCGGTTCGCCATCAGCAATATGAACGGACTGCGATTGCTCAACCGGGTAAGGCTGGCGCGGGGCGCAGTCGTGGGTCCCGCCTACAACGCGTACAAACTGTGGAAGCGAAAATTGCGCGGCAAGGATGCACACTGACGAGGTAATGCCCCGTTAACTGCATGCCTGAGCGGGAAGATGCAGTTCCGGCCTGTGCGCACGCCGAAAGTGCGACATCACGCTGGAGGCGCCGCTGGGCGCCGGCCAGACATCGAGGCATGCGTCCATGACGCGGTCGGGCGTGATGGTCTGTATATCGGCGCCCAAACTCGGCGGCGTCACGCAGCGTGAATACGGCCGCTCCCAATACCACTGCGGATTGGCGCGGTGAATGATGCCGACGTAGGGCACGCATGCACTTTGCGCGATATGCGAGGGCCCGCAATCATTGGCGACGATCAAGCGTGCGTGTATGCACACGTGCGCGATCTCGGCGAGCGGCCGCGTCATCAGCAACTGCACGCCCGGCAAACCGGCAGCGGACAGCGCTTCGTACTCGGCGTGCTCATCAGGACCAAGCACGAACGTGGCGGTGAGCCTGGCGCCCAACGTGCGCCGCAGCGCCGCCAGCAGTGTCAGGAAGTTCGGCAACCCCCAACGTTTGAACGCACCCGCGCCCCCGCCCGGCATCAACACGATATCGGTGGTTTCAGGTTTGTGCTCGGCAGCGGCTGCGATCGTCTCGAAGCATTCGCGCGCGTTGGCCTCGATACTCACCGGCAGATATTGCGATAGCAGCCGCACATTGGCGACGGCCAGGTATTCGTCATAGTCCTTCTTGCAGGCGTGCGTCCAGACACGATCGGTGATGCGGCGGTTGGAAAAGCCTAACCGCGCCGCCGGGCGCCGGACCGCTGCCACCAGCCCATATCGATCGCTACTGTAGTGCAAGGCCATCATCAGCCGCGCATTACGCGGCAGCGACGCCACATGGCTCCAGAATCCTGTCGCCTGAACGAAATCGACCGGCCAGGGCAAATTCACGTAATTGTGGTCGACCGGATCGCGGCCGATGACGCGAACGCGCTTGCCACCCAGGTGCTTATGCAACGCATACAGCAAAGGATATGTGACGACGTGTCCACCAAAAAAACGCATGCTGCGAATGAATACGACGACATCCGACACGTAGCCCCCCTTTTCAATGACCGCTATATACAACATCCAGGTTAAGAAATGACGCGGGTACACATAACGTCACCACACCCTATTTCGATAATCGAATAGGCGGTCGCCAACCTTTGATTTTCTGCGCGGCGGATTCTACTGAACGAAAGTAAGCCAAATGTGAAGGGATTTAAGAGTATTTCGGCCGCCGGCGTGCAGGGCCGAACCGCGTTGGCATACCGGTCGAGCGGTTGTTGACAGCCGCGCGGCGGCCTCCCTAAGATGATCGCCACCCTCACCTCGGCTAGAGCGTCATGTCCCCCGTGCACGATCGAGCGTCTGCGTCATCTTCCACCCCGTCCGCACCGGATTGCCTGGGCCCCCTCCCCGACATTGCCCCACCCAGTTTCGACATCCCGCGCGGCGCCTGCGACACCCACGCGCATGTCATCGCTCGCGACCCCGCGTATCCGCTGGTCGCCGCGCGCAGCTACACGCCGCCCGCCGCTCCCTTGCACGACTACCTGAAGATGCTCGACGGCTGCGGCATGGACCGTGGCGTGCTCGTCCAGGTCAGCGTGCACGGCACCGATAACCGCTACATGTTGGAAGCCCTCCATGCCCATCCCACCCGGTTGCGCGGCGTGGCCGTGGTGGATGCCTCGGTGACCGATGCCGCGCTCATGGCGATGCACGATGCAGGCGTGCGCGGCGTCAGGCTGAACGTGCTGTTCGGCGGCGGCGTGGGCTTCGACCACATGGAGGCGCTGGCCGATCGCATCGCGCCATTGGGCTGGCATATGCAATTCCTGATGGACGTGCGGCATCTGCCGCCGCTTGCGCCGCGTTTGCGCAAGCTGAAGCTGCCGTGCGTGTTCGATCATATGGGTCATATGCCGGTCACCGATGGGATGTCGAGCGCCGGCTTCGAGACCTTGCGTCAGGGCGTTGCGCACGACGGCTGGTGGGTGAAGCTATCGGGTGCCTATCGGATCAGTGAAGACTTCGATCGCTACGACGACGTCACGCCCTGGGCGCAGGCGCTTATCGCAGCCGCGCCGGAGCGCATGGTGTGGGGCAGCGACTGGCCGCACGTGGCGATCCCCCGCATGCCCGACACCGGCACGCTGCGCAACCTGCTGCCGAAATGGGCGCCCGATGCGGCGACCCGGCACGCCATCCTGGTTGAGAACCCGCAGACGCTCTACGACTTCCCCCCGATCTGAAGCGCCGTTACCGACGCTCCATTTCCAAGCATAAAGAAACGGAGACCCACCATGGGCTGGTACAAGGAACTCGACACCAATGGCCGCCGCACGTTCATCGCCTCGTTTGGCGGCTGGGCAATCGACGCGTTGGACTTCATGGTGTTCACCTTCGTGATCACAGCGCTCATCAACCTATGGGGTATCGATCGCGGTCATGCGGGCCTGTTGGGCACAGTCACGTTGCTCTTCTCCGCAATCGGTGGGTGGGGCGCCGGGATTCTGGCCGATCGCTATGGCCGAGTCCGCATCCTGCAACTCACCATCCTGTGGTTTTCGGTGTGCACAGTGGCGATCGGCTTCACGCAGAATTTCGAGCAGATCTTCGTCTTGCGCGCGCTGCAGGGGCTGGGCTTCGGTGGCGAATGGGCGGTGGGGTCGGTATTGATGGGCGAGATCATCCGCGCCAAGGACCGCGCCAGAGCCGTGGGCACCGTGCAGAGCGGATGGGCGATCGGCTGGGGGCTCGCCGCCATCCTGTATACCGTCGCGTTCTCCATCTTTCCGGAAGATCTGGCGTGGCGCACCTTGTTCTGGGTGGGCGTTCTGCCGGCGTTCCTGGTGCTGTACATCCGCAAGCATGTGCCCGAGCCGGAGATCTATACCAAGACGCAGGCGCGCATCGCCAAGGAAAACACCCGCGTGTCGGCGTGGGCCATCTTCAGTCCTGCACTCATCAAGACCACGATCCTGACATCGCTGCTTTGCGCAGGCGTGCAAGGCGGGTATTACGCTGTCACGACCTGGTTGCCGACCTATCTGAAAACCGAACGGCATCTCTCCGTACTCAACACGGGGGGCTATCTGCTCGTCATCATTGCCGGATCATTTTGCGGCTATATCGCCGGCGCCCATCTGGCCGATCGGATCGGTCGCAAGATGAACTTCATTTTGTTTGCCGTGTTGTCTTGCGTCTGCGTTTATGCCTACACGCAGATTCCGCTTACTGACGCGCAAATGCTGATCTGCGGCTTCCCGCTGGGGTTTGCCGCGTCCGGTATCTTCGGCGGCATGGGGGCTTACCTCACCGAGCTCTTTCCCTCCGAACTGCGTGCCAACGGCCAAGGCTTCGCCTACAACTTCGGCCGCGGCATCGGCGCATTGTTTCCAAGCCTCGTCGGCTATTTGAGCCAGAGCATGGGATTGGCCGCCGCCATCGGCATCTTTGCCGGCGGTGCGTACGTGGTGGTGCTGATCGCCACGGTGCTTCTCCCGGAAACGAAGGGGCGCGTGCTGGAATAGCCGCCGCGGCATCACCACCGAACCTTCCCATGGGGCAAGCTTCACGCACGCTAAAGTGAGGCCATCGCCTGCTTGAGAGTTGTGATGACCGCTCCCCTATCGCCCCCGCGACGACGCTTCGTTTACCGCTTGACCGGCGCCACCGCGCTTGCCGGACTGGGCCTCTTCACGCCGGCGCGCGGCATGGCCGCCGGCGCGCATGAAGCCGCTGCACCCGCCATATTGAGCGGCCAGGTCTTCGATCTCGAGATCGTCGAAACGATCGTCGACTTTACTGGCGCCAAGCGCGTGGCCACCACGGTCAATGGCCAATTGCCCGGCCCCACCCTGCACTGGAAAGAGGGCGAGCGCGTGACGATACGCGTCACCAACCGCCTGAAGGAAGACACCGCCATCCACTGGCACGGGATCCTGCTGCCCAGCAACATGGACGGCGTGCCGGGTTTGAGCTTCGACGGCATCAAGCCCGGCGAGACGTTCACCTACCAGTTCGATGTCGTGCAAAGCGGCACCTACTGGTATCACAGCCACGGCGGGTTTCAGGAGCAGACGGGGGTGTACGGCGCCATCGTGGTCACGCCCCGCGAGGCCGATCCGATCGCGGCCGATCGCGACCACACGTTGCTGCTGTCGGACTGGAGCGACGAATCGCCGGATCGCATCTTCCGCACGCTGATGGCCACGCCAGACTACTACAGCACGACGCAGCCCACGTTTGCCGGGCTGGTGCAGCAGGCGCGCGAGACATCATGGTCGCAAGCCATCGATGATCGCGCCATGTGGATGCGCATGCGCATGAGCCCTACCGATCTCGCGGACGTGACCGGCGCGACCTATACCTATCTCAGCAATGGCCACACGCCGGACGGCAACTGGACGGCGACATTTAGCCGCGGCGAACGCGTGCGCCTGCGGCTCATAAACGGCTCAGCCATGACGTACTTCGATGTGCGGATACCGGGGCTCACCCTCACCGTGGTCGCCGCAGACGGCCTTCCGGTGCAACCGGTTACGGTGGACGAATTGCGGATTGGCGTGGCCGAGACATACGACGTGATCGTCACGCCGCAAGACGACCGGGCCTACACGATCTTTGCGCAATCGATCGATCGCTCGGGCTATGCACGTGCCACGCTGGCACCGCGCGCCGGGATGACCGCCGCCGTGCCGGCCATGGATAAATTTCAGTCACTGACCATGAAAGACATGGGCATGTCGCACGGCATGGCCGGTATGCATTCGGGGATGAACGGCATGCAAAGCGACGCGGCAACTGAACGCAGCACGGCAGCAGCTGGTGCGGCTGGCCATGCGATGCAGGGCATGTCGCATGAAGAAGGTGGCACCGCGCCATCCGGCCCTGCCCAAATTGGCGGGATCGTTCAGGTGACGCACCGCCAGGCCGAACAATCGGGGCCCGGCAATAGCATGATTGCGGACAACATCTCGACCTCGCTGGACGATCCCGGCCCGGGCTTGCGCGGCAGCACGCGCCACGTCCTGACCTATGCCATGCTGCGCGCCTTGCACACGCCCCCTGACGAACGCCCGCCGACCCGCGAGATCGAGCTGCATCTGACCGGCAACATGGACCGCTATATGTGGTCGTTCAACGGGAAGCGATACACCGACGCGCAACCGATCGTGCTCAAGCATGGCGAACGCGTGCGTTTCGTGCTGATCAACGACACCATGATGATGCACCCCATCCATCTGCACGGCTTGTGGAGCGACCTCGAATCGCCCGACGGTGCGTTTCAGGTGCGCAAGCACACCCTCAGCGTCAACCCGGCGCAGCGCATCACCTATCGCGTGTCGGCCGACGCACGGGGCCACTGGGCCTACCACTGCCATCTGCTTTATCACATGGAAGCCGGCATGTTTCGCGCGGTGGTGGTGGCATGATCATGACATCGAACGAGAAGATGATACTCACCCTGCGCACGGCCGTACGTGTCGTCCTGCGTCCAGCGGTACTGGCGCTATTGGCAGCCGGCAGCGGCGCAGCCGCGGCAGCGCAGGAAACGATGCCGGCAATGGATCATTCGGCGATGGACCACTCGACCGACAGCGGCCGCGCGCCCGCGTCGTCCGCCATTCCGGTGGGGAGCTTGCCGCGCTCTGACGGATCGACCGGCCGCAGCTACGCGGATTACGGCATTCAGCCACACACGATGAACACCGGGATCACCAGCAGTCTCACGCTGGACAAGTTCGGGCTCACGCACGACCGCGCCGGCAAGACGGGCGTCGAGTATGACGGCGACTTCTGGGTGGGCAACGCGACCGACAAGCTCTGGATCAAAAGCGAAGCCGAGCGCACCGGCGGGCAGACGGAAGGCGCCAAGGTCGAGGCGTACTGGAGCCACGCCATCTCGCCCTTCTGGGATGCACAGGTAGGCGCACGCCGCGACTTCGGCGCCGGCGTGAAGCGCAACTGGGCTGCACTGGGTGTGCAAGGCACCGCCCCTTACGGCATCGAGACGGAGATCACCGCTTTCGCGGGCGCGTCGGGCAGAAGTCTTTTGTATCTGCACGGCGAGCACGACTTTGCGTTGACACAGCAGCTCATCCTCACGCCCGAACTCGAGGCCAACCTATTCGGCAAGAACGACAAGGCGTTTGGCGTGGGCGCGGGGCTGTCGGATGTGCAAGCCACGCTGACGTTGCGCTACGAGGTCACACCGCGCTTGGCGCCTTATATCGGTGTCGAAGTCGATCGCAAGCTCGGGCGGACGGCGTCGTATGCCAGCGCAGCGGGCGAAAGCCGGTCGTCGCGCAATATCCTGGCCGGTGTGCGTCTCACATTCTGATGGGTTTTAACCGCATGGCGTTTGCGATTGATCAAACACCGTGCGGGATGTGATAGACCTGCAACACATATTGCGATACTTTTCCGAGTGAGGTGCTCCCTTCAGTTTTCCTCGACCTCCACCCGGAGTGCTCGAACGACTGAACCTTCCTCAAAGAGGATCGCAAGATGTCTACCGCCCCCTCTTCTCCCGTCTCGGCCACCACCGCGCCCTCGCCGCCGCGGCCGCCACTCGGCGGCATGCCCATCGGCCTGATCGCCGGCGTCATCGCCCTGATCGGCGTGCTGTTCCTTCCCACACCCGAAAGCCTGCCCGTGGCCGGCCATCGCATGCTGGCGATTCTCGCTTTTGCCGTCGTCGTGTGGATCACCGAGGCAGTGTCGTACGAAGCCAGTGCGATCATGATCACCTCGCTGATGGCGTTCCTAATCGGTACCGCACCCGTGGTGGGCGACCCCAGCCTCGATTACGGCACCTCGCGCGCCATCTCGATGGCGCTCACCGGCTTCGCCAACCCCGCGCTGGCGCTTGTGGCGGGCGCGCTCTTCATCGCCGCCGCGATGACGCTTACGGGCCTGGACCGGCGCATCGCGCTGGTTACGTTGTCGCGTATCGGCACCAGCACCAAACGCATCTACATCGGCGCGATCGCCGTCACGATTCTGCTCAGCCTGGTGGTGCCCAGCGCCACCGCACGCAGCGCCTGCGTGGTGCCGATCATGATGGGCGTCATTGCCGCCTTCGGCGTCAACAAACGCTCCAATGTCGCTGCCGCCATCATGATCATCGTGGCGCAAGGCACGAGCATCTGGAACGTCGGCATTCAGACGGCGGCCGCGCAAAACCTGCTCACGGCGGGCTTCATGGAAAAGTCGTTCGGGCAGCGCGTGACCTGGCTCGAATGGTTGATCGCCGGTGCGCCCTGGGCGCTCATCATGTCGGTCGTACTCTTCGTGCTGGTGCTCAAAATGCTTCCGCCCGAAAACGACGACATTCCCGGCGGCAAGGAAGCGGTCGAGCAATCGTTGCGCGATCTAGGTCCCATGAGCAGCGCGCAAAAGCGTCTGCTGGGCGTGTCGATCATGCTGTTGGCTGCCTGGTCCACCGAAGGCAAACTGCACAGCTTCGACACGACGTCGACCACGTACGCAGGACTGGTGCTGTTGATGTTGCCGCGGGTAGGCGTGATGACCTGGAAAGACGTGCAGGCGCGCATCCCATGGGGCACCGTCATCGTGTTCGGCGTGGGCATCAGTCTGGGCACCGCACTGCTCACGACACAGGCGGGCCAATGGCTGGGCGCGCAAGTCGTCGCCCATACCGGACTGGATGCAGTCGGCCCCCTGGGCATCCTCGCGATCCTGAGCGCGTTTCTGATCCTCATCCACCTGGGCTTCGCCAGTGCCACTGCGCTGACGTCGGCCATGCTGCCGATCTTGATCGCGGTGCTGCAAACCCTGCCGGGTGACTTCAACCGGCTCGGGATGACGATGCTGCTGGGCTTCGCCGTGAGCTTCGGCTTCATCCTGCCCATCAATGCGCCGCAGAACATGGTGTGCCTGGGTACCGAAACCTTTACCGCACGACAATTTGCCAAGGTCGGCATCATCGTCACGATCGTGGGCTACGCCCTGATGCTGGCGATGGGCGCGACGTACTGGCGCTGGCTGGGATGGATGTGATGACTGATGCGATACCCCTTACGCAAGCCGTGCACTTCGCACGCACCGTGCTCACGCTGCGCGGGGTGCCGGACGACATCGCCCTCGATGTGGCCGAGCATCTCGTTGAGTCGGATCGCGTGGGCTACGCCAGCCACGGGCTGTCGATTCTGCCGCACTACGTGGCCATGCTCGACGGTGGCCATGCCGATGGCGCGGCACGCCCCGAGTGCTTTGCCGATCAGGGCGTGATGCTCTGCTACGACGCCCACCTGGGCTTGGGCCAGCACGGGGGCAAGGTCGTCATCGACGCCGGTCTGGCCCGTGCGCACGAGCATGGCCAATGCATCGTCACCCTCAAGCAGTCGCACCACCTGGGCCGCATGGGACATTACGGCGAACGCGTGGCCGCAGCCGGCTGCATCCTGCTCGCCTTCACCAACGTGATCGGCCGCCCGCCCATGGTGGCGCCGTTCAATGGCAGCGAGGCGCGCCTCACCACCAATCCGCTTTGCTTTGCCGGCCCCATGCCGAATGGCCGGCCGCCTTTCGTGATGGACATGGCGACCAGCACCATCGCCATGAACAAGGCGCGCGTGCTCGCGGCGACCGGCCAGGAGGCGCCGCCGGGCGCGCTCATCGATGCCGCCGGCCACCCCACCACCGATCCGGCAGCGCTCTTTACCGACCCGCCCGGCGCGCTGCTTCCGTTTGGCGGCCACAAGGGCTATGCGCTGGGCCTGGCAGCCGAATTGCTGGCCGGCGTGCTCTCGGGCGGCGGTACGATTCAACCGGCCCACAAGCGCTCGGCGGCCGCCAAGAACAATATGTTCGCGCTCATCATCGACCCGCGCGTGTCGCTCGACACCACCTGGCAAAGTGCCGAGGTCGAGGCCTTCACCACCTATCTGAAAAGCGCACGTGCGCAACCCGGTGCGGATGCGGTGCAGTATCCAGGTGAGTACGAAGCCGCCAACCGCGCCCGCCAGGGCGACAACCTCATCCTGGCGGCATCCTCGATTGCGGCGTTGAATGCGTTGGCGACGAGCCTGGGCATTGCGCCGATCGGCGGGTAGCCGGCGATGCCTCTTTTATCGCGGCAAGCGATGCGATAAAGTCGGCCTCTCCTCACGCTTCGTGCATTTGCCTCATGCCCAGTACCCCTACTCCGCCGCCCGGTGACGACTCGCGTCTTTTCGTGGCAGCGCTCGCGCGCGGCGTTTCGGTACTGGCGGCCTTCGACGAACAACATCCCGCCATGACGTTGCCCGAGCTGGCCAGCGCCTGCGGGCTCACCAAGAGCGCCGTGCAACGCTTCGCCCACACGCTATGGACGATGGGCTACCTGCGCAAGGATCCCAAGAGCAAACGGTTTTCGTTGTCGCCACTGTCGCTGCAACTGGGCATGCGCTATCTGCAAACGAGCCCCTTCGTACTGGGTGGACACGCCTTTCTCCATACGCTTAACCGCACCAGCCAGGAAACCTGCAGCCTCGCCGAGCCCGATGGCATCGATATGGTGTACGTGGCGCGCTTTGCCACGCACAAGGAGATGTTCGTCAACATGGCGGTGGGGACTCGGCTGCCGATGTACTGCTCGGCCGGTGGCCGCGCCGTCATGTCGCGCCTGGACGACCGGCGCGTCAAGGAGATCCTGCGACAGTCCTCGCGCACCGCCTACACCGGCAACACGATCACCACGCTCGACAAGCTGACGCAGGAAGTGGAGTTCGCGCGCAAGCACGGCTTCGGTCGTTCGAACGGCGAAATCTATCCTGGCGACATCACCATCAGCGCACCGGTCGTCGCCCCCGGCGGCACGCCGGTGGGTTCGGTCAATGTGTCGGTGCCGTCCAGCCGCTGGAGCTTCGAAGAAGCCCAAAGCGTCTTCGGGCCGCAAGTCGTCGAAACCGCGCAGGCCATCAGCGCCTCGCGCACGATTCACACCACACCGCCCTACTACGATCAGGCTGCCGACACGGCGCTGTAAGGCCGGCCAGGCAATACGCCGGCAGGCTTGACTGCTTGCATGCCGACCGCGCCAGCTGTGTTGGCCAGAAGGCCCGTCGGCCGGACGGCCACCACCTATTGCATCTGGCCGACGCTGCTCGGCTCTCCATCAACGATCAAAAGCGGCCCCTGGGTAAATACCCAATTGCCGAAACGGTACGCGTCCGGCTATCGTATTTTCACCACGGCCATATCGCACTGCGATACGGCTGCCGGACGATCGCAGCGCCACAGCGCATGCGGCGCCCCTCTTTTGCATCGGAGTTTTCGTGTCCTGGTTGAACGACGCCGCTTTTCACCGCACCGCCTCTTTCATGGGCGTGCCGGACGCCCCCACAGGCGCCGCGCCGCGCGCCTGCATCGTGGGCCTGCCTTTCGATTGCGGCACGCACCCGTTTCGCGTCGGCTCGCGCCAAGGTCCCGACGCCATCCGCGAGCAGTCGCGTCTGCTGCGCGATTTCGATCTGGCCGAACGCACCGGCATCGACAATGCCAATGCGTATCTGCGTCTGGTGGACACCGGCAACGTGCGCTGCCCCGCCGGCGATCCCGACACCGCCTTTCCGCTGATCGAGCAAGCGATCGGCGCCATCCTGGATACGGGCGCCATTCCCGTGTCGCTGGGCGGCGACGGCGCCGTCACCTTGCCGCAACTGCGCGCCGTTGCAAGCCGGCATCCCGATTTCGTCGTGCTGCACTTCGATGCGCACACCGACACGTATCCGATCGCGGGCTACAACACGGCCACTACGTTCACGCGCGCAGCTGAAGAGAAACTGTTCGACGTGGATGCGAGCTATCACGTCGGCGCACGCGGCACGTCGTTCATGACGGGGGTGTGGGAATACACGCGCGAGGTCGGCTACGCCGTCGTGCCCTTCGACGATTTCGTTCCCCAACAGGCGGCGCTGCTGGACGAGATCCGCGCCAAGGTCGGCAACCGGCCGGTGTATTTGTGCTTCGACATGGACATCTTCGATCCCTCCTGCGCGCCCGGTGTGTGCACGCCGGAATGGGGCGGTCTCAGCGCACGCGAAGGCCTCGCGCTGCTGCGTCGACTGAGCGGACTGAACTTCGTCGCCTTCGATGTGAACACGGTGTCGCCGCCCCAGGACGTGGGCGGCATGACGGCCTTTCTGGCGGCAACCGTGGTGCAAGAGTTTCTCGCCCTGGCAGCCGTTGCCGTGCGCGATTTTCCGGCTGGCCGGCCGGCGTGAACTTGGCCAACATCAAATAACAAGGGGTAAGCATGACATTGCATCGCATCGCCTTAATCACACTCGCCGCGACCCTGTTCGCGCAGGCGCCATTAGCCTCTGCACGATCGCTGGCCGAGGTTCAAGCCGCGCAAACCATCAATGTGGTGACCACCGCGGGCGGTCCGCCGCACGGCTTTCTCAACCCCGAGAGCAATCAGCTCGAAGGCATCATGGTCGATGTGTCGCAAGCGCTGGCCAAGAAAATCGGCGTCAAGCTCAATCTGTCGTCGGTGCCGTTTGCCGGGTTGATTCCCACGCTCACGTCGGGGCGTGTGGATCTGATGTCGGCGCCCCTGTTCATCACCGAAGAACGCGCTCGCGTCATCGATTTCTCCACGCCGGTTTACGAATGGGGCGAAGGTCTGGTCGCAGGCACGCGTTCGACCAAGCAGATCAAAAATTTCGACGATCTGAAGGGATCGAAGATCGGAGTATTGGTGGACTCCGTACAGTTCAAGATGATCAAGGACATGCCGGACACCAAGGTGTCGACGTATCCCGATTACGTCACGCTGCTATCCGATGTGCGCGCCGGCCGCATCGAGCTGGGCATCGTCGATCCCCCGAGCGTGCTGTATCAGATCAAGAGCAAGAATATTCCAGGCGTGAAGATGGTTGAAGGGTATCAACCGCAACGGGTGTGGCAGGTTGGGCTTGCGGTCGAAAAAGGCAATGCCGAGTTGCTTGCCGCCGTCAACAAAGGCATTGCCGAGATGAAGGCAAACGGCGAACTCGCGGCCATCGGCCAGAAATGGGGCGTCTCGGAACTGCTCAGCAAATGACGCCAGTCCCCCACGATGCTGACCGGAGCGCGGCATGGACCTCGTAACGCTGAAGATGTACCTGGTGCCGTTGGCCGAAGGCTCGATGTGGACGCTGGCGCTGTTCTTCGCCTCTGCCTTTCTCGCTGTAGCGCTCGGCCTGCTGGTGTGCCTGTGCCGGCTCTCAGGCGCGGCGTTGCCACGCAAGCTCGCCAAGCTCTACATCGAGATCATCCGCGGCACACCGCTGCTCCTGCAACTGTTCTTCATCTACTACGGCTTGCCCGAACTGGGCATCGTGATCGACGGTTTCGTGGCCGGCGTGATGGGGCTCACGCTCAATCTGGGCGCCTACCTCGCCGAGCTTTTCCGCAGTGGGATTCAGTCGGTCGACTCGGGTCAGTATGAAGCCGCGCGCGCCTTGGGATTATCCAGGACGCAACGGTTGAAGAACGTGGTGTTGCCGCAGGCGCTGCGCACCATCTTTCCCGCGCTGGGCAACTACGCGCTGGTGCTGGTGAAAGAGACGTCGCTCGTGGCCGTCATCAGTGTGTACGAGTTGATGCGTGCAGGCGAAATGCTGGCCGGCGCCACATTTCAGGCGCTTACGGTATATACGCTCGTGGGCGTCATCTACTTTGCGATGTGCAGCGTGGTGTCGTGGGTCTTCCGGCGCTCGGAGAATAAACTCACGGTACCCGGCTACTGGAGCGGCTCAGGCGAGAACAACGATCTCACAAAGGCTTGACGATAATGATCCCCACATCCTCACCCGAGGCCGGATTGCAACCTGCCTCCACCCCGACATCTACAGCCTTCGCCACGTCACGCGGTGCGGCGCTCCAAGCCGATGCTGCTGCCTCGCCGCCCATCATTTCAATGCGCGAGGTGAGCAAATGGTACGGCGATTTTCGCGTGCTCGATGGCTTGGCGCTCGATGTGCATGCTGGCGAAAAAGTGATTCTGTGCGGTCCGTCCGGCTCGGGAAAGTCGACCACGATCCGGCTGCTCAACCGCCTCGAACAGCACCAGAAGGGAACCGTCACGGTGTGCGGCATCGAGCTCACCGACGATAACCGCAATATCGAAGCGATCCGTGCCGATGTGGGCATGGTGTTTCAGCACTTCAATCTCTTTCCGCACCTGACGGTGCTGGAAAACTGCGTGCTGGCGCCGATGTTGGTGAAGAAGGTGCCGCGCGCTGAGGCCGAGGCGCGCGCCATGGCGTACCTGGATCGGGTCAAGATTCCGCAACTGGCCGGTCAATATCCGGGGCAGATCTCAGGCGGCCAGAAACAGCGCGTCGCCATCGCCCGCGCGCTGTGCATGCAGCCCAAAGTGATGCTCTTCGACGAACCCACCTCGGCGCTCGATCCCGAGATGGTGAAGGAAGTGCTCGATACGATGGTGTCGCTGGCGCGCGACGGCATGACGATGATCTGCGTCACGCACGAAATGGGGTTCGCCCGCGATGTGGGCGACCGCGTCGTGTTCATGGACGAGGGCCGCATCGTCGAAACCGATACGCCGCAGCATTTCTTCAGCGCACCCAAAACCGAACGGGCCCGCAGCTTCCTCGGCCAACTCATTTCGCATTGACGGGCGCAGCCTTCTCGGCGCGCTCGAGAATGCCCGCCACGCTGGCGCGGGCGCGTTGCATCAGCGCCGGCACATCGATGCCCACCATGGCGCCGTCGCGCTTGACCACACGGCCGTCCGCAATCACGGTGCGCACGTTGGCCGGGGTTGCGGAGTACACCAGCCACGCCGATGGATCGCCGCCCGCGTAGGGGCCGATGTTCAGCGCATTCATGTCGACGATCTGCACATCGGCACGTTTGCCGGGCGTCAATGAGCCCACCTGGTCCTGCATCCCCAAGGCGGCAGCGCCGCGAATCGTGGCCAGCGCCAGCAGGTCGCGTGGCGCGACCGACGTTTCGCGGCGCGCCTCACCCGCTTGCGTCAGCGCGGCCAATCGCATCGTGCCGAACATGTCGGCCGACCCCGCCAGGGCGTTGCCGTCGATACCCAAGCCCAGCCGTTGGACATCCGCATAGGTAGACAAAACGGTGAGCCCGTAGCCCACACGCTGTTCCGTCAGCGGGGTGAGCGCCACGCTCGCGCCTGCCTGATTGAGCGCTGCGATCTGATCCGGCCGCGCATCGGTGGCGTGCACCACCTGCATATCCGGGCCCAGCAACTGCCGCGAGATCAACGCGTCAAACATCGCCTCGGCGTTACCGCTCACGTGTACGGCCACCGGCAGCTTCAAACGTCGTGCGGTATCCAGCTCCTCGAGCTTTGCGGGCCACACCGTGGCGTCGTCGAGCTTCGGCGGCAACCGCCAGGCGAGCCCCAGGCTGATGCGGCCATCGGCGCTGTGCCGCCCCCAGTCTTGCGCCAAGGCCTGCACATGCGGCAGATCTGTCTGCCGGGCCGTCGTCTTGCTTTGCGCGCCGTAGAGCAGCCGCGCGCGCAACGGCGCATCGCGCAACGCGGCCAGCGCCGCCGTCATGTGATCGCGGGTTTGCACGTTGTCGAAGAAATCGGTCATCGTGGTGATGCCGCCATACGCGCCTTCGACGGTGCCGAGCAGGATGCCGACGTAGGTGTCGTCGGGCGTGAAATGGGGCGCGAGCCGGTTCGTGGTGGTGAAAAATGCGGTATCGGGCGTGTTGCGATACTGCCCGCGCAAGGCCGTGATCCACAAGTGCGAATGGGTATCCACAAATCCCGGCATCACGACCTGCCCCGCCGCGTCGATGATCTCGCTGCTTGGGTCGGCCGTCAGCCCGGGGCCGACGTCGCTGATCCGGCCCTCGCGAATCCGCACGTCAGCGCGCGGCAAGTCGCCCAGCGCGCTGTCCATCGTCAGCACATAGCCGTTCTTGATCAACACATTTCGTGGGGTATCCGCAGCCGCCCACGCCATCGGTACGGCCAGGACGGCGCCCACACCCAGTGCGAGCGCCGCCCGGTGGACCGTCACCCGTCGCCCTATCCCGCAAAAAATCCCGTTCAAACCCATTTTTCAGCTTTCCCTTGTTGTCTAATCAACGGCGCGCCAGCAGCACGCCATGTACCTTCCGCCCGCCAACACGCGCAAAATCGTCTGATCCATCAATAAACTTTTCTTGTCAGTAACAAAAACAAGTCAAATTGATTTTTGTGGTCGCCAGACGGTAAGCTCGCCGGTCAGGCCGCCCGCGAAGACGAATGGCCACTGGACGTAACCATACGACCTACATAGGGAAAATCAGCATGAAACGTTTGCGCATCACGATCGGCGCAGTGCTTTTGGCACTGGCCGCGACACCCTCGATGGCTCAAAACCTGCGCATCGGGCTGCAGGAAGATCCCGACGTGCTGGATCCGCACCGCGCACGCACGTACGTGGGCCGCATCGTGTTTACGTCGCTGTGCGACAAGCTGGTGGACATCAATTCGAAGCTCGAGTTCATTCCGCAACTGGCGCAGTCGTGGTCGTGGAACGCCGACAACACGGTGCTGACCTTCAAGCTGCGCACCGATGCGACCTTCCATGATGGTGCCAAATTCGACGCTGCCGCCGCCAAGGCCAACCTCGATCGCGCCATGACGCTGCAGGACAGCCTGCGCAAGAGCGAGCTGACGTCGGTCGCAAAAGTGGAAGCGCCGGACGCCGAAACGCTGGTGCTGACCTTGAAGCAAGCCGATGCGACCCTGATCGCGCAGTTGTCCGACCGGGCCGGCATGATGCTCTCGCCCAAAACCTTCAACGACCAGGATCCGGCCGCCGTGGGCCGTGCGCCCGTGTGCTCGGGCCCGTACAAATTCGTGCAGCGGGTGCAGAACGATCGCATCGTGCTGGAGAAATTCGACGGTTACTACAACACCAAGGATTTCTCGTTCAAGCGCCTCACGTTCCTGCCGATTCCCGATACCACGGTGCGCCTGTCGAACCTGCGCGCGGGCGATCTGGATATCGTCGAACGCATCAATCCTTCTGACGCCGCGCAAGTCAAGGGCGACGCCAATCTGACGCTGTCGACCGTGGCCGGCCTGGGCTTTCAGCAGTTCCGCTTCAATATCGGCAACGGCGAGCGCGCCAAGACCAGCCCGTTCAAGGACAAGCGCGTGCGTCAGGCGTTCCAGCTCATCCTCGATCGCAACGTGATCAACGAAGTGATCGGCGGCGGCCTGTTCGAGCCGGCCCAGCAGCCCTTCCCGCCCGCCAGCCCCTACAGCAGCGACAAGTTCCCCGTGACCCAGCGCAACGTGGCCAAGGCGAAAGCATTGCTGAAAGAAGCCGGTGTGGAGCGCGTGAAGGCTGAGCTCATGTTCGGCAACAACACGACCACCTCGGCCATGGCCGAGATGACCCAGGCGATGGCTGCCGAGGCCGGGTTCGATCTGAGCCTGCGTCCCACCGAATACGCCGCCATGCAGAAAGAAGCGATCGCCGGCAACTTCGATGTCATCATTATCGGCTGGTCGGGCCGGGTCGATCCGGATGGCAACATCTATGGGTTCCTCACGACCAAGGGCGCCCTCAACGACGGGAAATACAGCAACCCCGACGTCGATCGTTTGCTGGGCGAAGCCCGCACGGTGAACGACACGGCCGCACGCAAGGCGCTTTACGATCAGGCGCAAACCATCATTCAGGACGAGTTGCCCCAGATCAATATTTACTTCCAGCCGTGGCCTTTCGCGGTGCAGAAGAAGATCAAGGGCTTCGTTCCCTATCCCGACGGCATGATCCGCCTGAAGGGCGTTACCGCAGGCTGATTTCCCCATGCTCAAGCTTATTTTGCGCCGCGTGCTCGTCGCGATCCCGACGCTGATTCTGGTGTCGATGATCGTGTTCGGGCTGCAGAAAATCCTCCCGGGCGATCCGGTACTGACCCTCGCGGGTGAAGAGCGCGACCCCGCCGTGCTCGACTACCTGCGCGACAAGTATCGGCTCGACGATCCCCTGCCGATGCAGTACGCCGCGTGGGTGGGTCAGGTGCTGCAAGGCGACCTCGGACGCTCGCTGCGCACGGATGTGCCGGTGACCACGCTCATCGCTCAAAAGCTGCCCGTCACGCTGCAACTGGCGGTGATGGCGATGTTCTGGGCGCTGCTCATCGGCATACCGGCCGGCATTCTCGCGGCGGTCAAGAAAGGCACCAAGGTCGAGTACGGGGCCAACGTAGCCGCGCTCTCGGGGATGTCCATTCCCAACTTCTGGCTCGGCATCCTGCTCATCATGCTGGTCTCGGTGCAGTGGCGCCTGTTGCCGGCGTCGGGCTATGTGCCGCCCTCGCAAGACCTCTGGCTGTCGTTCAAGACGATGCTGATGCCTTCAATCGTGCTGTCCACCGCGCTCGCCGCGTATCTGATGCGGCACACGCGCTCGTCAATGCTCGAGGCGCTCAATGCCGATTACGTGCGCACCGCGCGCGCCAAGGGCGTCTCGCCGCGCGGCGTGGTGTTGCGCCACGCACTGCGCAATGCACTCATGCCCATCGTCACGCTGGTCACGCTCCTCTTCGGCGAATTGCTCGCCGGTGCCGTGCTCACCGAGCAAGTCTTTACGATCCCGGGCTTCGGCAAACTGATCGTCGATGCCGTCTTCAATCGCGACTACGCCGTCGTGCAGGGCGTGGTCCTGGTGGTGGCCGCCGGTTTCATCATCATGAACCTCGTGGCCGACGTGCTGTACATCCTTATCAATCCTCGCCTGAGACACGCATGAGTACGCCGATCGCGACTTCCGTCGCCGCCCCGGCCATGGTGGCCCCGGCACGCCGCCGCCACCGCGCCTGGCACAAATTCAAACGCAACCGTGGGGCCGTGTTTGGCGCCATCGTGGTGCTGATCTTCGCCATTCTCGCCCTCTTCGCGCCGTGGATCGCCACGCACGATCCGCTGCAGACCAGCTTCATGGCCATTCGCAAGGCCCCCTCGGCCGCCATGTGGCTCGGCTCGGACGAACTGGGCCGCGACATCTTCAGCCGCCTCGTCTATGGCGCCCGCGCCTCGTTGATGGCCGGGGTGGTGTCGGTGCTGATCGCGCTGGCCGTAGGCGTGCCCTTCGGCCTGATCTCCGGCTACTTCGGCGGCTGGACCGACAGCATCATCTCGCGTGCCACCGAGGCCTTGTTGGCCATTCCGTTCCTGATTCTCGCCATCGCGCTGGCGGCCTTCCTCGGCCCCAGCCTGAGCAATGCAATGATCGCGATCGGGGTATCGGCCGCACCCAATTTCGTGCGGTTGACGCGCGGACAGGTGCTGTCGATCACCAAGGAAGACTACGTGCAGAGCGCCCGTGCGCTGGGCGCCTCGGATACGCGCATCATCTGCCGCCACATTTTCCCGAACGTGATGCCGCCCTTGATCGTGCAGGCCACGATCACGATCGCCACGGCCATCATCGCCGAGGCGAGCCTGTCCTTCCTTGGGTTGGGCTTGCAGCCGCCCACGCCGTCGTGGGGCTCGATGCTCAACACGGCAAAGAACTTCATGACGCAGGCACCCTGGATGTCGATCTTCCCCGGTGCGGCGATCTTCCTGGCAGTGCTGGGTTTCAACATGCTGGGTGACGGTTTGCGCGACGCCCTGGATCCGCGACAAGAGAAATGACCACGGCCAATCTGGATACCCAACGCGT
>Ga0308159_1000540_pt1 | contig 82616 bp, 59 predicted proteins | sample PhyCR1_FD_201040 | JGI IMG/M metagenome (GOLD analysis project Ga0308159, IMG submission 201040) | Phyllosphere microbial communities from UC Gill Tract Community Farm, Albany, California, United States - DLSLC.R1 | ecosystem: Host-associated > Plants > Phyllosphere > Unclassified | place: USA...
CACATTCCTGCAACAAAGGCACACTGCGAAGCTGAGGTATGGCGGATGCCAAGGGTTTGCATATAAATACCAAATGTAAGTGGGATAGCCAGGCTTACGCCGATTTTAACCGAGTTCCAATCAGTTTGAAAGATTGAATGGAAGCATAAGAAGAGAATTGTTAAATGCTTACATATTTCACTCCCTGGATGATGTAAGGAAGAAAGTGGAGGAATGGATGGTGGATTACAATTACCATCGACCACACCAGGCATTGAACTTCAAATCTCCTGTAGATTTATTGCCGGAAATTTGAGGACAAATTATACTTTTGAATGGTCTGAAAAACAGGGGAGCTTACACCTCGTTATCCCAGAATTTCAAATCAGATACATTCGTCCATGTTAATTTATCATCAGCAACTGCTTTTAGCCAGGTGTCTTTTTTACCCGGGCGATCTAAAGAAACGCTCAAAACCGTAAAACCTTTATCCTTAAATTTGTTATAGGCTACGACCAAATAAGGGTTTTCCTGGCGACAAGGGCCGCACCAGGATGCCCAAAAATCAACCAATACATATTTCCCTTTGAAAGACGATAATTTCACTGGCTTGCCAGCGGTATCCGGTTGCGTAAAATCCATCGCCATAGCTCCAACAGCAGTTTTTCTGACTGCTTCGAATAATTTGGTAAGCTTCTTACCATCAGGAGTATTTTTCAAGTCAGGCGCTAAACCGATAAAAGCTTTTTCTGTTGCCATTGTTTGATCAGGCTCCATAGCAAGTTGAACAATCGCATCTAAACTAACATACGATTTTGGGTTAGCATTGGCGAACTGCAATAAAAGTGGTACCAATTTATCAGCAGCTTTATAATGGCGCGCTGTTATATCGGCCATCTTCTCCTTGTTTTCCTTTTGCTCAGGAGTATAGCCATAATACTCCTCATCAATTGCGTCGAGCTGATCATTTACATCCTTGGTTAGAACTTCTAGCCTTTTAGCATCATCATTTACCGGAGAACCAGTGATGTTCGCGTTCTTCAGTGAATCTTTTCCAGAAAGTCTTATGTTTCCAGGTTCCAGGTAAATAGCCAAACGATCTAATTTACCTACTGGTTCAGGATGGTTACCCTCAGGCTTTTTATTTAAATACAGATTTCCCTTTGCAGGATTAGTAACTGTGCCTTTGAACGCGAACGCGCCGTTTTTTACGGTAGTGGAGTCTGTAATGTTTTTTCCGTCAACCTTGTAAATAAGGTAAATCTTACCTCCGGTTTCTAAGCCTTTAACGTCGCCATTTAAGGTAAATGGTTTTTGCGCAAGTGCCACAAACGGCAATAGGGCTAATGCAGATAACAACTTTTTTTTCATAGGGTTGGTCTAATTACAATAACTTAAAAGAACACTTGTTTGATTAAGGATAATGATATTGCAAGGTTAACGGAAATCGTAACGTAAAATTGTCCACGCAACAACACCTGCATTAGATGTGTCACCTATTTTTGCTTGAAGAAATTTTACCTATGAATATTTTTCAAATATTAAAATGTAATTATATTATTTTCAGATGTAAATATTTGGTTATCAGATGATTTAATATAAAAATTTACTGGCGCGATTACAATTTTATCAGATCATAATTATCTGACTCAGGTTAATAATTAGTTTATAGGATTAAAGCATTTTTATCGTTTGCACAACATTCAAAGATGTTCTTAAAGTTACTGAAGTCCTTCTCCATCGGACGTAAAATTGACCAGATTGAACGAATAGCATACCATTACCATCTTCTTCCTTGTGAAAAACTTCAATGCAGTTATACTCCATGTCTAACAGGTTGGACTTTGAGAAAAGCTGATGGGGCTGCACCGCCGTTTCCAGACCACTTTGTAGAATTAGACTACCGATTTCATAGCTTTTTGCAGAAAGCTTGCCTTGTACGCTCTTGGAAAGAATAGGTGATTTTATATCAAGTAGTCTGACCTTCAAGTATTTATGTATCGCTATCAGCATCAATTGTTTCACAACTGATGCTGATAAATGCTTTTAAAGCAGGGGAAAGTGGTACATCTTTTCTATAAACCAAAATCGTTGTCATAAGCCCCAAATCTTTTGGTAAATGGAATGTTCTAATATTTCTTTTGGTATAAAATTTACTTATAATTTCTTCGGGCAAAACACTGAAGCCTATTCCGGATTCAATGAAATTTACAACTCCTTCAATAGAATTCATAACTGTTTTGTGATATTGAGAAATACCTTTGCTTACTAGCCAAGAGTCAAGTTTAGCCCTGAACACGCAACCCTGATCAAAAACTATTGTTTTAAGCGGGATTTTTTTGAGGAGACTATCCAGGTTTTCACAATCTGAAGGTGCAACAATGACCACCCGTTCATCCTTTATTTTAATTTGTTTTAGTTCAGCAATGTCAAGAGGAGCGGGGATAAATGCGGCATCCAGTTTATAGTTCAAGACATCATTGATCAAATTGACTTTCATCGAGGATTTAAAGTCTAAATCAACAAAAGGAAATTTAGTTGCCAACTCATTGACAAGTCCAGGCCCTTTCAGCGTCATCATGGTTTCCAAAAAACCGACTTTAACCTGGCCTTTTACAATATCACTTTTCCCAATTGATCTTTTAGCCTCATCCAGAATATGATTGAATTGCTTGATATAGTGAATAAGTTTTTCGCCATCCTGGGTTAACTCAACCTTGCGGTTATTCCTGGTAAAAAGCTGTGCTCCGAATTCCTGCTCTAAACTTTTGATACGGGTAGTGACATTTGATTGAACGGTAAACATGGCTTCAGCAGCTTTTGTAAAACTGCCATGATGGGCAACAGCTTCAAATATGTTAAGGTCATTGGTATTCATTAATCTTTATTTGAGATGTATCGTATCACTATAAATCGTTTTGAATGATTAAAGGTCAGCTTTACTTTTGAATAAAAAAAGGAAATAATGAAAAAACTAAAACTAGCCGTCACAATCATCTTCACCGGCCTTTTAGGGAGCACAGAAATTATGGCACAATCAACCACAACCAAAATAAGCCCCGCTTCAGAAGCTGGGATTATTCACTACCGAAAAGTAAAAGTTAATGGGCTCGGGGTATTTTACAGAGAATCAGGACCGATAGGAGCGCCTACGATATTGCTATTGCATGGTTACCCAACCTCATCGCACATGTTCCGCAACCTTATACCGATTTTGAACAAAAAGTATCATGTTATCGCCCCAGATCTTCCCGGCTTTGGCAATACTGAATTACCAGATCGTAACAGTTATCACTACACCTTTGAAAATCTGGCTAAAACCATGCAAAACTTTATTGATCAATTAAAATTAAAAAGATTTGCAATGTATGTGTTCGATTATGGTGCGCCAACCGGATTTCGCCTGGCGCTAGCAAATCCGGAGAAAATCACTGGGATTATCTCACAAAACGGCAATGCATACGTGGAAGGATTGAGCACAGGCTGGAATCCAATTCAGAAATATTGGGAAGATGATACTCAGGAAAATAGAGATGCACTGAGGAGTTTTTATAGTAAGGAAGGGACTAAATTTCAGTACTTCACAGGGGTTACCGATGCAACACTTATAGCTCCTGAAGCCTACATGGTTGATCAGTATTTGCTCGATAGACCAGAATCGGCTGAAATTCAGCTTGACCTCCTAAAAGATTATAAAACCAATGTTGATTTGTACCCCAGGTTTCAACAATATTTTAGAACGAATAAACCAAAATTGCTTGCTGTTTGGGGAAATAAGGATCCCTTTTTTCTGCCCCCTGGAGCCGAGGCCTATAAAAAAGACCTTCCTGATGCAATTGTAAAGTTTTATGATACCGGCCATTTTGCTTTAGAAACCCATGGAAATGAGATAGGAAGTGAAATATTGAAGTTTTTAGCCACCCTTCCACACTAAGATATAAGATAATTACTGCTAACACCTAGAGGCTTTGCAGCATTCGTCTGGGAGTTTCAAACTGTAATGCTGGAAACTGGAAACTGTCGCAATTGAACCTTCAGCAATCGGGAAGATGCTGAATAAAGAAAGGACTCAAGTTTGCGCCGGGTTGATTTAAATGATAAAACAACTCAAATGAAAGAAAAAGAATCCCTGGTACCTCCATTTAATTATGAGTCTGCCCTAAAAAAAGTGAGCATGGCAGAACGGACATGGAATACACGCAATCCTGAACTGGTTAGCATGGCCTACACGGAAAATACAGAATGGCGCAATCGGTCATCATTTATATTGGGTCGCGAAGAAGTAAAAGTATTTTTAACGAACAAATGGGAGAAAGAACTAGACTATAAGCTCAAAAAAGAATTATGGACATTTAGTGATAATAGAATAGCTGTTCGCTTTGAGTATGAGTGGCATGATCATTTCGGGCAATGGTTTCGCAGCTTCGGTAATGAACTTTGGGAATTTGATGAAAATGGACTCATGGTTAAGCGGTTTGCGAGCATAAATGATCTTCCTATTGAAGAAAAAGATCGAATCCTCTAAGTGGTGAATAACTCCTTAATGGGCGCTACACGTGTTGGCGCCCTAAATTTTTTTCCAAAATTTTCAACACAATATTTAGCAAAGAAGCTGGCTCTTTTATTTTGAGACAGCTTCTTTTCGTTTTTTTAAACACTATGTTTAACTCTCTATCAAAAAAATGCGAGCAATTTGGTGGCCATAAGAACGGTATAAATGTTTGCCGATTATGTTCAAATAGTTGTTTGTAAACTGGCTCAATCATTGAATACCTTGACTGTAAGTGCCTGCATTAAAGTCCCCAACGACCGTTAATAAACTAGCTTAATACGCATTGCATCATGGGTTATAGATGCTCTACTTATTTCTTTTCAATATTTCGAGGCAACAATGGTGAGATCGCGACTTACCGTGGCGAAGTATTTTTTTCAGCATGGTTACCCTGTTGCTTTAGCACGAAAGCGTAGCTTGGAAACATGGGGCGTGAATGTGGCAGCAGGTTGAGTTGCGATGATGCGACTACAATTTAGGTGGATTGGGCTACAAACGGCGATTGGTTTATTTCGAGCTTTGGAAACTAGAAATAATTGAAAAATGAATAAAACGATAACAATAGGCGCACAGACAGATCATCCACTTACGGTAAGCAGGCTGGGTTATGGCACGATGCGTTTGCCGGGAGATCAGGTTTGGGGTGAACCCAAAAATAGGGAAGAAGCTTTAGAAATCCTTAAAACTGCGATCGCAAATGGCGTTAATTTTTTGGATACTGCAGACTTTTATGGCGATGATATTACCAACAAGCTCATTGCTGATGCATTGTATCCTTACCAGAAGGATGTGGTAGTTTGCACCAAGATAGGCGTAGGGCGAAATCCTGATAAAAGCTGGAAAGTGTTTGATACCCCTGAAAACCTTCGATCCAGTATAGACAGGAACTTAAAAACCTTGAGGCTTGAGCAAATACAATTGGTTCATTTTAGGGTGATGCCAAACAGTGAAACCCCGCTTGAAGAGGCATTGCAGGCTATGTTCGACATGCAAAAGGAGGGGAAAATAATGCATGTAGGTTTAAGTAACGTAAATCCGGATGAACTAACAAAGGGACTTTCGATGGGTAATATTGCCAGTGTAGAGAATCCTTTTGGTTATGGGCAGCGGAGCAGCTTTGAATTTCATGGTCAGCAAAACCGAGGTTTAGAAGAAGTGATGCCATTGTGCATTGAGAACAATATCACGATGATCCCTTTTTGGTCTCTACAAAATTCTTTGCCTAAGAATGATGGCAAGATTGCGGCAATAGCAGAAAAATACGGGGTAAGTTCAGCACAAATAAATATTGCATGGCTGCTTCATTTCCACGACTCTTTGTTACCTATTCCCGGAACTGCTCAACTCAAACATTTGAGAGAGAACATTGCGGCTATTGACATCCGCCTAACCGAGGAGGATATGATCTTTTTAGGTTAAAGGTTAATGAATCTGTAGGTGTAGAGATCTAGCAGTGCTGGTGAAGTGGCCCAATTAAGGATTCAACTTTTAGGGCCACTTCGTTTTGTATGGTCAGTTAATTAAATGAGATTTAACCGCTATTTCTAAGAATAACTAACCATTTGTTAATGATGATAGGCGCAGTTGGTGGATGCCGCTGCGCTTCTTTTAGCTTCACTTAAAACGCAAGTTGGCAAGAATAATAATGTCATGGAAATACTCCTGGTACTGTTTTTCCGTCTTGGCTCAGGTGGTAAAACTTCAGTAAACGAAACGAGTTAACCACTAACTAAGAAATGACTATAATCGATGGAGCCAGCGAAAAGAGCCCGAGCAATTACGTCACGCTTTAAAGGGTTTAATCATGATAAAACGTGAAATTTACGGGAGAGTAGAGGATGCCGTGATCATTGATTTGGCTTGGAAATAGGTTATCCTAGCGTTGATATATTTTTATGTTCATGGCCCTTCAATTTCAGAACTTAGATCAAAACAATTTTTCCTACAGGGCCTTAATTTAACTTGAACACTAAATGTGTTTCTCAATGCGATAAGTTACCATTAGGTATTTTAGGCGGATATTTAATTAAAAGAAACGCGGAACTCAAGCGGAGAAACTTTGGTTTTGGTTTTGAAGAATTTATTGAACGATTGAGAGTGTTCAAATCCCAGCGCGTAGGCAATCTCTGAAACAGTATGGTTTGTGGTCGAAAGCTTTTCTTTGGCTATCGCTATTATTTTGTTTTGAATATGTTGCTGTGCACTCTGCCCGGTAAGGGTTTTTAGCAAGCTGCTCATATAGCCCTTTGAAATATTTAAACGTTCGGCAATTGAAGCCACTGACGGAAGACCTTTGCCCGCTACTTCGTTAGTGAAATAATCGTCTAGTAATGCTTCTAAGCTTTCAAGAATTTTATGATTCGTGATTCTCCTGGTGATGAATTGTCTTTGATAAAATCTTTCTGCATAATTAAGTAGTGTTTCAATTTGTGAAATAATGATGTTCTGGCTGTAGTTATCAATATTAGCATGATATTCCTGTTGGATGTTCCCAATCAGGTTGATGATTGTGGCTTCTTCTTTTTCGGAGAGGAACAATGCTTCGTGCATCGCATAATTAAAGTATTCATATTTCTTTATGGTCTTGGCAAGGGGTGTATTCCATAAAAAATCAGGATGTATCAGTAAAATCCACCCATCATGATTTGTCCTGTTGCGTTCTTCTTTTTCAACCCTGAAAACCTGATTAGGTGCCATAAAAAACATCAAACCTTCGTCAAAATCAAACGACTCTTGCCCATAATTCAATTTTATACCCAAATCCCGTTTGATGGTTATCGAATAATATTCCAAGATTATGCGTTGATCGCTGTCTACCAGGCTGTGGTTAATAAGTTTATAATCAACTACACTAATTAACGGGTGCTCGGGTTTTGGTAGGCTCCAGAGTTTATGAAAGTCATTTATCGTTTTTAAACAGATGGGTGTTTTTTTGTCCATGGTGAAGTAGCTATCTTAATTTTCCACAAAAAGCTTCCGGATCATGTTTGCTCATTCAATAATGAATATAGTCATTTAAAATCCGGAAGACTTAAATTATGGCCTGATTTTTTTTCCTGGTTACTTAATTTGAAAAAGCGATGGCAAATTCTTTTGCAAAGTCTTCAATTTTTTGCTTCCCAAAGATAATTTCTGCTTTATGTTTGATCAGATCTTCATACAATGTACCGCTCATTTTAGCCTCATTTAATTGCACGAAACCACTGGCTGCTTGAGGGCTGAATCCCATACTTTTAAACGCTTCGTATAAAACGTCGTGTGAAATGGTCACCCATTGAATCTCTTGTCCGATTGCTTTTCCTAAAACATCTAAAAGCTCCTCACTGCTTACCTCATCACTGATGACATATCGTACCTTTCTGCCACTGTAGTCTGCGCAAAGTTCTTCAGCTGCTGCTTCGGCGATATCAAGTGGAGACGACCAAGGTTCTGGCTCTTTTGCATAATAGCTTGTGATAATTGCATTTTGCTGTTTTATCGATGGGATAAATGCGAAAAGGTTGCTGTAGAACGACATCGGGCGTAGGGTAGTAATGGTTATCGATTCCGGAAGCTTTTTAAGCACCTGCTCTGCATAGTAATGGAATGCTAGCATACCTGTTCCGGTAGCTGAATGACCGCCGATGCTACTCAAATGCACAATCTTTTTGATGCCTGAGTTTGTAACTGCCAGTGCATATTTTTCGCAAATCTTCTCATAATGCTTTAAAAAGTCTGTAGTAGGATCAAACATATCAATAGTCGGTTCCATTAAATAAACTGCATCCGCTCCGGTGAAAGTGGTTGTTAAAAAGTCAATATTCTCTATACTGCCAATGGCTGCAGCCGCACCTAAATGTTCAATTTCTGCTTTTTTATCTGTATTTCTGCTAATTACAGTAACATCATGTCCTTTGTCGATCAAATTGACTACCAAAGGCTTGCTTATCGGACCAAGTGATCCTGTTAAGATTATTTTCATTTTCTTTAAGATTTGATACAAAGGAAAGGAACACTAAGTGCCGCACTGTAGTCTAATCAACTTTTCTTGTAGCCCAATGAAAGCTTAGTGTTTTTATGACATCAGCATACAAGAGATCGCACCTGAAGCTTACCATGCAAGTTTGCCATGGAGTAACGCACAGTAAGATTCCGGTTAACTTCTGTCTAGTCCTGAAACACCGATATGAAAGCGAATCGTTATGTTAATTATTGTGAATTCCCGATCAAGCGGAATAAATGAGCGCTATTGAGTTCTTAGAAATGAAAAATCTGTATGTGAAATGATTGGCAGGCACTTGTGCGCTTACTAGAGTTCCATTAATAATAGAGGTCTTCTAGTCCTAGTTTTTTGATTCTCATACTAATTGCCGTCCGTGATCTGCCAAAATGTGTAGAAAGATCACTGGGACTATATCCATCGGCATACATAATGGTGAGCTCGTTATCGAGTTCCACTGTCCACGACTGATTTGCAGCTTGTGTGTTTTTTTTAGTGTTGACTTGATTTATCGCTGTATTCTTTTTCTGATAGTCTTTAGAGACTTTTGTCTTTTCAGTCGAATTATTGGGAGTAGGGATCAGAAATATCTGTGGCGAAGCAGGAAAATGTTTAGGAACCAAGGTTTCCGGAATATACAGGCCCATTTTGGCCCTCGTGATTGCAACATAAAGTAAATTAATCTCCTCAATCATTCGGTTAAAGTGTCCTTGCTGGGCATTTTTATCTTCTCTGAGCCTTCTTATTTTTTCTTCAGTAACAAAATCATCTGCTAACAATACTGCATCATATTCCATTCCCTTGCAGCGGTGTACGGTAGAAAAAACAATTTCTGCCTTTGCTTTATCATTGTGTTCCACATGCTTTTCTTTAATTGCTTTAATCATAGCAGGTATGGTATTGCCATACTGCCGTACCAGCTCAATCATCATCGATAACTGTTTGTCTTCCGTTTGCTCAACGTATTCTTCCAGTTCCTCCAGATTCCGCATCGATTTAATTATTGGATCTCTGATCTTTTCATGGCTTTGGTTATATAGACTCAAAATATCATACAATGAAGCACCCTCATCTGCATAGGTATAAGAATTGATATTGCCTTCAAAATAAATATGCTGGATATTTTTTCGTTCGGTTACATACTCGATGGCTTTAACTAAAAGGCCAAGGTTTGTTCTGGCAATCACCGCATTGGTTTTGATTTTTTTTGCTTTTCCTTTGCCCAATATCGTCATGGGGCGGTGTGGCGCTAAAAGATTTTTCAGCCTTAGCATTTCCATGGCGAGGTTTGCAATGTCTTGGCCAAATCGAAAACTGGTGGAGAGGTGATAAGTTTTGAAATTTGCTTTTTCAAGGGAGTTTACTGCATGCCGCCATCCATAAATTTGTTGGTGGGTATCACCAACAATAATCTTTGTGGAACGCTGCCTCAGAAAGATATCCAGCATCGCTGGGGAGGCGTCCTGTGCTTCGTCAAACAGGATGTAGTCAAAGCCCAGCTGGGGATGCAGCAACTGCATTTTTTTCAAATAAAAATCATGGGTAATTTCAATTTCTCCCTTGTCCATTTTGCCTAAAAAGATCCTGGTCTGGGAAACGATGTAATTGTATGCCTCTGCTACAAAAGATTTAGCATCATCATCCAGTAATAGGCTCATATAATCAAGACTTTGAACCTTCAACTGGTCACTGTTGCAGAAATAAGCTATGAGTTTAAGAATGTGGTTGGCAATGATGAGTTCGCTGTGTTTTTCACCCGTACCCTGTAATTGAAGAATGCCCACAATATCATTTGTGGTGTAATCCTCTTTCTTTACCTGATATTTGCTACGCATAACGATGTGGCGGAAAGCGAGCGAATGTGCAGTTTCCACCGTTACATTTGGCAGTCCTTTTTCGCTGAACTTCTTTGCCGCCTCAATTTTTACCGCTTTATTAAATGCCAGGTATAAGATCTTGCTTCCAGATGGTCTAGTTCTGGCATATTCAATTATGGTGGTTGTTTTTCCAGAACCCGCCACCGCATTTATCTTGATATTACCAGCTGAGTTTATGATATCTTTCTGCTGTTTCGTCCATTCCATCTTTCAAAGGATTTTTATCGCTCAACTGTGTTTGTATTGCAAGAATACGCATTTTGGGGCATTCGTGACGGCCTTTGAATTTTTAAATAACTAGATCATTTGCAGTTCTGCTTGGAAAAACTTGAAACGAAGCTTATTCATAACCTAATAGGGCGATATGGCTAATCAAACATACAACAGGAATTTGGTTGATTGACCATCCACAAGCGATTAGGGAAATGATGGCCTTACACCTTTATGCTACTATTCGCTATTCTCAGCAGGTGCGCCTCAGGTAATCCCAATAGATTGACCTTTTTCATGCTAACATTTTGTACCAAAGCGCTGCTGCTGCAACCGATCGTATTCCTTAACATAATCCGGGTTTTCAGTACCCATTATACGGTCCCAGATTCTAAAATACAGTCCATAGTTGCCTTTAAATTTGCTGTGATGCAAGTTGTGATGAACAGAAGTGTTCAATACCTCGAACATCCAGGTGCGACGAAACCATTCTGGCATTATTTCATAGCCGAGATGGCCATAAACATTTATTAAAAATGAGGAGATCGTAAAAAGCATTAAACTTATGGGATGTACAGGAAAAAGGAAAACCAATACCAGCAGTATGGCGCCTTCTATAATCGCTTCGACTAAATGAAAACTATAAGATGCCCAGGGAGAAGGGTTGGTGCTTTGATGGTGTAACACATGGGTGAGCTTAAACAGCCTCTTATGATGCAATAAACGGTGCATCCAGTAGAAATACGTATCATGTATAATCAGGCAAACCAAAACGCTAAACCCCAGATACCATACCGGAAAACTTCCGATTTCGTCATAAATTCTGGTGTAAGACCTTAACGGAGTAAATAATATGATTACAGCAATAATTGCAAATATCAAATTACTCTGCATAGAATGCCATACTTCTCGCATGAAATCTTTTTTCGATGCCTGTTTCTGCTGGATCTTTAACCTGCCCATTTTTTCAGGTAACACTAAGTAAAAAAGAATAAAAAAGGCACCTGCCATTAAAAAATACCGAAGGGCAGAGATACCGAATAGCTTTGCAGTTTCTGCTATTAATGTTTCCATAAATATTAAATTTTATGGTTCAAAAATAGCGCGTCAGCCAGGCTGCATTAGTTAACAAAAGATAATTTCCAGTATTAACAAAGGATAATTAATGCGATAGGTTTCCCTTCATAAACATCCTTTTGCGGATGCGGCTAAGGGATACCGGGGTGATGCCCAGCATAGAGGCAATGTATTTATCAGGCACACGGTTTACCAGATCAAAGCGCTCTGCAATGAGTTCTCGATAGCGCTCCTCAGGCGATTTACAGACAAACGACTCCATCATTTTAAGGGATTCAGCCAACATTCGCATCAGGAAGAAATTACGTAACGGCTCATATTCAGGATGATTTTTAAGGACATCTTCCAAGACATCATAATCTATCTGTAGGAGGACTACAGGCTCCAGTGCCCGATAAATGAAACCTGAAGGCTGCCTGTGAATGATCGTATCATGTGAGGCGATAAATTGTCCTTCGTAACGAATAAACAAGGTAGCTTCATCTCCATTATCCTTTACCGTATAGGACCGTATAATACCTTTTTCTATGAATGCGAGTTTCCGGCTTACATCACCCATGCGGATAAATGTTTCGCCAGCCTCTAATGATACCCAGTTTGTCATTGCAAATAACGGTTCAGTATCACCTGGCATTACTCCGGCCAAATCGAATAATAATTTCTGTAGCGTATCTATTGATGCGTTCATAAAATATTCTTAGCTGTAATAAACTGGATGCTAAAGTAGCTAATATCTGCCAAAAACCATTCCAAGCTGTTTATCGCGACCTCGCTTTAATTGCATAAAAAGATAACAGCATAACTAAATATGTCTCCAACGTTTTTGTTAAACGTTAATGATTAAATGTCTAATAATCAATGGAGCTTTGTTGGCGTTTAAAGGATTTTTATCCCTATTATTCTGAATCCGGATGGGTTTGCAAATAAAATAATAAGGTATATGTCTGTGTTAATGAAGTACAACATTAGCCTTTATCTATATTTTTGAGTAGTTTTCGATATCAAATACGCAATATGAGCAAATTCATAATTTTCATCTTTTTTAGCCTAATTACCCTTGGATGTAAATCATTATCAAATGATGCAAAATCCCTGTATATTAATCACGTTATTGGTTCAGAATCAAAGATGTCTATTCATTTAGAAAACCATTCAAGGTTTGACATAGACGTGCAGAACTTCTCTTCTGATACGTTGTTTTTAGAAAGGCCGAACATGCAGTCTGTTATCATTACGACAGAAAAGCTTTCGATAGCGGTCGATTCCAATACAGTAGCTGACTTAATTAACAGAAGCAAAAAAAGTATTAAAGTACAGGTAAGGGTTTATCATCACACGTCTAAAATCATTTATGGAATCCATGGCTTGCAGTCAAAGTGAGCGTGCAGGCTTCATCTATCAGCACTTGCAAAATATGGAAAATAGTAATGGAATCTGCTTAAGGCGTATTCTACATAAAAAGATATTGCCCTAACTGAATAGCATTAAAATAATTTTAGAAAAGCAATCAAGAGCGTTGGTTTCGCGGATTTCATTTACAAACCTAGACCATTGCGAAAGAACTGTACAAATGGTATTGCGGCACTAAAGGTGAAAATTATATCCTGAATCAGTTCATTCCTATCTTTCAAAAGATCTATCGGGCTCTTGAGTTCATATTCTTTGAGTCTGATGTAAGATTCACCTTCCATTTCAGCTGGATAGCCTTTTGGTAAGATCGGAATCATGGAAGATTTATCTAAAATAAAACCAGAAGCATAGCAATCTAGAAGAATCTGATCAAATATTGAAGTGTTTTTTGCAATGTAATTTCTCATCACCTGGAGGCCGAAAACATCCGGACGGTATCTGATACTGATATAGCTTTGATCAGGTTCAATGTGTATCAGGTATGAAGGCTCATTGCCATCATTAGCAAGCGGGCTGATCGCAACATCAAAAAAACCGAAATATGTTGTTGCTTTTTTTGGGCGGGTATTGATAACGCTCGAAATGAATCTTTCTACTTCAGTTTCTGGGTTGAGCTTTACATCTGTGATTGCGAGTTGCGTTAGTAGGACATAAGCAAGTTCCCAGACTTCTGATTTTGCCCCTTCATACTCACCAATGTGATCCATAAACCATGCCTGATCGTTATTTGATTGAAGGTTTGACAGAAACTGAAGCGTATTTTTCATATTGTTTTTAAGGAGGAATAGTTAAAACGAAATCAGGACATGAAAGTTTTTGTCATGATAGTAAAAATCGGCGTAAGATAAACAGTTAATTATTCCCAGCGTGTAAAAGAATGTAGGAGTATTGCTTAAAGTGGCCGAAATGATGTAATCCATCGGCTTGCTAAATGCCACCTGGAAGTTGGTCGAAATTAACATAAGTCGGTTTTTCCCGTTATTTAAACTATGTTTGAGGCGAAAATCAAAACAAAACAGGTCGCGACTATCGTTAGGCAGTCTAAAAATCTATTCAGATGAATATAAATAAGGTAGCAAATAAACCCTCTCTAATTATTTTAATATTCTTCATTTCCATACTCTTCTCTAATTGCAGGGATAAAAATAATACTAAAGAAACGCGCTCCAGCGAGCTATTAAGGGCTAGCACTAAAGAAGACAAAGCTTTGCCAGGGTCAAAGCAGAAAGATGTTGTGCAGGATACCGGAGAACGCGCTAAATCCTCAACACCAATTGTAGGAACTTACATCGTTATTAATGAAGGTGGAGAATCTGATAAATGTCCGATGACACTCACCATTAGTCAGGCAGCCGAGGGTTATAAGTATAAACTTGAGACTGAAAGTCGATCACTCACCGGGAAACTTTTGGTAAAAGCTACTCAAGAAAAAAATACCTGCAACATTAGCCTTGAAGGGATAAGATGGAGCGAATATGAAGGAGAATTGGGTGATGATGGTGAACCGAAAGTAAAAGGGGCTTTAGAATTACCTGTAGGTATTGATGGAATTCTGCAGGACAACCAAATTAGCATTCAGAATTCAGGCAACTCAATGAACTACTACGTTAAGCTTGAAGAATGTGGTAGGAAATACATTGTATTGAAAAAGCAATAAACAAATCTGGGCTCGCGATAAGCAGAATTTGACCATCAACGCTATAAAATTGTGCAATAAAGTTTGAAATGCCGTGCAATTGAAAGCATGTTTTAGTGGAAACAGCTGCTTTTGAAAAATTGGCCAACAACATAGATTATATTAGCGGTATTTGTTAAATTGCCAGTTCAATTTAAATTCCCTAACTCAAGTACGCCAAAATGAAGTCTATCATTTGCCTGTTTGCGATAGGTCTGATCAGTTTATTCAAATCACACGCTCAGGACTTTGTTTTTTCTCCGATAAATGTCCTGAACGGATTAAGTGATAATCAGGTTCGATATATCATTCAGTTGCCAGATGGCCGGATGGTTTTTAAAACCAGTGGCAACATTAATATCTATAACGGCGCCCGATTCAAGTACATCCATCAGCAATCTGCCTCAAATATTTCACTACATAATTATGATGGATTTTATCGCATCTATCTGAGTGGAGATAATTTACTTTGGATTAAAGACCGATATAAGTTGATGTGCGTTGATCTTCAAAAGGAAATTTACTTGACAGACTTACCTGGATATTTCAAGAAATCTGGTTTTGGCGGTCTGATAGCAGATGTGTTTTTAGATGCCGGCCAACGAATGTGGATACTTACCGGAAATCAGCTTGTCTCGAAAGATCGAAAGCATGTGGTTAAGCTATCCTCATCTGAAGGAAAATTGCAGGATGTTAGTTCAAAAGATGATAAACTTTTTCTGTTTTATAACAATGGCGCGATCGTATGCCATGATTTGAAATCGAAAAAGGATAAGTTCACAATGAAGGCTTATGCTTTTAACGATGAACAAAAGTTTAAAAATACATCGCTCGTTGTTAGTGGAACTAATGGGTTTTATCAACTACGGAACGGGAGTAGTGGCGGCTTCTTTTTTTTCGATTTGAAGAAACGCAGCTGGAGCAAATTACTGGAAACAAATTATACGCTTAATACACTCGTAGTGGATGGCAATTCTAAAGCTGCGGTAAGTTGTGCAACTGGCATTTGGATAATCGATTGTAAAAGTGGAGATAAGCAATACATCCCGACTATAGAAAAAGTAGACGGCACCCGGCTAAATACAGAAATAAGTACTTTACTTTACGATAAGCAGGGAGGTTTGTGGTTGGGTACTATCAATCAAGGGTTACTTTATTATCACCCTAATCGATACCTGTTTACACCCATCAGAAGATCAGCTTTTCCAGATCGGTCAAATAAAGATATCATTGTTCAGGCTTTTGCAGAAGATACAGGAGGCAATATCTACCTAAAATGTCAATCCAAATGCTATCGTTACCGGCCGGGTTTACAGCATAATCAATTACTGGAACAGGTAGAATCTTCCAACGTTCCAAGCAAAATAACAGCTGCTTTGAATAGCAAAACCTCGCACAGAAACACGAGCCAGACAGCAAAACTAACCGATAGTAAGGGTTGGATCTGGACTGGAACTGCAGACGGGCTTAAGGTTTTTAATCCGGTAAGTGGCAGTGAAAAAACGTTATACACAAGTGATGGTCTTTCAAATAATTTCATTCAGGAGATTTTTGAAGACCACAAGCGGGATATCTGGATCAGCACAAGTTATGGGCTGAATAAAGTTTATAGGAATTCAAAAAGCGAAAATCTTCGTTTCAGTAGTTTTGGCGTGAGTGAGGGCACTTTAGATGGAGAATATTCCGCTGGAGCTATCTTTGAAAGCAGCGACAGGACGCTTTATTTTGGCGGGATTAATGGATTTAGCATTTTGAAACCAGACCGTCGGGAATCAGCTCGCTTGCCATTTAAACCTGTTTTTGCCAACTTGCTCATCCGCGGTGAAAAAATAGAACCAGGGAAACGATACGATGATCGTTTAATTTTAAGCAATGGCACAGCATATACCAAAGATATTGAACTTTCTTATCATCAAAATTTTTTGACCTTCGAATTTTCAGGACTTAATTATCAAAATCCAGCGCAAACCTATTACCGTTATCAGCTCGAAGGAGTCGATAAGCGCTGGCAAGAAACGATTAATCCAAAAAATGACTTTTCAGCCAGCCAGGGTATATTGGTTGCTGCTTACACCAACTTACCACCAGGATCATATCGACTGAAAGTTATGGTTTCCAATAATAACCATACCTGGAACGGTCCAGTTTCGGTAGTAAATCTCATCATTCGTTCGCCTTGGTGGCAGACTACTTTAGCCTATGTTATATATACTTTATTGTTACTGCTAGGTGTTTACGCAATCAGTTATTTTTATTTACGCAATGCAAGACTCAAAGCTGAACGTAATCGACGTGAAGAAATTTTGCTCCTGAGAATTCGTCATCTCATCGAGCAACAACACATCCTCGAGGAACAAAAAGCAAATATTTCTCCTTCCGTTGAACAAGTGAAAACTTCGCCAGAAAATGATGGTGCTGTAACGTCAATGGAATCGGCATTTTTGAAAAAAGCAATGGCATTAGTAGAAAGCAATCTTCATGTTACTGATTATTCAGTAGAAAACTTGAGCCGGGATTTAAATATGGATCGCACGGGTCTGTATCGAAAATTAATTACCCTGCTGGATAAATCTCCTTCTCTGTTTATTCGCAACATCCGGCTTGATAAAGCAGCTGCACTTTTGATAGAAGGGGAACATAATGTTTCTGAAATTGCTGATCAGGTAGGGTTCAGCAGTTCGAGCTATCTAAGTAAGTGCTTTCAAGAAAAATACGGCTGTAAGCCCTCAGAATACGCTGAATACGTTAAAAAATCAACCTAAGTATCAGGATTATCAACATGGTTGTTATCTGGATGATGGCCATCAACTTTATGTTTGTGGAACCAAATATCAATATTCACAACCTATGAGCATTTACCGAAAGGCAATTTTTTTAATGCTGTGCACAGTCTTACTAACGCTAACAAATGCACGTGCGCAAACCACCCAGAACACCGCCCAGGGCGTTAGCTTAACCGCACAAGGCATGGAAATCAGTTTGGAGTTTTATTCCCCCGCTATTGTTAAAGTTTTCAAAACTCCTGTTGGGAAACCCTATCAGAAAACGAGCCTTGCAGTTGTTGGCGCACCCAAGAAAACCGCCGTTATCCATGAAATGCTGGGAAAGAATATTATTCTTAAAAGCAGTATCCTTAAGGTTGAGGTTAACGCCGAAACTGGAGGCATTTATTTTGCAGATCTTTCGGGTAAAAAACTACTTTTCGATAAAGATTATGGTACGCAGTTTTCTCCTGTTGATGATGCGGGAACGCCCTCGTTTAAAGTCAGGAATGGTTTTTTGCTGGATCAGGACGAAGCGATTTATGGCATTGGGCAGGTGTTGGATAATAAATTTAACCGCCGTAATTCTGCGCACCATATGCAGAATGAAAACATGTCAACCTATTCACCTTATTTTCTTTCTGTAAAAGGATATGGCGTTTTCTGGGATAATTATTCCATCTCAGAATTTAATGATAATCCACAAGAACTTTCTTTTGAAAGCCTGGGCCATTGCGCTGATTACTATTTTATGTACGGTAAAACCGCTGATGGCGTGATCGCAAATGTGAGAGAACTAACAGGAAAAGCACCGATGCTTCCGCTATGGGCTTACGGCTTTTTTCAAAGTAAAGAACGCTACCATACGCAGGAAGAAAGTTTAAATGTTTTGAAGAAATACAGGGCGTTGAAAGTTCCGATCGATGTGGTTATTCAAGACTGGCGCTACTGGCCGGAATATAATAAGTCTGATAGCGCCTGGAATGCCCAGGATTTTGATAAAACTCGTTTTCCTGATCCGAAGAAGTGGGTCGACAGTATTCATCAGTTAAATGCGAAATTGCTGATTGTTACCTGGCCGGGCTTCGGACCCAAGACAGCGCAACGGAAAGAATTCGATAGTAAGAAGATGATCATTAACTTCGATACCTGGCCGCCGAATAGTGGAGCAAGACCATATGATGTATTTAACCCGGAGGCACTGGATATCTACTGGAAGTATTTAAACAACGGGATCTTCAGTAAAATTGGAAATGATGGTTGGTGGCTTGATTCTACTGAGCCTGATCACATTAATGTTAAACCTGCAGATTTTGCTCTTCCAACCCACCTCGGCAGTTATCGAAGTGTAAAAAATGGCTTTAGTTTAATGCACAATAAAGGTATTGCTACACATCAGCGGGCAATGAACGATCAAAAAAGAGGCGTAATTCTCACCAGATCCGGGTTTATAGGGCAGCAGCTATACGGATCAAACACCTGGAGCGGCGACGTAAATTCAACCTGGGATATGCTTGAAAAACAAATTCCAGCGGCTTTGAATTACACCCTGATGGGCATCCCCAATTGGAACAGTGACATTGGTGGTTTTTTCGCCGGACGATGGCGGAAAGATGGTGGAAATAAAAATCCCGAGTTTCAGGAATTGTATGTGCGCTGGATGCAGTTCGGAGCATTCAGTCCTATGATGCGTTCTCACGGCACAGATCTGCCAAGAGAAATTTGGAACTTTGGCGATCGTGGAAGCTGGTGTTTCGATGCCCAGGAGCGGTATATCAAACTACGCTATCAGTTACTACCCTATATTTACAGTACCTCTTGGGAGGTGAGCAAAAATGACGGAACATTTATGCGTCCGTTAATAATGGATTTCGCGAGTGATAAAAAAACGCATGAAATAGGTAATGAATATCTTTTCGGCCGATCAATCCTGGTTGCACCAGTTACCAAATATAAAGCCAATACGTGGCCGGTATATTTGCCGGAAGGAGCGGGTTGGTACAACTTCTGGACACAACAATATTATCAGGGAGGGCAAACTGTGAAAACGGATGCACCTGTTGCAATTCTTCCACTTTACGTTAAGGCTGGCGCTATTATTCCCTTTGGTCCCGATGTTCAGTTTGCTACAGAAAAGAAATGGGATCAGTTGGATATCAATATTTTTGCAGGTGCAGATGGAGAATTTGTGCTTTACGAGGATGAAAATGATAACTATAATTATGAAAAAGGCGCTTTTTCAGAAATCTCATTCGTTTGGAAAGATCATACAAATACGTTGACAATAAAGGCGAGGAAAGGTAACTTCAAAGGTTTGATAAAAAGCCGTAAGTTTAATATCAATTTGGTTTCTGCGGGGAAGTCAGGAAAGCGTATTAACGAAGTTAAAACACTTCTATACCAGGGTAAGCAAATCGAAATCAAACTTTAGTGCCCAAACCTGTTTCAGCGACAATTGAAAAGAATGCTGACGAAACGAGTTTTCGTTACTAATTTAAATCACTTGCCTAATATTTTGTTAGGATTAATTTATGCTAGTTAAATGTATATGAACCGTAAAAAATTTTTAAAGAGTCTGGCTGTTGGTTTACCCGTTATGTTGCTTTCTAATAAACTTTCGGCGTTGTTTAGTAAAGACGAAGCTGCGGAAGAATTTGTCGAGAAAATTTTAGCGGGACCTTTTTCTCCGACCTGGGAATCACTTTCAAAATATCAGGCTCCGGAGTGGTTTAGGGATGCTAAATTTGGTATGTGGGCACATTGGGGGCCTCAATGTCAACCGGAGGCAGGAGATTGGTATGCCAGAGAAATGTATATGGAAGGAAACCGGAAATATAAGTTTCACCTGGAAAAATATGGTCATCCATCTCAATTTGGATTTAAAGATGTAATTAACACCTGGAAGGCAGAAAAGTGGAATCCTGAAGCTTTGGTATCGCTATATAAAAATGCCGGTGCTAAATATTTCATGGCACTTGCCAATCACCATGATAATTTTGATCTGTATAAAAGTAAATATCAAAAAGAATGGAACTCATTGAAACAGGGGCCGAAGAAAGACATTGTAAAAGGATGGGCTGATGCCGCTAAAAAGCATGACCTGCCGTTTGCAGTGAGTGTTCACGCAGCACACACCTGGAGCTGGCTTGAAACGTCTCAACGGGATGATAAAACCGGGCCCTTTGCCGGAGTGCCTTACGATGGTAAAATGACAAAAGAAGATGGTAAAGGAAAATGGTGGGAGGGTTTAGATCCACAAGATCTTTATGCTCAAAATCATAAACTTAGCGAAAACAGTGAAGACAATAATGGGATACATAAACAGTGGAACTGGGCTAACGGTGTAAATCCGCCTTCCAAATCTTACATCAACAAATTTTTCAACCGAACCATCGATTTGATTAACAAATATAGTCCGGATATGATCTATTTTGATGATTCACAATTTCCACTGTGGCCGATTAGTGATGTAGGTTTGCGCATTGCCGCACACTTGTATAACAAAAGCATTAAAGATAATGGTAAACTTACAGCTGTAATTACAGGGAAAATACTGAACGAAGAGGAGCGTAAAGCAATGGTTTGGGATATTGAACGCGGCCAGAGTAACGACATTGAAAAGCTTCCATGGCAAACAGATACCTGTATTGGCGATTGGCATTATAACAGGGATATTTACAATAGAAAAGCCTACAAAACGCCAAAAACGATTATTCATACACTGGTAGATGTGGTGAGTAAAAACGGTAACCTCATGCTAAATATCCCGGTGCGTGGAGATGGCTCAATTGATGAGCTGGAACAAAAAATCGTTGAAGAAATTGGAGTGTGGATGAAAGCGAACGGTGAGAGTATTTATGGAACACGTCCATGGAAAATATTTGGCGAGGGCCCGGCAATGAAACAGGCGGCCGCTTTAACCGCTCAAGGATTTAATGAGGGCAAGGGGAAAGCTTTCACAGAAGAAGATATACGCTTTGTTACCAAAAATAAAACACTCTTTGCCACGGTAATGGCTTGGCCTGCAAACGGTTCGATACTGATAACCAGTTTAAATACAGGCAGTGAATATTATGATGGAGAAATTAAATCTGTAAAACTAGTAGCCACTGGTCTGGATTTAAGATTTGAGCGGAGCACAGCGGGACTGAAAGTCTTTTTTCCTGAAATTAAACCCGAAGCAGCTTATGCAAATGCACTGAAGATTGGCTAGCACGGTAATTTGCCGCCTGTAACTTTCTGGCAAAAAGCGGTTTAGTTAGGAGTTAAATTCTGCTAAAGCGCAGGGGAATTTCCGACTCTTTGAGGTGCGATATCGAGAAGGTACCTCATTCTGGTAATTGCCCTGCGCAGCATCGTTTTTACGCTACCTATTGGCATTTTGAGCTTAACAGATACTTCCGCTTGTGTAAAACCCTGGTAGTAGATCAAGCTGATCATTTGGTTTTCTCTGGGTGGTAACTTTGATACAACGATATTTATACCAATAACGTCGATATTGAAACAGCATTTTTGAAGCTCGAAACATTCATCAGTTAATTCATCGATATTAATATTCATTTTTTGGTTTCTTGAGGATTTTCTCCTTTTATGATCAATTGCTGTGTTGCGGGTTACGTTTAACATCCACGTAAAAAGGGTAGACTTTTTATCATCATAGGTATGAATATGTCTGATGATTTTTATAAAGCATTCTTGTAGCAGGTCCTCCGCTGTCTCCCTTTGTTTTACTACGTCCATTAGCACGCCCATTAGATTTGCAGAATAACATTGATATAATGTTCTGATGGCTGAAGGATTGCCCTTTTGCAGGCTGATAACTAGATCCTTCTCGTTAATTAACGGAAAAGAAACGGACTTCTTCTTGAATAGCGATTTGGTTAACTGCATTAGCTTGGATACTAATTGTATTTGCAGTAGTAAGTTAGTGTAAATATTTAACTACAAGCAATCTGTATTCAAATGAATGAAAAGAACAACATCTGCCAGGAAATTTAGGCCTTAACTTTAAATAAAGGTTATGATCTATTGAAAAATCAAAGAGCAGGCAAACTGGAGAAGTATTTTGTGCTCTGGAAATGCCTGATCAGTTTAATTTACCAGATCTTTCGAGGACTGAAGATCTGGAAAATTAAAAATTCGGAAAACCAGTTGCTGGTTTATTTAACAGCTGGAAATGAAGATGAGTCTGATGATCACTATCACACCTGGTTTAAACCGATGTATTCAGCGCTTTCGAACTATTTATCTCCGCTTGGACCAGAAATAATTTTGTTAAACCCAATAATGTGAGAAGCTATTCCATTTTCATCATATTTTGGTTTCCCATAACCTCTAATCCAATGAACAGATCCATCTCTCCAACGAACCTCATATTCTGCCTGGTAAGTACTTTTCTTTAGTACGGCCTGGCGAACAGCTTTTTTAACTTTCGATCTGTATTTAGGCAGGATGGCTTCAAATAAATTTTCATAGTTAAATTCGTCCAGTGGATAATAACCGTAATTGGCTTTTAGCTGGTCGTTGGAAATCATTTTTCCTGTGGCAAACTCTACCACAGTATAGCCCATGCCTGTGTCTTCAATGGCATTTAAAAGCACGATGTTCGCTTCTTCAATCATTTGCTTCGAAATCACCGGTTCTGTTACATCAGCCATAATGAACATGATATTATCTGGCTCATCTCCCATTCTGCCAACAGGCTGAAGCGACAGGTTTACATAGATCGACTTGTATCCATCAGCGTATTTAATCCGCAGTTTGGCTTCTTTAGAATGATAGGCTGTAGCTTGTAAGTTAACCTGATCGAGTACAATTGAAAAATCTTCACCATCAATATCGGTAATTAACAAATCAAGCGATTTTCCGATTAAATCGTCATGGCGACCGAAAACATCAAGTAAGGCTTCATTCGCCTGCCATATTAACCTGTCTGCACTAGAGCAAATTCCAATGGCTGCCGGGGTATACTTGAAAAGCATTTCGTAACTGTCGAGTACGTTTTCTAGTACATTGTTTGCCTGAGCAGTTTGTTCCTGATATTCTTTTAGATTAGTATTCTGATCTACCAGACTGGCATTTGAAACCAGTAATTCCAGTTGGTTCATCACCATTTTTGCAAAGCCTCTTAATTTGGCTTGTTTCTTTAAATCGAAATTGATCTTTTGATCAGACATGATACAAAGTGAACCAATTAAACAGCCATCCTGACTGTAAATGCCCGCACTGGCATACGAATGGATCTGATATGGGTTTTCTGGCACATTTTCTATTCCCGATATGGCATTGGGCGCTATAGATTGCTCAAAAAAACTTTTAGATTCAGGTGTTGAAATCTCAATATTAACACCAACTATTGACTGGTAAAAAACCTCATTTTCTCCGACGAAATAAATTAATGCCATCGGCACTTCGCACGTATCACAAACCAAACTGACCAAATCATTAAATATGGGCGCGGGAGAGGTGATTATCGATTTGTATCTATTTAGCGCCGTAATTCTGGCTACTTCGGGTTCTTGCGAAGGGATGGTTCCGCTTAAATCTTTCATGATGAGGGATTAAATGTCTTGTTGGGATGATTTAGTAAACAAAATATTTAAGAGGCTACTGCTAAGTAGCTACAAATATCTTATTAATTGTGATATAAGCAGTTAAAGCTTCAAATTGTTTGCATAAAAAGATGATAACAAAACATAATTAGGTTGTGAAATCGCCAGGCCACTTCTATATTAAAAAGTAATTCGCTAAATCGATAGAAATAATTACCAAAAACAATTTGAAATTTAGCTTGAACTTAAATTTTTGCGCTCAAAATATTGTTGAATCCGGTGTGTCATCATAATAATTTCTTGTTGGGGACTTGGTTATTTATATGGGTACAATAATCATTTCTTGATAACCTGATCTTACTGAACCAATAATATGTAAGTGTAGTAAATTATTGTCAACTTTTTCAGTATTTGCATTTTTAGTACTACTTATTATTAATAATATGGAGCAGTGATGATCTATTTCACTGCGAAAAATAATTTTTCTATATTAGGCGGTCTTACATAAATAGGTTGATGCATAAATACCAAAGCGAATCTGATGAATTATTGCTGTCAATGTCAGCAAATGGAGATTTATCAGCTTTTTCTACGCTTTACGACCGGTATTGGAAGGCTTTACTTGCTAAAGCATATGCCAGACTAAAGAGTAAAGAAGATGCAGAGGAAGTGGTGCAGGAATTATTTATCAGCATCTGGCATCGTCGCCAAAAAATTGAACTGGTCTATTCTTTTAAAACATACTTATTTGCATCCCTAAGATATCAAATTCTTAGTTTCATTGCTAAACAGCAATATAGAAAAGATGAAATTTCGATTGATGGTGCCGAGAATTCAGCGCTCTGGCTGCAAGATGATGAATTTCATTCCATCGAAATGAAGGAACTGCAATCTAAAATAAACCTTATTGTAGATCAGTTGCCAGAAAAATGCAGGATAATTTTTAAAATGAGCCGAAATGAAGGCATGAGTGCTAAAAATATCGCTTCGACATTAAATATATCACACAGAACAGTAGAAACGCAGATTAGCAAAGCCATTCGTGTGCTTAAAAATTCATTTAAGGATTATAATGTTTACCTTCTGTTTATTATTTCTGAGATTTTGACTAGAAAATAGCATTATTTTACTTTTTTTTTCGAAGCGCGTACGTGTTCCTTCTAAAATTACACACTATCATATAAACCAAACGTTTCAACATGCTTGTTCCCGAACATATTAAATTCCTGATCCTGAAATGGAAAAAGCAGCAGCTGACTGAAGTTGAGCAAAAAGAACTTGATGAATGGTATGACCAGCCACTTCCTGAAGAAATGGAGCTGGACGGCAGTGAGGAGGAAACAGGTTTGAAAATGTTCAACAGCATTCAGTACGAATTGGGTACGCATAAGAAACGTGCTTTTACCTTATACCAGCAGTGGATAAGCGTTGCCGCGGCAATTCTGATTGTGTTTGGAGTCGGCTACTATTTCTATATCAATAACGACAATAAACAACTTACCGCCGTTATCCATCAGATACGCAGTGATGTAGGGATAAAAAGAATTGTGCTGCCTGATAGTAGTATTGTTTGGCTGAAAAAAAACAGTAAGTTATCTTTTCCAGAAAATTTTGCGAAGAGCGAACGCGAAGTAATCCTGAATGGTGAAGCATTTTTTGAAGTTGCCCATAATAAACGTTGGCCGTTCAGAATCAAGTCTGGCAGTTTTACGACTACCGTTTTAGGTACCAGTTTTAATCTCCGGTCGGGTATGGGGAATAACGAGTATGATATTGATGTTTTAACAGGGAAAGTTGAAGTTTCCACTAACCCTCAAAACGGTAGAGCAGAAGTATACCTTGTTCAGGCTAACCAGAGTTTTAAAACCAAAGTGGGCAAGGTAGAGCAATTTAAAGTAGCAGAGAAGGAAGATAAAATCAAAACGATTACTTCAGGTACACAATATGATATGGCTTTTGAAAAGGTTCCTTTTGAAGAAATTATGTTGCGTTTTGAACAGAAGTTTAATATCCGCTTTGAAGGTTATACTGGTGAGTATAACGCTTGCGTAGTCACTGCAGATTTAACCAATTTATCATTAAATAAATCTTTGCAAATTTTATGCAGCGCAATTAATGCAAACTATAAAATCGATAATAATAAAGTAAAACTAACAGGAGGGGGCTGTTTTTGATGGATAAATAACCCCAACCAGTCAGCTTAAACGTCGGTGCGACAACACTGATCGTTCTTGGCTTTTTTCTTATTTTCTCAAATAACTAAACCAAACAAATGTATAAAAAATATTTGACATGGAAATTCTGTGTCCACATGTTGCCAAAAAAATTCGCGACTGAACCATCGCAGAAATCTGGCAAAACTAACCTCGCGTCTTTACTTCTTTTCGTGCTGCTTTTATCGCAACTGCCGTCTTTTGCGCAATCTATTTCGGAGAAGAAGATCAGCATCGCATTCACTAATTATTCCTTAGAGCAGATTATTTCAGATTTAGAACTTCAAACTAAAGTTAAATTTGTATACAACCAGGCTCTGGTAAATAAGCGAAAAAAAATAGACGGTAATTTTAAGGCACAAAGCCTCTCCAGCATTTTAGAAAATGTATTGAGCCAATTTCAAATCAGTTACGAGCTGGTTGATGATAAATTTATCATCCTGAAAACCAGCGCGGACAAGGAAAGTCAACCCATAGCTAATGAAAATGCAGGAAATGTAGCTGAAAGAGGATTTTTGCAAACTGGTATCGTGCTGGATGAGACCGGGAAGCCGCTTCCAGGCGTATCCGTACACCTCAACAACGCCAGCAATGTGGCCTTTACAGATGCGAATGGGAGTTATCAAATCGGTATTCCCAATCATGCAACCTTAATTTTGTTTACTTATGTGGGCTATAAAAATAAGTCAGCGCTTGCAAGGAAAGGGCAGCGAATTATTGCTAACCTGGAGGCTGACCCAGGCAGGTTGGATGAGGTAAATGTAATCGGATATGGGTCTAGCTCCAGGCGAACCAGTACTGGTTCAGAAATGGGCATAGGCGCGAAAGAACTGGAAAGTACACCCGCTTCCAATCCGGCTGCTGCGTTGCAAGGCAGGGTAGCGGGCGTTTACATTACCCAGGGAAATGGCTCTCCGGGATCACCGATGGTATTTACCATAAGGGGTACCAATTCTATTGCGGGCAGGAACAACCCTTTGTTTATTGTAGATGGTGTTCCTTACCTGGCGGAAGCGATTAATGCACAAACTGGAAACGCGCTTGATGCAGCCAATGGATCAACAAGTCCATTGAATAGTATTAATCCGGCTGATATTGAAAGTATCAACATTTTAAAGGATGCTGATGCCACTGCCATTTACGGCTCCAGAGGCGCAAATGGGGTGGTGCTAATCACTACAAAGAAAGGCAAGGCAGGTAAAACGATGCTTGATGGAACCGTTAAACATGGTGTTTCAAAGGTGAGTCACTTTGTAAACACTTTAAGTACAGCAGATTATTTAGCCATTCGCCGCCGGGCTTATGCCAATACGGGGACTGATCCTGTTGATGATTCTGCTTACGATTTGACCCGTTGGGATCAGAATGCGCAAACAGATTTTCAGAAACTTCTGATCGGCAATACTGCAAATATGACGGAAGCAAATCTTGCACTTGGTGGTGGAGATGAACGCACCAATTTCCGGATCAGTGGTACACATTGGCGCCAAAGTAATGTCTTTACCAAAGATCAGGGATATAAGCGAACTTCTGCCAATCTAAACATCGGCCACCGCAGTTTAGATCAAAAGTTCGAAGTTAACCTATCTGCCATTTATAGTGCAGAAGAAAATAATATTTCTGCACTAGACCCAACATCCGCCGCCTATTACCTTCCGCCAAATTATCCGCTGTATAACCCTGATGGAAGCTTGTACTGGAGCGGAGTAGCTTTTAGTATTCCGGTTAATCCGCTCGGGCAACTTCTTCGGCTTCAAGATAATAAATCGAATACACTGCTAACCAATATGGTGCTGAATTATAACATATTGGAAGGATTAAGTTTCAAAACATCTTTAGGTTTTAGCCGAGCTGATATGGATCAATCCAGAATTACTCCAATGTCTTCAATGGATCCTGCTGTAAGTTCAAACCAATCCGGAAGTATGTTTGCGAATAATAACACCACCAATTATATCGTAGAACCACAATTAAACTATAGCCGGGATATTTTTAAAGGAAAACTAACAACCATGATTGGCGGCACATGGCAGTCGCAAAATTCTAATCAGCCTTATTATACGCTGGCAACTGGTTTTGCTTCTGATGCTTTCTTAAGAGATCTTGCCTCTGCTGAATTTGTGAGTACTTCCAGTAGTTCCAGCCAATATAAATACGCGTCTGTGTTTGCCCGTGTTAATTATAACTGGGAAAGCAAATACATCCTGAACCTAAATTTCAGAAGAGATGGCTCCTCTCGCTTTGGCCCGGATTCCCGTTATGGAAACTTCGGTTCGGTAGGTGCCGCATGGATTTTTACTGAAGAAAAGTTTGCCAAGGAATTATCTGTATTAAGTTTTGGAAAAATCAGGGGCAGCTATGGTATTGTTGGGAGTGATCAGATTGGTGATTATCAGTACCTCGATTCTTACGTTTCACTTCCTTATCAATATAACGGTCTCAATGGGCTTAGCCCGGTAAGAATTGCCAACGATGCCTACAGATGGGAAGAAACTAAAAAAATGGAAGTTGCTCTTGATCTTGGTTTCTTTAGAGACAGGATTTCACTAACAACCGCCTATTATAGAAACGTAACCGGGAACCAGCTGGTAAGTTTCCCATTAAGTATTCAGGCAGGCTTTTCAAGTTACCAGGGCAATTTACCTGCAACCGTAGAAAATGAGGGATTGGAAATCACGCTTTCCTCGCAGAACGTTAAGAGCAAAGATTTTAACTGGAGTACAAACGTCAATTTTTCTATCAACCGAAACAAACTATTGTCCTTCCCAGACATTGAGAAAACATCTTATTACTCGCGTTATTTAGTGGGAAGGCCTTTAACCAGCAATCTGGCTTACCAGTATACCGGAATTAATCCAACCGCTGGGCTGCCAACTGTTGCAGATCTTAATGGAAATGGAACGATCAATTTTGGCTTTGTGGAAACCGGTAGGGGCGACAGGTATTATGCCGGTAGTGCGCAGCCAAAATTTTATGGTGGCATATCCAACACATTATCTTATAAAGGTGTAACAGTAGATTTTCTTTTTCAGTTTGTTAAGCAAACGGCCAGAACAATCTTGTCGCAGTCCTTTACTCCACCTGGATTTATGAACAATGGTGCAGCTGGTCCTATTTTGGAATATGTTAATTCTGGTCTGGGTAATCAACCGCAAATAACCAATAATTATGACGACGCTTATGATGCTTTTAGTGATTATATCAACTCGGATGCGATTTATAAAGATGCTTCCTTTATCAGGCTAAAAAACGCGAGTATTTCTTATGATTTCAAGGGAAATTGGTTGAAAAGAATGAAACTGCAGAAACTGAGGTTCCAATTGCAGGGACAAAACCTTTTTACCATTACAAATTATGAAGGCTTTGATCCAGAATCTCAGGGATTAAACTTACCACCATTGAGAACGATAGTTGGCGTTTTACAATTCACCTTTTAAACAAACAAGACATGAACAATTCATATAAATTTTTTACAACAGCATTAATGGTAGCAATAGTGTTTACCTGTGCCAGTTGTAGTAAATTATTAGACATCGACCCACCCAGCAATGAGCGTCCTTCTGCTGTTGTTTTTGGTTCCTCAGAAACTGCCAGGGCTGCATTATCAGGCGCTTATATAAGCCTGACGCAGTCGCAGACATTTAGCTTAAACTTAACGTTGATCAACGCCCTTGCCGCAGATGAAATTATTTCTTTATCTGGAGCGACAAGATACAATTTACTTCAAAATAATACCTATGAAGCGCAAACCAGTAATTTGACCTCTGATATCTGGACTGATAGTTATACCAGTATTTATCAATTCAATAATATTATTGCCGGATTAAACAATAACGCCGCAGTACCACAACCAGTTGCCAGACAAATTACCGGAGAAGCTCTGGCCATGCGGGCATATTGTTACATGCAACTGGCAGATTTTTTTGGAGATGTTCCCCTTGTGCTTTCTACTGATATAACAGAAACAGCCCTATTGCCCAGAACCCCGGTTGCAGCTGTATATGCGCAAATTATCGCAGACCTTACCGTTGCAAAAGCCAATGTTGCAGAGGCTTATGTAACAAATGGCCAGACCGCTGACAGGCTTCAGGTAAACAAAAGTGGCGTTAGTGCCTTACTTGCGAAAGCATATTTACAACTTGGAAACTGGCAAAATGCTGTTACCAATGCAACTGAAGTGATAGACCGAACCGATTTATATTCTTTATTGCCTGGCAATCAGCTTAGTAATGTTTTTTTAGCCAACTCAAGAGAAGCAATTTTGCAGCTCGGTTCAGCGCTTGTTGCCAACTCCGGTTATACCAATGAAGGACAGCAATTTGTGAGTGCTCCAAATTCCATTTCCTTACGGTTTTCCTTAACGCCTGCTTTGTTAGGTGCCTTTGAGCCCGGAGATTTAAGAAGAACCGCCTGGGTAAGAGAATCAAGACGCAATGGTGTAACCGCACAAGAGCCTTTTAAATACCAAAATTATGATTTCAGTTCAGCAGGTTCATCCGGAAGAATAGAAGCGCCAACCGTTTTGCGTTTAGCAGAAATGTATTTACTCAGAGCAGAGGCTAATGTTGCGTTGGGAAATCGTGCAAATGCAACAGCTGATTTAAATATTATTCGTGCAAGGGCAGGTCTTTCCCCGTTACCAACCGGGGCTAACCTGGCCGATGCAGTAGCCAGAGAACGTAGGGTAGAACTTTTTTGTGAACGTGGAGATCGCTGGCTGAGTTTAAAAAGATCCCAGACAATTGATGCCATTATTGGTGCGGCAAAACCTGGAACCTGGCGGAGCTTTGCCCGATTGTATCCAATTCCACAAACCGCTATTGATGCTAACCCGAACCTGGTTCAAAATCAGGGTTACAGATAATTTACAAGTTTTGGTATTAGTTGCATTGCCAGAAACACAACCTTAATTTTAATGGAAAACAACATTGTAAAAATAAATAACCTTTCTCACCGCTATGGCACCTCCTGGGCGATAGAAGATATTAATTTAGAAATCAGCGAACTTGGCGTATTCGGTTTACTGGGATCAAACGGCGCAGGCAAATCCACCACCATGAACATTATGTGTGGCGTATTGAACCAGACCCGAGGGCTGGTAAAAATAGGGGGATACAACATGCAGGATGATCCTATTTCTGCAAAGAAATTGATAGGGTTCTTACCTCAGAATGCCCCGCTCCATATGGAGCTTACGGTTTACGAATACCTTACCCAATGCGCCTATCTGAGGCTGATCAATAAGAAAGATGTTCCTTCTGCGGTAGAAAAGGCGATGGCCAAATGTGGCGTGGCGCATTTTCGAAACAGGTTAATATCCAATTTATCAGGCGGATACAAACAAAGGGTTGGCATTGCGCAAGCCATTATCCACGAGCCAAAGCTTGTGGTGCTTGATGAACCGACGAATGGCTTAGATCCCAATCAAATTTTTGAAGTGAGGAAATTGATTAAAGAAGTTGGAGAAGAAAAGTGCGTGATCTTTTCTTCGCATATTCTTTCTGAAATTCAGGCAACTTGTAGTCAGATCAAAATGATTGACAATGGGAAGATGGTTTTCTCTGATACCATGGATGCATTCAACAATTACATTAAGCCAGATAGTCTGATAATGTCGTTGATGAACCCGCCGGCGTTAGCTGATCTTCAGCATTTCAATGGAATAACTAGTGTAGAGGCGATCAGCAGCACGCAGTTTAGGGTTCATTTCGTTGAGGAGCAAAACATAACAGAACGTTTAATCCGCGCCAGCGTAGAACATGGCTGGCGAATGTCTGAAATTTCACTGGAAAAAAGTTCGTTAGATCAGATTTTCGCCCAACTCTCCAATCAGCCTAAAACATAAAGCTTGTACGGGCTCATGCACCTGCTAAATGCAGGTGCAGGTGGCTTGTACACCAAAAATAATTTGAAATAAAATGAAAAATATATTAAGGATTGCGAAGATAGAACTTAGCTTGCTATTTTATTCGCCCGTAGCATGGATTGTGCTGCTTGTTTTTCTCATCCAAACGGGATGGTTGTACTCTTCCATGCTAGAGCGTATGGAACAAGCGCAACAGATGGGGCAAGATGCCACCGAGTTAACCAATAGAATTTTTTCCGGGTTTCGTTCGCTGTTTCCCCAGGTGCAGGAATATTTGTATTTATATATTCCGCTACTCACCATGGGTTTAATTAGTCGTGAAACGCATAGCGGATCAATTAAGTTATTGTACTCATCGCCCATCAGAATGGTGGATATTGTTGGGGGTAAGTATCTGGCCATGATCATCTACTGCCTGATATTGATGGGCTGTCTACTCACATTGGGGATCATCACAATATTTACTGTTGAACACGCAGATTTTTTATTCATTCTCTCCGGAATTATTGGTCTTTACCTGCTAATCTGTGCATATTCTGCCATTGGGCTATTTATGTCTAGCCTTACCAGCTATCAGGTAGTGGCGGCAATCAGCACTTTGGTGGTTTTGGGGATCCTCAATTTCATCGGTACTTTATGGCAAGACATCAACTTCGTTCGTGATATCACTTACTTTTTATCTATTAACGGGAGGGCAGAAGAATCAATTAATGGCCTAATCTCAACCAATGATGTTTTTTATTTCCTGGTTGTTATCGTTTTGTTTTTAGGGCTAACGCTGCTAAAGCTTCAATTCGAAAGGAGAACCGTAAGTCTTTCCGCTAAAGTTTTAAGGTATACCGCATTAGTTGCAACTATGCTTTTACTGGGCTACATCAGTTCCCGGCCGCAGCTAATTGCTTATGTAGACATGACGGCAAACCATAAGCGAACCCTTACGGTGGAAAGCAGAGAAATTATTGCTAAGATGGATGAACCAGTTACACTAACCACCTACATCAATTTACTGGATGAGAACTATTACATGGGGCTTCCGTCTTATCAAAATAGTGATAAGAAAAATTATGATATGTATTTCCGTTATATGCCGTACATGCGTATGGATTATGTGTTTTACTGGGATCATTCTACAAATGAGCGGTTGTACCAGGAAAACCCTGGTCTAAGTGATGAGCAGCTGGCAAGAAAGGTTGCAAAAGCGAATGAGTTAGATTTTAAAAGCTTTCTTCGGCCGGAACAAATAGCAAAGGTAATAGATCTCAAACCAGAGCGAAACAGAATTGTGCGTGTACTTGCTTACAAGGGAAAACGCACCATGCTGAGAACTTTCGATGATTTATTTAAAATCCCGTTAGAAAAAGAGATTTCTGCAGCATTAAAACGCCTGATCGTTAACCCACCGCGTGTCGGCTTTTCAACAGGACATCGTGAGCGAGATATCAATCGTTCCGGCGATCGCGATTATCAGGTTTCTACTAATGAAATTGCTTTCCGTCATTCCCTTATCAATCAGGGTTTTGATGTTAAGCAAATCAGTTTAGCAGATAGCGCTTTAATCACGAAGGTAGATATCCTGGTACTGGCTGATCCGATTACCGCCCTGAATCCGCGAGAAATTACAAATCTGAGCAATTATATTAATGCGGGAGGAAATCTGTTAATCGCCGTAGAGCCAGGGAGTGAGGCGGTATCCAACCCTGTACTGGCTTTACTTCATGCAAAGATCGCACCCGGCATGCTTGTTCAAAAAAGCAAGAACTTTGAACCATCATTTGTATTGGGAGGCCTGGCGATCAATAACTGGACAAAACTGGTTAAAAACAGCAGTTTTGTAAAGCACGATAGCGCCTTTGTGACCACACCAACTGCAGCGGTATTACAGCTGCAGCCGGGCAACGGTTTTGAAAATCTACCCATATTGGTAAGTCAGGCTGCAGATACCTGGCAGATTGATGGCTCGGCAGCAGACAGAACCACAGAGTTAAAGGATCCGCGCAAAAATGAAAATAAAAAATCATTTCCTATTGCCTATGCCTCACGCCGTCAGTTTTCGGGGAAAGATCAACGGATATTTATCATTGGTGATGCAGACTTTATGAGCAATGCAGAAATGTTGAGGACAAGTCCCCGGGCCATTAATTTTACTTTTTTAACCGAGCTTTTCCGCTGGTTTAGCAAAGAACAATTTCCAATTGATACCACCAGGCCCGAATCTATAGATAACCATGTATTGGTAGATGCAGATCAGGTGAAATGGTTAAGGCTGGCTTTGCTGGTAGTATTTCCAGGGCTTATTGCCTTATCTGTTTCCTGGATGCTGATTTCAAGAAAAAGAAGATAAATCTAAATTTTCAAGTACCTAAACGAGGTGATCAATTAGTTTTAAAACAAATACAAAACAAGTTAATGAGTAAAATAATCAAATCAATCATCTTAGTCGTGGTATGTCTATATCAGGTGGCGCAGGGACAAGGATTAGCCATTCCCAATGATCCAACGGTAAAAACAGGTGCCTTAAAAAACGGCTTTCGTTACTATATCAAAAAGAATGCTAATCCTGCAGGCCGTGCTACGCTTTTTTTAGCCAATAAAGTCGGATCAATTCTGGAAGAAGAGCAGGAGCGAGGAATAGCACATTTTATTGAACACATGAACTTCAATGGAACGAAGCATTTTCCTAAAAATGAACTCATCAGTTACCTGGAGGGCGCAGGTGTAAAATTTGGTGCTGACCTAAATGCCTATACTGGTTTTAATGAAACCGTTTATCAATTGCCAATCCCTACAGAAGATCCAAAACTGTGGGGCAATGCCATGCAAATTATGCGAGACTGGGCAGCAGATGCATCCATGGAAAAAGGTGAATTTGACCGCGAACGTGGCGTGATTCAGGAAGAAAGAAGATTACGGACAAATACCAGAAGCCAACTGGCAGAAATCTATCAACCCCTGTTGTATAACCATTCCAGATACGCAGAACGAATGCCAATTGGGAAAGATAGTGTGGTATTGAAGGCTGACGTTTCAATTGCGAGGAACTTCTATAAAAAATGGTACAGGCCCGACCTGCAGGCGCTAATTGTAGTGGGTGATGTAGACGTAAATGCTGTAGAGAAGCAGATTACCCAGCTTTTTGCAGATCTTAAACCTCCGGTGAAACCCTTATCCCGCCCAGAATATCAGGTGAAACTGAAAGCAGGTAAAGATTTCATCAAGCTTAGTGATGCGCAACTTAGTCAGGCTACCATTCAGTTTTATTTTAAGAGAGAAGGATTTGCGCTGTTAGGGAAAGAAGATTTTAAAAGGGAGTTGACTGAACGTTTAACAAATATGCTTCTTGCTAAAAGGTTCCAAGAGGTTTACAGCAACGATGCGCCCGCTTATTTAGGCGCCAATGGATCAATTTCCCCGCTCATTGCGAATGTTGATGCGCTAACCTTGAGCATGGTTGTTGATCCTGAAAAAGTTGATGCCAGCTTTACCAGTTTCTGGACAGAAGTTGAGCGAATTGTACGTTTTGGCTTTTCTAAAGAAGAGATTCAATCGGCTACCGACCGGCTCACAAGATCTATGGAAATTGCTTTGTCGGAAAGTGATAAAATTAAATCAGCCGACTATGCCGAGGCTTATCTTCAGCACTTTTTGAAAGGCGACGCTTACCTCACCATTGAGGAGCGAGATCGCCTTGTAAAGCAGAACATTAACCAGATTGGCCCCAAACAAATAGCCGAATATCTCCAAACCTATTTTAAAAGTAAAGATCAATCTGTTATTGTACTTAGTTCAAAAGCACTTGAAGTAAAGATGCCAGACCAGCAGCTGCTAAATGCCTGGATAAGTAAAGTGGAGAAGACGGAGATTAAGCCCTATCAAAAACAGCTTGAGGCTACTCAACTGCTCTCGAATTTACCCAAGCCTGGTGAAATTAAGAAGGAAGATTTCGTTTCTGCAATGGGAATTTACCATTGGCAGCTGACAAATGGGATGAACATTTATGCCAAGCCAACTGATTTTAAAAATAATCAGGTACAATTTGCTGCTTTTAGTAATGGCGGAACCTCACTATACAGCAATGCAGATTTCCCGACCATAAAAAGCGCGACAGCTTTCATTACCAGCAGCGGCCTTGGTCCGTTTAACGCAAGTCAGCTAGAAAATATTTTGAATAAAAAAGCAGTAGCCATACAACCTTATATTGGCGACAGGTCTGAAGGTTTTTCTGGAACAAGCTCTACTACAGATCTTCAAACGGCATTCGAAATGTTATACCTTTATCATTCCAATCCGAGATTTGATTCTAAAATATTCTCCCGGATCATCGCTCAGTCAAAATCAGCGTTCAGAAATCGAACCCCAAATCCCGATCGTGCCTTAAGTGATACCGTAACCACGGTTTTATCTTCCTACAACGCACGCAGAAAGCCAACTGAAATCGAAGATTTTGACAAGATAGACAAAAACAAGATTCGTGAATTTTTCATTTCACGCTTTGCAAACCCTGTAGACTTTACTTACGTTTTTAGCGGCAATTTCAATGTTGACTCCCTGAAAAATTTCGTTTGTAATTATCTAGGCAGTTTGCCAGCAGGAAGTGGTGAGGAAGAAGCTAAAGATCTCAATATCCGGTTTCCTAAAGGCTACATTAGAAAGGATTTAACCGGGAGAGCCATTAATAAAGGAACGGTACAGATGGTGCTGAGCGGAGAATATGTTTATCAAAACGGGTCTAACTTATACCTCGATTTATTACAATCTGCACTGCAGATGCGGTTAACCAGCAGATTAAGGGAAGTGGAAAGCGGCGCTTACGCCCCCCAAGTTTCCATAAGTAAGTCAAAATCTCCAATTAATTTTTTTGTAGTTAATATCTCTTTCGACTGCGAACCCAGCAGGATTGATCAACTGATATTAGCTGCTCATGATGAACTGGCTAAATTATCATCAACTGGCGTAACCGCGGATGAACTCCGGAAGTTTGTAGCAGAACAGCTGTTGGCTAACGATCTTGCTATGCGCTCAAATGAATTTTGGGTTGATTATGTGCAATCAAAGTTAGAAGACGATGCGTCTCTTATGGATATTTTACATACCAAAGCGGAACTGAAGAAACTCACTACAGCAGAATCTAAAACATTCAGCAAACAGTTTTTGAGTCGGCAGAATGAGGCGATATTTACCCTTCGCCCGTAGTATGAAGCTTGATAATTGTATTTAAAGCTAAAAACGGACACGCCATCCGGCAGTGTCCGTTTTTACATTAACTAAACTAAAATGCTGGCCAACTTTTACAAAGGCCAGTAAATTCTTGTATTTATGTTGAGGTTAAGTTCAGGCATTTTCGATTTGCTTTACAAGCCTAAAAACTTGCCGATCGTAGCTAAAGCGAAATCAATATCAGCTGTAGCGGTTAGTTTACTGAAAGAAAACCTAACCGTTGCGCCTGTTCCTTTTTTACCAATAGCCTGTAACACATGGCTTCCCAGGTCATCTTCGCTGCTGCATGCGCTTCCGCCAGACGCACAAATTCCAGCCTGATCAAGATAGGCCAAGAGAAAATCAGTATTGGTTCCAGTTGGAAAATTAACGCTGAGCACTGTATAAAGTGATTCATTTGCATTATTAAATGAAAAATCGTTTGATAGTTTCAGGAGCCCTTCACGGAAACGCAAATTAAGCAATGCAATATCATGTTGATCTTTTTCAAAATTATTCATCGCCAATTCCAGTGCTTTCGAGAATCCGATTATGCCGTGTACATTCTCCGTACCTGCACGCATTTTTCTTTCCTGGCCGCCACCATGAATGAGTGGCGTACATTTTGTACCTGCACTGACGTATAAAATTCCTGTTCCTTTTGGTCCGTGGAATTTGTGCCCTGATGCTGAAGCAAAATGAACATGGTATTCGCTTAAATTGATGGGGTAATGCCCGATGGTTTGTACGCAATCTGAATGAAAAATTGCACTGTAACTTTCACATAATTCCCCAACCTTTTTGAGGTTAAGCAAGGTGCCAATTTCGTTATTTGCGTGCATCAGGCTCACCAGGCACTTTATACCTTGAGCAGCTTGTTCTTTAAGCTGAAGCTCAAAATGATCGAGGTCTATATTTCCGTATTCATCAATAAGCACATACGAATTATTAATATTAAGCTTTTTGCTATAGTATGCTACTGTATTTAACACCGCATGATGCTCAATGGGAGAGGTGATGATGTGTGTGCAACCCAAACTGTTTACAGCAGTTGATATTGCAGTATTATTACTCTCGGTACCGCCACTTGTAAAATAAATGTTTGTTGCTTTTACGCCTAACAGCTCAGCAACATTTTTTCTGGCCGATTCTATTGCAGTCTTAGCCGCCCTGCCGATGGAATAGGTAGAGGAAGGATTGCCAAAATGACCAGTCAGGTAAGGAATCATGGCTTCCACAACCTGTGGGTCTACCGCAGTTGTAGCTGCATTGTCCAGATAGGTGATTGTATTCATATTAACTAATGCGAAAATCTACTTATTGATATTGACCAAATATCAGTTGCTTTTGCATTCGTTTGCAACCATTGATGTGAATTCGATGGAAAATTCGGAAAACGAAAGCATTTGTACACTTCCGTCAGAAAATATTGGTAATATTAATCCTTTTATGGTTTTTTTTTCAGTTTGTAATTGCTTTCCACCTTGGAGATAATCCTAAGTCAAATAGTAGGGGAAGATTTATGGACTTTATAAGGGGTAGGCGGTGTCGCTTTTGGTTTCCGAAAGCACAAAGAAGCTTTGTACTGTTGTGATGTTTGGCAAAGTGGCTAGTTTGTTTCGGTAAAAATCATGATAAGCATCTATATCTTTAGTAGCAATCCGTAAAACGAAATCGAATGAGCCTGTCATTTGAAAACATTCCATTACTTCCGGAAATCTAATCACTTCATTCTCAAATCCTTTAAGCGTTTCAGCAGTATGATCATTTAGCAGGACCTGGCTAAAGGCAATCAGGTTTCTGTCTATTTTTTTTCGGTCCAAAATAGCAACAGTTCGTTTAATGTAGCCTGTGGCTTTAAGTTTTCTAATGCGCTCATGAATGGTGGCCACAGACTTATAAAGCAAATCGGAGATCTGCTTATGTGTCATGCTGGCATCTTTCTGTAAGATTTTAAGGATCTCAATATCGGTAGGATCTAAGTCATTCATAAAGGTGGCTATTGGTTGATGTCAAGTAAAATCAGATCTGCATTGATCCGTAAATTCATCGATTAAATCTAAAAGGGATAGCTAACCTTTAGACGCAGCAAATCTCTCCATCAATTATTCGTCTAAATAATAGATTATTTTTCAAACTACAAAATCGCATCATTATTCGCTTTGCTCTTCAGAGACTTAGTTTAGAGAGTTGATCGAAGTTATCTGTAAAAATCCACAAAATTTTGTCCTGATTGATTGTTCTAGCTAACAATATCTTTGGTTAGGAGTTTAATATGAGGAATAACTAAAAATATACTGCCTGTGGAGCACAGGTTAGCCACCAATTATTCCAATTAAACATTAAATAAACTTACGTTAAGCAAGCCGCTATGAAAGCAATAAAAATAACTAAACCCGGAAACGCAGATGTTTTACAATTGGCAGATTATCCTGATCCAATACCAGGGGAAGGTGAAATTTTGATTGAAGTTAAAGCAGCAGGATTGAACAGGCCAGATATCTTTCAACGAGAAGGAAATTATCCGGCTCCTCCCGGTGCGCCGGCAGATATCCCCGGCCTGGAAGTTTCGGGCATTGTTAAATCATGCGGACTTTATGCCGCTAAATGGAAACCTGGTGATCGCGTTTGCGCCTTGTTAGCCGGAGGCGGTTATGCCGATTATGTTGCCGTAAAAGAGGGGCAATGTTTGCCGATTCCAAAAGGCTTTGATTTTGCGCAGGCAGCAAGTCTGCCGGAAACCATTTTTACAGTCTGGTCTAATGTTTTTCAACGTGGTCTGCTAAAATCCGGTGAGCATATCCTCATTCACGGAGGTAGCGGTGGCATCGGAATTACGGCTATTCAACTGGCGAAAGCCTTTGGCGCAAAAGTTTTTGTAACGGTAAGTAGTGATGAAAAAGGTAAGGCTTGCCTTGAACTGGGTGCTGATGTTTTTGTAAACTATAAAAAAGAAGATTTCGCAGAGAAGCTGGCTGAAGAAGGTATGGATGTAATCCTCGACAGTATTGGTGGTTCTTATCTCGAAAAAAATATCACGTTATTACGCAACGATGGAAGGTTGGTACATATCAATGCAATAGATGGCAAACATACGAACCTGGATATCTGGAAGGTGATGGTGAAGCGACTAACCGTAACCGGAAGCACGCTTAGGGCAAGAGATGCTGAGTTTAAAGCCGCTTTAGCAGCAGATATTCTTAAACATGTGTGGCCTAAACTGGAAGCAGGATTGTTTAAACCTGTTCTATATAAACAGTTACCTTTTAATCAGGCGGCCGATGCACACCGCCTGTTAGAATCTGGCGACCATATTGGGAAAGTTGTTCTGGTAAAATAGGTTAATGCAAAGTTGGTTAGTAGCTTTGTAACCTATCATTGCGTTTATTGAGTTATGCTAAAATAAACTAATGTGCTGGCTTCATGAACAAGGTGAGATGAACGGCGTTGAATAAATTAGCATCCAACCCGTTACATTTTAGCCTTTGAAACCAATCTATTATCGTTTCTGCACTTTTTTATCATATGCCTTTTGCAGCTCATCCAGTTCTTTGTCGTACCCCGTCCGATCGATAAAAGCTGCAGGATTGTAAGCGCTATTCGGTTGGTGTTTCTGATGGAGTTTAAACTGACTTGCATGTGAAGATAGCCAGATATCGAATTTAAGGGCCCTCATATTCTTCAAAGTGTAGTTGTAATCTTTTTCGATCGTTGGATAGTCAACTACTTCAGCGAATTTTTTTTCGGTTACAATTGTTGGCATGTTGGCAATCAATATTTTATAGGTCTTCTGATCATCTTTAACATTAAATAAGTAGCTGCAAGATCCTTTGGTATGCCCCGGATGATTGAGCACGGTAATGCTCGTGGTACCGAGGGTAATCAGTTCGTTGTTTCTCAGTATTTTATCAGGGGAAACGGGTTTATAAGTGCTAAATCCTTTTCCTAAAGCATAATCAGAAGCACCTCCATCTTTCATTACCTGCGCATCATTTTCATTCACCATCACCTCGGCGCCGGTTTTGTCTTTCAGTGCTGCCATTGCCCCCATGTGGTCAAAATGCGCCTGTGTGGTGAGTAGTACTTTGGTGTCTGCAAGCTTTAAACCAAGTTCTTTAATATTATTTTCAATGATTTTTTCTGAATTCGCCAAACCAGTATTTATTAAGATGTTTCCTTTTGACGTAGTGATAAGGTAACAGCCAAGGTCGTAAGTGCCCACATAATACAAATTTCCTGCAATGCGAAACGGCGGATAAGGCTTTGACCAATCTGCTGGTGTATCGGTTGGTTCTGTTACCTTTTGCGCAAAGCTTGACAGGTAAATTCCGCTTAATAAAATAATTAGGAAGGATTTTAAAAGTTTTTTTAGGTGGATATCTGGCATGTTCAAAGATAATGATTTCACTTTAGCCGGAAAGTTTTTGCAGATCGAAAGTAGTGAGATGATCAGGTGTGTAATCTGTTATTTACTTTGGCGTGGAGGGGCAGGGGTTCATAACGATTGCGTTATTACCGCAATTTCCTGCGTTTTATTCGTGTTAACAATTTCTTAATGTAACGGTAATAAAAGCATAATGGCGTTTTTTTAACATCGTAATTGATTATCAATGAGGTTTTTATTGGTGTGTGTTACCTTTTGGTTTATAGCTGAAGTAACGATGTTCCCTTGATGTAACCCCTGTGATTTCCTGATGCCGATTTTGGGATACACCTTTGTGCCTTCGATAAGAAAAAGACAAACCAAACGCAATGAATAAATTGTTACAAATTCTAGTTTTCATTCTCTTTTGTGCAGGCACGGCAAACGCCACAAAAATTAAAGGACATGTTTACGATAAGCAAACCGGAGAAGCCATAGTAGGTGCAACGGTGGTGATGGAAAATCCAAGGCGGGTAACCAATACTGGTCTTGATGGTACGTTCGAATTTAAGGCCGCTGCCATGGGAACTACCCGCATCAGTGTAAGCTATATCACGTATAAAACCATAACTAAAACCATTGTTGTAGTAAAGGAAGACAATGAACACTTAAAGTTTTACATGGAAAGTGATTCAAAAAGTCTGGATGATGTAACCATCAAATCAAACCCGGTTAGTTCTACAGATCAGGGCGCCAGAAGATTAGAGAAGAACGCCACACAGATTATGAATATCGTGTCAGGTAGGGCTATTGAGATTTCTCCAGATTTAACGGTGGCAAACGTAATGCAAAGGGTTTCTGGTGTTTCCATAGAACGAAACAGCAATGGCGACGGTCAATATGCAATTTTAAGGGGGATGGATAAACGGTATAATTATACGCTGGTGAACGGAGTCAAAATCCCAAGCCCAGATAACAAGTATCGGTATGTGCCCTTAGATCTTTTTCCATCAGATCTTTTAGATCGTTTAGAAGTTTATAAAACCTTAACGCCAAATTTAGAGGGCGATGCCATTGGTGGAGGCATTAATATGGTGATGAAAAATGCTCCCGGGAAGTTTGAAGTAAATGCGAATCTTTCCTCTGGGTATAGTCAGCTATTTTTAGATCGCAAATTCGCCAGTTTTAACTCGTCAGATATTCAGGCTAAATCACCATCAGAACGCAATGGTAAAAGCTATAATGCAAGTCAGAACGATTTCACAAAGGGAACGCTCGACTATAAATACAAAAATCCCGCACCAAATTTAATCGGTAGCTTATCTTTAAGTCAGCGGTTCTTAAATAACAAACTCGGCGTGGTATTAGCGGGAAGTTATCAGAACACTTATCGCGGTAGCAATAGTACATTTTACAATACCGCAGTTAACGGAACAGATGCTTACGCCGTAATTACCAGCAAAAGTTACCGGGAATTTTCAGAACAGCAGCAGCGTACCGGTTTACATGGTAAGGTAGATTATGTGTTCAATAAAAACCATCAGTTAAGTCTATATAATGTTTATTTCAACCTAAAAAACAAACAATTAAGAGATGCTGTGAACACAACTTATAACGGTGTTTATAATCCCGTTGCAGGAAATGCAGAACTGGTTTACAATACCAGAAGCCGCCTAACCGAGCAACAGATTTACAATAGCACGCTGCATGGAGATCATAAATTTTTAGATGAAAAGTTCCTGGTTCAGTGGTCTGCTGTTTATTCATCTGCGAAGAATGATGTGCCAGAAAATACAAGCATTAGCCTGAATGGCTTGCAGCAAAATTTTCAAAGCAGCAGAACCAGCCTCGTTAATACTTCACCGGTAAACCGCAGGTGGGAACGAAATACGGATGAAGATTTAGCAGGTTACCTTGATCTGACTTATCGGTTACCCATCGGAGAAAATAAACTGGATGTAATTGCAGGAGGTTTGTATCGCGATAAGCAACGCAGCAGTTTCTTTAACAATTATACCCTTGCGCCAAGCGCGGCAGATGCCGGGCATATTTATGGGATAGATTTTCAAAACTATACTGATCTAAACCTAATTGTGACCAATCCAACTGGTGCGGTAGCCAATCCGTTAACTTACGATGCATCAGAAAAAATCAGCGCAGGTTATGGGATGTTTAAATATGCTTCCTCAAAATTAGAATTAATTGGTGGTGCGAGGGTAGAGCATACCAATCAGGGTTATAACTTATTGTTCCCTGCGGGCGAAACATTCCCAAAAGGAACGCAGGTCTACACGGATATTTTACCGAGCTTAACGGCAAAATATTTCTTAAGTAAGAAAGCACAACTTCATGCCTCGTATTATAAGGCCGTTAACCGCCCGGGCTTTTATGAAATTGTACCCGGAAAAATAATTAACGAAGAATTTCAGGAACGTGGAAACCCCAACTTGAAACGTGCGTTGGCAGATAACTTCGATCTGCGTTACGAGCTTTTCCCGGGGGCGTCTGAGCAATTAATGATTGGGACATTTTATAAAAAGATTAAAGACCCGATTGAGTATACCTTCCAGGCCGATGCCGTTCGCGGACAGGATATTTACTATACACCAGGTAATTTCGGTACGGCCAATAACTTCGGTGCAGAGGTAGATTACATCAAATACTTCAGCAAAATTGGCCTAAAAGCAAATTATACCTACACACATTCGAGAATCACTACGCCAAAAACCATCAGAACCATTAATCCAGCTACTGGTGATATACAGGCACTTTCTGTAGACCAGGAGCGACCATTGTATGGTCAATCTGAACATATCGGGAACCTCTCCCTTTTATTTAAGGATACCAAAAAAGGCTGGGATCTGCAATTGGCTGGTGCCTACACAGGACCGCGGATTAATACCGTTTCACAATTTTTAAACAATGATTTATGGCAAGAGGGTTTCATACAGATGGATGCATCTGCAGAGAAACGTTTTAAATGTGGCATCAGTGTATTTATAAAAGCCAACAACATCTTAAATACCCCAACAAAACTATTTATTAAGGGAACCAATCCAGAGAATGATAAAATTAAGGAAGAGCTGATCCAAAACGGACGCACATTGGTGAGAAGCGATTATTACGGTCAGAATTACCTGATCGGTTTTAGGTATAAGTTTAACTAATCAAAAAATTAAAAATATAAAAATGAAATCGAATCGGGTTTTTAGATTGTTCCTCATCACTTTACTCGCCCTGACTGGATGTGAGAAAGCCAACATTGATGTCGATACTTCTGTTGCAAGCAATACAGCAATTGGTGAGGTATCTGGCGTTTGGACAAAAGGCAGTACGCAGGTAATCAAAGGCGATATTGTGATTCCGGAAGGCAAATCACTCACCATAGAAGAAGGGGTAACCATATTAATGGATACGGTGGCTAAACCCGAAATTGTAGTCAAAGGTAATTTGTATGCGTTGGGCACGGCAGAAAACCCAATTAAATTTACCGTGAATGAGTTCTATAAAACGCAGCAAAAGAAGTTTGGGAAGCTTTGGGGTGGGATTTTAGCTGGGCCAACCTGCGAAGAACTGGTGCTGGACCATGCCGTTATCGAATATGCAGGCGCCACCACTTCTGATGCATCTACATCAGTTAAAATGGGATTATATAAAGCTGTAGCTGGGGAAAACCTCCCGGCGCTATGGTTTTCAAATGCCAATGGTAAGTTAGTGGTACAAAACAGTGTTTTTAGAAACCTGCAAGAAGATTGTACCTACATTGAAGGTGGAAGAATCATTTTTGCTAATAACATTTTCTACACCACAGGTGTTACCGGTGGAGAGGCGATGAATTTCAAATCCGGTTGCTTGGGAGATATTGCATATAACCTCATTTACAGTACCAATACCAATGCCTTAAAGCTCTCTAATACAGGTGATAAAACACCACAAACCTATATCATTGCCTATAACAATACGATGGTTAATACCGGGTGGCGGAGGCCAACAGCCAAGGGAGGATCTGTTTGGCTGGAGAGCACAGTACGCGCAGATTTGTACAATAACCTATTTGCGAACACCCGTTTTGGTGTGAAACGAGATCCAAAGAAACCAGAAGATGCCCGTTCGGTTTACAGCAACAATTGGTACTATGGCTTCGATCAGGCTACGGTTAATCAATTTCAGCCAAAAGGTGATGTAGTTGGGGGTAAAAACGATGTTATTGGGACCACTGCAGCTGCGAATGATCCAAAATTTGTAAACTACCCATTAAATACGGCTGTAAATAACGCAGATTTTAATACCACCTGGGATTTTCACCTGCAAGGTAATTCTCCGGCTTTAGGCAAGGGAATAACCAACTTTAACCGTCACCACCAAAATGGTCTGATCATGAAAAACGGAATCACTTATACTTCACCAGCGCCATCTACGTTTGTTGGTGCATATGGCACTAAATTATAAAATGAGGAACAACTATTTAATACACATCGCCACGGTTGTGGTGTTAAGCTTAACAATTTCTTGTGCGGGAATTGCCCAACAAACAGATTTAAATGCGGTTAAACCATTGTACGTTTCAGAACCGGTAGATTTTGATACCGATGATCCTGCAATTTGGGTCAATCCAATCGATCCATCGAAATCGCTGGTAATCGGAACAGATAAAGACACTAACGGAGGTTTGTATGTTTTTGATTTGAAAGGAAAAATCATTCAATCGAAAACTGTTAAAGGCCTGAAGCGGCCGAATAATGTAGATATTGCTTATGGATTGATTCTTGGCGGTAAAAAAACAGATATTGCGGTTACTACAGAACGCTATACCCACAAGCTCCGGATTTATGCCCTGCCAGATATGAAACCGGTTGATAACGGCGGCATCCCGGTGTTTGTTGGCGAAACGGGTGCAGAATTTCAAGACCTGATGGGAATTGCTATGTATACAGATCCTAGCGGAAAGGTCTATGCCGTTGTGGGGCGTAAATCTGGTCCGAAGGAAGGTGGTTACTTATGGCAATACCTGCTTTCTGATGATGGTACTGGGAAGATAAAAGCAGATTTGGTGCGCAAATTTGGAAGCTATAGTGGCAAAAAAGAAATTGAAGCGATAGCTGTTGACAACGAATTGGGCTTTATTTACTATTGTGATGAACAGTTTGGCGTACGGAAATATTATGCAGATCCTGCCAAAGGAAATCAGGAATTGGCCTTATTTGGTCAGGGAGATTTCGCCGTAGATAATGAAGGGATTGCGATTTATAAAACCAAGGGCAATAAAGGTTATATTCTAGTCTCAGATCAGGGCGCAAGGCAATTGAAAGTATACAGCAGAACAGGCAAAGCGGGCGCCTCCAATCAACACCCGTTGCTCACCACAATAAAGTATACTGCGAACCAGACAGATGGGATTGATGTGGTTTCTGTCCCGCTAAATTCAGATTTTAAACATGGTTTATTGGTGGCTATGAGTGATGATAAAACTTTTCATTTTTATAGATGGGAAGATTTGGCCGGCAAAATATTGAAGGTAAATCGGTAGGTGCTACGCAAACTGGCGCCTAAGGGCTTTTAATTTTTAGTCAATTAAAAAAGTACGGAGTTTGTTGATTAGCACTTTCATTCAGCGCACAGCAAAGAATTCCTGCGTTTTTTTATTAGCTTTATTTACTGCCATAACCTTCAATCCGCTGGCTGGCGATAATTCTTACCAGAGGCTTTTCCATTCAGGGGAAAGTATGACGATGGTTAAAGCGTGTCTTCAGCGTGGCCTTTGTTCAGTCATTTAGATAAAAGTATTTAAGCGACCGCCAAAAAAAAGACTGCAAAATTACCAGTAGATAATTTTGCAGTCTTTTGCTTTTCTAAGAAACTTAAGACTGTTTAGCTTTTTTTGCCCGTCCACCTTCGGCTTTCTCAGGTTGTTGGATAGATAGGATTAAATCAATGCTTTCAGAATTAACTTCATATTCAGCTGCAATTTTCTCCCATTTTACTAATTCTGATTGCAGATTTTCAATCTCTTTATTCAAAGATTCTATCTTGGTTTGTATCGATTTTCTCACGTTTAAATTTGCCATAACACAAAATTATCATTTGAATATTAAATCAATAATACTTTTAACAAAAGTTAAACGATGAATATCACTGTCTGTTGATTTTCAGTTAGTTAGAATTGAAACGAATTTTCAACATTTTAATTTTTATTAGCGTGTGAATTTTTAATACTTGTTACACAGCTAATAAACACTGTTAAAGTATAAAATCGACTTTAAATATTCATTGCATTGCTGTAAAATGCTAAATTTGACCGTGCCTTGGTATCGAAAATACCAACTGCATAAAGGGAACCGAACAACTTTAATTTGCAACTTTCTATTTTATCTTTTCAGCAAGCGGACCAAACGCCTACGCTCAATCTCCGGTATCTGGTAACTGAGGCGGCGCATTATGTGATGGCGCTAAACTTTCAGGATGAATTCGATCTACAGTATATTGATCTACATCCCCAAGCAGAGGGTAAAAAAACAATTGCAGGCTTGAAATTTATGAGAGATGCTAAAAAAACAATGCATCCAAAAATTTATGATCATTTAGCCTTAATTAACATTTCTTCCGTGTGCGCTGCCAGCATTTATAAGCATGGATTAGCAATGATTAGTGTAGAAAAAGCAAACTTTCCGGCTGATGCCGCGATGATGGTAACCGAAGGATGTGGCGATGACTATGAGCGCTTCAGCAAAAATTTACTTCCTGTTTCGAGGCACTTTCTGCTTCGACCGCTCCACACCCAATGGAATACCATCTTAACAGCTTTCGATTTTTTCCTTATGGATGGCGTTTGGGATGCTGTCATTTTCATTGCCGAATTACTTTCAGAGAACAAGAATATTGGTGTAATAGGGCATTCCCAGCTATTAGAAAACTTAAGTAAAAGCCCATGCTACCCTACACTTTGCGTAGCGATAGAAAGTTTCCTGCTTAGGCGATATCCATTAACAAAGAAAAGCCTGCAATTAAATTCATAGTTCGTTAAAAATATTTATCAATACTTAATCCATAGGTAAGATTGAGGTTTTCCCGCCCGGTAATATTGAGTTTGTTATAGTTTAATGCGGTAGTCAGGCTAATCCACTTCCTAAGCTTTAGTCCAACAGACATGGTCGACCTAATGATGTGATCTCCCTTTCTAGTGAAAGAGTTTTGCAAAAAATGACTTCCATCAATCACGATGATTTCCTTAAAAGCAAAATGATATTGAAGTCGTAAAGAATTTCTATAAGTATTATAACTTTCGCCAACAATCAGGCTACTTTGATCAAATAGAACGCCATCACTTACATTTACATAAGCATCAGTTCGGTCTAAAATACTATAAGCAATTCCGCCACCAGCAAGTAATTGGTTTTTTAGCTGCAAAGAGTAACTGGTATTGTAGTTTAATAATCCCCAATAATAAAAGTGAGGGAATGTTTTATAAAGGTTAAAGTTGAGTGTAGAGGAGAAATCATTATTGCTCAGGCTGTTATTCTGTTTTCCATAGAGCCAGCTGGAGGATGAATTTAATACGAAATGCTCTTTTTTCATGCCCAGATTTAGCGCATTATTTAATAGATATGCTTTTTCTTCGTTTGTTCGATTGATGGAGCCGGTAGAAGAAAGTGTAATGTGGTATTGGGTAGAATCGCTGTATTGTGCCTTCGTCTCGATATGAATCAGCACACTAATCAGCAAAAGTAAAGTTAGCCGCATTTTAGTTTAACAGCATTGGGGCATTCTATGTTTTCAGTTTTCTAAAATGATGCTGAATAAAACCGCCTTCCTCAACTAAAAGAAACCATGCTTTACATTTTAATGTTATCTCTGCATTGAATAAATAAAATAGATTACATGAAAAAGCAAAATACACCGGAAAAACAAGACAAGCAACCAGGAATAGAGGCTGATATGAACCCCGCTCCAGAGGTGATCAAAGATAGCTATAAAGGTTCTCAAAAATTGCAGGATAAGGTGGCGTTGATCACGGGTGGTGATAGTGGAATTGGCCGTTCAACTGCTGTACATTTTGCACGCGAAGGTGCGGATGTTGCGATTGTTTACCTGGATGAAGATATCGATGCCGAAGACACCAAAGCAATGATTGAAAATGAAGGAAGAAAGTGTCTATTGATTAAAGGAGATGTTAAGCAACCGAAGTTTTGCAAGAAAGCGGTGCAGCAAACGCTGAAAGAATTTGGCAAGATTAATATTTTAGTTAATAATGCTGGCATACAGGTGCCACAAAAAGATCCTAAAAAAATCGATGAAAAGCAGTTGGAAGATACATTCAGGACCAATATTTTCGGTTACTTCTACTTTGCTCATGAAGTATTGGAGCATTTAAAAGCAGGGGACTCCATCATCAATACCACGTCCGTTACTGCTTACCGCTCTTCACCAAATCTTATTGATTACTCTTCAACAAAAGGGGCAATCACCTCTTTTACCCGTTCGTTGGCAACCAATCTGGCCAAAACCGGTATTCGGGTAAATGCAGTAGCGCCAGGCCCGGTGTGGACTCCATTAATTGTTTCTACTTTTGATGAAGAAAAAATTAAATCTTTCGGAGCTGAAACAGCTATGGAAAGGGCTGGACAACCCTCAGAAGTCGCCCCCGCCTATGTATTTCTAGCCAGTGAAGATGCTTCATTTATTACGGGTCAGGTAATCCATGTAAATGGAGGTGAAGTGGTAAATGGTTAGGTTTATCCAAATAAAATAGGTAACATTATATTTAAGGGAAAACCTTTTGGTTATTCCCTTTTTCCATATTATAAATAACACAATTTTCAAATTTAAGTGAGCGATAAGAAAATCAATTCAAATTCAGATGCCGATTGGCGGTTTAAGCTTCATGAAGTGATCTATGAATCGAATACGCCTGCCGGGAAAGCCTTTGATGTTGGATTGCTAATCGCAATATTCACCAGCATCATCGTGGTGATGTTAGATAGTGTCGTGAGTATTCACGTTCAATACGGGAACTTGTTTAACACACTGGAATGGATTTTTACGGCACTGTTTACACTGGAATATATTTTAAGGCTGGTAAGTATCAGGAAGCCGATCTTGTTTGTATTCAGTCCTTTAGGTATCATTGACCTGGTGGCGCTTCTGCCTTCATACCTCAGCATATTCGTCGTTGGCGCACAATCGCTCCTGGTGTTTCGGGCGTTAAGGTTATTACGCGTATTTAGAATATTTAAGCTCGGGCAGTTCTTAACTGAAATTAATTTCCTAACCCATGCGCTGAAGGGAAGTTTAAGGAAAATTAGTATTTTCTTACTCACGGTACTTACCATCACGGTTATCCTTGGCTCGATTATGTATTTGGTAGAAAAGAAAGAGAACGGTTTCACTAATATACCAGAGAGCATTTATTGGGCAATTGTAACCATTACTACCGTAGGCTACGGAGATATTTCGCCGATTACGCCGATTGGAAAATTTGTTGCCTCTGTAGTTATGCTCATTGGTTATGCCATTATCGCGGTGCCTACGGGTATTATTACGCATGATATTGCAATTGCAGCGAGGCAAAAGAAGGAATTACCAGAAGTATGCCCAAACTGCGGCCGTGAGGGGCACGATGGAGATGCATTGTTTTGCAAATTTTGTGGATCCTCTTTGTATCGGTAATATTATCATTTATACACCTACGCGGAAAAATTTGCTGAAACTTTTTTGAATTAATCACGGTTGTAATTTTAGATTAAAGAAAGCAATCATGAAAAACATCTTCTCTACTTTAGCAAAAACAGCTGTTGTTTTACTATCCATTTCAAGTTTTGACCAAATCGCATCGGCTCATACCGATCAGCCTTTGGTTGTAAATCAGATAAATGCCGACATTTCTCCTGATGTTTTCATTAGGCAGGCAACCTTAATGGGGATGAAAGAATTACAATTAAGCGGTGTTGCAAATGAACAATCTACAGATGCAAAGATTAAGGCGTATGCGAAGATGATGATTACTGATCATTCTAAAGCAAATGAAGAGCTGAAAATTCTGGCAAAAGCAAAAGGCGTAAACTTGCCAATGGGCAAGATGGAAGTAGGAACGTTGCGCCCAGATGGGAGGGTAGATTCTACCCCCGAGAATATGAAAGATACGACCAGAAATGATAACCAACCAGAGGCAGCAGGAAATGTGACCACAAGTGCACCAGCAACTGGTGGTGAACTTACAGAAGCAGATATTTTAAAATCGGTTGATGAGTTGAAAAAACTAAAAGGAACAGCGCTGGATCGGTCTTACGTAAGCACAATGATCACAGATCACCAAAAAGCAATTGCTTTATTTGAAGAGGGTGCTAAATCTACAGATGCAGCCACGAAAAAATTTGCCGCTAAACAACTTCCAAAATTGAAGGCACATTTGAAACATGTAATGACATTGGCACAATAATCTTGGCCATGCATGCCAATAAGCAAAAAGAGCGACCATTTAATGATCGCTCTTTTTTTTATTCGCCTTTATCTTCCTCCTCATCATCTATCCATTCATCCAGTTTGGTGCCTTCGCCATCGGCAAAAGGAATCTCATCTTCGGTGTATTCCGTATCATCGCGATCATCTTTTGGAAGATGGCCTTCGGCTACATTTCCACCCGATCGGTGTATTTGGAATTGATCTGAATCTTCAATTTTTTTATCGTCTCTTGGTTGGTCTTCCTGGTCTTTCATAACTTTAGTTTTTATTTGAACAACAGTTTCCAGTTTGTATAAGTTTTTATTTATTGAAAATGACGATATTAGAATATATTTTCAGGGTATGTATTTTTATCGCAAAAATGAGTTGTTATTTTGTTGATAAAACTTTTAGGTTAAATTTATTTTCGCGTTATTGCTGCAAATTATCAACGTTCCAATAAATGAAGAACCCCTCCATAAGTTTAACTCCAGCCAAATGTGAGCTTTTGGATAATATCCTGAATGAATTTGATGAAGAAATGTACATCAAATCAGACCGTGTGCTTAAGATTTTTAGAGGTAACGGAAGCCTGGCTTCCGATTATTTAGAATTTCTTGTGCAAATGAACCTGGTAATTTTAGTGGGCCAGGTGGATGGAGTTCCGCTTCCAGCGATGATAGGTAAACAATCTGGCGTGGATATGTTTATTAATGAAGGGGGATTTAAACGCCGTTACGCACTTAATAAGTTAGAACAGGATACAGGCAAAAGTATTTTTGACTTACAAAATGAAAATCTCGATTTAAAAGAGAAAACCGTTAAACAAGATCAGCTCCTTAAAAGTTTAGAAGATAGCATCACCCAGCAAGGTAAAAATATTTTAAAAAACTGGGTGATTAGAATCCTTTGTTTTTTTGCAGGCGTGCTATGCACATATGCCTATTTTCAGCTCTTTTAACAGATTAAAAAAGTGTGCTTGCACCCATGAAATCGTTAACTATCCGCATAATCTCTCTTCCTAAATCCGTCGCATTTCCAACTCCAACACCCTTAACGGCAGCCAGCTGATCTGTAGATCTCGGCGGTTTTGCAGCAATATTGAGTAATGCCAAATCAGATAAAACCGTATGCGCAGGCACGTTTCGCTGCTGGCTAACGTTTTTTCTCCATTCCACTAAGCTTTGAAACAACCTTTGATTAACCACTTCTTTTGGTAGTTCGGTTTTTATTGCTGTTGCTTTTTTTGGCCGCTGGTCAAACTTATTAGTTGCTGCAAGATATGTTCTGGTATAATCTTGAAGCGAAAAAGGATTCCAGGAGAATTTAAATAGAGAAAACTTCACATTTAATGCGTTGGCACAATTGCTCAAGGTAGCTAAGAGCTTCTCAGATTGTTCGTCGAGGTAAATTTTCAGTGCAGCAAATTTTCCAATTTCGTTGATAATGGTTTCTAGCTTTGGGATAAAATATTGAGATGCCTTCGATAGCCGCTCCAGAAAGTTTTTTTCCTCATCCAGTTGTGCCGCCTTATTTATTTTACTCAGTTCCTGATCCTTAAATCGTTTGGCTACCCTTATAATGTCTTTTTCAAGCAAATCGTTAACGGCCGCTTGAAGGTTATCCAAAGCTAAGTTTTCGTCATTTGCCCTAAACCTAGAGACTTTTAAAGTTTCCCAATAAGATTGGATGGCCGTGAAATCAAAGAGATCATCTATCAAGTTCCAGGCATAATTTTTCTGAAAAGCTTCTAAATCATAGTGGGTTGGTTTCCGGCTCACGGCATCGGCAGTAAAAGAAATAATCCGCTTATCCGTCATAATGTTCTCCATTTTAACGGGAGATTTAAGCAGTAAGCCTTCCAGACTTTTGCAACGGCTCAGGGCTACATAAGCCTGACCGTGTGTAAATGATGAGCTGATATCTACAATTGCTTTTTCGAAAGTTAAACCCTGACTTTTATGAATGGTAATGGCCCAGGCAAGCTTAAAAGGATATTGCGAAAACGAACCCGTATTGGTTTCGTTAATTTTGTTTTCATCCTGATCAAGCGCATATTTAACATTTTGCCATTCTTCTCGTTCTACCTCAAAAGCCTGGCTATCATCTAAGAACTGAACCCGGATATTGTCATTTCCAATTCCGACAACCTTTGCGGCTTTACCGTTATAATAAAGCTTTTTTCCGGATGAATCGTTCTTAATAAACATCACCTGTGCGCCAACTTTCAAGTGCAATACTTCATCAACCGGATAAGCATCTTTAGGGAAATCGCCGGTAATTTTCGCATAAAACGCGTGCGTTTCTCCAGCTAGTTTCTCCAAACATTCTGTATTGATCTGGCCAACAAGGTTATTGTGTGTAGTAAGTGTGATGTAATCTTCTTTCCAAGCGGAAGCAAGTGTAGGATCATAATGCGCATTTAACTGATCCAACAGGAGGGGAGTAAGCGTGTTTTCCCTGATTCTGTTCAGGATATCCAGGAATAAGGGATCAGACTGGCGGTACACTTTTTCCAGTTCGAAAGTAACGAGCGAAATTTTTTTCAAAATTAAGCAGTCGAAGAAATAAGGACTTAGGTAATAGTCTTTAAGGATATGCCAGGCATCATGCGCAATGGGTGAAAGCTGATAAAGGTCGCCAATCATCAATACCTGAACACCACCAAAAGGCAAATTGGATGCTTTTACATTTTTTAACGTTTGATCAATAAAATCGAGCATATCTGCCCTCACCATACTAATTTCATCGATCACCAGCAGCTCAAGGCACTTTAAAAGTTTAATTTTTTCTTCAGAATATTTTAAATCTTTAATGGGCTCTCCAGTCTGTTGAATTGGAATAATGGGTCCAAATGGCATCTGAAAAAAAGAATGGATGGTTACTCCGCCTGCATTTATAGCAGCTACAGCTGTAGGTGCAACGACAGCGAAATTCTTCGAAGTAGTTTCTTTAATTCGACGCAGTAAGGTGGTTTTTCCCGTTCCAGCCTTTCCGGTTAAAAATATGGGCTGATTAGTATATTGAATAAAATCGAGGATGAGCTGATTGTCTTGATTTGAATGTGCTGATTGGTTATTGGTATGCATCGTTACTTACTGATCTCCTAAAAAAAGCCTAAACTTAGCTTTTACAAAGATGCACAGAATTGGGCTGATCCGAGTGCTGTTTAAAGGAGATGTTATTCACAATATGCAGGCAATCTGTTTCTGCGCTTTATAAATATCTTTAAAGGGTCAAGTCACCTGGCTAAATAAACAGAAGATTTAAAGCATAAAGGGCTTGAAAACGATTGTTAAAAGGTTTAAGTATGGTGACAAGCGGGAGGGTATTGATCTTTAAAAATTATATCTTGCTGATTTACAAGCATGTTTTTTGAAATGACATTTAACTAAAGAAAATAACAGATATTATTTTGTTTGCTAATTATTTTAGTATAAATTTGTTTGTCTCGCATGAGGGATAATATTGGTGATTTAGCGGTGAGGGCATGTTTGTGCTTTCAATGAAATAGGGAATGATATGACTGTTACAGTTTTAGCGATATTAGAAACAGATTTTCGACCAGATCTTTCACTGGGTAAAATAATGAATGAAAGACTAAGAGTCGCGGCAGATGATTTGCGGGATATCCATTTACAGGCGATGGAAACTGTGGGGCAACGGAGTGATGACCTGGTGGTTTATATTAGCTATAATCCAAAATACAAAATTCGCTGGCGTATTGTAAATGATGTACCAGAAGAAGTTGAAAAATTTGTTGGCAAGGTATGTGGAGATTTAGGGTATATCCAGTGGAAAACTGCAGTTATGAATGTTTTTAAGGGTAACGAATAACTTTTCTTTTTAATGCAATATGCATTATTAAACAACGCTAAAACCGAAGCCTTCAAAGGCGCTAAAGGAATTTGTATCGGCTGCGGTAAAAACGTAATTGCCAAATGTGGCGCAATTAAAATCCATCATTGGGCACATGAAGTTGCCGCTAAATGCGATTCCTGGTGGGAAAATGAAACGATCTGGCATCGGGAATGGAAAGAGCAGTTTCCAACAGACGCTCGTGAAGTTAATTTTTTTGACGATGAACTGCAGGAGTTTCATCGGGCAGATATTTATACCGCTTCCGGCGTGACAATAGAGTTTCAAAACTTTCCAATTTCTATAAAAGAGTTGCAGGCCCGTGAGCGTTTCTATCCGCAACTGATCTGGGTAGTTAATGGATTAAAATTTAAAGGTTTTAAAATTTTAAAAGCCCTTCCGCAACCTAATCATCCGGCCCTGGAAAACTACGAATTCCTGAATTCGGAACATATCTCTGTCATCCGTAAATCCGATGCCCTTCGTCATAACCTAAACGCTGATATACTCAATTTTTACCATCAAGATTTAAAAAACATCCCCATCACTTCAGAATTTTATGCGTACAGTTGGCGGAACCCACATCAGGCCTGGCTTAATGTAGTTTGTCCTGTGTTTATAGATTTTGGAGGTCATTTTCTCTATCGCTTGCGTACCCGGTACCAGGTTTCTGAAAATTACAGTTATTTGCAAATGGTTTCAAAACGTTCGTTTTTAGCTAAATATGCTTCCGTTTAACTGGAGGAACACTTACTCGTTTGTAGCCTGATTATCATAATTTTTTGATGTGAAAACCATCAGGCAATGCCATCGTTAATTAGCCATAGAATCTTTTCTTTTAACATAAAAAAAATAGAAATGGCAAATACAAATTTAACATTCAAAATTGGCGATATCGAAATTAACCGTTTAGGTTATGGCGCAATGCAATTAACCGGGCATGGTGTTTTTGGTGAGGTAGAAGACAGAGAAAATGCAAAGAAAGTATTGACGGCGGCGGTAGAAAATGGCGTTAATTTTATCGATACTGCAGAAGCTTACGGTCCAAAATTCAATGAATCATTAATAGCTGAAGCCTTACATCCATACCGTTCGGGTTTATTAATTGCAACCAAAGGTGGTTTTGACAGAACTGGTCCAAATAAATGGATTCCAAACGGAAGTGCTGAAAAAATCCGTGCCGATATCGAAGGTAGTCTGCAAAGATTAAAGGTAGAACAGATTGATTTATGGCAGTTACACAGAATTGACCCTAATGTTGATGTAGAGAAAACACTGGAACCCGTAATTGAAGCCGTTAAAGCTGGTAAAATTAAGTATGTTGGCTTGTCTGAAGTGAGCGTAGAACAAATTAAAAAAGTACAAGATATTCTGCCGATTGCCTCGGTACAAAATATGTATAACCTGGTTGATCGGAACTGGGAAGCGGTACTTGATTATACTTCAGCGCAAGGTTTGGCATTTATCCCATGGTTCCCCTTAGCTTCAGGGCCAGCCAAACTGGAAGAAAAAATCAAATCAATTGCGGCAGCGCATGAAGCAACAACTGCTCAAATTGCATTGGCCTGGTTGTTGAAACGTTCTGAAAATATTTTGCTTATTCCGGGAACCAAATCTATTTCGCATTTGGAAGAAAATTTAAAAGCGGCTACCGTTGAATTATCAGAAAAAGAGTTTGAAACACTGTCTCAGCAATAATTGCTTACACAAAAAGCCTGGAACGATTTAGATCCAATCGTCCAGGCAAACAAGAGCTAAAACAATTTCATATAAATCCTGAAAGACATCGTCTTTCAGGATTTATAATTTTCAAAGGTTTCATCAGCACTAAATTAATCAATGGGTAGCTTGGCAATCGCCTGAATATTTAATCAGCAGGATGCCATTTGTATTCAGCTCGAATCAGTTTTTATTTGGATTTGGGGTCTTGCTGTTGAAACTTAGTGAAGTCTATGCAGTTCATTAGTTATATGTTTTAGTCGATATCTGCACATATATTAGTGGCCATTATTTAGGAGAAAAGAAACCTAATGTAACTTTGTAAGTCAGTAGCATAAAAAAGTGGATTCTTTTCAATAAAATTGAGTTATAAAATCTGATATTTAGTCATGAGAAAAATTATAACAACCTCACTTTTTCTGTTTTCATCTCTTTTCTTTCAAAAATCTATGGCGCAGCAAACACCTGCAGTTTTAAATCATATCGCAGTTTATGTTTCTGATTTAGCCAAATCGACTGCATTCTATGGGAGTGTGTTTAGTTTTAAAGAAATTCCTGAACCATTTAAAGATGGTAAGCATACCTGGTTTTCGTTAGGAAATGCGGGTGCCTTACATTTAATTCAAGGTGCAAAAAGCAAGCAAATTTTTGATAAAAATGAACACTTGTGCCTCAGTGTGTCATCCATTGATGCTTTTATTAAAACGTTAACCAGTAAAAATATCCCTTTCCAGGATTGGGCAGGGAAGGCGGGTGGAGTCACCGTACGTTTTGACGGTGTAAAGCAAGTCTATTTTCAGGATCCAGACGGACACTGGCTGGAGACAAATGATGCGAAGTAAACTACCCTAAATTCTAAAAACTAGCTCAATTACCTTTAATTTTTAGCAGAAAGATGATGAAGTCTACATTTTTAAAGTCGCTGACGACTTTATTTTTATTTCTTTTTCAACTTAATATGGCGTCAGCACAGCAGGCAAAAGCTGAAGCAGATTTCCAGGAAGTGATGAATAAATTTAGTGCAGTGGGTGCATCTGTTGCTGTAGTTAAAGATGGTAAAATTATCTATACACATGCATTTGGATTAAAAGACTTAGAGAATAAAATGCCGTTAACCGATACTGATATTTTTCGTATTGCTTCAATTTCCAAATCATTTTCTGCAACTGCGATTATGCAATTGATAGCCGATGGAAAGTTATCCTTAGAAGACGATTTCGGCGATTTGGTTGGTTTCAAGATAAGAAACCCCAAATTTCCGAATAAAAAAATTACGCTAAAAATGGCACTTTCTCATACGTCAAGCTTAAATGACAGCCAGGGATACCTCAATCTGGATTTAATCAACCCCGATAAAAATCCAGATTATGCCAAATGTTATAATGATTATGAACCTGGAAAGGGATATCAATACTGTAATTTGAACTTTAATCTTGTCGGAACGATTATTGAAAAAAAATCTGGCGAACGTTTTGACCAATATATCAAGCGCCACGTGTTAAAACCCCTTGATCTTTATGGCGGATATTGTGTAGATTCTTTAGATAGCACACGTTTTGTAAAGCTTTACGAATACCACAATGACACCAGGAATTTTACGCTATCCACGGCAGCATATGCACCACGAAGGGAAGAGATTAAAAATTATGTAATGGGTTACACTACGCCTATTTTTTCGCCAACAGGCGGGATGAAAATTTCAGCTACAGATTTAGCAAAATACATGTTAATGCATCTCAACTATGGCACATCAAATGGTGTTAAAATAATTGAAAAGAAATACGCCAGGTTGATGCAAACTAAAATTACCGAAGAGGAAGAATACGGCCTGGCACTTCGCCAAACCAGTACATTAATTCCTAACGTTAAGTTGATTGGCCATACCGGCTCTGCCTACGGGCTTTACAGCACCATGTTTTTTAACCCAAAACAGAAATTTGGTTTTGTCATCATCACCAATGGCATCAACGCAACCTACACCAACGACTTTCCCGATTTTAGCAGGGCTGCAATTAACTGCCTGTATCAAAACTTCATTAAATAATTCACCTTAATTCAATTTAGGTGGTATTTGTTTGATAGCTAACGCTTTAATGTGATTGGTTTGTCGTTTAGTGCTGCGAAATCAATTTTCTTAAAACTTTTAGTGCTTGATATTACTTTTAAATACGTCGGTTAGAAAACAGCAATAACATTCGTTTATTTTTTCTTCGGCAACATAACAGTATTTACTAAATTTAATCTAAAAATAATGCCCGAACTTTTGCAGTTTCCAGGAGATGCTTATCCATTAGGTGCCACATGGGATGGTGAAGGAGTCAATTTTGCAATCTTTGCAGGAAACGCTACCGCAGTTGAGCTCTGTTTTTACGATAGCGAGCATGCAGAGACTGAAACAAGTAGAATAACGATCTTAGAAAGATCTCATGAAATATGGCACGCCTATATTCCAGATATTAAACCGGGTCAGCTTTACGGCTACCGTGTACACGGACCATACGAGCCGGAAAACGGATGCAGATTTAATGCAAACAAAGTTTTGTTAGATCCTTATGCAAAGGCAATTGCAGGAAACATCAGGTGGGATAACTCACTTTTTGGATACCAGCTTGGTGATCCATTGATGGATTTGAGTTTTAGTGAAACCGATAATACTGCCTTCACGCCTAAATCAGTGGTGATTGATCCGGCTTACGACTGGGCCGATGACGTATCGCCAAAAACTGACTACCATGAAACCGTGATTTATGAAATGCATGTTAAAGGTTTTACCAAGACCCATCCCGAAATTCCGGAAAATATCCGTGGTACCTATGCCGGTCTGGCACATCCGGTGGCTATCGATTACCTGAAAAAGCTTGGCGTAACTGCCGTAGAGTTAATGCCCGTGCATCAGTTTATTTCAGATCACCATTTACAGGAGAAAGGACTTACCAATTACTGGGGATATAACACCATTGGCTTTTTCTCTCCGGATTCGCGTTACGCATCTTCGGACGTGCGCGGTGGACAGGTAAACGAATTTAAAGACATGGTGAAAGCCCTTCATGCCGCAGGTATTGAGGTAATTTTAGATGTTGTTTACAACCACACAGGTGAAGGAAATGAATTCGGCCCAACGCTGTCTTTCAAAGGAATTGATAACAGTGCCTATTACCGCCTGGAAGAAAATAAACGTTATTATACCGATTATACCGGAACTGGAAACACGCTGAATTCGATGTTGCCTAACGTACTTCGATTTATGATGGATAGTTTACGGTATTGGATTTTAGAAATGCACGTAGATGGATTTCGCTTCGATCTTGCTTCTACGCTGGCCAGAGAGTTACATGAAGTGAACCGTTTGAGTGCATTCTTTGATATCATTCATCAGGATCCGGTTATTTCTCAGGTAAAACTTATTGCAGAACCCTGGGATGTTGGAGATGGCGGCTACCAGGTTGGGAAGTTTCCTCCGGGTTGGGCAGAATGGAATGGAATGTATCGTGATGTAATGCGCGACTACTGGCGCGGAAACCCAAATATGCTGGGCGAATTTGCACAGCGCTTTCTAGGGAGCCCTGATTTGTACCAGGAAGATTATCGTCGTCCAACCGCCAGCATAAATTTTATTACCGCACACGATGGTTTTTCGCTTCACGATTTAGTTTCATATAACGAAAAACACAATGAGGCCAACCTCGACGACAATACCGATGGGGAAGACCATAACCGATCTTGGAATTGTGGTGCGGAAGGTGATACCGATGATCTGAATATCATCAATCTCCGCCAGCAACAGAAACGAAATTTTCTGGCTACTTTATTTCTTTCCCAAGGAATCCCAATGTTGGTTTCAGGCGATGAAATGGGAAAAACACAGTACGGAAATAACAATACCTACTGTCAGGACAATGAACTTTCTTGGCTAAACTGGAGTAAGGTAGATGAATCGCTACTCTCTTTCACACAACAACTTATCGAACTGCGTTTAAATCATCCAAGCTTGCGTAGAAGAAAATGGTTTAACGGACAAGAAGTGGGTGATGATGGTGTAAAAGACATTGCCTGGTTTACACCGGATGGTAACCCGATGAAAGGCTATAATTGGGAAAGTGATTTCGCAAGGTCTATCGGGATTTATTTTCATGGTGAAGGCATTCAAAGTAAAGGCCCGATGGGGGAGGATATTTTAGATAATCACTTCTTTATCATTTTCAATGCACACTACGAAGGTCTGGATTATAAATTGCCTAAAGAAGACTATGCAAAAAAATGGCGTAAAGTACTAGATACAGGAACAGGGGAGATTTCTAAAGACGAACTTTCTTTATACGATGCTGCGGAAACAATTGTTGTTGGCGGGAGATCGATATTGGTACTGAAGTCTGAGGAGTAAAAAAGACAAAAAAAAACAGGTTTGCTAAAACCTGTTTTTTTTAGGCGATTAAAGTAAATTCGCTAATCCGTTCCGTGGATATGAAAAAGTCAATGGTTTGATTACTGCTTTTGGATGCGCAATGGCATCGGTCTTAGTCTTATTGTTAAATGCTGTGCCTTGAATGGGCATATCTATTAACTGGTTATTACTGGCAATTTTAAAGGTTTCGTTTTCTCTGCTCATATTTTTCTCTTTCAACGATAATGATTTTACGCGTTCAAAAAACGCTGGTAGGTGTTTGCTGATTTGATTTTTTCCATTCTCAAATAATCTTTTAACTTAGAAAACTCCATACTTTGAACGGCTTTCACAGTAGATTTTAACTTTTCGCTGCTTACACCGAGTCTTGTTGCCCAGTAGTTGCGATCTTGTTCATCAGAAATGTCGATTAACTCTTTGCGAGTTTTGGTCGAAATGTTTTGAAATTCCATAGGTCTATATTTTGGTTAACTGATAATCTGAAAACACCAAAAGTCTACCTTTAGTTTTTAATATTTCGACTAATTATTCCTTTTTATCAGAAAATATAGCGCTTTTCGCCTTAGAAGGCGATATCAGGAAGATGATGTAAAGAAAATGATGAATAACAGACTATTTAGCGAAAGCATTCCAATGCATATTAAAGCCTGTAGAACTGTTTTGCGTTATCCGCAAAAATCAACTTTCGCTCGGCCGGGCTAAACCTTTCGGCATATTTATTCACCAGTTGAAACCAATCCTGATAAGGTCTGCTTACCAGAACCACTGGCCAATCGCTGCCATACATTACCCGCTCAACCCCAAAGTGTTCAAAAACTACATCAAAACAGTTAAAAAGTTCAATTTCCTTCCAGTTTTTCCAGTCCGCTTCGGCAAGTAATCCAGATGCCTTACAAAATACATTGGGGTTCTTGGCCAGCAATTTAATGTTTTGCGTCCATGTTTTCAGGTCCTGGCTTTTCACATCAGGTTTGCCACAATGATCCAGTACAAATGGTTGATCTGGAACCTGATCAACCATTTTAATAATACTTTCCAGCTGATTGTGGTAACACAACAAGTCGTAAGTATAATTGAATTTTCTAAGCTGTTTAATGCCAGCAATGAATGCAGGATTAAGTATAAAATCTGCTGTTTCCGCCTGGAGTACATGCCGCCAGCCCTTAATCTTTTTAAAATTATTCCAGTAGCTTAACCGTTCAGCTAAATTGGAGGCTTTAAGATCGATCCACCCTACAATTCCTTTTATCAGGTCATTTTGATCTGCCAGTGTAAGTAAAAACTCATTTTCTTTTTCTGATTGACTTGCCTGAACAGCAATGCAACCTGAGATTTGAAGATCATGAAAGGTACGGGTAAGATTTTTTGGTGTAAAATCATGTCTGATGATACTCATATCTTCCGTAATCCAGCTGTCTTTAACCGGATCAAAATTCCAAAAGTGAACGTGGGTGTCTATCATAATTGAGGCGTGATGTTTTGTGATTTATAGTTTAAAAATTTGATCCATCAGCAGCCACTTCTCTCCAGGTTTTGCCTGAGGGAGTGCCTGTTGATATTTCCACATCAGTGTTTCCCATTCCTGTACTTTCGGGTTGGCTTGGTCTGATGCAGATTTTTTTTCAAAAGAAAATGATTCATTCACTTGCATAATCATAAAAAGCCGGTTACCAAGAAGATAAATCTCCAGGTCATCTACACCTGCAGACAGGATACTTTCCCGAATCTCCGGCCAGATCTCAAGGTGATACTGCTTATATTCGCTAATCAGTTTTTCATCATCTATCAAATCGAGTGTTAAGCAGTATCTCCTCATCTTATGCTTCGCTATATGCTTTAACCAGTTGTTTACTAGTGCCCAAACCATCGATACCTAATGCCACTACATCGCCATCTTTTAAATACCATGGCTCAGGTTTTTGACCCAATCCAACACCCGCTGGTGTGCCTGTTGAAATGACATCACCTGGTAAAAGCGTCATAAACTGACTTATGTAAGAAACCATAAAAGGTACATTGAATATCAAATTAGATGTGCTTCCATCCTGCAAGGTTTTTCCATTAACGGTTAACCAAAGGCGAAGGTTGTGTACATCGGCAATTTCATCCGGGGTTGCGATAAATGGGCCGATAGGCGCGAAGGTATCGCAGCTTTTGCCTTTAACCCATTGGCCATTGCGCTCCAGCTGAAATTCACGTTCGCTATAATCGTTGTGCAATACATAGCCAGCGATATGATCCATTGCATTTTCTTCGGAAACATAGCTGGCTTTTTTGCCGATAACGATACCCAGCTCCACTTCCCAATCAGTCTTTTTACTATTTTTTGGAATCACTAAGTCATCATTAGGGCCAACAATGGCTGATGTAGCTTTGAAGAATAAAATGGGTTCGGTAGGGATAGCTGCATTGGTTTCTGCAGCATGGTCTTTATAATTTAAACCTACACAAATAATCTTGGAAGGACGTGCCAATGCCGCACCTAAACGAACGCTTTGATCAACTTCTGGTAAATCTGCTGTTTCAATAGCTTGCTGAAGTTTTGCTAAACCGTCACCACCGAAAAACTCTTCATTGTAATCGCTCACCAATGCCGATATATCGAAATACTTTTCGTTAATAATTACACCTGGTTTTTCTGCTCCCGGCTCGCCGAATCTGATTAATTTCATCTTAATTTACTTATAAATGTATTTTAAATTCTGTTAGTTATTTAACGTGGTAAAACCACCATCAATAGGGTAATCGCAACCGGTAATGAAAGAAGCTTCATCACTGCATAAGTATAAAGCTAAAGCACCAACCTCCTCTGGTTTAGCCATTCTGCCGATGGGTTGAGTTTTAGATAACTTTTCGAACATTTCTTCAATTTTATCTGGATAGTTTTTTTGTAAAAAACCATCTACAAAAGGCGTGTGTACACGGGCAGGGGAGATGGAATTACACCTGATGTTTTCGCCGATGTAATCTTTAGCCACACTCATGGTCATGGCTTTTACAGCACCTTTTGCTGTGCTATATGCAAAGCGATCTGGTAAACCAATGAGAGACGCAATAGACGCCATATTGATAATTACACCGCCTCCAGCTGCCCGAAGTTGTGGAATTGCCGCATATAAGCAATTGTAAACGCCTTTTACATTAACATTCATTACCCGGTCAAAATCAGCTTCCTCGGTAGTATCTGCTTTACCAATGTGTGCAATGCCGGCATTGTTCACCAGGATATTTATCGCGCCAATCTGATTGAAAATTTCTTTCACATTAAGATGATCGGAAACATCGCAGGCATAACTAAAAGCTTTGCCGCCATTGCTATTAATCTCTGTGAGCGTAGACTCAGCTTGCTCAATGCCAAGTTCTAAAATATGAACTTCAGCACCTTGTCTGGCTAAAATAGTAGCAATTGCTTTACCAATGCCACTTCCTCCGCCAGTTACTACTGCTCTTTTGTTCGTTAATGAAAACATGTTTATGGTTTAAATGATGATTGATTTGATAATGGCAAAATAGAAATTAAAAATAAAGTAAGTGTTATCATAACGCTTATTCTTCTACTTTTTTGATAAATAGAAATATAATATTTACCGCCTTAAATTAATATTGATTAGATTATGGATACAAATAAAATAAATAATGTTGATTAAACATTTTATCTTCTTATCTAAATCTTGAGAAATATTGGTATACCGTTATTTTAGGTATTTAAGCGGGTTTACCTTGCGGAAATTTTACAGAACGCAAAGGCTATATTCCTTATATTTGAATAATATTTTTATATTTAAATAAGTATTTTAACCAAATAGCCACTGTAAACCTTGTGAAAGGCTTATAGTGTTAGAGCCAGTTTAAATGAGAAAATCTACCTTCCCGTATTTTTGTACCTTATTGTTTTTGATCAGTTTCGGATTTTCAGCGGCTGCACAACAACAAAGATCAATCGTCATTTCTGCTAATAGTAATGAAAGAATTAAATTCGGTGCAGACCGGCTTGCCCAGGCATTAAAGAAAAATGGCTATATCGCTAAAATTCAGCAACAGCAAAAATTAGCTATAGGCAAAAATAGTATTGTAATTGGCTTAGCAGGCGATAAAGCCTTTGCGCAATTGCCGAAATCGTCAAAAGCTGAAGCCCTTAGTGCAGGTAAAGAGGGTTTTTCCATCACAGCGGGTATAGATAATGTACTTTACGTGTTGGGCGCAGATGCATCGGGTACCTTATATGGTTGCCTGGAATTGATTGATCAGCTTAATGCCCAACACAAATTGCCTTCGCAAATTGCATTGACCGATCGTCCTGAAATGGTATTACGTGGTACTTGTATTGGTTTGCAGAAGCCTGATTATCTTCCCGGGCATGATGTTTATGAATATCCATACACACCCGAAACTTTCCCCTGGCTTTATGATAAGGCATTATGGATTAAGTATTTAGATATGATGGTGGAAAACCGTTATAACTCCCTTTATTTATGGAATGGACATCCGTTTTCTTCACTCATCCGCCTAAAAGATTACCCGTATGCGGTAGAAGTTGATGATGCCACGTTGAAAAAGAACGAGGAGATTTTTCAGTTTCTGACGCACGAAGCCGATAAACGCGGAATCTGGGTGATCCAAATGTTTTATAACATCATCATTCCGAAACCCTTCGCTGATAAACACGGGTTAAAAACGCAAGACCGCAACCGTCCAATTGTACCTTTAATAGCCGATTATACCCGGAAATCAATTGCAGCTTTTGTAGAAAAATACCCTAACGTAGGTTTAATGGTGGCGCTGGGCGAAGCAATGGAAGGTGTTGGCCAGGATGATATTGACTGGTTTACCAAAACCATTATTCCAGGCGTGAAAGATGGATTAAAGGCCGCAAACATTCAGGGCGAACCACCAATTGTGCTTCGGGCGCACGATACTGATGCCCCTGCAGTGATGAAGGCTGCACTGCCTTTGTATAAAAACCTGTATACCGAAAATAAATTTAACGGAGAGGCTTTAACCACTTATGAGCCACGTGGCGCATGGGCTGAGTTAAACAGAAAACTCGCTGCCATTGGAACGGTAAATATTTCAAATGTACATATCCTGGCTAACCTGGAGCCATTCCGTTATGGTTCTGCAGATTTTATTCAAAAATCTGTACAGGCCATGAACAAGATTTATGGTGCAAAAGGTTTGCATTTGTATCCACAAGCCAGCTATTGGGATTGGCCATATACCGCAGATGATGTGAAAGGCAGGGAATTGCAAATTGACCGCGACTGGATCTGGTATAAAGAATGGGCAAGATATTCATGGAATTCTAAAAGAGATAGAACGCAGGAAATAAATTATTGGGGTGCTGAGCTGGCCAAAAAATACGGCTCAAACCTAGCAGGAGGTAAGGCAATTCTAAATGCCTATGAACAGTCTGGTGAGATTTCCCCTAAACTTTTACGCAGATACGGCATCACCGATGGAAACAGACAAACCTTAACCTTGGGCATGTTGATGACGCAATTAATTAACCCGTTCCGCTACGGATTATTTACCCTGATGTATGAATCTGAGGCGCCTGAAGGTGAAATGATTATTGAATACGCAGAAAAAGAGTGGAAAAAGCAGGGGCATATTGGCGAAACGCCCGTTCAAATTGCGAAAGAAGTTGTAAATCATGGTAAAAAAGCTTTGGTTGCAATTAATGAAGCAGCGCCTTCCATTACCAAAGACACTGCAGAGTTTGCCCGTTTGAAGAATGACATGTATTGCTACGATGAAATGGCAAATTTCTATGCCGAAAAGGTTAGATCTGCGCTTTGGATCTTGCGGTATAAATATTCTAATGATGTTACCGATTTGGAAAAGGCGCTACCGTTTTTGCAGAAAAGCGTAGAGCATTATGCAAAACTGGTTCAGCTCACCGATCAGCGCTATTTATATGCCAACAGCATGCAAACCAAACAACGTAAAATTCCGATGCGTGGAGTAGATAAAACCTTCATCCATTGGAAGGAAATGTTACCGGTTTTCACAAAGGAACTGAATCATTTTAAAAACAGCATAGATTCCTTGAAATCGTCGAAAGGCAATGCCGTGGCTAAAATCGCACCGTATCAATCAGCAGCGGTAACGGTATTAAATCAATCTTCGAGTTATATTGTTGGAAAAAATGTTGCAGTCTTTGCAGATGCGGCTGTGGTGATTAAGGAAGTGGCCGAACAATTAATCGGGTTGAAAGGAATTAAACTGGCGAAGAATGATCAGGTGAAGGCTGGCACAGAAATTAAATTCAATACTAAAGCGTCGGTTAAACTTTTGGTCGCATTTTTCAATCAGAAAGATCCGAAATTTTTGGCGCCACCGCAGTTAGAAACAGATGCGAGTGCAAATAACTATGGACAGTCGGAAATTAAAATTTCTAATGCCATCGTGTTAAATGGTTATGCACCAGCAAATGTTCATGCCTATTCTTTTCCCGCCGGAACACATACTCTGAATTTAGGGAAAGGCGAATGTTTGGTTTTAGGCTATATTGATGATAAACAGGAATTGCGGATTTTTAATGCCGGTTTAGATGGCAGAGGAAAAGATATAGATTGGTTATTCGAATAATGAAAAAGAGAACTTTAATTGCGGCAATTGGCTTGTCTATTGCAACTGTAACCGGATTTGCACAACAAAAAGCAAATACAGATCAACTGAAGAAGTATGTCGAATATTTCAATTCTATCGACACTGAAGCGGTTAAAAATTACATCCCAAACGCCCAGGCATTTGAGTTTCTGGCAAACCAGGCGCCTTTATTCGAGTGTCCGGATAAGGTATTGGAGCAGACTTATTATTTCCGGTTGTGGAGTTTCAGAAAACACCTGGTAAAAAGTCCGGAAGGATTTATTTTTACAGAGTTTATCGAGCCTGTAAAACACGCTGGTAAATACAATTCCATTAGCTGTGCTTTGGGACATCACATTTACGAAGGCCGGTGGTTTAAAGATAATAGTTACCTAAAGGAGTATATTAAATTCTGGCTTTACAAAGCAGACGTTGGGCAAAGCAAGCAGCGTTTCCACCAGTTTAGCAGTTGGGTTGATGATGCCGTTTATCAGAATTTTCTGGTAAAACCAGATCAGGCCTTTCTGAAAGAAATTTTGCCTGCCCTGGATGCAGATTTTACAAAATGGGAAACTGAGCGACAAAGAAAAGATGGATTATTTTGGCAACATGATGTAAAGGATGGGATGGAGGAATCAATCAGCGGTTCTAGAAAAGACCAAAACCAGCGGCCAACGATTAACAGTTACATGTACGGAAATGCAATGGCTTTGAATAAAATTGCCCGCATACTTGGCAATCAGGATTTGGCAGATAAATACCAGCAAAAAGCAGTGGTGTTGAAAAAACTGGTACAGGATAGCTTATGGAATGCTAATTCTAAGTTTTTCGAAACGCGAAAAGCAAAAGGTGGTTTGGCAAATGTGAGAGAGGCCATTGGTTTTACTCCATGGGACTTTAATCTGCCAGATGATAATGCGAATTATGCGAAAGCCTGGGATCAGCTCCTTGATACTGCCGGATTTAAGGCACCCTGGGGTTTAACTACAGCGGAGCGAAGAAATCCAACCTTTAGAACCCGGGGTTCTGGCCACAGCTGTGAATGGGATGGCGCACTCTGGCCTTTCGCCAGCTCGCAAACCCTGAAGGGACTTTCCAATTTACTGACAAATTATAAGAAACACGGTAACATGAATGCAGTTGTTTTCTACCAGGAACTGCACCAATACGCTGCGTCGCATGTTAAAAATGGAAAGCCTTATATTGGGGAATATCAGGATGAAAAAACAGGTGAATGGTTGAAAGGCGACAACTCGAGAAGTAGTTTTTATAACCATTCTACCTTCTGCGATTTAATTATAAATGATCTGATCGGGATTAAGCCGCGGCAGGATAACGTCTTGGAAATTAATCCACTGGTACCAAAAGATAAATGGGAATGGTTTAAACTGGATAACATTTTTTATCATGATCAAGTGCTGACACTGATCTGGGATAAAACCGGCAAGAAATACAATAGCGGGAAAGGTTTTTTGATTTATGTGAATGGCAAACAGATTCACCAGTCGCAAACCCTGAAACACGTAAAAGTGACAATGGATTAAGCGGTATATCCTGGATAGCCAACTTAATCGAGGTAATGAGCCGGTTAACTTGATGCGGTATCACTTGGCAACAGCTCAAAAATAATACGAACCAAACTCGCTTTGAAATCCCAGAGACGGCGACCAGACTGCGAATAATAATATAACAACATGAGAAACCTAATTAAAGCTTTATTTTTTGGATGGATAATCATCAGCACCATTAGTGCTCAGGCCCAGCAATACTATAATGTGGTAAAATACGGGGCAAAGAATGACAGCAGCAAATTGGCAACTCAAGCCATTAAAAAAGCAATTGATGCAGCAGTGAAAAATGGTGGAGGTACCGTGTATTTCCCCGCTGGAAAATACCTTACAGGCGCAATTCATCTGAAAAGTAACATTACAATCTTTATTGATGCAGGTGCAGAACTTCACTTCAGTGATAATTTCGACGATTACCTGCCTATGGTGAAAAGCCGCTACGAAGGTGTTGATGTAACCTCGTTTTCGCCGTTGTTTTATGCCTATCAAGCAGAAAATATTTCCATCATCGGCCGGGGCCTCATCGACGGACATGGAAAGAAGTGGTGGGACTTTGTAGAAGGCTACAAAGAAGGACAAGCCAGATCAAAATGGCAAACTATGTTTGATGGCTTGAATAAAGACATCATCTTGCCTGATGACCCCAGGCAAATGAAACGCGGTTTTCTACGTCCGCCTTTTATTCAAACGATGTTTTGCAAAAACGTGCTGATTGATGGCATCACCGTCCGCAATTCACCATTCTGGACGGTTAACCCTGAGTTTTCTGAAAATGTAAAAATTCATGCGGTAACCATCAATAACCCACACTCACCTAATACAGACGGGATCAATCCTGAATCTTGTAAAAACGTGCACATCTCAGATTGCCACATTAGTGTGGGTGACGATTGTATTACCATAAAATCTGGTAAAGATGAGCCAGGTAGAAAAATGGCTGTTCCGGCTGAAAACTATGTGATTACCAATTGTACCATGTTATCTGGTCACGGTGGTGTGGTAATTGGCAGCGAAATGTCTGGCGATGTACGAAAAATTACCATTTCCAACTGCGTATTTGATGGCACTGACCGTGGAATCCGTATTAAAACAGCAAGAGGAAGAGGGGGAGTAGTGGAGGAAATTCGCGTGAGCAACATCATCATGAAAAACATTAAACAACAGGCAATCGTGTTAGATATGCAGTATGCGAAAACCACTGTTGAACCAGTCTCAGTGAGAACGCCGAGGTTTAGAAATATCCACTTCAGCAACATTACCGGACAGGTAAATGAGGCGGCTTACCTGAATGGTTTAGAAGAAATGCCGATTGAGAACATCAGCTTTAACGATATCAACATGGATGCTAAAACCGGCTTTAATATCAGCACCAGCAATAAAATAGCATTTCATAATGTGCAGGTAAATACTGAAATCGGCCCATCTTTGATCGCCACTAAAGTAAATAATTTGGTCATTGATGGCTTAAGTTCTGATCAGCCTCATGATAATGCCGCGGTGGCAGACCTAAGAAACGTGACTGACGTATTTTTATACAATGGCTTTCCTACAAAAGGAACCAATACCTATTTAAAGCTGAGTGGAAGTGAGACCAAAAATATTAGTCTAGGGAATAATAATTTTAGAAACGTAAAATCGGCAGTAAAAAAAGGTCAGGAGGTCTCCGAGCAGATCAATGTAATTTCTGGTGATAAAGGTCAGTAATTGGTGATAATGATGATAGCAAAAAAAAAATCGCTTCTGCTTTTTACCTTATTTCTTTGCTTAGCGGGTTCGCTTGCTGCACAAGAAGGAAATCATAATCTTTGGTATAAAAAACCAGCTGGAAAATGGACAGATGCTTTGCCTGTTGGTAACGGCAGGTTGGGGGCGATGATTTTCGGCGGCGTAGAAAAAGATCAGCTTCAGTTTAATGAGGAAACACTGTGGACCGGAAAACCACGGAATTATAACCGCAAAGGCGCATCAAAATATTTGCCTGAAATCAGGAAGTTGCTATTTGATGGCAAACAAAAGGAAGCGGAAACTTTAGCACAGGCCGAGTTTATGGGGCTGCAAAGTGAAGCTGGCGACCGTGAATCCTGGATCGGTGAAATGAAGGCTGGAAAGGGGATTTCTGGTAATCCGGCTACATTCACTTATGATGATAAGCTTTGGAAAACCATCAAAGTTCCAGCTTACGAGGGATGGGAAAAAGTTGGACTGGAAAACCTGGATGGTGCCGTTTGGTTTAGAACAACTATTGAGGTGCCGAAAGACTGGATAGGAAAAGATCTGGTGCTCGACCTGAACAAGATTTTTGATCAGGATTTTACTTATCTTAATGGGAGTTTAATTGGCCAAACAGCGGGTACGGAAGCCAGGAAGTACACCGTTCCAGCAAAACTGATCAAAGCCGGAAAAAATGTAATCGCTATTCAGGTATTTAATTTTTACGACCGTGGAGGTATTGGCGGTTATAAGGATACCACTAAAAAAATAGGCGTTTATCCAGTCGGATCAACGATAGACCAGGGCATTTCTTTGGTTAAGGAATGGAAGTATAAAATTCAGAATGATGCTCCTCCTGCAGTTCCGCAGTATCAGGCAAGTTATCAGCCCTTCGGCGATGTTAACCTGAAATTCAATTATGCCAAATCAACAGTTTCGAATTACCGGAGATCACTCGACTTAAAAACTGCAATTGCAAAGACCGCTTATAGGGTAAATGGTGTCAATTACCAGAGAACCTATTTGGCAAGTGAGCCAAACCAGGCCATTATAGTGCACTTAACTGCGGATAAAAAAGCTGCAATCAATTTTGTCGCGTCGTTGTCTAGCGTTCACCAAAACAGTGCCGTAAAAACTTTAGATAAAAATACAATCTCACTTTCAGTGCAGGTTAAAGATGGTGCGTTAATGGGCGAAAGCCGGTTAACAGCTGTACTTAAAAATGGTTCGATCAAGATTATCGACAACCAGATTCATATCCAAAATGCCGATGAAGTAACGCTTTACCTTACTGCGGGAACTAATTTCGTAAATGCAAATGATGTTTCCGGCGATCCTAAAACAGCGATTACTCAAGCTTTAAGTTCGTTAAAGGGCAAAACATATGCTGAAGTTGAACAACAACACATTCACGAATATCAACAATACTACAATACCTTTCAGGTAGATTTCGGTAATGATGAAAATGAGAAGCTCCCAACAGATGAACGGTTACAGCAGTTTGCTACTGCCAATGATCCAGGTTTTGTGGCACTTTACCTGCAATACGGACGCTACTTATTAATTTCCAGTTCTCGGCCGGGTACGCAACCTGCAAATTTACAGGGAATCTGGAACGACTTGTTGGCGCCGCCATGGGGAAGTAAATACACGACGAATATTAACATGGAGATGAATTATTGGCCTGCAGAGATGTTAAATCTATCGGCCCTTAACGATCCGTTATTCCAGAAGATAAAAGGTTTGGCAAAGGCCGGTTCTGTTACTGCGAAGGAATATTACAATGCCCAGGGTTGGGTGTTGCACCACAATACCGACCTTTGGAACGGGACATCGCCAATCAATGCATCGAATCATGGAATTTGGGTAACTGGCGGCGGATGGTTAAGTCAGCACTTATGGGAACATTACCTGTTTACGCAAGACCGAAAGTTTCTGGGAAAGGAGGCTTACCCGCTGATGAAACAGGCAGCTTTGTTTTTTGAAGATTTTTTGGTCAAAGACCCGAAAACGGGTTGGCTGATCAGCACACCATCTAACTCTCCAGAAAATGGGGGCATGGTGGCCGGGCCAACGATGGATCATCAGATCATCAGGTCGCTTTTTAAAAACTGCATTGCGGCAGCACAGGTTTTAAATGCTGATGAAGCATTCAGCAATACCCTTCAGCAGAAAATCAGTCAATTGGCACCAAACCAAATTGGTAAATATGGGCAACTGCAAGAATGGCTTCAAGATCAGGATGATACCACCAACAAACATCGCCATGTATCACATTTATGGGGCGTTTATCCGGGTAGCGATATCACCTGGGATCAGGATGCGAAAATGATGAATGCGGCAAAGCAATCACTTTTGTATCGTGGAGATGAAGCCACTGGCTGGAGCCTGGCCTGGAAGATTAACTTTTGGGCAAGATTTAAAGATGGTGATCATGCCATGAAACTCATTAAAATGCTAATGAAGCCAGCCGGCAATGGTGCAGGATCTTATGTAAATTTATTTGATGCCCATCCACCATTTCAGATTGATGGAAACTTTGGTGGCGCGGCTGGCATCGCTGAGATGATTGTTCAAAGTCACCAGGGATATATTGATGTATTACCAGCACTTCCTACAGCAATTCCGAATGGTAATATTAGGGGACTAAAAGCAAGAGGTGGTTTTGAAGTAGATCTGAAATGGACTAATGGAAAGCTAGATTTTCTCCAGATCAAATCAACCGTTGGTGGTAAATGCAAGGTAAAATACCTGGGTAACGAAACGGAAATAGAGACCCAAGCTGGAGAAAGCTATAAATTGAATAGAGATTTAAAATGATAAAATCAGGTAAACTGCTGTTGTACATCTTTCTTTTGCTCGGCTCTTCACTGGCCACAGCACAAATGAAGGTCAGAAAAGATATTTTACTGAATAACAATTGGCTGAGCATTGCGGATGAAAAGAACATCCGGGCATACGATGGTTTTGAATCAGAAAAATACAACACTTCAGCCTGGAAAGCCGTAACCGTGCCGCATAACTGGGATCAATATGAAGGCTATCAGCGGAAACTCCATGGCAACAAACATGGCTATGCCTGGTATAAACGGAGTTTCAGAACAAACGAAATAAAGACGGGTAAACGCTTTTTCCTGTATTTTGAAGGAGTAGGTTCTTACGCTACCGTTTGGCTGAATGGCAAACAAGTTGGTTATCATCCAGGTGGCAGAACCACTTTTACGCTGGATGTTACGGAAGTAATCAAGTTGCAAAACCAAGATAATGTGCTGGCAGTCAGGGCAGATCATCCAGCCAATATTCAGGATTTGCCCTGGGTAGACGGCGGCTGCTCAACTGAGCGTGGCTTTTCTGAGGGCTCTCAACCCATGGGCATTTTTCGGCCTGTTCACCTGATCGTGACCAATGAAGCGAGGATAGAACCCTTTGGCATTCATGTCTGGAACGACAATAAAATTTCAGAAAAATCCGCTATTCTCCATTTCACTACAACCGTTAAAAACTACTCGGCAAAAAGTAAATTGATCACTGTCCGTAATGAATTGCTGAGTGCAGATGGTAAGGTAGTTAAGAACCTTAGCCAGAAGGTAAATCTTCCGGCAGGAAAAACATTAGAAGTAAAGCAACAAACCGATGAAATCCTGAATCCTAAACTTTGGTCGCTGGAGCACCCATATCTCTACCAGTTAAAAACCACCATTCTGGAAAATGGAAAAGTAACTGATGAATTGGAAACACCTTATGGCATCCGTTGGATTAGCTGGCCAATTGGTGAACAAGCAAATCAGAAAGTTTTTTTATTAAATGGAAAGCCAGTTTTTATCAATGGGATTGCAGAATATGAACATCTGATCGGCAATAGTCATGCTTTTACAAACGAACAAATCTCCTCGCGGGTAAGACAGATTAAAGCAGCGGGTTTTAATGCTTTCCGCGATGCACACCAGCCGCATAACTTATTGTATTCTGATTATTGGGATAAGGAAGGTGTTTTATGCTGGACACAAATGGCCGCACATATCTGGTATGATACACCGGCATTTCGCGAAAACTTCAAAAAACTTCTGGTAGACTGGGTGAAAGAAAGGAGAAACAGTCCAGCGGTAGTTTTGTGGGGCCTTGAAAACGAAAGTACCTTACCAGAAGATTTTGCCAGGGAATGTACCGCACTCATTAGAAAACTGGACCCTACAGCATCTTCGCAACGCAAAGTAACCACTTGTAATGGAGGAAAAGGAACAGACTGGGATGTTCCGCAGAACTGGACGGGCACTTATGGCGGCGATCCGCTGAGTTACGGTTCCGATTTGCAAAGGCAAGTTTTGGTAGGGGAATATGGCGCCTGGAGAACCATCGATTTGCACCAGCAGGATGCAAACGGCAAAGGTTATACTGAAAACAAGATGACGGATTTAATGGAAACGAAGGTTCGTTTGGCTGAAACGGTGAAAGATAAAACGGCAGGCCATTTCTTCTGGCTTTACAGTTCGCATGATAATCCCGGGCGGGTTCAAGGCGGCGAGGGTTTACGGGATATTGACCGCATCGGGCCCGTAAATTATAAAGGCATGTTTGCCCCATGGGAAGAACCCACTGATGTTTTCTACATGTTCAGGGCAAATTATGCGCCGAAACAAACGGAGCCAATGGTTTACATTGTTTCCCATACATGGCCAAACCGCTGGAGTAAACCAGGTGTGAAAGACAGCATTGTGGTTTATTCCAATTGCGATGAAGTGGAACTTTTTAATGATATTGATGGTGAATCGTTAGGAAAACAAACACGTGGTGTAATCGGTACGCATTTCCAATGGAACAAACCAACTATTAAATACAATGTACTTCATGCTGTGGGTTATGTGAACGGGAAAATGGTAGCGAAAGACCAGTTGGTGTTAAACAGCCTGCCAGCATCTCCAAATTTTAAGCGGCTAATTTCTGCTGCGAATGAAGTAATTAAACCAGAAAAGAATTATCAGTACCACTATCGCTTAAATTGTGGCGGCCCGGCTTATGTAGATCATCTGGGTAACAGCTGGCTTGCAGATCAACAGCTTCGCGATGGCGTAAAAACTTATGGTTCAACATCGTGGACAGCTGCCTTTCCGGGTGTGCCAGCTTTTTTTGCCAGTCAGCGGAGAACCTTTTCGCCTATTGCAGGCACTGAGGATTGGAAACTCTTTCAATCTTTCAGGTATGGAAGAGACCAGTTAAAATTTAGCTTTCCTGTACCGAAGGATGGAGAATACCTGGTAGAACTGTATTTTGTGGAGCCTTGGTTAGGTATTGGTGGAGGCATGGACGCCGAGAAAATGCGTTTGTTTGATGTTGCCATAAATGATCAGGTAGTAATCAAAGACCTGGATGTTTGGAAGTCTGTTGGTACCAATCACGCCCTTAAAAAGACAGTTAAAGTGAAAGTAAAAGCAGGGCAATTGGTGGTATCCTTTCCGCAGGTTAAAGCTGGGCAGGCCGTTATTTCCGCTATTGCGATTGCTTCCATGGATCAAAGTATTACATCAACATCGCAAGGTAATTCTATTTTCGAAATGGAAAACCAACAGGATTTTAAAGCTGGTAGCTGGATGGATATCGGAGACAGGCAGTTTGCAAATCAGGAGAAAGTATTTACACAACTTCCGCCTAATTTATATGGTGCAGAATGGATCCAAAGTTCAGGCGGCAAAAGCAATGCGAAGGAACTGAAATTCGAATTAAACGAAATCGCAGATGTATTTGTGGCTTTAAACCAGGATTCGAAAATTCCGGAAGGTTATGAAGACACCAGGACAAAAATAGAAAACAGTGACCGGGAACAGTACCAGGTTTATCGAAAAAGATTCGAAAAGGGGCAGAAGGTATCACTCAATGGTGAGTTGGGCATGGTAGCAGTTGTGCCACCAAGTAACCTCGAACCCGCTTACGATTTAAAAACAGTGGCCAGTTATAAAGCAACTGATGCGATACTAAGGGGACAAAGTATTGTAAAAGCCGATTTGATGGATAAGCCAAGGGTAACCTTTACAGAAGCAAAGGGCGGAATTTTAGAATGGAATATGAGCGTTGGCGTAGCCGATACCTATTCGCTTACGATAAAGTACCATAACCCATTTAAGCAAAATTTAAAAGCTACGATGCAATTTTTGTCTGCTGATGGCACACTGATGAAAACAGAACCACTGGAGTTTGCACCTACCAAAGCTGGAAAGTGGAACTACCTGAATACCAATACTGGCAGTATGATCAATGCCGGAAGTTACAAAGTTCGCTTAATCGCTACGGACGCCAAGCAGCTGACTATTGATGCGCTGGATGTGCAGTAAAGTTAGGTGTGGCAAGTGATGGCTCCGGGTTGTACTTTTTAAAAGAAGATTCTGTTTTGCTGTTGAGTGTTACAGGTTAAAGGTAACGTGGTCGGGAGTATAAACATGTTGAAGAGGATTTTTAGGAATGCTACTTTGTTGTTGCGTATCGCATGTTAAAGGTTACGGGATTAGAATATTAACACGGTTTTAAAAACAGATTTTTCGAAAATGCTATCGGCGGTCAGACTTAAAACTTATAACCTACAACTCACAACTCGCAAGCTACAACCCACAATAGATAACATACTACAAGCTCTTGCGAAAATCTTATATTAATGTTAATATTTAGTCATGCATATTTGTTATAACCAAATTAATAAACGAGCCAACAAGTGATGAAAGGTCTACCTATTTTCGATCTGGCCATTATCGTCATATACCTTGTTGGGATGATATTAGTTGGGGTTTATTTTTCGCGAAAAAATAAAAATTCCGAGCAGTTTACAAAAGCTTCGGGCCTCATTCCCGGATGGGCGATAGGTTTATCAATTTATGCAACATTTTTAAGCAGCAATACATTTCTAGGAGTACCCGGAAAAGCATTTGGAAGCAACTGGAATGCCTTTGTCTTTAGCATTTCCATGCCATTAGCCGCGTGGATAGCCTCTAAATACTTTGTGCCGTTTTACAGAAGTTCAGGCGAAATTTCAGCCTATACGCATTTAGAAAACAGGTTTGGTGCATGGGCAAGGGGCTATGCAGTAGTTTGTTTTTTACTTACACAGCTGGCCAGAATGGGGTCGATTTTTTTCGGAATCGCACTCAGCTTGCAAGCGTTAACCGGTTATTCCATGCAAATGATTATGGTGGTGATGGGCATTTGTATCATCATTTATACGGTATTAGGTGGGATAGAAGCGGTAATCTGGACGGAAGTAGTGCAGGCCGTGGTAAAAACTTTCGGTGCGCTCCTCATCCTGTACCTGGTTATCAGCAATATGGATGGCGGTTTGGCGAAGATTATTGAAATCGGTAAATCAGCAGATAAGTTTAGCCTTGGTAGTTTCAAGCCAGACTTTGTTGGTTCGTCATTTTGGGTGGTTCTACTATATGGTTTTTTCATCAACCTGAATAATTTCGGAATGGATCAAAACTATATCCAGCGTTATCATACTGCTTCATCCAGCAAGGCTGCATCAAAATCAATATGGTTGTGCGTTTGGTTATATATTCCGGCATCACTGCTGTTCTTCATTATAGGATCTTGCCTGTTTGCTTACTATGAGGTAAATCCGGATTTGGTTGCTTCAATTAAACACCAGGTGGCACTGGAAAGATTACCGCTAAATGCGCCAGCCACAGAGGTGTTAAAAGTTCAGAATGCTTTGTTACCATCAGATTATGGTGATAAAATTATGCCGCATTTTATGGTTACTAAAATTCCAGTTGGCCTGGTAGGTCTGATTGTGTCAGCCATATTATCAGCCGCCATGAGTACCATCAGTTCAGGGATGAATGCCTCGGCAACCGTGTTTTCGATCGATATTTATAAGCGATACTTCAAGCCTGATATTAACGAAAAGCAAAATCTATCGCTGTTGCACGTGGCCACTATTGGGTTTGGGCTGTTGGGTATGATTGCCGGAATAGCGATGATTGGAGTGAAAAGTATTCTCGACATTTGGTGGCAGCTTTCCGGGATTTTTGCCGCAGGGATGCTGGGCTTATTCCTTCTAGGGATCATCAGCAGGAGGACAAAAAATAATGAAGCCATTATTGCAACCATTATCGGGATTCTGGTGATTATCTGGATGACTGTTTCCACATTGTTACCTGCCCAATACGAGGATTTTAAATATCCTTTGCATCAAAATATGATCATTGTTGTGGGCACACTAACCATCTTTTTGGTGGGTATTGGCTTGACTAAATTAAAGAAACAAAAAACAAAGACCGCTAACTAGGATTTCAATACCCTATCAAAAGCGATTATTCAAAAACAGCATTTAATACAAAAATTACGATGGAAAACGCACAGAAAGGGTTTATCCCGGTAATGCTTACACCTTTTTTAAGCGACGGTACGATTGATTTTAATGGTTTAACGCAACTCACGGAGATTTATTTACAGGCGGGTGCATCGGGCTTATTTGCCAACTGCTTGTCTAGCGAGATGTTCGAATTAACTAATGAAGAGCGACTTCAAATTATCAAACATGTAGTGAAGGTATCAGCAGGAGCAGTACCTGTTGTGGCTACTGGTACATTCGGCGGAAGCATCACGCAGCAAGCCGATTTTGTGAAGAAGGTGAGTGATACCGGAGTAGAAGCTGTGATTGCAATTACCAGTTTACTGGCGAAGGAAGATGATTCCGATACTATTTTTAATGATCGCGTTTTTGATTTATTGAAGCACACCAGCGACATTCCACTTGGTTTTTATGAATGCCCGGTGCCCTATATAAGAGTCTTAAAACCGCAGCAGCTGGCAGATTTTGTTGCTACAGGAAGAGTGATTTACCATAAGGATACTTCGCTTGATTTGAGCCAGATCAAAGAAAAACTGGCATTAACATCTGGTAATGCATTCGGCTTATATGATGCCTACCTGGTTCATGCCGTAGCATCGTTGAAAGCCGGCTCGTCTGGTTTGTCATGTATTCAGGGTAATTATTTTCCAGAATTGATTGTCTGGTTATGTGATCATTACAATGATGAGGCCTTAACCGAAGAGGTTAATGTGGTTCAACAGTTTTTGATAAACCAGATGGCGGTCATGCATGATGTCTACCCGGCAGTCTCGAAGTATTTTCTTCAAAAAAGAGGACTAAATATTTCGACATATACCAGAAGAAATGTTGGTGACTTAACAACGGATGTAGTTAAGCGAGTTGATAAACTCTTTCACGATTACACCGCTTTGAGAAGCGACTTGAATATTGAAGTCTATATTTAAAAGGCATAACGATTTTTCGAAGCTAACGGTTTAAAAGAGGCTCCAAAGTTAAAATGAAGGCAGTGCAGAAAAACGTAGGGATTCCTCGCTATGCGCTGAATAACGGTAAGGGCTAATATCTCCGTATTTTCATCCTTGGGAGGAGGCACGACGAAGCAATCTCCTTTGCAGATTCTTCGATGGAGATTGCTTTATCAGATGAAAAATCTGCTTTGCAAAGACGATTTTTCTGACATCAGTTCCAAGCCTTGAGGTATTCATAAGTTGTTTATGTTTTTATTGGCATTCATGAGCTCGCAGAAAAGCTCGGTTTGGCTACCTTTTTATCAAGAAAAAGGTAGAAGCCCTTCAGCGGCCAGCCGAGGCAAGGTTGCGCAGTGCAAAAAAAGTAACTAAACATTACTTTTGTCCTGGCCGGACGGGCTTATTTTCCTTTGGCATCAAAAGAAACAAAACTGCCGGCTCGCAATTATTCATAGTCTTTATATTTTTAATTGCATTCATGAGGGCTACGCAATTTTTCTGTTAAAGTTAGTGAGTACGCTTGAACAGTGCCATCCCGAAAAATTGACCATGCCGGTCTAAGAGCAGAACGAAAAAACAGTGGTTTGGCCTTGCCAATTGGCTATAGCGACCGCCACTCATACTAATTGCGAAAATAACAGACTTGCTATTGCCGTCTCGCTATTACCACCCTGCTATCCGGCCTAGGAAATGATGGAAGGAGAAAACGTTTAAAGCTTTGACCACAATCTTTCAAACCACCACTACCCAAGGCAGCGCGTTCTCTCCCGATTTTTCATCGGGTGCTTGTGCTGCCGAAACAAAGCTTTAACGCTTTTATCCGACATCAGTTCCAAGCCTTGATTTTTGGCTACCTTTTTATCAAGAAAAAGGTAGAATCCCTTCGGCGGCTAGCCGAGGCAAGGTTGCGTATAGAGGGATAATAATGTTATCGAAATAGCCACCAACCGTTAGACCATACCAATTCAAAAACCACCCCGCCCTTTGGGCACCCCTCCAACGGAGGGGAATCGCAACCGCACCCTAGCGATCTACATGCTGCTATTGCCGCAACGCTATCACCACCCTGCTATCCGGCCTAGGAAATGATGGAAGGAGAAAACGTTAAAGCTTCGACTACAATCTTTCAAACCACCACTACCAGAGGCAGCGCGTTCTCTCCCGATTTTTCATCGGGTGCTTGTGCTGCCGAAACAAAGCTTTAACGCTTTTATCCGACATCAGTTCCAAGCCTTGATTTTTGGCTACCTTTTTATCAAGAAAAAGGTAGAATCCCTTCGGCGGCCAGCCGAGGCAAGGTTGCGTATAGAGGGATAATAATGTTATCGAAATAGCCACCAAC
>Ga0308159_1000542_pt1 | contig 82540 bp, 78 predicted proteins | sample PhyCR1_FD_201040 | JGI IMG/M metagenome (GOLD analysis project Ga0308159, IMG submission 201040) | Phyllosphere microbial communities from UC Gill Tract Community Farm, Albany, California, United States - DLSLC.R1 | ecosystem: Host-associated > Plants > Phyllosphere > Unclassified | place: USA...
TTTTCAGGGGTCATTTTAAATTGGCGAAGGGGGTCACTTTGCCCTGGCGAACAGGGGTCAGCTTCAGCCGGCGAAAGGGGTCTCTTTCGTTTGGCCTGAAGGGGTCAGTTTTGAATGGTTTGTCCAGATATGCTCAAAGGTAAATTCAAAGCCATAATCAGCCAGGCCTGGGCACTGATAAAAAGCTTTTGGCTGGGTATTGACAATGCGATTGTGATTGATTACATAAACCTGTTGGAATTCAATTATAAATCCTCCTTTTGGGATATGATGGATTACTTTCAGGTCTACAAGAATATTGACAAGGCTGTTTTTGTCAACATCATGGATACATTTTCTTTCCAGATATCGTATATACTGGCCTGCAAGAACCTCGTACATTACTATGAGAGGGAAGTACGGGATTTTTTGATGAAACACACCACCTCGGCAGAACTGCTGCTTTCAAGGCTTGAGGAAAAGCATACAGGCCAACGTCCCGAAGCGTACTTTCCAAAGAGCTTAAATCTTGCCGACCGAGAAGCCATTATGGACAGCTATCTCGACGGCCCAGACCCCAATATAAATTACGTCAGGTTGATCGAAAAGTGTAAGGATTCGTCTCAGTTAAAACTCTCTGCCAAATTAAGGCTAAAGGCAAAGCGGACGGCTGCCGCCCTGAACACTACGATTTTCGAGAAAGGACATTCATGGAAAGAAGGCGTTCAGGTCTCCATATCCAAAGACCTGCAAGAACCCGTGAAATATTCGCGCAATGAGGGTATTCTGGAAGTGTGCTACGGCGAAGATTTCTTTAACCACAACACCACGGATATTTCACTATTCCAGGTTTTCAGGAGGCTTTTTGCCTACCTCGACCTTACCGGGCTCATCACTCTGGTTAGCAAGGAAAGCGAACTTGATACCATGGAGAAAGTATTCATGCAATCAAAGCACGAGTATATAATCGGCAGTACTTACCAAAGAAAAAGCATGCTGGCCTACCTTCAGCTTGTAATCTATACGGATTATCTAAACAGGCGAAGCCTTTCCCTGGAAGCAATAATTGAGTCTGTAGTCACTGAATTTTTTAAAGGGCATTATCAAATTACCCTTCAGTTTAAGTTTCCGTCTGGCAATGCTACCTATCTAGAGAAGATTCGTACACTTGCTCCCGATTTCGAGTTCCTGCTGCGGCAGTACCAGGCTTACGTCAAAGAAGGTGAAATCGATATGGAGTTATTACAGATTAACTCCATACCGTTATATTTTAGTGAGATACCCAGTCTACTCCCCAAAAAGTATGCGTATTCGGATCATGACAAGATACGTTATCTCAAATATCTGTTCTTTTCAGACCAAAGCCCACTGCATTATGTAGAGCCTTTTAATAGCCAGTATAATAACCTGTATGACCTGTTGGTTAAGCAAGAGGTAAATATTGAAAATTTTGCCAATTTTCAACAAACGGAAATTCATAGGCTGATTACAGATGATTACTTATTGCTTGATGCAAATAATGTTGTACGAATCAAACAGTCCCTTTTGCTGTTTGTCATAGGAGAATTGTACACTAATAATGTAATCAGTTACTGGCACTATCCCGATGCGATACGCACGGTAATGGACGATATGGCGGTAAATAATCTCCTAATCTTTGAAAGTACCCTATTCACTAAGGAAGAATTGGGTTATTTTAACTATCACCTAAACAAGAAAGATTATACCAATGGTGTTGATCTGAGGAATAAATATGCCCATGGCACAAACACAACTTCAGAAAAAGAACACCAGTCCGATTACTACATTCTTCTAAAATTGCTTATTTTGACGGTATTAAAAGTTGAGGATGATATGCTGCTTCACAAACAGTTCAGATAAGTAATTATCGGCAACTAATTTCGTAGCAAAGCTGAGGCGGATATTAAATTTTAATAGAAAGTATTATTATTACCTTCTTGTTTATAAGTAATTAGTCAAACAAAACTCCTAATTGAAATAGCAATAATCAATTCAAAAATATTTTATAGACCTATTAAATCTTTTCATGTACTATGATAATCAGTGAAGAAGTAAAGGGGGCTATTAAGCTCATCGAAAAAATAGAGGAAAAATTCAACAAGAGCGAAAAACTTGAAATCAATGAATTAGAACAATTAGGCCTATTTTATCTTATAGAAAAAAATGAAATAGCCTTAAAAGATTCTCGATTTAATATTTTCTGGTTCCATCATTTATATTTAATATATGCCGGTGATCTAACATTTAAATCTACATATTATAAAATCAATCCCAATAAACGCATTAGTGATGTAGTAGACCACAAGAAAATTCAAGCAATTAATGAAAAGGAATTTAACGAAGAAGTTGCGAAAGAAATGCAGCAGTTTAGGATTGAAAACGATTTACTAATTCCTATTGATACGCTTGAAATAGCTAGAGACAAAGAGTTTCTTGAAAAAATTGCTTTAGAATGGGCAGCTGTTTGTCTAGATGAAAGGGTAACGGAAGAAAACCTGAAAATTATTGGTAAGGAAACACGAGATACTTTAAGAAAAAAAAATATTGAAGATTACATCGCTGACACGCTAAATGAAATTGATAGACAAGATGTCTTCATAGGGTTATTAAAATCTTATTATATCTTTTATGAAGCCAAAAAAATATTGGAACAGATTGATAAAAACAATGAGCCAAAAAAATTTGATTTGAATGGGCAAATGATCGAATTCAACTTTTATTCCCTTATACACATTGTTAACAGGCATTACGGACATCTTATTTCTCCGCAGAGTATAAGGGATTCGAAAACTTTTCATAACACAAAAATTGAACCTCGAAAATTGAATTCGTTTCTTGATGAATTCTTTAAAAAAATAAAAGTCAAAGGTCTTGAAAATAAAGTGGACGTAAAATCTAACGAATCAATCTTGCTTAATTTTTATGGTGTCAATTATGCACTATTTGTCAAGGAATACAAGTACGACAAATCGAAACTTGTGGTTGAAACTTTTTTTGTAATCGATTCTGAAAATTTAAATGCCGAGCGACTGATTGATAAAATGAAAAAGTCAAAATTGGTTAAAATTCAGAAAGATTTATCTTTATATGTAAACAAGATCAATTAGTGGACGCGGTTGCTACAGTTTTTTAAAAATCAAATCGTAAATCAAAATGAAAAACTCAGAAAAAGAGCAATTAATATGGTATGCCTGCTATGGATCAAATATGGATTTACAGCGATTTTTAATATATATTCAAGGTGGTAACCTAATTGTAAATGGGCAGACAAAAATATACAGGCAGTGTGAAGATGATTTGGAAGTACCCAGAAATTCGGAATCATATATTATACATCATCGACTTTATTTTGCAAAAGAATCCGGAACATGGAATCAGCATGGTGTGGGATTTATATCGACAAAGAAAGATATGAGAAGCTTGACCTACGCACGTTTGTATTTAATAAGCAGAAAACAATTTAAGCACTTGTTTATCTCCGAAAATGGCCGTCGCACTACAAATATTGATTATAAAATTATTGACAGCAATAAATTTCAGGATTTCGATTATAACTTTTATAGCAGGATTATTCAGCTTGAAGACAATTATAAAGGCTATCCCGTTATGACATTTACAAATAAAGAAATTTTGCCAATAAATAATCCTATGGACGAATATTTACAGTTAATAAGCAATGGATTAAGTACAGTGCACCAATTGAACAATGGCGAAATCGCACAGTATTTCAAAAAGAATAATGTTGCTTTAAGAAAAGCAACAATTCTTAAAATAGTAACTACAAGACACAAGACGACATCAATGATTCTCGATAAAAAACAACGAAGGCTCACGGAATTTTGTGCAGAAGGTAATCTACACAACTATTCTAATATATTAGAACAAATTTTTAATGAGATAGAACTCACAGGGTGTAGAATTTCGGCACGCTACGATACTGAAGCCTCCAATCATAATTATGAAACTGATGGATGTCGCATCCAAATTTCTTTGAAAAAACGGTATAATAATCCTTTAGAAGTGATATGGACTATTTTACATGAATTTGGTCATCACCATTCTGGCAAGGCAAAAACATCAAGGCTTAGCCGGGATCAAAAACTCATCAGAGAAAATGAAGCGTGGCAAATTGCCCAAGGCATTGCTAATAAATATCCTGAGTTATTAATTCGTATTGATGATTTCGTCCGCTTTAAAAATGAATGCTTGCAAACTTATATCGATAATTACTGATTAGGATTCATATAAGAAATCATCCATGCTGGTCATGTTTAAAATCCTGATATCATAAGCACCATTTTTTTTCTTATTCCATGGCCAGAGTCTACATCTTGGGTCTTTGGGAACTTGGACTAAATCGACGCTTTCCATACTTGATATTGTATCAGCAACATGTCGGCAGATTACCCCATTGTATAATTTGCCTTGCCTGTGCTCACAGGCACGTACATCTTGGTGGCAGATTGAGCATGTTTCCTTGCTTATTATTATTACTGGACTAGCATAAAGTCCTTTACCAAACATCTTTGTAAAAAGCTTAGAGAATTTCTCTAATCTGTCAAGTACCTTTGTTAACGGTTCAGCTTCCATAGCACCTGCACTAAAATTTAAATGGTCAGTACTGTCACACATTACATTCCAGATACTCTCCACTTTTTTAAAGTCCTTTTCCCAATTATAGCTTTTGGTTAAATTATGCAGTTGGATAAATTCAGCAAAGCCCTTAAACATAATCCCGGCAACATACCGAAGATTATTTTCTGACTCGGTATTATTTTCTCTATTAGCCAAAACCTGTTTAGAATCAGCTATTACTTCATCGCATACAATCGCCGCTTCATTATATTTCTCATTTGAGAAAAAATAATGAAATCGGCTCAATTTGTCTTGAAGATAGGCTTCCATATTATTTGTAGGCTTTTACAATTTTTAACGCATCTTCACAGCTTCCATCAAACTTAATCTTCGAAATTTTACCTTTCTTGCTAAATTTAATTTCCATATGAACCTTTGCTTCATCAGTCAGGTTTACTTGTCTTCTTCCAATTGAAAAGTTGTTGGTTATATAATGTTCTAAAACTGCCATAAGTGCAGGGATAACAAAGTCGTTTATTACATAAATTTGTCCCAGCCAAATATCATCACCTCGGCGTGTTATTATTTTGCTCTCTAATCCTAAATCATATGAATTAGCACAGGAAAAACCTGCTTCCTTAAATGTTTTGTACAGATCAAGTGTTTCTGAAGAATCAACCATTTCCGGTGCTCCATAGTTTTCTGGCAAACATAGGATATCGAATGATCCTAATGTCGCAGGATTTATACCTAGTAATTCAACCGCTAAATCGATATTTTCTTTTGTTTCCATTTTGTTACTAAAAAAAGTTTCTTGGATGTAAATGTAGTCTATTATATAACTAGTTAATTATGGCTTTTTTCTAAATTACCAGTTTGGTAGATAGTCATAAGTATTTTGACAACCAGTACGAATCGGTTTAATTTAAAATTGCAAAAAATGATTGAATCGATACCAAGGCTAAGTCGCTCTTGTGGAGTACCAATGTGTCTGCCAAAGCATTGGTTTAAATAAAATGACGCTATTTGGAACCCAATGGCGTCATTTGTCGTTTTGAACATGCCAGATCTCTAAACGATATTATAAATTTTTATTGTTCATATCAGCATAATCTAAACAAGTTTATAAAGTCATCTGTTCCAATAGTTCGAAAATTAAAATTGTGCTTTACTATCATTTTTCATATATTTACATTGATTAAGTACATTGACTGACTGAGATTAGATTGATCAGGAATACAAAGGGCTAGGAAGTAACTCATTATAAATGAGACCTATTCGGTTACCCTTTGTGTTGTATAACTTGATAACAAACATATAATCAACGAATTAAGGAATAGGTAGGTAATCCTGCCACCCCGACAAAAAGCTGAACAGAAATGTTCGGCTTTTTTTGTGCCTGCTAATCAGATTTCCTCCTTTCTAAAAACAGAATTATGATTCCAACTTTTCCCGTTATATCATCTACACTTTCGGCTGATGACTTAGGCTTGTTTATCAATCAAAAATATGGATTAGATAATTGTGTTTGCAAACTGTTCAGAACAGGGATAAACCATACTTATCTAATTACTAGTGGTACAGCAAAATACGCATTTAGAATTTATAGTTATAACTGGCGAATAAAATCGGAAATTCAGGATGAACTTGACCTACTTATTAGATTAAAGAAAAACAACATTAGCGTATCTTTTCCTATTACTGATAGTGGCGGTAACTTAATTCAAACCATTAACGCTCCAGAAGGTGTGCGCTATGCTGTGCTTTTCTCGTTTGCCGATGGTGGTAAAATAAGGGTTATAGACAACGAAACGTGCTTTAAAATAGGCGCTTTAATGGCTAAAATGCATAATATCACTATTAATCAAAGTAATAGCAGGATAAAATATTCAGCCGAAACGTTGCTTACTTTACCATATAAACGCACCTTAACTTTTTTTGATAAAGCACTGCCAGAAATGCAGTTTTTAAAAAAACAAGTTGAAGACATTAGTAATTACTTTAATAACGTTGCTACCAACACTATTCCTTGTGGAATTATTCACCTTGATATTTGGTATGATAATATGGCGATTACAGATGATAATAAGATTACCGTTTTTGATTTCGATTTTTGTGGCAACGGATGGCTTATTTTTGATGTTGCCTATTTTTGTAAACAACTGTTTCATATAGAATCTAACAAAGACAATTATGAAGAAAAAGTTAAAAGTTTTTTAAATGGCTACCAATCAATAAGAGACTTATCTAATGAAGAACTCGACTTAATCCCTAAAGCAGCCGTAGCCGTATTTATTTTCTACCTGGGCGTGCAATGTCAAAGGCTGGACTGGTCGAATGTATTTTTATCTGAAAATTATTTAAAAATGCTTTATATACCGCGAATAAAATCGTGGGTAGATTATTATGAAACCAAATGTATAATTTAGGCATAAATTCGTTAAAAATAAACTGTATTTTTAGTCTTTTTCTCTCAAAATAATCACAATTAAATTTTACCAATGACAAAGCTTTATATCTTTGGGTAAAAATTTAACATTCATGCCGCTACATCATTTTTATAAATGTTTACTTTTTATAGTCCTGCTTAATTTTACAGCTTTATCTGCCCAGGATAGTATTAGGCATAGGGGAATGAAACGCAAAAACGACCTGTTTTCTGATAAAACCCAACTTAGCGATAACGACTACCTCGAGGCTATTGAAGGTGCCAGCGATGTGGTAAACTCGGCAAAAAATTCGGCAGAGTTTAAGGGCAAAACCTTTTTTGTTTTTGCTGAAATTAATAAAGCATCTGATGCCCTAACACTCATTATAAATAACCTTAAGGGAGCTAACAATAACAATGTGCGCAACCAGCAAATGTATAAAAAAGTGTTACTGGAAGTTCAGGAAGAAATGCAGTACCATCGGGGCGAGCTTGATGTTACCTTTGATACCCTTACCAAACTTAAAAAATCGATAAGAGGTTTAATACGAAAAGATACTATTTTACGAAGCCTTGTTAGGGATACCATTTTACGTGCAGAATTTAAAGACGAACTAACGGCCCTGCGAACCAAATGGAAAAAGACTGATAGCCTTATTACTAAAAACATAGGGCTCATAAACGACAGTAAAAAAATAGCTACCGAGAAAAATATGATGGCATCGGAGTCGTTAGAAACTATTAGCGACCGGCTGGAAAAATCAGGGGTTTCAATTTTTGGTAACGAGTACTGCAATCTTTGGAATACCAAAACCGATTTTATAAATAAAGAACCTTTAAAAACGTTTAAAGATAAATTTGCAATAGAAAAACAGGCCTTTAGTTATTATTTCACTTATAGCATTTGGGGGTCTGTGGGTATCCTACTGTTTATGGGGCTGCTCTTCTGGTGGATATTGTACAACATACGTTACTTAACCAAAGCCGGAAAAATTAAAGAACTGGCAGAGTTTAAATTTCGTTACCTCAACGCAAAAATTATATTGCCTGTTATTGTAATTGGCAGCAACGTAGCCATATCATTAAACCTGTATGCACCCGCACTATACTTTGAATTTTTGAATTTGATATCGCTCGTAGCCTTAACCATCATTTTTAAAAGCCAATGGTCGAAAACTTCTTTTAGAAACTGGCTTTGGCTTATACTATTATTTGCACTGTTTTGCTTTATGGATTTGTTTGTTAAAGTAAGTTTTGCGCAGCGTTGCATATTTATCGCCATAAATATACTATCTATCCGTTTTGGAATGGTGCAACTAAAAACCATTAAGGAAGAGTTGTATATTAAAACCTTTTTTAGGGTTGCCAATACCTTATTTATAGCCTTTAATGTACTGGCAATATTGTTTAACTTGTTTGGCCGTGTATCGTTAGCACACACATTAAGCTTAACGGCAGTTACAGCGCTTACGCAGATAATAGCACTATCGGTATTTTTAAAAATATTGTTAGAAATGATTATCCTGCAAATGTACACCATTCGTATTCGCCGTGGTATTGTAAAAATATTCGATTACGAAAGCCTCGAAACCAACCTTAAAAAACCACTATTACTGGTTGTAACTTATTTATGGATTGTAGTAATAGCATCTAACCTTAATTTAACCGATGCCGTTTATGCTGTTACAAACACTGTATTAACCCACAAAAATATTATTGGTAGCTTTAGCTTTACACTGGGTAACATATTATTGTTTTTTATTATCATCTGGATTGCCCACATATTACAACGTTATGTAGCCTACTTTTTTGGTGAAATTGATGAAGAAAACGAAGAAACCATCAACAAACGCCAGCATTCAAAACTGCTTATTACAAGGCTGCTAGTGTTAATTATTGGCTACCTATTGGCCATATCGGCATCGGGTATGCCACTGGATAAAATTACTATTGTGCTGGGTGCCTTGGGTGTTGGGGTTGGTTTGGGTTTACAAAACATTGTGAGCAACTTTGTATCTGGAGTTATTCTTATTTTTGATAAGCCCATACAAATAGGCGATATTATAGAAGCCGGAAGCCAGACAGGCCGTGTAAAAAACATCGGACTACGAACTACATCTCTTAATACTACAGATGGCGCCGAAGTAATTATCCCTAACGGTAACCTGCTTTCTCAAAACGTGGTAAACTGGACGTTTAGCAACAACTACAAACTTACCGACATTAGTTTTACCATTACCGGCGAAACTACGCACGAAAAAATAACCGAGATTATTATTACATCCCTTGCAACAGTACCGTTAGTATTTATGGAGAAGGAGCCGCAAGTTTTTTTCAACTCGGTATCTAACGACAAATTTAAAATTACGGTAAGGTTCTGGTGTATAATTTTCAGGACAGACCAGGCCGTTAGTGAAGTACGTGTTGCGTTATATAATAGCTTTAAAAATAATGATATTGTGTTGGCCGACTAACATTTTTCAAATCTCATCACTAATCCCCCCTGCCCTGCACGAGGGATTTTTTATTTTAAATATTTAACGCAAACGGTTGATTTACAAAACATACTAAAATAAATTGCTAATAATTGGAATATCGGGAAAAGTCGATATATCTTTGCAGTATGGAACAGGTAGATATTTTTAAAGCGTTATCTAACAAAACACGCTTACAGATATTAGAGTGGTTAAAAGACCCTAAAACAAATTTTCCCGATCAGGAAGACCATGCCGGTTATGAGCATGGCGTTTGTGTGGGCCAGATACAATTAAAAGCCAAACTTACCCAAAGCACTGTATCTGAATATCTATCAATACTGCAACGTGCCGGTTTTGTAGAGTCTACCCGACTTGGGCAATGGACGTATTACAAACGTAACGACGAAGCCTTCGAAAATTTAAGTAAATTAATTAAGTCGACTATATAAATTTTATATTATGAGCACAGAAAAATTGTTCACTCCTTTTGCGTTAAAAACCCTGAATTTAAAAAACCGTATAGTAATGGCGCCCATGACGCGTTCATTCTCGCCAAACGGTATACCTACAGATGCTGTAGCTACATATTACCAAAAAAGAGCCGAAGGCCAGGTAGGTTTAATATTATCTGAAGGTACGGTTATTAACCGCCCATCATCATCTAACGATGCTAACGTGCCGCATTTTCATGGCGAAAAAGCATTAGCGGGCTGGCAACATGTTATTGATAATGTTCATGCAGCAGGCGGGCAAATGGGTCCGCAAATATGGCACATGGGCATTATGGATAACCACCATTCGGGCTGGGTGCCGCCGGTACCCTTCGAAGGTCCGTCCGGTATCAACAGACCGGGGTTTAACAATGGTACAACCATGAGCGCCAAAGATATTGAGGCTACCATTATTGCTTTTGGCCAGGCTGCCGCCGATGCTAAACGTTTAGGTTTCGACTGTATCGAAATTCATGGTGCACACGATTACCTTATCGACCAGTTTTTCTGGGATGCTACCAACCTGCGTACTGATGAGTACGGTGGCAAAACCCTTGCAGAGCGTACCCGTTTTGCAGTAAATGTTATTAAAGAAATACGTAAACAGGTAGGTAATGATTTTGCGGTTATTATTAGGTTATCGCAATTTAAACCATCTGATTACACTAATAAAATGGCTAAAACTCCGCAAGAAATGGAGGCTTGGTTACAACCACTTATAGATGCCGGTGTTGATGTTTTACATTGCTCGCAACGCCGTTTCTGGGAACCTGAGTTTGAAGGAAGTGACCTTAACTTTGCAGGCTGGGCTAAAAAATTAACCGGCGCGCCTACTATTACTGTAGGTTCTGTTGGGCTTACAGGCGATTTCTTTGGTGCTTTTGCAGGAGAAAGTTCTGAGCCAAGTTCGTTAGAAGAACTAACCCGCCGTTTTGACCGTGGTGATTTTGACCTTGTTGCCGTGGGCAGGCCCCTTTTATCTGACCCTAACTGGGTATCTAAAATTAAAGCCGGAGAAACTGATAAACTTAAAGGCTTTAGTAAAGAAGCTTTAGGCGAGTTGGTAATGAATTAATTCCCTTATTTTCCAAATATTATTTTTTATCAAATCCTTTCTGCAATTGCAGAAAGGATTTTTTTTTGATAAAACTTAAATACCCATGTCTCACATTTGAGAAATATATTTACCTTTGCCCTATGTTACAAAACACCAAGCAAAATATTATTGATGCCGCGATTTTCATTTTTAATGAAGACTTGTCTGCGCCGCTTGAAAAAGTAGCCGATAAAGCCGATGTAACCCGCCGAACGCTGCACCGCTATTTTACCGATCGTAAAGAGCTGCTTGATGCTTGCCAGCAAGATATGCAGGCAAGTTGTAAACAGGGCATGACAACCGCTATGGAAAGTTCGACCAATCCTGTGCAGCAGCTAGAGCAAATGCTATATGCCGCTATAGATTGTGGCGTTAAATATTCGTTTCTGCATAAACTGCACAACCTGCACAACCATCAGCATAAACATCAGGATAAAGAGTGTGCCAAATACGATAAAACATTTGGCCAGGTGGGCAGCGTTATCAAAGCCTTAAGAGAAACCGGAATTGTTAGCCAGCAGCTAAGTGTAGAATGGATAGCTACACTCTTCCCGGGTATTGTAACGGCTACTATAAACTCTAATACCCCATGTACCGATAGGGACAACCTTAAAAAGTTTGCCTGGTTTTCGTTTAGCAAAGGCATCGGGATCTAAAAAAAATTTAATTCGCCGTGTCTCACTTTTGAGACTTATAAAATAAAATTCAATTAATATGAAGAACAACACAAATTTAGATGTTATAATTATAGGCGGTAGTTATGCCGGATTATCGGCGGCAATGGCATTAGGCCGGGCGTTAAAAAATGTACTTATTATAGATAGCGGCAACCCCTGCAATAAGCAAACGCCGCAATCGCATAACTTTTTAACGCAGGACGGTATGGCTCCCGCCGCCATAAATGCTATTGCACTGGTTCAGGTATTGCAATACCCTACTGTACGGTTTGTAAATGATACCGTGCTAAACGTTACCGGCAGCGATGGCGATTTTACAGTCACTACTGCCGAAGGTGTACCATTTAATGCCAAGAAAATACTTTTTGCAACAGGTATTAAAGATAGTATGCCCAATATTCCTGGGTTTGCAGAATGCTGGGGAACATCAGTCATTCATTGCCCCTACTGTCATGGTTATGAATACCGCAGTAAGGCTACCGGCATTTTGATGAATGGCGATGCTGCTGCTGAAATGGCGTTGATGATTAGCAATTGGACCGACAAGCTAACCATATTTACTAATGGTACTTCTACGCTAATAGAAGCACAACAAAATTGGCTTGCCAAGTATAATATCACTGTAATAGACAAAGAAATTAAAACCATAGAACATGTGAATGGCAAATTGCAACATTTGGTTTTTACCGATGATTCTACAGCTCAACTTGATGCATTGTATGCACGTCCGGCATTTACACAACATACTAATATACCTCAACTAATGGGGTGTAACATTACCGACCAAGGTTACATCGCCGTAGATGATTTTAAACGCACCAACATAGCCGGAGTTTTTGCCGCCGGAGATAACACTACCCCAATGCGATCTGTAACAGCAGCAGTTGCAGCAGGTGGCTTTGCTGGAGTAGTTATAAGTAAAGATTTATTTAGCGAGGCCCACCCTGATTTCCCTAAAGCCTAAAAAAACAGGATAGTAACAAACTGCTACTATCCTGTTTTAATTTATTTTTTATCAAGTAAACGCCAGTCGGTAAGTGATTGTTTAATGACATCCATTACTTTGCCTGCCATCATTTTGTTGAGTACTACTTTAGCACCAATATAAAGCAGTGGTTTGGTAATGCCTTTCAGTTCCACAATATTCATCAACACTTTTTGTACGCGATTACGAATTGGCCCATCAAAACGATCAATCTCTTTTTCGGTTACTTTAGGCCAGTTTTCTCCGCAAGAAAATACGGGTACTTTAAAACCCGGATCATTTGTAAAAATCGGGATAATCTGGTACTGCTTTTCGGCGCCTGCTTTAGTCGCTCCAGATATATGTTTGCTTTTATCAGCATTAGCATAGCCCTCCTTAAAAATGGGGTTTTGAGTCAGCGCACTTTCCGGTACTGTAAAGTAATCACGCAAAAACACTTCGCAGTTATAGCGCCCTAAATAGTAATCATGTATGCGGAACTCCTTGCTTAAAAATCCTCCAAAGCCTGACAGTGTTCCGCATGCAATAGCCTTTTCACCAAAAAGTTCTTCGATTACATTACCCTGCGCATCCCTGATTTCACGCGAAGGCGAAATAATAAACTGGCTGGCATCATTACCTACCATTGCATTTTTATAAGCCTTTGGCTTTGCCCGCATTTGCGACAGCATGGCCGATAATGTTTTAGACAATACATCGGGCAACTCAGTACTAATTTTATATTCTTCCCCTTCCGAACTGGGAAATGGGTCGATCATTAACACTGTGTTTTCAAATGTATTGTAATTGCAGTTAAGCGGAGTCAGTACATCATCGGTTTTATCTTTATCGGCATCGCTCACGTAAGGCAAACCTCTATCTGAAGCTACTTGCTCGTTAAGCACATCGCGCACTTTTTCAAACGGTTCGTTATTAATAACACCACCATCTACATTCAGGGTTGTTACAACATCATTTTTAAGTGGCGTATTATTAAACACATAGCTAAGCCACGGTATATGCTTTACATATTTAGCTTCACGCTCCAGCACACGCGGAGCCAGCCCTATAGGGAAAGCTCCCGTTGCCATTGCGGCATCTCTAGCTGTTTTAAGGTTTTCCCCTGTTTGAAAGTTAAGCGGCATCCATGCCGAATTTGTAGGTACTGCAACGCCATCCAATAATTCAAAACAGGCATAATCGTTATGCACACTCATATAGTATTTACTTTCACGCCCGCTGGCATTTAAGCCTGCGTAATACGAAAAACCTTCAAGATTGGTAAGCGTGGTAAATAACTTAACGGGAAGTTTATTAGGCAATGTAAACCAGGCTGGTGTTGGCATCCAGTTCTCTAAATTGCTCGCTATCATTTTATTGGCAACCTCATCGATAAACTTTGAATTTAGTGCCGATATCACTTTTCCATTTGAAATATCAGATGTATCCAGCATTTTAGGAAACATATCTACCGCAGTAAGGTCTACCCAACTGTGGTACAATTTATTTTCAGGATGTTCGGCAAGCAACTGTCCGGGAGTGGGTAGATCAACCGGAGTAATACTGTTATTAATAGTACTGGCTGCTAATATTGCCGTCATTCCACCTGCCGATGCACCACCCATTATCGGAATCTTTACTTTGTGCGATGGCACTCCGGGCTGGCCACGACGTTTTTCCCATTCGGCTAAAGCTTCCAGTAAATAATCCATAACGCCGGCAGTATACGCTCCGGCAGATACTGCACCGGCCATACATAAGCCAATATTGAAAGGTTTAGTACTCATAATTACTGATTTTTAAGCAGATAAGAAAATAAATCGGAGAAATTATTATATATTTCTTCGCTTGCAATTTATCAACTTAAAGGTATATAAATCAACAATCTACTGTAAATTTTAAAATTATATTAATATTACTTTTCGTACGATAATTTAAGTATTTCGGCTACTCTATGACACCATAGATAAAAATTATCATAATTAACTTTGCCATTATTTAATTAGCCTGTATCTTTGCCTAACGTTGTTAAACGATTTAATGCAAATACAATGGCCAGTAAAGACAGAATACTAAGACAGAAAGAAGAAACCAGGACGAACATCCTGTGTGCTGCTTATGACATAGTTAAGGAAGAGGGATGGCACGGTTTAAATATGCGTAAAATTGCTGACAGGATTGAATATACAGCACCTATAATTTACGAGTATTTTTCTAATAAGGATGCCATATTGAATGAGCTTACTAAAAAAGGATTTCTTACGCTTACAAAGCTAATTAAAGAAGCGAAAGAAAGTACAGAAAATCCGGAAGAAGCACTATCTACTATGTGGCAGGCGTTTTGGAATTATGCTTTTACTGATAAGGAATTGTACCAGGTAATGTTTGGTGTAGAAATGACCTGCTGCCAGGAACGTTGCCCGGAATCTGACACTCCCTATAGGTTATTTACCGATGTGATTGCCCAGGTAATGGATTATCCGGGAGATGAAATAGTAAAGCAAAAGTATTATACGTTTTTTTCGATTATTCACGGGCTGATTTCAATCAACATTATAGGCAACGGATTGCCTATTGATATGAACAAGCAGATACTTAAAGACGCTATCGACGGTATTATACAATCGATAAAAGTAGCTGCCTAATTTTTTTACTATAAGCTTAACGCTGTTAGATTATTTATATGGTATAAATTATAGGATTATCCTTTTTTTTACCGACTTACTTAACGGTGTTAGATTATTTAATTAAGATATAATATATAAGAGCATTAACTGCTTTTTTTTAAACATTAGCTTAACGCTGTTAGATTATTTAAACGCTATTTAGAAACACAAATTTAAACGAATGTTACATCCCTTTACTTAACGATGTTAGATTATTTAATTAGAATAAAAATTATAAACTCCTTAACACTCTATATATATCATGAAGAAATTACTCGACGCACCGGTGTATACCGCATTAACCCTTAAAATCCTCGACAACATGAAAATTATCCTTGCCGCCGCCTTAATAATTGGAGCTATGCTTAGCTGTTCGCCCGATAAAACGGCACAACAGGCAGCCCCCCCTGCTCCCACTTTGCCTGTAGCAACTATTGCCAGCGCTAATACCATAACCGATCAGGAATATCCTGCCGCACTACAAGGTACTGTAGATGTAGAAATTCGCCCACAGGTTAATGGAAACCTGGAAAAAATATTTGTAGATGAAGGTGCTATGGTAACTAAAGGCCAGCCACTTTTTAAAATAAACGAACAACCATACCGTGAGCAGCTTAATAATGCATTGGCAAGCTACCATGCTGCAGAAGCCGCACTTATTAATACGCAACTAGAAATTGATAAGCTTACTCCGCTTGTTCAAAATAAAGTAGTATCTGATTATCAGTTAAAAACAGCTAAAGCATCGCACAAAATTGCCCAGGCAAATTTAGAATCGGCTAAAGCTATGGTGGGAACTGCCCGCATTAACTTAGGTTACACTACTATCACTGCCCCGGTTAGTGGATACATAGGCAGATTGCCTAAAAAACAAGGTAGCCTTGTAGGTGTTGCCGATGTTGAACCTTTAACCAAACTATCTGACGTGCATGAAGTGTACGCTTACTTTTCATTAGGCGAAGCCGATTTCATCAAATTCAAATCGCAATATTCAGGTACAACTATTAACGATAAAATTAAGCACCTTGCCCCTGTTACGCTTGTATTGGCAGATAACAATGCCTACCCTCAACTGGGAAAAATAGATATGGTAGACGGCCAGTTTGACAAAACCACTGGTGCTATTACTATTAGGGCTACGTTTCCTAACGCAAACGGAATTTTACGTTCAGGGAATACAGGCAGAATTCGTTTAGGCCTTCAGCATGACAATGCTATTTTAATTCCGCAATCGGCTACTGTTGAAATGCAGGATAAAGTTTTTGTTTTTATAGTTGATAACCAAAACAAGGTGACTAAAATGCCTATTACAGTTGTTGGTAAAAGTGGTGAAAACTACCTTATTAACGATGGTGTAAAATCGGGCGATCAAATTGTATTGAGTGGTATTGACAAACTTCAGGACGGACAAGCAATTCAACCTGAAAAATCAGGTAAAGTTGCTCAAGTAATTAACAAAAAATAATTTTCACGAAAATGTTCAAAATATTTATACAAAGGCCGGTACTGGCAACCGTAATTTCCATTCTATTGGTAATTATGGGTATCCTCGGGCTTACAAAATTACCCTTACAACAGTTCCCGGATATTGCGCCACCATCGGTTTTGGTAACGGCGGTATATCCTGGGGCGAATGCAGAAACGGTTTTACGATCTGTAGCGCCTTCATTAGAAGAATCGATTAACGGTGTTGAAAACATGACGTACATGAGCTCAACCGCCAGTAACGATGGTACATTAGCCATTACTGTTTTCTTTAAACTGGGTACTGATGCCGACCAGGCTGCGGTTAACGTGCAAAACAGGGTGGCACAGGCTACGAGCCAGTTACCTGCAGAGGTTGTTCAGCAGGGTGTTATCACGGCAAAACAACAAAACAGTTTTATTATGGCTATAGGTATGTATACCGAAAATGAAGCCAAATATGACCAAACGTTTGTTGCCAATTACGCCCAAATTAATATCATCCCGGAAATTAAACGTATTCCTGGTGTAGGATCTGCCAGTGTTTTTGGTGGTTCAAAAGATTACTCTATGCGTGTATGGTTAAACCCAACACAAATGGCTACGTACAATGTTACGCCAAACGAAGTTATGGCAGCTATTCAGGACAAAAGCTTAGAAGCTGCCCCAGGTAAATTTGGTGAAAGAAGTAAAGAGGTTTTTGAATATGTAATTAAGTACAAAGGAAAACTTACCAAGCCCGAAGATTATCAAAACATTGCAATACGCTCTAACGGCGATGGTTCTGTACTTCGCTTAAAAGATGTTGCCCGTGTAGAGCTTGGTGCTTATTCTTACAACAGTTTAACACGTTTAAATGGTAAAAAAGGGGCTGTTATTGGTATTATTCAGCTAGCAGGTTCTAACTCGAACGATATTCAGGTTGCCATTAATAAATTAATGACAAAAGCTTCTAAAAGTTATCCTAAAGGTATAAAACACAATATATTTTATAGTACAAAAGTATCGTTAGACCAATCAATCGAACAGGTAGAACATACTTTATTGGAAGCATTTATATTGGTATTTATAGTAGTATTCCTTTTCCTTCAGGATTTTAGGTCTACGTTAATTCCGGCAATTGCAGTACCCGTAGCAATATTAGGTACGTTCTTTTTCATGCAATTGTTTGGGTTCTCCATCAACCTTTTAACGCTGTTCGCTTTAATATTAGCGATTGGTATTGTGGTAGATGATGCCATTGTGGTAGTCGAGGCAGTACACGCCAAGATGGAACACAAACACCTGTCGCCTAAAGTTGCAACCCACGAAGCGATGCACGAAATTACAGGTGCAATTATCTCTATTACACTGGTAATGGCTGCTGTGTTCTTACCGGTAGGTTTTATGGAAGGTTCAACAGGGGTGTTTTACCGCCAGTTTGCCTTTACTATGGCTATTGCAATTGTAATTTCTGCGGTTAATGCATTAACGTTAAGCCCTGCCCTTGCAGCTTTATTCTTAAAAGATAATCATGCGGCTCACGACGATGATAAACCCTACGTTAAAGAAGGATTTAAACAAAAATTCTTTAAAGGGTTTAATAATAGTTTCGACTCGTTAATTAACCGTTATGTTGGCGGACTGAAATTCTTGATCCGCAATAAATGGGTTAGTTTAGGTGGTTTAGCTTTAATTACTGTTGCTACCGTATTTATGGTTAAAACTACACCGGCAGGATTTATTCCAACTGAAGATCAAGGGTTTATTGCAATTTCGGTTAATACTCCGTCAGGTACATCATTAGACGGAACTCAGAAAATAATGAGTGAAGCAGAAAACACCTTACGTGGCATGGAGCCCTTTAATTTTGTAACCGCGATTTCTGGTTTCAACTTACTTACAAATTCCACAAGCCCATCATCGGCAGTTGTTTTTGTATTGCTTAAGCCTAATAAAGAACGCGGTAAAACCAAGAACATTGACGAAATTATGAACGAGGTTCGCGGTAAACTGGGTGCCATTTCCGGGGGTAGTTTCTTCGTATTCAGTTTCCCTACTGTACCGGGCTTTAGTAATGTTGAGGCTTTAGATGTTGTATTACAGGATAAAACCGGTGGTAAACTGGATAAATTCAGTGGTATCTCTCAAAACTTTATTGGAGAGTTAATGAAACGCCAGGAAATAGCCGTTGCCTTTACCAGCTTTAAGGCCGATTATCCTCAATTACAATTGGATATTAATGATGAAAGAGCCGACCAGTTAGGTGTAAAAGTAAAAGACATTTTACAAACTATGCAGGCGTATTTTGGTAGTGCACAAGCATCTGACTTTAACCGTTTCGGTAAATACTACAGAGTTGTTGTTCAAGCCGACGTTCAGGACAGGGCAGATCCGTCATCTATTGACCGTGTGTTTGTGAAAAACAAAAACGGAGAGATGGTGCCAATTAATACCTTAGTTAAGCTTACCCGTATTTATGGTTCTGAAACAGCTTCGCGATACAACCTGTTCAATTCTATCTCTATCAATGCTATTCCTAAACCGGGTTTTAGTTCCGGAGATGCGATTAAGGCTATTGAAGAAGTTGCAGCACAACAGTTACCCGCAGGTTATAGTTATGAATTTTCGGGCCAAACACGCGAAGAGATCTCTTCAGGTGGGCAGTCAGCAACTATTTTCTTACTGTGTTTAATCTTTATTTACTTCCTGCTTGCTGCGCAATATGAAAGTTATATTTTGCCTCTGGCAGTAATTTTATCTATCCCAGCCGGAATATTTGGTGTATTTGTAGCTATTGGCCTAACAGGAATAGAAAACAACATTTATGTACAGGTTGCCTTAGTCATGCTCATAGGATTGCTCGCTAAAAACGCGATTCTTATTATAGAATTTGCGGTCCAGAAAAGGAAATCCGGACAGAGCTTAGTAAAAGCTGCCATAGATGCCGCCAAGCTACGTTTACGACCAATTATCATGACATCGCTTGCTTTTGTTGTAGGGTTAATACCTATGATGAGCGCCACAGGGCCATCTGCCCAAGGTAACCACTCTATTAGTATTGGTGCTGCCGGTGGTATGATATCGGGTGTTATACTTGGTTTATTCATCATTCCGGTATTGTTTGTGGTTTTCCAGTACCTACAGGAAAAAGTAACTAAAAAACCACTGGCTGTTATAAATAACGAAACCGCCAGAGCATAATTTATTTATCATGAAAAAGTATATAACAGCCTCTGCCGTAACCCTGTTACTGGTACTGCTTACATCGTGTAAACTATCTAAAGATACGGCAACGCCAAAAGATGCCCTCCCTGACACTTACAGGGAGGTAACATCTACCGATACTACAAGCGTAGGAGATGTAGAATGGAAATCATTTTTTACCGAACCTACCCTACAGGCACTTATTAGCAATGCCGTTGCTAAAAATAACGACCTGCTGGTTGCGCAAAAAAACATTGAAATTGCCCAATTACAGTTCAGGCAAACAAAGTGGAACAACGTGCCCAACTTTAATTTACAGGTGGGCGCAACATCTACCAACCCATCTGCAAACAGCTTAAACGGTATTAGCCTTAGCTCGTTTTTAGGCCAAAACCATATTGATGATTTTACAGCATCAGTCGGTTTATCATGGGAAGCTGACATTTGGGGTAAAATTAAAAACCGCAAACGTAGTGCCCTTGCCCAGTATCTTCAGACTGAAGAAGCTAAAAAAGCATTACAAACAACAATAGTATCTACCGTAGCAAAAGGTTTTTATAATTTGTTGATGCTCGATGCGCAGCTTGAAATTGCTAAAAAGAATTTAGAGTTGAACGAACGCACACTGGTAATTATCAATTTACAATTTAATGCCGGCCAGGTAACATCGTTAGCACAGCAACAAGCCGATGCGCAACGTTTAGTTGCAGCACAATTAGTACCTCAGCTTGAACAAAATATTGTTATTCAGGAAAATGCGCTAAGTATTTTGGCGGGTAGTTTCCCACAATCGGTTGAGCGTAAAGTGGTGCTTAATGCAATTGCAAGCGGTACTAATTTACAGGCAGGCGTACCAGCATCTTTAGTAAATCGCCGCCCTGATGTTAAAGGTGCCGAACTTGCCCTTATGGATGCTAATGCTAAAGCCGGCATTGCTAAAGCCAGCCTTTACCCATCGTTAACCATAACAAGTTCTGGTGGTGTAAATGCTTTCGAGGCCAGCAAATGGTTTAACATTCCGGCATCTTTATTTGGTATTGTAGCCGGTAGTGTTGCTCAACCTTTATTAAATGCTAAAAGGCTGCGTACTGATTATGAAGTTGCAAAAGTACAACGCGAAAAAGCAGTAATCAATTTCCGCCAGCAGGTATTGGTTGCTGTAAGCGAAGTGTCAAATTCACTTATAAAAATTGAGAAGTTAGAATCGAGTTATACCATTGCGGCCAGCCGTGTAAAAACATTGCAAACTGCTGTGGGCAATGCCGATATGCTTTTCCAGAATGGTATGGCAAATTATCTTGAAGTTATTACAGCACAGGGTAACCTGCTGCAAAGCGAACTCGAACTTGTTTCGCAAAAGAAATCCAGGCTTGAAGCCGATGTCGAACTTTACCGTTCGCTTGGTGGAGGCTGGAGGTAATGGGGTTAATAGTTGATGAGAAAAAGGCAATCTGGGAAACCGGGTTGCCTTTTTTGGTTTGATAAATTTTTGAAAATGAGCCACGAATTACACCAATTTTTACCAATTTTTATTAGTGTGACTTCGTAGAATTCGTGGCTAAATATTATTTTATAGTTTACTATAAAGCATCGGTAAATTTAGCATCGAGTAAATTGGTAAAGGCATTTTTAATAGTACCATCGGCATTTAAAATAATGGTACGGTTTATTTTTGTAAACACCCACCGGTCTTTTAACTCATGAAAATCGGTCGCGCGAAGTTGCTGTGCATCGGCAAAGTTGTACCTGCCTACTGTTTTTTTCCATTCGGCATCGGTATCTACATTTACAGCAACAAAATTAACTTTAGGATGTTTCTTTTTAAGTTCAGATACTTTTTCCTGAACCTTATCCATATGTGCTTTTGCACAACTGGTCCAGAAGAAAATAACAGTTTCTTTACTAATACCAGTATCTGCATCAAAAGCTTTATTTTTAGTATCTACTAAAGCCACAGCCGGTAATTTACTACCTGCGTTAAGCTGTTTTAGCGCCTTGCCTATTTTACGTATCTCGTTGTCTTTATTAGTATCTGTAGATAGTGCCAAAAAGCGTTCTAAAAACTTTTGATTGTTGGCAATATTCTGATCTTCTAAAAGGTAATTAAAAGCAATGGTATTTAGTATTTCGTTCTTTACATTTTTGTTGGTAAACAGGGAGTCGGCAATATTTAGCTTATCAATATTATTACCAACTGAGTTTTCCTGTAAATCGCCTTTTTTATATCCTCGTGTTATCGCCATATTGTTAAGCATACCCGTAAGGTATCTAATAAATGGCGAGAAATTTACCAGCCGGTCATCATTACGGTCTACACTTTTGCGGAAGTTATAGTAATCTTTGGGCAGCACCGATGCGTCAAACTGTTCGCCCGTGCGCCTTGCATGCACGTAAGGGTAATATTCTTTTTTAGCAAAGTAATTAAGTTTTAGCCGTGCCTTTGCATAATAATCGAACCCTTTACTCCATTTTATGTCTTCTTTATTTTTGGCATAAAAATTTTCACGTATAGCATAAGCAGAATCTATAGTTTTGCTAAACTTATCGTATTCGTAGTTGTAAATATCGTATGACCGGTGCCTGTCTACCTCATTCATAATCACAAGCTCTGTCATGAAATTATTTTTACGGTCGCCCCTGCCACTAAATGTTATCGACTGGTCGAAATCATTTGTGTCTATAGAAACATTTAAGCTATCGTTTTTATCAAAGTAAACATACTGGTAATCAGGGTCGTGCTTAAAGCTGTATAAGCCGGGTGCAAGCGAGTCGAACTTAACCGAAAACCGGTTGTTCTTATCAAGGGGTATGGTATCAATTACCTGGTTGCCTTTACTAAATATAATATATGGTGTGCGTGGGTTTATAACCTCACCACCAAAATATGCGGTATAGTTGTCATCTTTTTTACACGATGTTAGCAGCAGTATAAGCGATAATACAAGGTAGGTTTTTATATAGTTGGGCATTAAGGTAATTTAAAAGGACAAGGACAAAAATATTCGTATTCTTACGGCTTTGCTGTTAAAGTACCGTTAAAATAAGCTTAACAACACTTATGCATACAGATATTAGATAACTGCTTTTAATTTTATTACTTTTGCAAAAAATTTTACAATGCTATCAGTTTCAAATTTATCGGTACAATTTGGTAAACGAATTTTATTCGACGAAGTAAACACCACTTTTACACAGGGTAACTGCTACGGAATAATAGGTGCCAATGGTGCCGGAAAATCGACTTTTCTTAAAATAATTGCAGGCGATATAGACCCTACATCGGGCCATGTACACCTGGAACCGGGCAAGCGTATGAGCGTTCTTAACCAGAACCACAATATGTTTGACGAAAATACTGTTCTTGAAACGGTTATGATGGGTAACAAAACCCTGTTTGCCGTTAAAAAAGAAATGGATGACATTTACCTTAAACCCGACTTTAGCGATAAAGATGCCGACCGTGTGGGTGCTTTACAGGTTATTTTTGAGGAAATGAATGGTTGGAATGCCGACTCTGATGCCGCAGCAATGCTATCGAGCCTTGGAATAACGGCAGATTATCATTATACATTAATGGGCGACCTTGATGGTAAACTTAAAGTACGTGTGCTTTTAGCACAGGCACTTTTTGGCAACCCTGATGTCCTGATAATGGATGAGCCTACCAACGACCTGGATTTTGAAACCATTAACTGGTTAGAAAATTTCCTTGCAAATTATGATAATACGGTTATTGTAGTAAGCCACGACAGGCACTTTTTAGATGCTGTTTGTACGCATATATCCGATATCGATTTTAGTAAAATAAACCAGTACTCCGGTAACTATACCTTCTGGTACGAAAGTAGCCAGCTTGCTGCAAGGCAACGTGCCCAGCAAAACAAAAAGGCAGACGAAAAAAAGAAAGAGCTTCAGGAATTTATTATGCGTTTTAGTGCTAACGTTGCGAAATCGAAACAAGCTACAAGCCGTAAAAAAATGCTTGAAAAACTTAAGGTTGACGATATTAAACCATCGAGCCGTAGGTATCCTGCCATTATTTTTGACCAGGAGCGTGAAGCGGGCGACCAGATACTTAACGTTAAAGACCTTAGCGCAAGTGTAGATGGCGAGTTGCTGTTTAAAAACGTAGACCTTAATATGAATAAAGGCGATAAAATTGTTATCTTCTCTAAAGATAGCCGTGCATCATCTGCCTTTTATGAAATACTTAATGGTAACCTTGTTGCCGATAGCGGTACGTTCGATTGGGGTATTACAACCATACAATCGTATTTACCAGGCGATAACCACTCATTTTTTGAAAACGACCTTACTTTAGTTGACTGGCTACGCCAGTGGGCTAAAACGGAGGAAGAGCGCGATGAGGTTTACTTACGTGGCTTTTTAGGTAAAATGATTTTTAGTGGTGAAGAAGCGCTTAAAACCGGCCGTGTATTATCGGGTGGAGAAAAAGTGCGCTGTATGCTTAGCCGTATGATGATGATGCGTGCTAACGTGTTAATGCTTGATGAGCCTACAAATCACCTTGACCTTGAGAGTATCACGGCGTTTAATAACTCGCTTAAAAACTTTAAAGGATCTGTGCTATTCACAACGCATGACCATGAGTTTGCCCAAACTGTGGCTAACCGTGTACTTGAAATTACACCTAATGGTGTTATCGACCGCCACATGACGTTTGATGATTACCTTGACGATGAAAAAGTACAGGAATTAAGAAAGAAAATGTATAACTAAGGAACTTAGCTTCTTAGAAGCTTAGACGCTTAGTATCTTAGATAAAAAAATCCCGTGAGTAGAACTACTTACGGGATTTTGCTTTTTATGCTATTGTGTATATTTTAATCTTCGTATACTTTTAATCTGCTGCGCAGGGCATTAACTTCGGTTTGAAGGGTATCAACTTTATCAAGCAAGTGTGCGGCTACAGCAATAGCATCGGCATCGAGGTTAAAATCGCTATGCAGGCGTATTAGTTTTTCCACTTGTGGTAAATGGCTCACAGCTATGTACTGAATATCATCTACAGTTGTAAACTCTACCAACTGCAATTCGTAAAGCGATATTATAAACGCGGTTTCTACCTGATAATGTAAATTGAAGATCTGTACGGGTATTAATTCGGTACTTTCCATAATTATTCATTTTTAGAAATAGCAGCAAGCTCATTAAACAATTCTTTTTGTTTGTCGGATAAATTGGTAGGTATCGCCACTTGGTAGGTTACATACAAATTACCAAATTCGCCTTCTTTTTTATATACCGGGAAGCCTTTGCCTTTAAGGCGAACTTTGGCTCCGTTTTGCGTTCCGGCTGCTACATTAAGTTTTATAGTACCGCTCATAGCCGGTATTAATGTTTCGCCACCAAGTACGGCTGTGTACAAATCAATTTCTTTAGTGGTATACAAATCATTCCCCACACGCTTAAATTGTGCCGAATTACCCACTGTAAATGTAATATACAAATCTCCGTTAGGGCCGCCATTACTGCCGGGTGCCCCCTGCCCTGCCAGTTTAATAACCTGCTTATCGGCTATACCCGCAGGTATGGTTACCCTGATACTTTTACCATTTACATTAAAAGTTTGTTTGTGGGTTGTGTAAGCTTCTTCCAGCGTTAGGCTCACCTCGCTGTTATAATCCTGACCTTTATATTGCGCCCTGCTGCGTGAACCGCCCTGTTGCCCAAACATCGACTCGAAGAAACTGGAGAAATCGCCGCCACCAAAATCACCGTCAAAGCCTCCTCCGCCCGATCCTGAGTTACCACCATACGACCGGCTTTGTTGCTGTTGCTGCTGTTGGTATCTGGCATACTCATCGCCACGCTCCCAGTCTTTACCATATTTATCATACTTCGCCCTTTTATCCGGGTCGCTCAAAACTTCATTGGCTTCATTAAGCTGCTGAAATTTATTGTTTGCTTCCTTATCGTCAGGGTTAAGGTCGGGGTGCAGTTTACGTGCCTGCTTTTTGTAGGCACTTTTAATCTGGGCCGGTGTAGCGCTTTTGTCTATACCCAATAATTTATAATAGTCGATGAACTCCATGAGTTTGTATGCTGATTTGATTTCTAAAGTTAAAAAAAAATCCCGTAAGTACTACACTTACAGGATTTTTTCATAAGCTGCTTAGGCTCTAAGCTTCTAAGAACCTAAGTATCTTAAATTACTTCTTAAAATAAGAAAACGTTTCACCATCGGCAATAGTAAGTAACGACTCATAAATAAGTTTAATAACGTTTTCAACATCGTCACGGTGTACCATTTCAACGGTAGTGTGCATATAGCGTAATGGCAATGATATTAATGCCGAAGCCACACCGCCATTACTGTACGCAAAAGCATCGGTATCGGTCCCGGTAACGCGCGATGATGCCAGGCGCTGAAACGGAATTTCGTTTTTCTCGGCAGTATCTAATATATGTTCGCGCAGGTTATTTTGAACAGCAGGTGCGTAGGTAATAACCGGCCCCTTGCCTATTTGCGTATCGCCTTCAATACGTTTTTCTATCATTGGCGTAGTGCTGTCATGGCAAACATCGGTAACAATAGCTACGTTAGGTTTAATGGTTTGCGTAATCATTTCAGCGCCACGAAGGCCAACTTCTTCCTGAACCGAGTTAGTTATGTACAGCCCAAAAGGCAATGTTTTATTATTTTCTTTAAGCAAACGAGCAACCTCAGCAATCATAAAGCCACCAATACGGTTATCTATAGCGCGGCACACAAATTTGTTTTCGTTAAGCACCATAAACTCGTCAGGATAGGTAATTACACAACCTACGTGCACACCCAGTTGTTCAACCTCTTCTTTAGTAGTACAGCCAAGGTCGATAAAAATAGTCTCAATTTTTGCAGGCTCCTCTTTGCCGCGGTTACGGGTATGGATTGCCGGCCAGCCGAACACCCCTTTTACAATCCCGTTTTTAGTATGAATGTTTACGCGTTTTGATGGTGCTATCATGTGGTCGCTGCCCCCGTTACGAATAACATATACCAGTCCGTTATCGGTAATATAATTTACATACCAGGATATTTCGTCGCTATGCCCTTCTATCACAACTTTGTAAGGAGCATCTGGGTTTATAATACCTACTGCTGTACCATACGTATCTGTAATAAAGGTATCAACGTAAGGTGTAAGATACTCCATCCATATTTTTTGCCCGGCAGACTCGTAGCCTGTAGGCGATGCGTTATTTAAATATTGCTCCAAAAAGGCCAGTGAAGCATCGTTTAGTATGGTTTTTGATGACATAAAATATAATTTTACGCAAAAGTATAAATTAGATTACAGAGTTATGTATTATTGTATAATTTTGGTATAAATTTTCACACATGAAAGCAGCGCTTTTTATTGCATTTTTCCTTTTAACCTCAATGGGCTTATACGCACAAGTACCTGAAAACGATAGTATATCGAAAGATTCTATTGTTTTTAACTGGCAGCTGCAGGAAATTGTGATAACCAATGTGAAAGATACACTATCTGACGAGCAAAAAAAACAGCTACTGTTACTGCGTAGGCGTGTTTTAAAAGTATACCCTTTTGCAAAGCTAGGTGCCGAAAGGCTTACCCTGCTTAACGCTAATATGGCAAAGCTTAAAACCGATAAAGAGAAAAAGAAGTACAGCAAAATTGTACAGCAATACTTGGAGAATGAGTTTGAAGGCCAGCTAAAAAAACTCTCCCGTAAGGAGGGCCAGATACTGGTTAAGCTTATTTACAGGCAAACCGGAATTACTACTTTCGACCTGATAAAAGAAAATAAAAGCGGGTTCAAAGCCTTTTTTTACCAGCGGGTAGCTAAGGTATTTAATATAGATATTAAAGCCAAATACACCCCGGCAACCATAGCCGAAGACTTTATGATCGAGGGCTTTTTACTCAAGGCTTTTGAAGAACACAGGCTTGTAAACCAGGCTCCTGCCATACCTATAGATTACCCAGCGCTTAAAAAAGCGTGGCGGGCGAGGAATAAGAAAGCAGATTAATCGAAGGTCTTAAAGTCGAAAGTCTTAAAGTCCGGCATGTAATTACTCTCCGGCATGACGTTAACATGACGACCTTTGACTTTATGACCTGATGACATTATGACTTTAAGACTTTACAGGTATCCAAATCTCCTCTTCACTATCATCACTTCCCTGCTGATATTTAGCACCCAGCACTTCAAAATGCGGACGGTTATCTAACGCATAGCCCGATGTTGGCAGCCAATCTGTAAATATCGATTTAAACACCACATCGCCATTGGCAGGATTACCTTTGTACTGAAACACCGCATAGAGTCCGCCGGAAATGGTAAGCGTTTCCATGCCATCAGTAACCGAATTGAAATCAGGCACCTCAACGGCAGCCCATTTTATAAATTCGGCAGCAGGGTTAAACGGGTTAAAATAATTTTCAGGATATAGTTGTAGTGAGTAGCGGTTGTCATCTACCACGTTGGTTATGGTTTTACGTAGCGGCATAAAGCTTTTCCACAACTCATGCGTTTTAATATTGGTAAGCGACATGGTTAGGCTTTTACCAATCAGTTTTTTAGGCGGAATTGTATGTATAGCAGGAGCACTCAATATCATTATGCAGAAATTTATAAACCAAAAATACCTAATTTCGCAAAAACAATAACCGTAATGAAAAAACTTTTCGCCGCTGCTGCTCTTTTAATAATAAGCTTTGGCTACAGCCAGGAATGCAGTGAAGCTAACAGTACAGCAACCCAGAAAAAACTGAACGAAGAATACGCCGACCCTAAAACATCGCCGCTTACTAACGAAGATCTGGCCACTTTTAAATCGCTGGATTTTTTCCCGATAGATACCAAATATTGTGTTACCGCAAAGTTTACACGCACGCCTAAAGAAATCCCTTTTAATATGGCTACCACAACCGGGCGTGCCGCAAAGTACGTTAAGTATGGCGAACTAACTTTTACCTTAAACGGCAAACAGCATAAACTAAATATTTACCAGAGCCCGGATGTTATAAAAATGGAGGGCTACCATGACCACCTGTTTTTACCATTTACAGATAATACTAATGGCGAAGGCAGCTATGCCGGTGGACGTTATATTGATATGAAACTACCAAAAGGCGACACCATGCAGATTGATTTCAACGCTGCATATAACCCATATTGCTGTTACAACCACAAATACTCGTGCCCTATTCCACCGTCTCAAAATTATTTAGATACCGATGTAAAAGCTGGCGTAAAAGCCTATAAAAAATAACATTCACTATTTTATTTAAACAAGAAAAGCTGCCCTTAGCATAATGCCGGCAGCTTTTCTTGTTTTAAGAATATTCTTTAATAAGATGTAGCTAATAAGCGTAAAGTTTATTATGCTACTATCCTTGGGTAGTAAACGGTGCAAAGCATGCCTTCGCCTGCTTTATTAGGGTGCGCGCAATACTCTGTTTGAAATTTAGAGCATTTTAAACAATCCGATTCCCTGCTTAATACAGCACGAAATTCGTAAGCCTGGCAGGCCTGGGTTTCAGCAGTAACAATTTCATGAACATTACATAGCTGCCCCTTTACGTGGTGGTCGCAATTACCACAACAATTTGCTAATTTGATATCCATAACATTTTATTTTTTGATTACTAATAGAACAAATTTACGCAGAAGATATGTTAGAATTATCCTAAATAACTGTATTTGAGCTATTTGTAAATAGACCGTTTATAAATAACGAATGTAAAATGTTAATTGGCAGATAGTTTTGATTATTAAAGGTTTCGTTGAGAAACTGTTAACTATAATTAGATTGCGGTACTCCGTTACACTGCTCTTGCAATGAGTATAGTTAATCCCAGTATTCATATTCGTATTTTGCATTACAAAGTAAAACATCATTTTTAAATAGTATAGCCTCCCTCAAATCTCCATGGTCGTTATAATAGTTTTTATAGCTGTATATATCATTAGTATTATATCTATAATCTTTCAAAATATTATCTTTATCATCATAAAAAATTTCGCTCACAAGAGTATCATTACAAATCGTTTTGCTATTTAATCTTGCATGCTTTTTATACGTATTTATAGTTTTACATTCCTCCTTAGCGCCTGTAAGCTCTTTAAATTCAATTAGATTATTATGTTTGTCATATTCATAAATAAGCGTCTGTGATAGTTTACTTCGAAAATAAAATTCCTTTATTTTTTTATTCTTTTTATGATATATTTTTTCAACATTTTGAATGGAGTCATCTATTTTAAATGTCTTCTCTGTTAAATTTAATGAGTGATCGTATTTTTCAATAGTTGTGTAAGTCACCTTTTCATAATCCGATTTTTTTGTAGTTACAAATTGATTTTTGCTATATATAGTTTCTCCAATACTAATACCATTGCTTGTACTATCAACTTCTTTAATCAATTGTCCTTTAGTATTATAAAAATATCTATATACCTGATTAATTTTGTTTCTATCTTTATGATACTCCTGATATAAAACAATCCTGTCGTTTTTAAAAGTATATGTGCTTACCCATCTTAAAGTATCTTCACTATACTGCAAACGCTTTTCGATAAAATTTTTGTGATAATAATAAACTACTTTAGAATTACATACTTGTCCTAATATCGAATCCTGAGAGCAATAAATTTCTTCGGTTAGATAACCTTTCTCATTAAATCCATATTCTTCGTTTTTACCCATGCATTCATCAGTTATATGAACTTTTTTTACTTTTTTGTTAAAGTGCATAACAACATTAGTGAATGCGCGTTCGCCAAGAGCTGTCGGTTCCTGTCCAAAAAACATTATAGGTAGTAGTAAAAGTAATATGGCTAAATAATAATTACGTGTTTTCATGGCGTATAATTTTCATACTCCTCAAATATATAAAATAAGCCTGCGCTTTATATCCCAACCTTTAACAATTTCTTACACAAACCCCTTACTTAAAAATAGGCCAAAAATGAGTACCTTTGCGTTTTGCACAAAACTATGCTAGATTCTCAAGATAATATAGAGGTTTTAGGCGCCCGCGTCCACAACCTAAAAAATATAGATGTAACCATTCCGCGCGAAAAACTGGTGGTAATCACCGGGCTTTCGGGGTCGGGTAAATCGTCACTCGCTTTCGATACCATTTATGCCGAAGGGCAGCGCCGCTATATCGAAACGTTTTCGGCATACGCACGCCAGTTTCTTGGCGGCCTTGAACGCCCCGATGTAGATAAAATTGACGGGCTAAGCCCGGTTATTGCCATTGAGCAAAAAACCACCAGCAAAAGTCCGCGATCTACGGTAGGTACCATTACAGAAATTTACGACTTTTTACGACTGCTTTACGCCCGTGCCGGCGATGCCTACAGTTACATGACGGGCGAAAAAATGGTTAGCTACAGCGATACCCAGATTAAAGAGTTAATTCTCGAAAAATTTGACGGTAAGCGCATTACCATTCTCGCGCCTATTGTACGTTCGCGTAAGGGGCATTACCGCGAATTGTTTGAACAAATTAGCAAACAGGGCTTTTTAAAAGTGCGGGTAGATGGCGACATTCGCGATATTGAAAGCGGCATGAAGCTGGACCGTTACAAAAACCACGACATTGAAACCGTGATAGACCGTATGGCGGTAGACAACACGCCCGATACTGACAAGCGCCTTGCCGACAGTATTAAAACGGCCATGTACCACGGCGACGATGTTATGATGGTTATAGAGCACGAAACTAACGAGGCGCGCTACTACAGCCGTAACCTTATGTGTCCGTCGTCAGGTATCTCCTACCCTAACCCGGAGCCTAATAATTTTTCGTTTAACTCGCCTAAAGGTGCTTGCGAACATTGCAACGGCCTTGGTACGGTAAACGAAATTAACCTTAAAAAAATAATACCCAACCCTAAACTATCTATAAAACAGGGTGGTATTGTGCCTATTGGCGAATATAAAAACTCATGGATTTTTAACCAGCTGGAAGCCATTGGCGAAAAATTCAGCTTTAAAATAACCGATGCTATTGAGAAAATTCCGGCGGAAGCAATGGAAATGATCCTTAATGGTGGTAAAGATAAATTTACGGTTACCTCTAAAACCTTAGGTGTTAACCGCGAATATAAAATAGATTTTGAAGGGATTTCTGCCTTCATAAAAACCCAGTACGATGAGAGTGCTACGGCGGCACTAAAGCGCTGGGCTAAAGATTTTATGGATGAAGTACTGTGCCCCGTGTGCCACGGTACCCGCCTTAAAAAAGAATCACTATACTTTAAAGTAAACGGATTGAACATTGCCGAGCTTTCGGCTATGGATATTTCCGATCTGTCGGAATGGTTTGCTGCAATTGATGAGAATTTATCTGAAAAACAAAAAGTTATCGGGTCAGAAATTATAAAAGAAATTACCGCCCGCCTTAGCTTTTTAAATGATGTAGGCTTAAACTATCTGTCGCTTAACCGTGGTTCGGGAACGCTTTCGGGTGGCGAGGCACAACGTATAAGGCTCGCCACTCAAATAGGTTCGCAACTTGTGGGTGTACTCTATATTTTAGATGAGCCGAGTATTGGGCTGCACCAGCGCGATAACGAAAAACTGATCCATTCGCTAGAGCAGTTGCGCGACCTGGGCAACTCTGTTATTGTGGTAGAACACGATAAAGACATGATTGAGCGCGCCGATTATGTGATTGATATAGGCCCTGCTGCCGGACGCTTTGGCGGACAAATAGTAAGTAAAGGCACCCCTGCCGAATTGCTTAAAGAACACACCCTTACCGCCGCTTACCTTAATGGCGAAAAAGAAATTGCCGTACCTAAAACACGCCGTGCCGGTAACGGTAAAAAACTGAAGCTTACAGGCGCAACGGGCAATAACCTTAAAAATGTTAGCATCGAACTTCCGTTAGGGAAAATGATATGCGTTACCGGAGTTTCGGGTAGTGGTAAGAGTACGCTGATTAACGGCACACTATACCCTATACTTAACGCGCACTTTTTTAATGGCGTTAAAAAACCGGCTCCGTATAAAAAAATAGAAGGCCTGGAGCATATTGATAAAGTTATCGATATCGACCAAAGCCCTATTGGCCGCACACCACGCTCTAACCCTGCTACATATACTGAAGTTTTTAGCGAAATACGATCGTTATTTACCCAGACTCCCGAGGCTATGATACGCGGTTACAAACCCGGCCGTTTTAGTTTTAATGTAAGCGGTGGCCGTTGCGAAACCTGCGAGGGTTCTGGACTACGTGTTATAGAAATGAGCTTTTTACCCGATGTTTATGTGGAGTGCGAAACCTGCCAGGGCAAACGCTTTAACCGAGAAACACTTGAAATTAGATACAAAGGCAAGTCAATATCGGATGTATTGAACATGACGGTAGATGAGGCGGTTCCGTTTTTTGAAAACATCCCTAAAATAAATCGTAAGATACAAACAATACAGGATGTTGGTTTGGGTTATATTACGTTAGGTCAGCAAAGTACAACACTTTCAGGTGGCGAGGCACAGCGTATTAAGTTAGCATCAGAACTTTCTAAAAAAGATACCGGCAACACCTTTTATATTTTAGACGAACCTACAACGGGGCTTCATTTTGAAGATATCCGGGTACTTATGGAAGTAATTAATAAACTGGTAGACAAGGGTAATACCGTACTTATTATAGAACATAATATGGATGTTATTAAACTTGCCGACTATATTATAGATATAGGTTACGAAGGCGGAAAAGGCGGCGGGCAGCTGATTGCGAAAGGTACACCGGAAGAAGTTGTTAAAAACAAAAAGAGCTATACAGCACAATTCTTAAAAAAAGAATTATCTTAGTCTGTTCAAAAATTTTAAAAAATAGATGTCAAAAGAAAGATATACCAGCGACGACGAGTGGATAAACGAAGGGCTTAAACAAAAACCCTGGAATGAAATAAGGAGTAACGACTCCTGGGCAATTTTTAAAATAATGTCGGAATTTGTAAACGGCTTCGAAGCTATGGCCAAGATAGGTCCGTGTGTTTCGATATTTGGGTCGGCACGTACAAAACCAGATGATAAATACTATCTTCTTACCGAAGAGATTGCCGAAAAAATTGCTAATGCCGGCTACGGTGTTATTACAGGTGGCGGTCCCGGTATTATGGAAGCCGGTAACAAAGGTGCCAGCCGCGGTATTGCGCCATCGGTAGGGCTAAATATAGAGTTGCCATTTGAGCAACACTTTAACCCGTATATAGACCACGACAAAAACCTTAATTTCGATTACTTTTTTGTGCGTAAAACCATGTTTGTAAAATACTCACAGGGATTTGTGGTTATGCCGGGCGGTTTTGGTACTTTAGACGAAATGTTTGAAGCTATTACCCTTATCCAAACAAAAAAAATAGCTAAATTCCCTATAATACTTGTGGGTACACAGTTTTGGGGCGGGCTTATTGATTGGATAAAATCGGTAATTATAGACCAGTACCATAACGCCAGCGCGACAGACCTTGAACTTATAAAAGTGGTTGACACTGCCGATGAGGTTGTTGCGGTTATTGATGCTTTTTATAAGAAATTCAACCTTAGCCCTAACTTTTAATTAAATGCGCAAAGTTTAACAGTATTGTAAGCAACCCAATACCCATTATTACATCGTATATATAAGTTGTTAGCATAGCAAAGCCAACCCGATAATTTAGAATTACATTTAATTAATTTTTAAGGTACTTTGAATTTAAAAAACAGGCTCTTATTTACATACATGCTCCTATTTTTCGGGTTGGCGCAGGCACAGCATCAAAACAACATGGTTGTAGATGTAGATCTTGCTACCCATATTTTAACGGTTAAGCAAACTATAACGTACTATAACCAAAGCAGCGATACGTTAAACTTTGTGCAGCTTAATGACTGGAACAATGCCTATTCTGGCAAGGATACGCCATTGGCAAAACATTTTACAGACCAGTTTATAAAATCGTTTCACCTTGCTAAAGATTACGATCGCGGTATTACGCTAATACAATCGGTTACCGATCAGAACGGGCTTACCTTAAATTGGGACAGGCCTGATAAACACCCCGATATTGTAGCTATACATCTTAAAAACCCAATTTATCCGGGACGTAAATTTACCATTTCCCTAAACTATCAGGTAAAAGTACCTAACGACCGTTTTACAAAATTTGGCTTTAGCGATAAAACCGGGGCATTAAACCTGCGCGATTGGTATTTAACACCTTCACGCTATAGCACTACGGGGTTTGTAACCTACAGTAACGAAAATGTAGATGATATTGCCAATGCGGCCAGCGATTATAACCTTACCCTAAAAGTACCTAACGGAATATCTGTAACCACAGATTTACAAACTACAGATAAAACACTAACTTCGACAGATAATTATACTTTACAGGGCAAAAGCCGCATGGGTTTTAATGTAGTTATTGAGCCTAAACCCAGCTTCGAGGTCTTTAAATTTCCTGCTGCAGAGGTAAGTTGTAACCTTAAAGAAAACCGCGTGAGCGATATGCAACGTGCGGCTCTTGTAAACCAGATTACCGGTTTTATAAGTGACAATCTTGGCCCTTACCCTTATGGAAAAATTTTGGTTACCCAGGCCGATTACGACCGTAACCCCGTATATGGCCTTAACCAGCTGCCAGCATTTATTAGCCCTTTCCCGGATACGTTTTTGTACGAGGTGCGTTTTCTTAAAACATACCTGAATGCCTATTTAAAAAACACGCTAAAACTAGACCCTCGTAAAGACAACTGGATTTATGATGGTATACAAATGCAACTGATGATTAAATATGTAGACCAGTACCATGCCGAAAAAAAAATGACAGGCAACCTTGGTAACTGGGCCATTTTTAAAGGCCATCATTTGTTTGATGTGGGTTACAACGAGCAGTATACTTATTTATATTTGCTTATGGCACGCCGCAACCAGGACCAGCCAATAGGCGACCCTAAAAACTCCCTTGTTAAATTTAATGAGCAAATTGCAGGTAAATACCGTGCAGGTTTAAGTTTTAATTATCTTAATGATTATTTAGGAAACGATATTGTGCACCAATCCTTTATGGATTTTTATAAATATAATTTAACTCAAAACCAAACCAACAGGTACGACCTTGAAGCTATTATAGATAATAAAACAGATAAGGACATCAACTGGTTTTTTGATTCCGTTGTGGCAACGCGCGATCTAATAGACTATAAATTTGGCCATGTAAGAACTGGTAAAGATTCGCTTAGGGTAACTATAAAAAATGTTACCGGAACCGATGTACCCATCTCATTATATACTATTAAAAAAGGAGAGGTAACCTCTAAACGATGGTTTACAGATATTACAACCGATAGTACTTTTACCATACCACGCGCTAATGCTGACAGGTTGGTTTTAAATTATAACGAAGAAATACCCGAATATAACCGCCGTAATAATTTTAAAAGGCTCAATAAATTTTTCCCTAACAACAAGCCTTTAAAGTTTACCTTTTTTCAGGATCTTGAAAATCCCGGCTACAACCAGGTATTTTATGTACCCAGCTTTGCTTTTAACCTGTACGATGGTTTTTCGCCCGGATTGCGTTTTCATAACAAATCGATGTTGGAAAAACCTTTTATTTTTGATGTAAGCCCTACATACTCTGTCAAAACACAGGAAATGATTGGTTCGTTCTCATTAATGTACAATCACTATGTACGGGATGGTGAGTTGTACAATATACGTTACAACCTTGGAGGATCTACCTACCATTATGCGCCAGATGCCCGTTACACAAAATTTACCCCATCGGTACAGTTTCGTATACGCGATGAGGACATCCGCCAGAATAAAAAAGAATTTATTACATTACGGCAGGTAATGGTTAACCGCGAACGTTCTGATTATATTATTACAGATAAACAAAACGAAAACTATTCGGTATTTAATGCCCGTTACAGTAAATCACAGTCGGAAATCACAAAACACTATAATTTTTATACAGACGCCCAGATAGCTAACGCTTTTGGTAAACTATCGGGTGAGTTTCAGTTCCGCAGGTTGTTTAATAACAACCGCCAGGTAAACCTTCGTGTATTTGCGGGCTTGTTTATGTATCGCAGCACAACATCTGATTATTTTAGTTTTGGATTAGACCGCCCTACTGATTATCTTTTCGATTATAATTATTATGGAAGATCTGAAGATAAAGGCCTTTTTAGCCAGCAGTTTATCATGGCCGATGGTGGCTTTAAATCTAAATTTGCCAACCGGTTTGCCAACCAGTGGATGATAACCGTTAATGGCAGCTTTAATATTTGGAACTGGGTAGAACTTTATGGCGATGCCGGCATGTTTAAAAGCAAATATAACGATACCCGTTTTGTATACGATAGTGGCGTGCGCCTTAACCTGGTTACCGATTATTTCGAATTGTACTTCCCGGTATATTCCAGTAATGGTTTCGAGCCCGGCCAGGACAATTATAGCCAGAAAATTAGGTTTGTGGTAACATTAAGCCCTGGCACATTAATAAATTTATTTACCCGTAAATGGTTTTAAAGCATTAATGGTTTTATCCTTTAAAATTATATTAAACACAGTTTTATTGCTCATCAGGTAAAAAAAATGCAACGCAAGCTTTCCATAGTTTTAGTTTGCTGATGAAAATGAAATTTAAATTTTTAACGTAAATTTAAATTATCTCGTACTTTTCATTAAATTTGTAATTAGCTCAACACTTTTTTTATGACCGGTACAGAAACAAAACAATCGCTTTCATTTACAGATTTTAAAGCCGAAGTGCTTAACGATTATAAAATTGCAGTTACCAGCAGAGAGTGCAGCCTCCTGGGCCGCCGCGAAGTGCTAACAGGTAAAGCTAAGTTTGGTATTTTTGGCGATGGAAAAGAAGTACCGCAGCTTGCTATGGCTAAGGCATTTAAAAACGGTGACTTCCGTTCTGGTTATTATCGCGACCAAACGTTTATGATGGCTATTGGGCAGCTTACCAGCCAGCAGTTTTTTGCGGGTTTGTATGGCCACACCTCTTTAGCCGATGAACCAATGTCGGCAGGAAGGCAAATGGGCGGGCACTTTACTACCCACAGCCTTGACGAAAATGGCAACTGGAAAAACCTTACACAACAAAAAAATTCAAGCTCAGATATTTCTCCTACGGCCGGGCAAATGCCCCGTTTGTTGGGTTTAGCACAGGCATCTAAAGTATACCGTAATGTTACCGGCATTAATGATAAAACCAATTTTAGTATCAACGGTAACGAAATTGCCTGGGGTACTATTGGCAACGCAAGTACATCTGAAGGGTTATTTTTCGAAACCATAAACGCAGCCGGTGTATTACAGGTACCCATGGTTATAAGCGTTTGGGATGATGATTATGGTATATCGGTTCACGCACGCCACCAAACTACCAAAGAAAATATATCTGAAATATTAAAAGGCTTTCAGCGCGAAAGTGGTACTAACGGCTACGAAATAATTACCGTAAAAGGCTGGGATTACCCGGAGCTTATTTCGGCGTATGAAAAAGCGTCTGAAATTGCCCGTACAGAACACGTTCCTGTGTTAATACACGTGTACCAGCTTACACAACCACAAGGGCACTCTACGTCTGGGTCGCATGAACGTTATAAAAACGCCGACCGCCTGGCTTGGGAAGGTGAGTTTGACTGTATATTGCAAATGCGCAAATGGATATTAGAGAACAACATTGCACCCATAGAGGAACTTGAAACGATTGATAAAGAAGCTAAAGTAAATGTACTTGAAGCTAAAAAAGCAGCTTGGGCAGCCTATCAGCAGCCTATAAAAAACGAGCGTGATGGTTTAATAACATTATTAAACAGTATTGGTGCACAAAGCCCTAACAAGGTATTTATAGATAAATACAGTAACGATCTTTCTACAATAAAAGAACCGTTGCGTAAAGACCTGCTTATTACCGCCCGTAAAATTTTACGGCTAATTAGCAGGGAGTCGGGTAAAAATGCACTATCGGCATGGATAACCAATTATTTTGAAGATATTCAGCCTAAGTACAGTTCACATTTACATTCGCAATCGGATAAAAATATATTTGATATAACGCATACCGAAGCAGATTTTGGCGACACACCCGAAGAAGCCGATGGCCGTATGGTAATGCGTAATAACTTTGATGCCTTGTTTACTAAGTATCCTGAAGCTTTGGTTTTTGGAGAAGATGTAGGTAATATAGGCGACGTAAACCAGGGGCTTGAAGGCTTGCAGGAAAAATATGGCGAAGACCGTATTAGCGATGCCGGTATTCGTGAGGCTACTATATTAGGACAAGGAATAGGTATGGCAATGCGTGGCCTGCGCCCTATTGCCGAGATTCAGTACCTTGATTACTTATTATATGCTTTGCAAATAATGAGCGACGACCTCGCAACATTACATTACCGTACGGCAGGCAGGCAAAAAGCGCCACTTATTATACGTACACGTGGCCACAGGCTGGAGGGCATCTGGCACTCTGGGTCGCCTATGGGTATGATTATTAATGCCATCAGAGGCATTCATGTTCTGGTTCCGCGAAATATGGTTAAGGCGGCAGGGTTTTATAATACCCTAATGCAAACAGATGAGCCAGCCCTTGTTATTGAATGCCTTAACGGCTACAGGCTTAAAGAAAAAATGCCGGTTAACCTTGGCGAGTTTACTACACCAATAGGTGTTACAGAAACGGTTAAAACAGGTAGTGATATCACACTGGTATCGTACGGGTCTACCCTGCGCATTGTAGAGCAGGCTGCTAAAGAGTTATTAGAAATAGGCATTGATGCTGAAGTTATAGATATACAGTCGTTACTGCCGTTTGACATTAACCATGACATTGCTAAAAGTGTAGCCAAAACTAATAGACTTTTAGTGATTGACGAAGATTTACCGGGAGGAGCATCTGCTTACATATTACAGCAGGTTATTGATGTACAGGATGCTTATAAGCACCTTGACAGCAAACCCGATACGCTTACCGCAAAAGCCCACCGCCCTGCCTATGGCACCGATGGTGATTATTTTAGTAAACCGTCTGCCGAAGATATTTTTGAAAAAGTATACGCTATTATGCACGAAGTAAAACCTACTGAGTACCCTGAACTTTATTAATTTACAATCACGGCTAACATTATAAAAAATCCCCAGCTTTAACAGGCTGGGGATTTTGCTTTTTATACAATTTAAAGTTGATTTAATTAATAGAGATTTCTCGACTACGCTGCGCTCGAAATGGAACAGCTCACCATCTAAATATATGTCTATTTAATGTATACTGTTTTCACATTTACAAATTCTTTAATACCATTCTCGGCAAGTTCGCGCCCATAACCAGATCGTTTAACGCCGCCAAACGGTAATGCAGCATCTGATTTTACCATTGCGTTGATAAACACGGCACCTTCTTCAAATAAGTGTAGTTTAGTTTTAAGTGTCTCAACATCGGCAGTAAATACTGATACTCCCAGCCCGAAATTGGTTTTATTACTTAATGCCACTACCTCTTCAAAAGTATCAAAAGATAGTACAGGTACCGCCGGGCCAAAAACTTCTTCATTAAATACAGGCATATCTGCGCTAACATTAGTAAGTATAGTAGGTTCATAAAAGGCATCGGTACGTTTGCCGCCCAATACTATTTTTGCACCCATTGCAACCGATTTGTTTACCTGCTCTTCAACATCTTTAGCAAGGTCAATACGCGCTAGTGGCCCCATATCGGTAGCTTCATCCATAGGGTCTCCCAGTTTCAAAGTACTTACACCTTTAATAAAGCGCTCTAAAAACTCGTTATAAATACTACTATGTACAAAAAAGCGCTTCGCAGCAATACAACTTTGCCCGGCATTTTGCATACGGGCATTAACGGCTATAGGCACAGTCGTATCAAGATCGGCGTCAGCCAACACAATAAGCCCGTTACTACCACCAAGTTCCAGCACCGCTTTTTTTATTTGCGCGGCCGCAGCCGATGCTACTGCAGCACCTGCTTTTTCGCTACCGGTAAGCGATACCCCTTTTACTATAGGATTATCTATAACAGCCTTAACCTGATCGCCGGATATTAATAAATTTTGATATACCCCTTTCGGGAAACCAGCCTCAATAAATAGCTTTTCGAGCAGTATGGCACATCCGGCAACATTACTCGCATGTTTAACTAAAACGGTATTACCGGCTATGATTGCGGGTATGGCAAAACGGAAAACCTGCCAGTACGGAAAGTTCCATGGCATTACGCCAAGTACCACTCCAAGAGGTTCGTATTTAACAAAACTTTCGCTACCATCAGTATCTATATTTTGACTATTTAAAAAGCTTTCGGCATGATTTAAGTAATATTCGCATAAAGTTTTGCACTTTTCTACCTCGGCTGTTGCCTGTTTTATAGGCTTACCCATCTCTAAACTGCACTGTTTTGCCAATAAATGTTGCTGTTTTGTTAAAGCAAATATTAAAGTTTTGATAAAGTTTAACCTATCGGCAACACTCATAACCCCCCATGTAACAAAGGTTTGCGAGGATTTATGTGTTAAATTTTCAGCTAATGAATCAGTAATATATTGATGTTCAGACAAAAAAGTTGAATTGAAGGGGCTAATAATCGAAAACATTTTCTATTTTTGTTTAAAGTTTCTATAAAAATAACAAATAATTTCCTAAGTTAATTTTACTATTTTTACTGAGAATTTCAACGAACTGATAAAACAATCAATTATTTATGAAGAAAGCTGTACTCCCCCTATTACTGCTTTGCCTGACGCAAGGAATCAGCGCCCAGGAAGCTAAGTCTGAAAAACCAGAACAAGATTTCAATAAATGGACACTTGAACTTGGTGGCGGTATTAATACCGTGTCAAACCCTCTATCTGCCGGTTACGATGTGTCAGGTTATAATCTGTTTAATGGAAATTTCGGTGCGCGTTATATGTTTAACACCAAATTTGGTTTAAAACTTACAGGAAATTATGACCGCCTTACTAATAATGATGGCACACCCGAATTTAAAACAAATGTAATTGGAGTTTCATTACAAGGTGTTGTTAACATAGGCCGTATACTTGATTTTCAAACCTGGACAAATCGCCTAAATATATTAGGTCATGCCGGTGTTGGTGTAAGTCAGTTTAAAAACGATCGTTTTAAAGATCCTGACCACTTAGGCAACTTTTTAATTGGAGCAACAGGTTTGTTTAAAATTTCTGAAAGAGTAAGTATTTTTGGTGATTTTACAATGACTAACAGCTTCTCTCAACAAAGAACCTGGGATGGTGGCGAATACAATCCTGGAATTAAACAAGGTTTTGACAGTACATTGTATGCAGCCTCTATAGGTATTACAGTAGCATTAGGAAAACATGCACAACATGCAGACTGGTATATTGTTGAACCAGATGGTGAAAAACTTAATGATCTGGAAACACGCATAGGTGATCTTGAAACAATGATGAACGATACAGATAAAGATGGTGTTCCTGATTATCTTGATACTGAACCTAATACTATTGCCGGCGTAGCTGTAGATAGTAAAGGTAGAAGTGTAGATAAAAACCAGAATGGTATACCTGATGAGTTAGAATCGTATGTTGAGCAAAATAACACTGCCCTTAAAAATGGCATGAGTGCTGATATTGCAGACCTTATTAATGGTGGTTATGTTAATGTATACTTTGATACTAATAAAGACCAGCCTACGCTATCATCTGTTAGTGGAATTAACTTCCTTATCAAATTCCTTAAAGATAACCCATCTAAATCGGCTGACGTAGTTGGTTACGCTGACGAAATTGGTTCTCCGGAGTACAATAAAGAATTATCTGCAAGAAGGGCTAATAATGTTAAACAAATATTAGTAGATGCGGGTATTGAAGCTTCAAGGTTAAACATACTTGGTAATGGCGAAGATAACTCTGTAAACAAATCTTCTACTTATGCACGTCAAACTGTAAGAAGAGTAACTTTTACGATTAAATAATAATTTACTAAAAATAAATTACAACTAAACCTCTGCGAAAGCAGAGGTTTTTTTATATCTTTAAAAGAAAAGAAAATGACAGAACGTGATAAAGGCATACTTGCCTTAAGACCCGAAACCATTGGAGAAATACACCCACAATCATCATCCGAAGAAATTTTTCAAAACAAAACGCTTAGGCCTGTACTTAAGTTTCAGAACGATTTGTTTATTGAAGCATTTATAAATTATGCCAATAAACAAAAAAAACAGTTTTACACCCTTACAACCGATAAAAAACTACAATACATAGAGAATGCTATTCACAGGGATATTAAGTTCAGGAACGTTTTAAAAGGGATGATAATCGCTATTTTTACTACCGATGAGTTTAATGTTTACATACAAAATTCATCTAACCTTAATAAACGCATGATGAATTTACTAATTGAAAGGATAAAAGACCAGGTACAGCTTTTAAATTCTACTGAAGTGATTTAAATACAAACGATATAGTTTACCTGATTACTCAACTAAAACGTTAGTAGCTGGCATTCAGATAAGTAAAATATATATTTAGCTAAATTATTTGATGATTTAACAAAATTAACGTACCTTTATAGTATAAATCACAATCTAATGGCAACAAATACAAACTTCCGATTTGAGTCTGCAGACGCAAACGGTAACACGGAAATGAGCCACCTATCTGGTAACTACGGTTTACCTTATGATGACCCAGCAATGATTAATCCCGATGAGCTTGCTTCTTTCCCTAAACAGGTAAGTACAGAAGCATACCTTCATTACGACCACGAAAGCCACCTGGTTAACAGGCGCACACCGGTTAGGGAAGGAAGAAATATTACACGCACCGATGGTTTTATGTAAAAACACAAAGCATAAAAAAAGCTGCCCATAATAGGCAGCTTTTTTTATGCTTTTAAATAGGCTTATTTTTTAGGTGTAAACACTAAAAGTTCTTTTACACCATCATACAACACAAGTTTATCTTTTTCTACTTTAGCAACATTAGCTGTAGTTAATGCCTTAATATATTCTGCCTCGCCATTGCCCGGGCAAGCCATCTTTGTAGAAATTAATTCGCTCACATTAATTCCCCCCTCTTCATTTAGGTTATACGCGCCGCTGTAACGGTTACAACCGCCATTGCCGGACACTTTGTTATTTGTAGTAAAAGTAGCCTCAGGAAGCCCGCTATTGTAGTTAGATGCCACAGCATCTTTCCCATCTATAGATGTTAACTGCCAGTTAATATCAGTAAGCAAATTTACACTTTCATCGGTTGATTTTGTACTTCCGCAAGATGCAGTAAGCACAATTAAAAAGGCCGTACTTAAGCACATTAGCAATTTTTTCATGATTTTTATTTTATAGGTTATTTACTCAAATTTAAAAATTATAAATGCCAGAGTAATATTAATTATAAATACTTTAATACAAAAAGGTTTACAAGAGGCCGTTGTACTTGCGCACAAACCATTCTATGGATAGTGAAATAGAAAGTATTACCAAAAGCCAAATCCAGTCGATGAGTGGCGATTTTTTAGTGATTTCTTTTTGTAGTGCTTTATAGTTTTCATTTTCAGATAAAAACTTGATAAGCGCATCTGCCTTGTTTGGGTAATACACAGCACCGCCGGTATTAGTGGCTACCTGTTGTAAACGAGCAAGGTCTGGATTTACAAATTGTTTCTCAATTTCAAAATCCAACACTTCAAAAGCACCGTTATAAGTAGTGTTAGATGTTTGCTCTTTAACTGTAAAGCTATACTGCCCAGCGGCAAGGCCGTCGAGGTTTACTTTATACTCATTCGCACCTTTTAAAAAGTCGTAGGCTTTAGTAGCGTTATTTTTTTTATTTTTTAACTGAATGGTTAGTCTGGCATTATCATCAAACTCATAGTTCTTATTAAAGTACTGGGCCGTTATGGCTATAATCTCTCCGGAATTATAAAAACTTTCATGGTTAACAACTAATGATTTTCGTTTAGAATTTGATGCTAAAAACTGAATCGTTTTGTCAATAAATATATCAAACTGGTCGAACGATTTTGTATTTACATGGCTTTCTACCCTCCATTTCCAGATATTCTCTCCTAATAAAAAAGCATTACGCGATGGGCCGGTTTCGGCAAAAACCATCATTGGGTTTTCTGTAGCAATATTTCGAATGCGTGATTTAAGCAACACATTAGCATCTGATTTTACAGTAATAGTCCCAAACGGATGTTGTAATGGCGGGAACTGGCTAAAGCCAATATCATCTAAAGCAAAAAGGTTAAACTGGGTATTAAAATCGGCCAGATAATCTTCGCGTTGCGATGTCATCCTGAAGTTTAGCGTGCTTTGGTATTGATTGAGCAAATTAAAATCTGTAGAAAGCCCGGTTATAGTAAGCGTATTTAAACCCGCATTTTTATTTAACTCCAGCACTGTTTTAAACGATGCATCGGGCTGATACAATATAAGCACGTTATAATCCTGTAGCGACTTTAATTCGTTTGGCTTAAGTATAGTTACCTTTCGCTGCTTATTCGTTTCAATAGCACGCTTTAAAGCACCAAGATCCGGATGGTTGATGGATGATACCAAGGCTACTTCACTTCGCTGATCTATAACCTCAACAGCAAAGTTCTTTACATTGTTGTATTTATTCTTTTCAGTTTCAGATGATGATATAACAGCTTTAAACGTTTGCACACCCACTTTGCTTGCATCGAGCAATACCGATATTGACTGGGCTTTTTTATCTTTAGAAAAAGTAATATTCTGTTTACTTAAAACCGAGTTGCCCTGCATAATGCTAAAGGCCGCGTTTACTGTTTTGTTACCGCTGTATTGCAAAAAAACCTCAACAGGAAACTTATTTTTTAAAAAGGCATACTTATTTACATTTACCTGGCTAACCCTTAGGTCCAGAAACGTAGTTGTATCGCCTAAAACCAGCGGGTATACCGCTGTATTATCGTTAAAGCTGTATACATAATCGTTACCAATTGTCTGGTTACCATCGGTAAGTAATACAATAGGGTAATTGGTATTTCGATACAATTGCTTTAGGTTTTGCGCTGCCAGATCTATATGCGTTTGCTTACCTTTAAAATCGGGAGTTTTCCCTGTTTCAAAACCATCGGCAAAAGTATACAACTGCACATCGTACTTATTTTTAAGTGCTGAATTATTGGCCAGTTTATCAGCTAGTGACTTGGCAATACCGTCCTGCCCTAATTCTTTAATTGATATTGAATTATCAACTAAAATAGGCAATGGTGTTTTAACCGTTTCAAGATCTTTACGGGTTATAATGGGGTTTATAAGTAGTACGAAAACAGAGAACAAGGTTGCAAAACGTAAAAAAGCTAAAAAGAAGAACAGCCTGCCCTTCTTTTTAGCTTTAAAAAGATATTGGTAAAACGACAATGCCAACGCTGCAAAAGCAGATAGTATGAGTAATAAAACTGTAAATGCAGTCATTTGTTAGTCGTTATTCCGGTATAATTAATAGTATATTAGGTAAGCATTCCGCCATCTACATTAAGGGTTTGGCCTGTAACGTAAGCAGAAAGTTCTGATGCAAGGAAAACGCATGCGTTAGCAACATCTTCTGGTGTACCACCTCTTTTTAACGGGATACCTTCTCTCCAGCCTTTAACAACTTCTTCAGATAATTTACCTGTCATTTCAGTTTCAATAAAGCCCGGTGCGATTACATTGCAACGAATGTTACGTGACCCCAGCTCTAAAGCAATTGATTTAGAGAAGCCTATTATACCAGCCTTAGATGCCGCATAGTTAGACTGCCCCGCGTTACCTTTAACACCAACTACAGAACTCATGTTAATGATTGAGCCTTTACGCTGCTTAAGCATTGTTTTTTGCACTGCCTTTGTCATGTTAAAAACCGACTTAAGGTTTACTTCAATAACTTTATCAAAGTCAGCTTCAGATATTCTCATTAGCAGGTTATCTTTAGTAATACCCGCATTGTTTATTAATATATCAATAGTACCAAATTCTGCCACTACATCATCTGCAAGTTTTTGCGACTCGTTAAAATCAGCAGCATTGCTTTGGTACCCTTTTGCTTTAACACCATAGGCTACGAGCTCTTCTTCTAATGCTTTTGCAGCCTCTGCAGATGCACTGTATGTGAATGCAACATTAGCGCCATGTTGTGCAAAAACTAAAGCTATACCACGGCCTATACCCCTGCTCGCGCCGGTAATGATAGCCGTTTTTCCTTCTAATAATTTCATAAATTTGTTTGTTTTATATAAGAAAGCCACAAATATAATAAATGTTTTGTGGTTTACTCTCCTGCTTTAACGTCTTCCTTTTCAGGAAATAGTACCGATGCCAGTACTGATAGCACCAACACACTGCCTACTACTATTAATGAGGTGATAGATTCGATATGGTAAATTGGTGAAATAACCATCTTAATACCTATGAATGACAATATGATAGCTAAACCGTATTTAAGCTTGCTGAATAAATGAATAAAGTTTGCCAGTAAAAAATACAGTGCCCTTAAACCTAGTATTGCAAATATATTTGAAGTGTAAAGTATAAACGGATCATCTGGTGCGATAGCAAATATAGCCGGGATAGAATCTACCGCAAAAATAAGGTCGGTAAATTCAATAACGCCGACAACTACAAGTAATGGTGTTGCCAGTTTTTTACCATTTTCTATCGTAAAAAATTTATCTCCGTCGTAACCTTTACTTACCTTGAAAAACTTAGTTACCACACGGGCTCCCGGGCTTTTATTAAAGTCTTTTTCTTCATCATCGTCATCTTCAGCAAAGGCCGATTTAATACCTGCATATACAAGAAAGAAACCAAACAACGTTAGTATTACATTTACCCTAAGGCTATAACCCGCAACTTCAAAAGTAGGTAAATACGTAAGGTTAATAAGTGCAACACCGCTAAAAATAAAGATAGCCCTAAGCACTAAAGCTCCTATAATACCCCAGAACAACACTTTATGCTGGCTCTCCTTGGCTACGTTAAAGAAACCGAATACGAGTATGAATACAAAAAGGTTATCTACAGATAAGGCTTTTTCTATCCAATAGGCCGACTGAAACTGCGAGAATTTTTCTACACCTGCAAAGTAGTATACAAAACCACTAAAGGCCATAGAAAGGCTTATCCATACTAATGATAATGTAACTGCCTCTTTGTTGCTTACCACATGGCTTTTTTTATTAAAAATACCCAGGTCGAGTAACAGCATGATTACTATTACTATCCCAAACACCGCCAACAGACCGGGATGATTAATTAAATTGCTATCCATTACTTTATTTTAAAGGTTAATTATTGATTTGAATTTTTAAAGATACGATTTTACGATACGCTGAATGGTTTGCCCCAGAAAAGTATCTTCAGTTGGGTCGCCAATAGCACTAAATTTCCATTCGCCATTGCGTTTGTACAGTTTCCCCATAATGATGGATTGCTTGCCCTGGTATTGCGCTTCCGCGGAAACATTATACGATGCAAATTCCGATACTACTTTTGTAGGCGTACCTTCGTACATTCTTATTTTAGAATATGGTATCTGCGAAAAATCTTCGCGCCCGGCATTATTTAAAAAGAAAAATATCTGGGCCACTTTAGGGTTTATCCTGGTAAGGTCTACCGTAATAATTTCGTTATCCAAGCCATCATCGCCACCGGAATCTCCGGCAAGGTCATCGCCGGTATGTTTTAATGCACCATCTACTGTTAGTAATTTACCTTTTTGCAGGCCAAACTGACTTAACACTTTCTCCATATACAAAGGCGAATACAGGTGGTCGCACATTTTATTATTCTCATCGATAAGAATACAGCTAAGATCCAGATCAATGTCCTGAACTTTTTTGCTAAGCCCAAGAAAGCCTTTTGTTTCTATAGCACCCCAGTTTACACCCACACAAAAATTGGTAAGCGTTTCGCCGGTCGATTTTTTAAGGTCTATTTTTTGGCCTTTGGTTAGGTTAATTGCCATGGCTTAGTTGTATTTATTTAAGAAATCCTGAAGCCCGCCTTTTAATCCAGAGCCTACTGCCTCAAACTTCCACTCGTTATTGCGCTTGTAAAGGCGGCCAAACTCTACCGCTGTTTCTATAGAAAAATCTTCGTCAAGTTCGTATTTAACCAGTTCGGTATTATTAGCACTATCTACAATACGGATGAATGAATTGCGAATTTGCCCAAAGTTTTGCCTGCGTGTATCTGCCTGGTGAATCGTAACCACAAAGGTTATCTCTGCCACATCGGCTGAAATTTTAGACAGGTCGATCACGATTTTTTCATCGTCGCCATCGCCTTCTCCAGTTAGGTTATCACCCGTATGGGTAACAGCGCCATCAGGCGAAGTAAGGTTGTTATAAAATATAAAGTGGTTATCGCTAAGTAGTTTACCATTGGTACCCAGCACAAAAATAGACGCATCAAGGTCGAACTGCTCGCCGGTAGCACTGCTGTTAGTATCCCAGCCTAAGCCTACTGTAAATTTTGGTGCCGCTATATTTTGCCTTTGGCCTTTTTCTAAATTAATTGCCATTATTTTTTATTTTGAATTGATGTTTATGTTTAACATTGCCCTTAAAATATTAGTCTGCTCATCTACATTTTGCAGCTCTTCGAGAAAATCAACCCCCGAAATTTTTTCGAGGTACGCTTCCAGCACCGCTTCTACATCATTGGGCATTGATGTTTTTATGGTAGCCAATTTATCGCGCAACTGATCGTTTTTATGTATCAGCCCCTGTATTATACCGCCCTTGTTAGACAGGTTTTTAGATAGGTCACTGCCTTTAACAGCCTCTTCATCGAGCAGGTAAAACGATTTGTTGCTATTTATAAAAACAAACTTATCGTTGCTGTCAAAAAAATCGAAAACCTCTATACAATCGTTATTATGAGTAAGCCCACAGGCAAACTTAACCCTGAAGTTAAGTATATTTAGCCTGCCAAGTAACTTTCGTTCTATAACAGCCTGCTCGTTTTGGTATGTTTTTTTACCCTCAGTATCAGTAAGCCTTTCAAATTGCTCTTGGGGTATTTCCCTGTAAAACTCGTTTGCCATGCGTGCAGCAAATGTGGCTACATCGCCCCAGCTAATACTTAATTTATCGCCGTGACCGGAAAGCACAGCATATAATTGCTTTAGCTTTGCCCCCATTACCTGGCTGTATTGTTTAGCTTCAGTAGTAAAATTGTGGGCTTCGGTTTCTTTTTCCAGTTTCAGGATAAGATCATTGTTAATATAAATCTCATCATTAACTAAAAGGTATTGCTGTTCTTTCGCTTTTTTAAGCTTCTGGAAAAGCTCCGTTAAGCTGCTTGTGTACTGTACATGAAAGAGTTCGAGCTTATTAACATCGAGGTTTTTATTCGATTCGAACAAATTGTGTATAACCGTTGTGCGAATATATACCGCATACAGGTTTTTATGGTTAAAAAAGTTAGATAACATTTTAATAACCAATAATTTTTTAGCACTATCGCTAATTACCTGCGCATGTATTGCTTCCTGCTCCTCCATTTACATTATAAATCCCGCGCTTACTTGCTAAATTCGCCAAAATGCCAAAGCACGCCTGCCGGGTCGTGTACAAAGCACTCGCTGCCCCAATATAATTTTTTAATTGGTACTAATTTTACACCCTCGTACTTATCGGTAAGATTTAACACTAAAAGTTCCTCCCAAAATTGGGCAACATCTTCTACCTCAATAAAAATCATGGTGTTATCTACCCAGTCCTGCACGTAAGCATCCTGTAAATAAAAAGCACAATCATTCATTTTGAAAACCGAGAGCGTTGCGCCCAAAACAGTTTCCTCGAAACCAAAGTCGCGATAAAAACTGCGGGACACCTCAAAATTTTTAGAACCAATAAATGGCCTTATCGATTTAACGTTCATCTTATTTTGTTTTAGCTAACCACCCCTTTTTTAAGTTCGGCCTCAAGGCTTTCAAGTCCGGCATCAAGCTCTCTCCTTGTTTTAGTACCCTGTTCGTGTATTTGTTTTACTTCGGTAAGGGTATCTATAAGCGATTTGGTTGTCATTTTAAGCGTATCGAGCGATACAATAGTATTCTCGTTCTCTTTCGCTACCTCTATACTGTTCATTTTTAGCATCTCTGCATTTTTTTGAAGTATAGTGTTTGTAGTTTCAGATACTTTGCGCTGTACCTCAATATTTTGTTTTTGCCTTTGCAGGGCTACTGCAAGTGTAAGCTGGTTTTTCCAAACCGGCATTGTAGTAGTAAGTATGCTCTGCGCTTTCTCGGCTATAGATGTATTGTTGTTTTGCACAACCCTTATTTGTGCTAACGATTGCAACATTATAAATCGTACTACCTTCATATCTGCCAGCCTTTTATCCAGCCTGTTAATAAAGGTACGCTTATCTGCAATTTCGTAATCCTGGTAATTCGCAGGGTTGCCTTCCATAACGGCAAGCTCCTCGCTTAGTTCTTTAAACTTAAGCTGGCCTGCTACAATGTATTTTTCAAGCTCTTTAATAAGGTTTACGTTACCATCGAACATGGTTTGCAGCGACGTATTATCTTTAACCGAATTGATCATTCCGGCCTTAACCTTATTGCTTATTTTATCTACATTGGCAGTGATCTTATCATACTTCTGGAACAATTTTTTAACATCTACCACAAGCTTATTTAATAAAGGTATACCTGAAAGAAACCTCTGGAATCCATTTTTATTAAGCTCATCTACATCAATATAATTAAGCTCTGCCAGTAACTCGTTTATTAGGTTACCCACTTCGCCACCCTGCTGTGCCCTTACATTGGTAAGAAAGGTATCACTTTGTTTAGCGATAGAGTTTTGAATCTCTGCACCATAGTTAAGTATCGAATTGGCATCTTTTTCAGATAACTGGCCCGATATCGCCTTGTATTGCGACAGGTCGGTTTCTTGAATATTATCCAGGTTTACATTTCCCTCTTTATCAATAGGAGAAAGTGTAAGCGCCTGTGGAGTTATATTTTGATTTTCCATAATTTACAGGTGGTTTTGCTGAATGGTTATTACAGTTTCTTCAATTTTTCTGTCAGATGTTGGTGTGCCAATAGCGTTAAACTTCCATTCGGCATTGCGTTTGTAAAACACGCCAAGCACCATAGTTACACTACCTGCAAAAGTTTGGTCGTTAGCAATGTCGTACTTAGCAAAAACTTCGGTTACGCGGGTTGGTGTACCTTCGTAAATCCTGATGGATGCAAACGGGATATCTTTAAAATCCTGCCCGCGGAAACTGTTTATAAAAAACGCCACGTAAGAAGCCGACGGGTTTAACTTAGAAAAATCTACCGTGATTACTTCGTTATCAAGGCCATCATCGCCACTCATGTCTCCCGTTAAATCATCGCCACTGTGCCTGATTGCCTGGTCGTTACTTTTTAACTGTCGAAAGCTAACGGTATCGATAAGTTTTTTGTTATCGTCATACACCGCGCAGCTTGCATCAAGGTCTACCGCTACTTTAGAGCTTGAAAAGAATCCTTTTTTCTCGATAGCGCCCCAGTTAACACCCACGCATATATTTAACAGTTTAGAACCATTGCTTTTTTCAAGGTTTATACGCTGCCCTTTTTCTAAATTTATTGCCATTGTAATTAGTTGTATTTGTTTAAATAATCCTGTAACCCACCGCGCTGGCCTGCACCAACGGCTTCAAACTTCCACTCGTTATTTCTTTTATAAATACGGCCAAACTCTACGGCCGTTTCTATCGAGAAATCTTCTTCAAGCTCATATTTAACCAGCTCTGTACCGTTAGACGCATCTACAATACGCACAAACGAGTTACGCACCTGCCCAAAGTTTTGTTTCCTGGTATCGGCATCGTGTATGGTTACAATTATGCTCATTTCGGTAACGCGCGGATCTACTTTGCTAAGGTCTACATTTATTTGCTCATCATCGCCATCGCCATCTCCGGTAAGGTTATCGCCGGTGTGCTGTACAGCCTCATCTGGCGAAGTTAGGTTATTGTAAAACACAAAAAATTCGTCAGCCAGTATTTTTTTATTCTCACCCATAATAAATACAGATGCATCAAGGTCAAACTGTGCCCCTGTAGATGATGTATTGGTATCCCAACCAAGACCTATAGTGAATTTCGGCGCATTAAGCGTTTCGCGCTGACCCTTCTGTAAATTGATAGCCATAATTGGATATTTTATTGTTGGTTAAACTTTTATTTATAAACTCCAGGTTATACCTGTAGTCCTCTATAGTATGATAATTGTTGCTCACCGCCAGGCGGAAAAGCTCTTGTTGCATATTAGTCGTAATAGTACCTAAAAGTGTTACAAGTTCATGCCTGTCTAATTTTAAAATATATTTTACGGTACGGGTATTAAAAACAAAATCGGCAGAATTTATAATAGATGAAAGACTATCTACATCCTTCACAAAAAAGTAGTTGTAATAGTTTTCTATATTGGGGTGAATATCTTTATTAAGCAGCTCGGCAAAATAAACAAATACAAACTCGCCCGTTACCGCATGCTGGCCGAGTATTTTTTTAACAATGTGCTCGTGGCTGCCGGTAATTTTAACGTCGTCCATAAACAGGCACAGCTTGCCGCTTATGTAATTACTATCTATATAATAGGTATCGTTAGCAATAAGCTTTACCCTGTCGTTATAATCAAGGTTACCATAATCGGTAGTATACGTTTGGTTGCGGTATATTTTGCTTTCGGCAAGGGCCTTTTTACCATGAGTGTATAAAAACTCATTCATACGGTTTTTAAAATGCAGGCTTAGGTAATTGCTTGCCGTAGGTATGGCCAGGTATGGGCTGGGTAGTATAACTACTTCATCATGCGCCAGTATCAGGTCTTTATGTTTTGCTATAAAGCCATCAAAAAGTTCGTTAGCAAACTTTTGTGCTAGGGCATTATCGCCAAATTTGAATTTACTGTATTCCGATTCAGAAAACGGACAGCTATTTTTATCGGTAATTTTATGCAGGCTGTAAGTTAGGTTCATTTATTGGTTGGTTAAGTATTAAATAAGCATCAAACCCAAAGGTACGGGCACCGTTGTAATCGCTAAGGCGGTTATCGCCCACATGGATCACTTCATTTTTGGCAATTGCGCCAATCTCATTTATTTGATTATAAGCCATTTGGTAAATAGCCTGAGAAGGTTTAGAGTATCCGGCTTCATCAGAATAGATCTGGAAGTTAAAGTAAGCATCTAAACCGTAATGTGTAAGCACCTTGCGTAACGTGCTGCCTTTTATAAAAGCAGTATTGCTAAGTACATTCATGGTTTTACCCATGTTGTGCAGCGTTTTTAAAGCATCAGGGATATCGTTAGTAAGCAGTACAGGCTTATGCTGTAGCAATAAATCTTCACTAAGGTTATAAAATTCCTGAAGTTGGCTTTCGCCGAAGGTATTTATATCAACCCCAAGGGCATCTAATATAAGGTAGTAAATTTCGAAGGTATCAAAATTACGGCCTACCTTTTCGTTAATACTATTAGTAAGTACATCAAACTTACGGATTACAGCAGCCACTTCATCTATTGGTTTATCAAGATTAAAATAGTCCTTATATAAAAGGTTGCGTTTGCCTTTAAACTCCGGATGCGATTTTATTAGCGTAAGCCAAAGATCAAAAGATATGTGTTTGTATTTATATAATTCAGGTATCCATTCTATCATGCCGCTATCATCTTAAAAATATAAATGTTTGTAAATATAAAAATTTAATCTTTTTTATCGCAAAATAATTTTATGAATAGCCTTATTAATGCCGAAAACTTAACCTTACCATAGCCTATAATTAGCATCGCGATATAATCAAAATAAGCCCTGAAAATTTCGTTACACGAAAGTTCCATTTTACTACAAATTGACGGTTTTATTATTAAAATTTTACTAAAAACATGAGGCGGAATATTTATTATTAGTAATTTCCATCCATAATAATAAAGATAATTTTTATATAAGCCATGAAAAAAGCTATTAACATAAAAAACACAAACGACATGAAACTGCTAAAATTTGTACTCGCAGCACTTGCCGGATTTGGTCTGGTTAAAATGTTCGGTTATTTTACCGAAGATGAAAATGAAGAAATGGGTCACGACATTTATGATGAAGAAGATCACCCTCTTTTTGTTTAATTGTATCAGTTTAAATACCCGCATATATACAGCATAAGCACCCATAACGGGTGCTTATTGTGCTTGTATTAAATTAAATATAATTCTATCTACTTTTCTAAAACCCTATTTGCCAGTTTACCAATAGATAATCCCTGTACGATTATTGAGAACACTACTACAAAATAGGTAATGGCAATAATGGCATCTTTGTAAGGCCCATCGTTTATAGATAATGCCAGCGCGATAGAAACCCCGCCACGCAGACCTCCCCAAACCAATACCTTTATAGTGCCCGGAGTAAATTTCTCCCTAAATTTAATAAACTTTGTTGGTAACCATATCGATATAAAGCGAGCGAATAGTACTAATACTATACAGGCCAATCCCGGTAACCAATAGCTGCCCAGGTTTTTAATGACCAATAAATTAAAACCGATGAAAAGGAACAGGATAGCATTTAAAATTTCGTCATTCAATTCCCAAAATTTATCAAGGTAATCTTTAGTAACCGGCGACATGGCGAACCTCTTTTTAAAGTTACCTATAAATATACCTGCAAACACCATTGTTAACGGGCCCGATATGTGTAGTGATGTTGCAATTAACGAACCTCCCATTACTACCGATAATGTTATAAGTACCGATACTTTATAATCATCTATTTTACGTAATGCCCTCGATGCGGTTATACCCAGCAGCATACCTAAAATAAAGCCACCTCCGGCTTCTTTAATCAATAGCCATAATACATTCCAAACAGTAAGGTCAGATGCCGTACCCTGTGCCAACTCTAATATTACGGCAAAAACCACAACGGCAACACCATCGTTAAACAATGATTCGCCTGCAATTTTAGTTTCTAATGATTTACGAACCTTGGCTTCTTTTAAAATACTCAGTACCGCAACAGGATCTGTAGGCGATATTAAAGAACCAAACAGTAAACAGTATAAAAACGGAATCTCTAAACCGTTAATAGGAATAAAATAAACAAAGGTGCCCACCGCAAAGGTGGATATGATTACACTGACAGTAGAAAACACCATAATAGGCCTTTTCTGCTCCCGGAGGTCTTTTAAATTTATATGAATGGCTCCCGCAAATAACAGAAAGTTAAGCATGGCTCCCATAAGTAGCTCGGTAAAATCGAAACCGTGTATAAGGGTAGAAATACGGCGCAACGTGTTAGGGAAGATATTACCAAATACAACCAGAAAAATAGATACTGCCATAGCAATAACCATTACCCCAATGGTTGACGGTAATTTTAAAAAACGAACATTCAGGTAGGCAAAAAAACTTGCCAAAACTATTAATGCAGAAAGCGAATAGTACAACTCCATAGGCGTATAATGATATTTTTTATTGTTAAAGTGATTATTTGCAATATAACAAAAAACACTGTTATAACCTAATGTGAAGAACATCTAAAACCCAAAAAACCCAGCAATTGCTGGGTTTTCACTATCTTAAAAAATGATTTTAACTAAAATCTTTCTTAGTATTTTTCTTATCTCTCTTTTCCTCTTTTTTCTCTTTCGCAGTTTTAAGAGGTTCTTTTTTTGTTGCTTTTTTTACATCCTGACCTTTTGCCATAGCGTTGTTTTTTAAGAGTTACTTAATATCTTTTAAATTTACTAAATTTTATGGTATTACGCAATTAACAACGTTAAAACTTGCTAAAGCCCTAATTGCTTAATTACCTTTTCATCAAACACTTTTGCCATTAGTTTGTTGCCTGATTTATTTAAAAACTTCCATTTGTTACCTGTAGATTTATCTGCTACCGCAATAACGTCTACCCGCTTTTTCATAGTAAACGAATTTGAAGCCGCATCAAAAGTTACATCCTCAGTTTGCATGGCATTTTTAAAATTCTGTGTCATGGTTTTACCTTCTTCGGCACCAAGCGGTGTGGTAAAAGTCATTTTCATTAAAAGGTCGTGCTTAATCATGCAATAGGTACCTTCGTCAATTTTTTTAATAGGACCATATTCAAATTTAGGGTCTGTTTTAAGCATCAGCATACTATAGCCATCGCCTTTAAGCATACTTTTTAAAGACTCCATCATTTTATCTTTTGGGATAATTTCAAAAATTTTAGGGTAGGTACTGTTTGCCACCGCCTCATAATTACCTGCCACTGTGTTAATATACAATTGCTGGGCAGCAGCATCGAGCGATGCTTTATCCTGGGCTACTGCATTAAAGCAGGCAGCAAAAACAAAAGCTATAATTAAAAATTGTTTTTTCATGTTTGATATTTTTTCGGAAATTGATTTTAATAAAAAATCCCCAAACATAACGTTTGGGGATCTCTTTTAGTATACTATAAACTATTCGCCTGCAACGATAGTCCACTCGCCTGTAAGCAAACGCTCTTCGGCTTTTTTAAATTTCAATGTTTCAACCTGTCCGCTCATTATATGCTTAATAGTAACAGTATCGTTACGGTTAATTTTTGGAGCATCCCTGGTAATAGTTTCAGTAACCGCCGGGCGCGACTGGCTTTGTTGTGATACTTCACGGGCTTTAGCAGCCATCTCATCAGTATTCATAACTTCTTCCTTAACCTCAACATACTGCTCTACCTGGCGTGCAGGTTGTTTTGCTTCCTGAATGTTAGGGTTTTGAGAAGGAAGATCGGCCTTGAACAGGAACGATATAACTTCTTTATTAATATCATTCATAGTACGCTCAAACAAATTATACGCCTCAAACTTGTAAATAAGTAACGGGTCTTTTTGTTCATGCACCGCAAGCTGAACCGATTGCTTTAACTCATCCATTTTACGAAGGTGTTTTTTCCACGCTTCATCTACAATGGCAAGGGTAATATTCTTTTCGAAATCAGTAATAAGCGATGCTCCTTGCGTTTCGTAAGCCTTATCAAGGTTAGTAACTACGTTAAGGGTTTTAATACCATCGGTAAACGGTACTACTATACGCTCAAACTGGCCGTTATTGTTTTCGTATACGTTTTTAATAACCACAAAAGCTTCAGTAGCATTGTGTGCATTTTTAGTAGTATACGCATCAAGAACCGCTTTGTACACTTTACCTGCAAGTTCCCTTTCAGATAATTTAGTAAACTCAGCTTCAGTTACCGGAGAACTCATAGAGAACGTACGGATAAGTTCGAACTCAAAGTTTTTAAAGTTATTAGTTCCTTTGTTTGCTGATACTAACAATTCTGCAGTATCGTACATCATGTTAGCTAAATCTACTTTAAGGCGCTCACCATGTAATGCGTGTTTTCTGCGTTTGTAAACCACTTCACGCTGCGCATTCATTACGTCATCATACTCAAGTAAGCGTTTACGCACACCAAAGTTGTTTTCTTCCACTTTTTTCTGCGCTCGCTCTATCGATTTTGTCATCATTGAGTGCTGAATAACCTCACCCTCTTTAAGGCCCATACGGTCCATAACTTTGGCAACTCTTTCAGAACCGAACAAACGCATCAGGTTATCTTCCAGCGACACATAAAACTGTGAGCTTCCCGGATCGCCCTGACGTCCCGCACGACCACGCAACTGGCGGTCCACACGGCGCGAGTCATGGCGTTCTGTACCAATAATGGCAAGCCCACCTGCATCTTTAACCTCTTTAGTAAGCTTAATATCGGTACCACGGCCCGCCATGTTAGTTGCAATAGTTACAACTCCAGGTTTACCCGCTTCAGCAACAATGTCGGCTTCTTTTTTGTGAAGTTTCGCATTCAGTACATTGTGCTGTACGTTTCTCATTTTAAGCATACGGCTTAAAAGTTCAGAGATCTCTACCGATGTTGTACCAATAAGTACCGGCCTACCGGCTGCGCTAAGTATTGCAACATCTTCGATAACTGCATTAAACTTTTCGCGCATTGTTTTATATATAAGGTCGTTGTGATCTTTACGGGCCATACCTCTGTTTGTAGGTACTTCTACCACATCCAGTTTGTAAATTTCCCAAAACTCACCCGCCTCTGTAACCGCTGTACCTGTCATACCGCCAAGTTTGCTGTACATCCTGAAATAGTTTTGCAGGGTAATAGTAGCAAATGTTTGGGTAGCAGCCTCGATTTTTACATTTTCTTTAGCTTCAATAGCCTGGTGTAATCCGTCAGAATAACGTCTTCCATCCATAATACGGCCTGTTTGCTCATCTACGATCATGATTTTGTTTTCCATGATAACGTATTCAACATCTTTTTCAAACAGCGTATAAGCCTTCAAAAGCTGTGTTAGCGTGTGGATACGCTCGCTTTTAATAGAGAAGTCTTTAAATAAAACATCTTTCTCTTCAGCTTCAGCTTCTTTATCCAGTTTTTTCTTTTCGATGTTGGCAATTTCAGTACCAATATCCGGAAGAACGAAAAAGTCGCCATCCGTATCCTGAGAAAGGAATTTAATACCATTATCGGTAAGTTCTACCTGATTGTTTTTCTCTTCAATTACAAAGTACAAAACTTCATCAACCTTGTGCATGTCACGATTGTTATCGGCCATGTACTGGTTTTCTGTTTTTTGTAGCAATTGCTTAACACCATCTTCACTAAGGAATTTGATAAGTGCTTTATTTTTAGGAAGACCACGGTGCACTCTTAATAGTAAGAAACCGGCTTCTTTAGTTTTACCTTCTTTTAATAGCTTTTTAGACTCTGCCAAAACACCATTTAATAAAGTACGCTGTAGGCCAACAAGGTGGTCTACTTTAGGCCTAAGCTCATTAAATTCGTGACGGTCGCCTTCTGGAACCGGACCCGAGATAATAAGTGGCGTACGGGCATCATCTACCAGTACAGAATCGACCTCATCTACAATTGCGTAGTTAGGCTTGCGCTGTACTAAATCGTTTGGCGAATGTGCCATGTTATCCCTAAGGTAGTCAAAACCAAACTCGTTATTGGTACCGTAAGTAATATCTGCTGCATAAGCTGCTCTACGGGCATCGCTGTTAGGCTGGTGATTATCAATACAATCTACCGTTATACCATGAAACTCAAATAAAGGCGCTTTCCAGGTACTATCCCTTTTAGCAAGATAATCATTCACAGTTACAAGGTGTACACCGTTACCGGTAAGCGCGTTAAGGTACAATGGCAAAGTAGCTACAAGTGTTTTACCCTCACCCGTTTGCATTTCTGCAATTTTACCCTGGTGCAATACAATACCACCTATAAGCTGCACATCATAATGTATCATGTCCCAGGTAATCTGGTTACCCGCAGCATTCCATGTGTTAGCCCATGTAGAGGTATCTCCACTAAGTGTTATATAGGGTTTGGTTGCCGAAAGCTCCCTGTCTTTAGGGGTTGCGGTAACTGTTATAGATGTATTATCCTTAAAGCGGCGCGCGGTTTCTTTAACCACGGCAAATGCTTCAGGAAGAATTTCCATCAATGTTTTTTCAGATATTTCGTAAGCCTCTTTTTCAAGCGCGTCTATCGAAGCATAGATATCCTCACGGGCATCAATGTCGGCAGTTTTCTCTACCTCTTCAAGGTACGACGCTATTTTAGCATCTTTATCGGCACGTGCCTTACGGATGGTATCTTTAAAGTATACGGTTTTTGCCCTAAGCTCGTCATGCGACAATTGCGTTAAAGCGCCTTCAAACGACCTGATTTTGGTAACCAGCGGCTGTATGGCCTTAACGTCTTTTTGCGACTTATCGCCTACAAAGGTTTTAAGAATGCTGTTTATTAAACTCATTATATTTGTAATTACTTAATTTTAATTTACTTAGCCGCAAATTTAACCAAAAAAAAAGCCTCCTGAAAGAGAGACTTTTCAAATGATTTATTTTGCTTAATATTCATCCTCGTTCCAAAGATAGTCTTCGTCCGTAGGATAATCCGGCCAAATTTCCTCCATAGATTCATAGATTTCGCCTTCATCTTCAATAGATTGAAGGTTTTCTACTACCTCTAGGGGAGCTCCGGTCCTGATGGCGTAATCTATAAGCTCATCTTTGGTCGCCGGCCACGGGGCATCACTTAAATAAGATGCTAATTCTAATGTCCAATACATCTTCTAAAGGATTTAAAAGTTTATGCAAAAATAAATTTTCTACTCAAAAAGTCAAGTAAAATTTGGTTTATTTTATAAAAAAAGTTAAGAACGTCTTGCCGAAGGCAAGTGTTCAGTTTTCAGTAGCCAGTATTCAGCACTTAAAAGGCACTGTTTACTGATGACTGAACACTGTAAACTGAGAAATTGTTTCACAATTTCTCAGGTATCCACTTTACCTCATCGGCGTTCAAATCTTTGGACAACTTTCGTGCCAATACAAAAAGGTAGTCAGAAAGTCGGTTCAGATAGGTTAAAACCAGCTCATCTGTAGGCTCCAGTTCATGTAAATGTACCGAAAGTCGCTCTGCACGGCGGCAAACGCAGCGTGCAATATGACAGTATGACACCGTTGTGTGTCCGCCAGGAAGTACAAAGTGCGTCATAGGTTCCAATTGCGCCTCCATACCGTCTATCTCGTTTTCAAGGAGTTCGATATCGGTTTCGCTTATTTTAGGGATGTTTAAACGCTCTTTACCATTTTTCAAAACGGCCTTATCGGGTGGCGTTGCCAATATGGCACCTACAGTAAACAGCCTGTCCTGTATTTTTTCGAGGGTTTGCTTATAAAACGGGTTAATATCCTGGTCGCGTATAAGCCCTATGTGCGAATTAAGCTCATCTACTGTGCCATAACTCTCAATACGTATGTGGTGTTTGGGTACTCGGGTGCCACCAAAAAGTGCGGTGGTGCCTTTATCGCCGGTTTTTGTGTATACTTTCATTGTTAGATTTCAGAATTAAGATTGTAGATTTCAGATTGAGCTTCACTCTTATTCTGAATTCTTAATGTATTTATAAACACAAATTTCAGACTTCAAATTTTCATTATGAGTGAAGCTCAATCTGAAATCTAAAGTCTGAAATCTAAAATTCTACTTTATAGGATTTGGGTTTACATTATCGGTTTCTATAACGCCATCACGCAGGCGGATAACACGGTGCGCGTAGGCAGCAATATCTTCTTCGTGGGTTACTAAAATAACGGTGTTACCATTAGCATGAATTTCGTTAAAAAGCCCCATTATCTCTACCGATGTTTTACTATCCAGGTTACCCGTAGGCTCATCGGCTAAAATAATTGACGGATGGTTAACCAACGCCCTGGCAACAGCAACCCTTTGGCGCTGCCCACCCGAAAGCTGGTTAGGTTTATGGTCCATCCTGTCTTCAAGCCCCACTTGGGTAAGTACCTTAGTTGCACGGGCATTACGCTCCGGCTTTTTGAAGCCCGCATATACCATAGGCAGGGCAACATTATCTAAAGCCGTAGTACGTGGTAACAGGTTAAAGGTTTGAAAAACAAAGCCAATTTCTTTATTACGTATTCCGGCCAACTCATCATCTTTCATAATACTTACATCTTTACCGTTAAGTATATAACTGCCAGATGTTGGCGTATCTAAACACCCTAAAAGATTCATTAGTGTACTTTTACCCGAACCCGACGGACCCATGAGTGCCACATATTCGCCTTTGTTTATGGTAAGGTTGATGCCTTTAAGCACACGAACAATTTCTGACCCTAACGGAAAATCTCTTGTAATACCTTTAATCTCTATAATAGGTTCTGCCATAGCTTTAAATTGAGGCTTAAAAGTAGTGATTTTTGTGTTATCCTGACAATTTATGCTACGCAGATATGTGATTAACCGTTAAGCAGATAATCAATAATTAAAAAAGAAGATGTAATTCATGATTTGAAAAAAAAACCGAAACCCATCATTTTAAGCATGCGTTTTTCGAATGCCCAAAAGAATTTAAACTGACCCGAAAGGAAGCCGAAAGTAACCAATAGCACCTGGTAAATAGGAAAAATGAGCACAATATAAAGTGGGTAATAAAGCCACAGCGAAATAACATCTTTACTTAACCCAAGCCATGCCAGAACAGGTTTAGATAAGTACGCCGATGTAGAGCCTGTAATGGCAAACACAATAAAAATAACCACCAATTGGTAGTTATGTGTTATGCCCCAGCGCTGCTTTAATTTTTCCATTTATATGCTAAAGCGGCAAATATACCAGTTTTAATTTTGTAGTACAATATCTGTAAGCACTATTATTTAGAGCCATTCAAAATTAACACGTACTCAATTTAAGACCTGTCAAATTATATAAATCGTAAGATTTACATATAATTACTAACCTCGATTAAATTATCATCGGGGTCGCGAAAATACACCGATACTATTTTACCCTCGGCCCCGGTTCGTTCTACAGGTCCTTCGGGTATGGGGATGTTTTTATCCTGCAATTCGCGAATAACAATGTTTAGTGGCGTGGTAGTTATAAAACACAAATCGGCACTGCCGGGTGTAGGTAAATGTGCCTTTGGCTCAAACTCATTGCCCTTTTGGTGCAGGTTTATTTTTTGATTTCCAAACTTAAGCGCCTTCCTGTCGTCGCCAAATTTTTGAACGTGCATACCCAGCACTTCGTTATAAAAAGCGCAGGTTACATCTACATTTGCTACAGTAAGTACAAGATGATCTAAATGGGTTATATCCAATTTCTTATATTTTGAATTTTAAATTATGAATTTTAAATGCAGTGCGGTCTAGTGTATCATTATTAATACTGCGGAACTATACCACCCAATCTCTGGTTATTAGATTGCTGAAAGTATACCAGGTAATTATACAACAGATAATTAACCTCGTAGCCGTAACGTATTTGAGGGCTATAATCAATACGCATTTGGTAAAGGTCGCCATAACGCAACGCGTTTGAAGCACGAATGTTCCACTCTGTAACCCAAAAAAGGTTTTTATTTTCGAGATATGGCAGGCTATAATAGTTACGAGGGCGTGCACGTGATGCCAGCCATGTGTTAAAACCGGGGTCTATTATTATAACTTCATACTCCAGCGAATCGTTAGCAATACGAATGGTATCGTTAGCCGTAGCGCCGGCCATTTCGTTTTCCTGCTTGCCTCTTATAACATCCGGCTGCTCAATGGAATTTGTTTTGCAACCAAACATTAGCCCTGCGGCAGTTATAAATACTGCGATATAAACCCTCATAAGCTTATGTTTATAGTATAAATTTAAACAATAAAAGGCATCCAAAATTGCATTGGACACCTTTTATTGAAACTAATCAGCGTTTAATTAAAACGTTGACTGTGTATTAGCGTTGTTAGTCGCGCCATTTGTAGCTGTATCTGCAGTCGATTTTGCTTTATCAGCAATTTCGCCACCTTTTTGTACTACTTCGTCAAATTTTTTGCGTGCAGTTTCTTTTACACTTTGAAATTTATCGGCAAATTCTTCGCCAAATTCTCCGGCTTTATCAATAATGCCATCAAAATATCCTTTTCTCTTGCAAATAACTCCTACTACTGCTAAGGCTGCAACTCCTGCTGCAATCCCTACGATTAATTTTTTGTTACTCATAATTTGTTTTAATTTAATTGATTATATATTTAGTTTATTAAAGCGTGTTTAGGCATTTTATTTATCCCTGTTTCTTTCAGGGTTGCTGCTGTCCGGCCTTTGTTCCTGGTTAGCATTAAGGTTACGCCTTTCATGCGCCTCTACATTACGGGCATGTATTTCAATATTTTTTTCAATATTGCGGCTCATGTTGGCTTTTTCGTCCCAGTAATGCCCCTGGTCATCATGCATTGGGTCGTTATGGCTGCTCGCGTCATGCCCTTCCGGCATGTAATCACGATAGTTATCAGATTGTATCATAGCATTGATATTTTTTTGATTTACAATTATTCTCCCTTTTTTGGGTTAAGCATTATATCTTCTGGCGCCGGGTGATTATCTGGTGTTTTGCTGTAATCATCGGCATCAATAATGGGCTTAGCCTCTTTTGTTACCGATGCATACCTGTTAGGGTCGGTACCGGTTGGGTCAGGGTTATCCATTATATGCCTGGCCGTATTTTTTTGATGTGTGTTTGCAGGTTTCATGGCTTTTGTTTTAGTGGTTAAACTAATAGTGTTTTGTAATTGTTTTACTAAGTTAGCCATTGTATAAAGCGTGGTATCTTAACATTGTCATAAAACTTATAACACGCTATACGGTTTAACTTTTTATTAATGAATATCCTGATTATAAACGCACTAATGTTAATTTATTTAAGAATAAACTGAATAACGAATCAACATAAAACAAAAAAACCATGCTAATGCATGGCTTAAAATATAGAGTATATTTGTTTAAATATTGTCTGGGAGAATCTTACCCGGGTTGAGTATATTATTTGGGTCGAACAATTGCTTAATGCCTTTTAATAGCTGAAGATGGGTGTTAGAAAAGGCAATATCCATATAGTTTTTTTGTACAAAGCCAATGCCGTGCTCACCCGATAATGTTCCTTTAAGCGACACCGTTAATTCGAATATTTCGCGGATGCCTTTAGGCACTTCATGCTTCCAGTTATCATCGGTCATATCTCCTTTAATAATGTTTACATGCAGGTTACCATCGCCGGCATGGCCGTAACAAACGGTATGGAAACCATATTTTTTACCGATGACTTTAATGCCTTTTAGTAATACCGGCAACTCATAACGCGGCACTACTGTATCTTCTTCCTTATAAACAGAATTTGATTTTACAGCCTCTGCTACCGTGCGGCGCAGTTTCCATAAAGCATTTTTTTGGTCTTCGGTATCGGCAAATAAAATTTCGTCGATATCAAAATGCTCAACGGCAGTCATTATTTTTTCCGCTTCCGCGAAAAGCACATCAGGGTAATTGCCGTCAACCTCAACAAGCAAGTGCGCTTCTACTTCATCTTTAATATCAAGGTTTACATTGTCAAGGTATTTTAGCCCCCAGTCTATCGCGTCGCGTTCCATAAACTCTAAAGCACTGGGCACAATGCCCGCCCTAAAAATAGCCGCCACCGCTTCGCACGCCTGTTCTGCCTTAAAAAACGGAATCAGCATCAGCACATTATGAGTGTTTTGGGGCAGCAGTTTCATTACAATTTTAGTGATGATACCCAACGTACCCTCACTACCCACCATAAGCTGTGTAAGGTTATACCCTGTAGAATTTTTAAGCGTGTTTGCCCCCGTCCATATAATATCGCCGTTAGGTAAAACCACCTGTAAATTAAGCACATAATCTTTAGTAACGCCATATTTTACAGCCCTGGCGCCCCCACTATTTTCGGCAACGTTACCGCCAATGGTGCAACTACCCTGACTGCTTGGGTCGGGCGGATAAAACAAACCCTTCTCAGCAACAGCTTCACGAAACACCTGAGTGATAACCGCTGGCTCAACAATGCCTTGCAGGTTTTTTTCATCAATTTCAATAGCTGTAAAGCGCTCCATACTTAAACCTATACCACCATAAATACTTAACGCGCCACCGCTTAAACCAGTACGTGCGCCAATAGGTATCACAGGTATTTTGTGCTGGTTGGCCAGCTTCATGATTTCTGAAATTTCTTCAGCAGTGCCGGGCTTTACAACTACCGTAGGCGGAAAGTTATAATCTTCGGTTTCGTCGTGCCCATAATGGGTACGGGTAACTTCATCGGTAAAAATATAAGGTGTGCCTATTATGGCTTGTAGTGCAGAAAGTACTTGTGGTGATACCATGGTTTTGTATGCTATATGCGGCTTCAAAAATAAGGAAATTTAGATTAAAGTAAAATTCAATAATAATAGTATATTTAATCCTTATACTCACCAGACTAAAACCATGAATATTATACACGAAGTTGAAGCCGCAACCCTGGAGACATTTGAAAAAATTAAAAAGAGAACGGAAAAGAAGTGGGCTTTAATGAACCCGCTATGGGACGGACAAATTCAAAAAGGTTCAAGATGGAAACCGGGATTGACTAATGAGAAATTAATAAGCTTTGAAAGCAAGATGGGTTTTAAGTTTCCTGAATCACTAAAGAATTTTTATAAAACGATGAATGGTTTAGACAAATCCAAAATAAACGTATGTGATGATTTAGACAATGAGAAACGCCAACCCGTTTTCTATTCTTATCCCGAAGATTTAGAAGTTATAAAAAGCAAGATCAACTGGATTTTAGAAGAGAATAACATTTCGCTCACTGATATAAAAAACGGAAAGGCACCTTTTATATTTCCATATTATGGACATGGCTTTTTAGCTTTCGACGAAAATGAACAGGTACTATCTATGCATGGAAGGGATATTATTCTCTGGGCAGATAACCTGGCAAAAGCTATAGTTAAAGATGTTTTTCATTTAGTTAATAATGAACTTACATCTACTTACAAACCCATAAAATTTTGGATGGAAAATCTTGAAACCTAATACCTCCTCTTCCTTTTAGCAACCAATCGGTCGACCGAAAATTTTCCGGCTCCTGTAATAATTAGTACTATATAAACGCCAAGGTAAAGTGCCCCCAGTTCCTGCTTTTCGAAACCATCTGCAGCATGAACAATAAATACGGCCACAAGCATAGTAATAATTAGCGGAATAATAGCAAGGCGGGTAAGCAATCCTAAAATTAAAAGTGCAGAGCAAATTAGTTCGGCAAAAACGGCAAGTGTTAATGAGGCTGGTTCGCCAATACCTATTGGGTCGGCAAAGTGTACTGGGTTTGCTTTGAGCAGTTGCAACTTTTCCAAGCCATGTACCAACATAAAGCTGCCCACCACCACCCTTAAAATAAGCAGGGCAAAACTATTTATATTTTTATCTACAGTAGTACCAAAAATCCACATAGCCACTTTTATTTAAGTTGTTCTTGTAAATTTAAGGAAATAAATTACAATTCCTTATTATTGTTTAGAATTGTTCTTTTTAAGATTGGGTAAAAACATGGCAATTACACCTATTAATGGCAGGTAGGCACAAAGGGTATACACATATTCTATACCGCGATGGTCGGCCAGGTTGCCTAATAGTGCCGATCCAAGTCCGCCCATACCGAAGGCAAAACCGTAAAACAATCCGGATACCATCCCTAGTTTTTTAGGAAGCAACTCCTGAGCATATACTAATATTGCAGGAAATGCAGAAGAGAGTAACAAACCGATTATTACTGACAGCACACTTGTCCAGAACAAATCGGCATAAGGCAGCATTAACGCAAATGGCGCTACGCCCAATACCGAAAACCATATTACGTATTTACGTCCGAATTTATCTCCTAATGGGCCACCAAGTAAGGTTCCGGCAGCTACCGATATTAAAAAGATAAAAAGGTAATATTGCGCATCTTGTATTGACAAGCCAAATTTTTCAATCAAATAGAACGTGAAGTAGCTTGATATACTGGCAATATAAAAGTACTTTGAAAAGATAAGTACCAAGAGTATTATTACTGATATTACTATGCGTGTCTGTGATAGATCAGGCAATACAATTACCGGTTTTGTTTTTGCCGTAAGGTTAAGGTGCTCCTGGTACCACTTGGCTATTCGTAATAATACCGCCATAGCAATCAAGGAGATACCTACAAAATATACAATATATTCCTGGCCGTGAGGTACCACAATCCATGCCACTAATAACGGCCCAACTGCTGTACCGGTATTACCGCCTATCTGGAAAATAGATTGCGCCAACCCACGCTTACCGCCAGAAGCCAAATACGACACACGCGACGATTCCGGGTGAAAAATAGACGACCCAATACCTACCAGTATTACCGATACCAATATTATGAAGAACGATCCGGCATAGGCCAGCATTACTATCCCGGCTGTGGTAAATGCCATGCCTATAATCTGCGAATAGGGTTTAGGATTTTTATCAGTATAAAAGCCAACAAAAGGTTGAAGTATCGATGCTGCCATTTGGTAAGCAAAGGTTATTAAACCAATTTGCGTAAAATTTAAAGCGTATTTGTCTTTTAATATTGGGTATGCCGCGGGTATTACTGCCTGTAATAAATCGTTAAGCAGGTGGGCAAATGCAATAGAAAATAATATAGAGTAAACTGTGGTGTTAACGTTAGATGTAGGTTGAGCTACGTCTGTCTTTGTGTTCTGCATGTGGTATTTGTAAAATGCAAAATTAAGGCATCAGGTTTAAAGCACAAAGCCAATGTTTGTTTAAATATTCCGAACTATAAACATATAAAGCTATAATTTTAAACAAATTAAGAATTTAAACTCGAAAAAATTTTGCGTTTTAAAAAATCTTTCTAATTTCGTAACATATTTTATTACAGTAATGATTTCCGGTAAGTTTGCCATAACGCTTCACATCCTCACGCTAATGAGCAAGTCTCCTGATGAATTTCTTTCGTCAGAATATATTGCCGGCAGCATGAACATTAACCCTGTGCTGGTACGTAAAGAAATTGGCAACCTTAAAAAACACGGCATTGTAGAAAGCCGCGAAGGTAAATTTGGAGGAACTAAACTGGCAAAATCGGCAGAGAATATTTCTTTAGAAGACATTTTTAATATGACTTTTGAGAATGTTACCCTTGGTTATTCTAAAAACGACCCAAACCCAGCCTGCCCAGTAGGTAAAAAGATTAACCAAAACCTGGATACGTTGTATACCGACATCAATAACAAAATATGCAATCAACTAAAAAACATATCGTTACTTAAATTTAGCGAAGACTTTTAAAATTTTTTATTATAAACTGTAACATTTTTAATTACACATAATTTCTTACATTATGAAAATAGCCATTATTGGAGCCACAGGATTTGTAGGCGCAGCATTAGTAAACGAGTTTACAAGCCGTAACCACAGCGTTACCGCGATTGCCCGTAACCCAAAAGACGAAACTACACAAAATGTGACCTGGGCTAAAGCCGATGTGCTTGATACCGATGCCCTTGCCGAAATACTTAAAGGCCATGATGCCGTAGTAAGTGCTTATAATGCCGGCTGGACCAATCCTAATATTTATGATGATTTTATTGCAGGATCTAAAGCGGTTCAGGCTGCCGTTACAAAATCGGGCGTTAAGCGTTTTGTGGTTATAGGTGGTGCAGGTAGCCTTTTTGTGGGCCCGGGTTTACAGGCTGTTGATACCCCGGATTTTCCTGCAGATATTAAACCTGGTGCAACGGCTGCACGTGATTACCTAAACATTCTTAAAGAAGAGAAAGACCTTGACTGGGCATTTTTTAGCCCTGCATTCGAAATGCACCAAGGTACTAAAACAGGCCGCACGGGTAACTACCGCCTAGGTTTAGAAAACCCTGTATTTAATGACGAGAACAGAAGCATACTATCTGTAGAAGATCTTGCGGTTGTTATTGCAGACGAAGTTGAAACACCAAAACACCACCAGGTAAGGTTTACGGCGGGATATTAATTTTTTGTTTTAGGTTTAACGTTTCAGGTTTTCTTTGAAGTTCTGTTTCATTAAATCAAAGTACTTGAACATATAATTAAGGAGTAAGAAATAATCTTGCTCCTTTTTTATTGGTGTAAATTAGCACAATTGCGGCGTTAGCGGTATTTTTACAACTACAAGATTATACCTGTGGATACGCCCAAACAAAATACATCTGCGCTTAAGGAAAAAGACGGCATTGCCCGCCCTGACAGCATTAGCCGTGAGGCAATTGCTCATGTTACAAAGCTGCGTAAAAAACAACCATCGGCAGATGATTTGGTTCAGGGTATACTTTCCGGTAATAAAACAGCATTGAGCCGCGCCATTACTTTAGTTGAAAGTACTAACCAGTCGCACCTTGAAAAGGCGAATGATGTTATCGCGCAGTGCCTGGCACATGCTAATAAGTCGGTTCGTATAGGTATTACAGGTGTTCCCGGTGTGGGTAAAAGTACGTTTATCGAAGCTTTTGGTAAGCACTTAACTTCATTAGGTAAAAAGGTCGCCGTATTGGCGGTTGACCCCAGCAGTTCGTTATCGCACGGTAGTATATTGGGTGATAAAACGCGTATGGAAGAGTTGGTTAAAGATGCTAACGCCTACATACGTCCGTCATCTTCGGGAGATACTTTGGGTGGTGTGGCCCGTAAAACACGTGAGGCCATTATACTTTGTGAAGCTTGTGGTTTTGATACTATTATTATAGAAACGGTTGGCGTAGGCCAAAGCGAAACCGCTGTACACAGCATGGTCGATTTCTTTTTACTGCTAAAAATATCAGGTGCGGGTGACGAACTTCAGGGGATTAAACGCGGTATCATGGAAATGGCCGATTTAATTGTTATCAATAAAGCCGATGGTGATAACGTAAAAAAAGCTAAACTCGCCAAAACCGAATTTAACAGGGCGCTGCATTTGTTTCCTGCTAAAGCTTCCGGATGGCAGCCTACCGTTACTACCTGTAGCTCGATTACTCACGAAGGTATTGCGGAAACCTGGCAAACCATCTCCCACTATTTTGAACTTACAAAAGCTAATGATTTTTTTAGCATCCGCCGAAGCGAACAAAACAGCTATTGGCTTACCGAAACTATTAATGAGCAGCTTAAAGCTAATTTTTATTCCCGTGAAGATATTGTGGATTTATTAGAACAAAATAAAAAAGCGGTGCAAAACAATGAGTTATCACCATTTGCAGCCGCCAGTTTTTTATTGAAACAGTATTTTAAGGAGTAGATAAGAGATTTTAGATTTTAGGCAAAATGAATCTCATGACAATTCACATATAAAGATTCTTCGACTCCGTTGCACTTCGCACAGAATGACAAAAATGCTAGGTTCGAGATTTTGTCATCCTGACGAAGGAAGGATCTCACATTATATGATGAACTAAGATTCTTCGACTCAGTTGCACTCCGCTCAGAATGACAAAAAATACTATTATCTATAATATTGTCATCCTGACGAAAGAAGGATCTCGCATAATATCGTTGACTAAGATTCTTCAGCTTCGTCGCACTTCGCTCAGAATGACAAAAAATACTATTATCTATAATATTGTCATCCTGACGAAGGAAGGATTTCACGTTATGATGAATTCAGATTCTTCGACTTCGTTGCACTCCGCTCAGAATGACAAAACGTGCGGATATGAGTGAAGCTCAATCTTAATTCTGAAATCTACAATCTGAAATCCTAACTACTGCTCTTCGTAGCGTTGTACTTCCCTGTCGTAAAATTCGTTAGCAAGTACAATAAGGCCTTCCATTATTTCATTCAGTTCGTTTTCATCAAGATCTTCCGGCTCTTCCATAAACTCAACTTCATCATCTTTAAGGTTAATTATAAAGCGTGGGTAATCAAGGTGAATGATAAAAATATCTTCAGGAAAATCGGTGTTATCTGCCAGTACAAATTTAGGTAATTCCATTACGTAGTTTATTTATGTAGAGACACATTGCATGCGTCTTAGTTACTATCTATTTAGATTGTCGTTATGGGAGACTCTTTCAAAGCGTCTCTACAATCATTTTCTTGGTTAAATAATTAAAGCGAAGATACAAAAATAATGCAGCTGCGGTTAAGCCAGCCAGTAATCCTATCCATATTCCGGTCGCTTTTAATGGTGTGTACAATCCCAAATAAAACGAAATAGGGAAACCAATTACCCAATAGGCCACAAAAGTTATTATGGTAGGCATTTTAACATCCTGCAAACCACGCAGCGCACCAAGCACTACTACCTGTATACCATCTGATATCTGAAAAACTGCCGCTACCAATAATAAGGTAGATGCTATACCTATAACTTCGGTATTATCTTGTAATTGTAACGTATTCTCTGCATTTACAAAAATGTGAGGTAGTATTTTATGCAATGCTACAAACAGTGCTGCAAATATAATTTCGATAATAATGGCCAGTAAAAATATAGATCGGGCAACTATTCTTAAATTGACGTAATCTTTCAAACCTTTTTGATTACCTACGCGCACCATTGCCGCAACGCTAAGCCCCATGGCAAACATAAACGTCATCGATGCCAGGCTTAATGCAATTTGGTTAGCAGCCTGGTTTGTCTTCCCTAAAAATCCGGAAAGCCATACGGCCGCAGTAAATAAGGCAACCTCAAACAGCATTTGCATAGATGATGGCAATCCTAAAGCCACAATTTTTTTCAGCATTGATTTTTTAATTTCGGTAAAGCTGAAATTGCTAAAATAAGGCTTCAAAGTTTTATTTCGCGAAAGCGAATAATGCATGTATATAAGCATGGCAATGCGCGATATTACGGTACCCAATGCCGCACCCATTATTCCCAGTTCCGGAAAAATCCAGATCCCATAAATTAATACGTAATTAATAGCTACGTGTATTACGTTAGAAAATATAACGGCATACATGGCGTATTTGGTAAGCGACATACCATCGGCAAACTGCTTATACCCCTGAAAAATTACCATAGGCAGTAATGAAAATCCTACCCATCCTATAAATGGTTTAGCAAGGGCAATAACCTCTGCAGGCTGGTGCATAAGGTTCATTAACGGTGTGGCAAAATATACTAAGCAGAATAAAAACACCCCTAACATGGTGCACAGCAACAGCCCATGCTGAAATGCCGAACGCACGGTACTAACATCTTTAGCCGAATCGGCCTGTGCTACTATGGGTGTTATAGCCGTTGAAAAACCTATACCGGCAGACATTGCTATAAACACAAAACTGTTACCTAACGATACTGCTGCCAGCTGGGTAGCGCCAAGGCGGCCTACCATTATATTATCTATAACGCCTATAAGCGTATGCCCCAACATACCCAGTATTACAGGATACGCCAGGTGAATATTAGTAGAAAACTGTTTTGTATAAAGTGATAAACCCAATTTGTAATTTTTTGCAAAGGTAATTATTACCATTTGGGTACTAATTATAAAAACCTAAAAACTTATGAATCATTAATTTATGTAGTACTAATCTTAATTTTATTATTTCATTTGCATTTAATTAACAAGATATTACAAATGTTAGCAATCGCATTGTACTAATTTTACCCCACTAACAAAAATAAAAGAGAAGGCCATGAAAACGAAAATGAATTTTAAAGCTTTAATGCTGGGAGCATTGCTTTTATTGGGAGCAAATGGTTTTGCTCAAAAAATTAACGGATCTGATATTCCTGCGATTGAAAATTACAGCCAGGGATTCCGTTTAGGATTTGGTGTTAATGCTGGTATACCAACCGACAGTGATTTTAATTTTGCGCTTGGTGGTGATGTAAGGTTACAGTACGACCTTACCATGAAAACATCGTTAGTGCTTACAACAGGTTATACCCATTTGTTTGCAGATAATGATATTCCTGATTTGGGATTTATTCCTGTAAAAGCAGGTTTTAAAGCATTTGTTTGGGAAGACCAATTTTATGTACTGGGCGAAGTTGGTGCCGGTTTTGCGGTTACTAATAACTACGACCAAACCAGCTTTTTATGGGCTCCTGGTATTGGCTACGCCAATAAATACATTGATATAAGCGCGCGTTTTGAAGGCATGAACGATTTTGGAACCAACCAGGTTGCACTACGCCTTGCTTACGGATTTAAACTATAATATCCTTCAACAACCTAAGTATACAGGAACTAACCCTTCTTGAAAATTACCCGGCAACATTGATTTGACTGCCGGGTTTTGTTTTGAGATATGAGAGGTTAGATTTTAGATATCAAAAATTGGTAAATTGACTAATTATCAAATTGATCAATTAGCCCTTCTCCCCTTCCAGTTTCTTTTTGTACACGTTAATGTTTTCCAGTACTTCTTCGTTTACTTCGGGCTCTTTAATATCATACTCTTTTAGCACATCATAAATGGTTTGGGCAACAAGATAGCGTGCTGTATTTTTATCATCGGCCGGAATAATATACCAGGGCGCGTGTTTTTTGGATGTGTTTTGTATGGCATCTTCATAATACTTTTGGTAATCATCCCATACCTGGCGCTCATCAAGGTCGGCCGGGGCAAATTTCCAGTTATGTTCGGGCTTGTTTAGTCGGCGCAATAAACGCTGGCGTTGCTCTTCTTTACTTAAATGTAAAAAGAATTTTAAAACCACGGTTCCGTTTTGGGCAATGTGTTTTTCGAAGTTATTAATCTGCTCAAAGCGCTCGTCCCAAAAATCTTTAGGTATATCTTTTACAGTATCAATTCCCGGCAGGTTTTCATTCAGTAAATATTCCGGGTGCACTCGGGTAACCAACACATTTTCATAATGCGTACGGTTAAATACCGAGAATTTCCCTCTTTCCGGCAATGCTATATAATGGCGCCATAAATAGTCATGATCAAGTTCGTGGCTATTAGGCGTTTTAAAACTATATACATCTACCCCGCGCGGATTAAAGCGGCTAAACACCTCGCGTATAAGGCTGTCCTTGCCCGATGTATCCATGCCTTGTAAACATATTAGCACACTATACCTATTATTAGCATACATTTTATCCTGTAGCTTGGCCAGTTTTTTGCGCACATCCTTAAGTGACTGGTGTATTTCCTCTTCGGTTAATTTTAAATCGGCAGTGGTTGACGTTTTTTTGATTGAGAACTTATCGGTACTTTTAAAATCGTTGGTATTTATATCCTTCATTTATAAAATGGATTATCTTTATATAAATATACCATTTAAAACACTACCACGTTTTTAGTTAAAACATAAGATTATGCAAAAGTTTACGCTCGAACTCCTTTACCATATTATCGGCATTGGGTCGGCTTCCGGATTAATATACAATGCAAACTCAATTTATCTCGTTTCAGATAGCAGCCACATGCTGTATCACTATAATATAGATACCAAAACATTAGATAAAACACCGCTGGTTTCTAAAGATTATGAAGGCCCTCTAGAAAACGTACCAAAAGATGAAAAACCCGATTATGAAGCTATTGTTGCTAAAGGCGATGATATATACTTATTTGGGTCGGGGTCAGGATCTATAGAAAATCGAAACGTTATTGGTCATATTAACTACAAAACCAAAAAATTGTATCCACATATAGATGCGACCGACCTTTATATGGTTATGCAGGGTTTTGGCGAAATATCTCCTGAAAATTTTAATATCGAAGCTGTTGTTAACGATGGCGATACCTGGTATTTGTTTAATCGTGGCAATGGCCCTGCCGCACAAAACGGAATTTTTACGTTAGATGGCGATATTACAGATACATCGTTCAAAATTATTTACAACAAAATCAAGCTCCCTAAAATAAATGGCTACCAGGCCAGTTTTACCGATGCTGTTAAAGTGGGCAACAAACTGTACTTTATTGCTGCTGCCGAGAAATCGACTTCTACGTATGAAGATGGCGGCGTTGCCGGGACACTTATAGGCCGCATTGATATTGATAAGCTTAAAGTAGAGTTTACGCAGATACTATCGGATAAAAATAAATTTGAAGGGATTACCCTTTATAAAGAAGAAGGTAAAAATATTGAGTTTTTACTTTGCGAAGATACTGATAGCGAGGCGAAGGCATCGGATATTTATAAAGTAACGATGAAGAAGTAGTTTCAGGTTTAAAGTTTAAAGTTTTTTTTAAAGTTGTTGATAGATAACAACATGGCGTAATCATTGGCAAATCTGAAATCTGAAGTCATAAATCTAAAATATTTCTGTATGCCTTCCCAACCTTTACATAGTTTTTATGCTCTATATAAACAAAGAGACTAATTGTGATAGACGAAAAACTAATAACAGCATGCAGAAAGATGCACCGCGACTCGCAGAGGCAGGTGTATGAACTTATGGCTCCAAAACTGTACCATACTTGCAAACGGTACTTAAAAAGCGAGGAATCTATTGAAGAGGCAATGGCCGATGCCTTTTATACAATATTTACCAAGCTCGATCAACTTAAAGAAAATTATGCTTTTGAAGCCTGGGCGCGCAAAATTGCCGTAAACCAGTGCCTGCTTAGCCTTAAGCGCAATATAAATTTTAATATTTATATTGAAGATATGGCCCGTGCCGATGAACCATTTACAGCGCAAACGGCCGCGCTTGAAGAGGAAGATTTGCTGCACCTGCTTACTTACCTGCCCGAGGGCTGCCGTACAGTGTTTAATCTTTTTGCCATTGAGGGCTTTTCGCATAAAGAAATTGCCGCAATGCTACACATTAGTGAGGGAACATCAAAATCACAATTAAACGTCTCCCGTACCAAGTTAAAAGAATTAGTAAACAACGTTTATTACCAAAACACGAGCAGTCATGGAAAATAAAGATAAAATATACGACCAGTTTAAAGAGGCCGCCACTAAGGCCGAAGATAAAGGTTTCGACCGTATGGATGCGGTTTGGAACCGTGTAGAAGAAAAACTAGATAACAAAAAACGCCGCCGTGGTGTACTATGGTTCAAGTATGCCGGCATTGCCGCTGCCCTGCTATTATTTATGGGACTTGCAACTTATATGCTCAATAAAAATGAGACTATTATAACACCACAAACATTGCCTAAAAATAATGTAACGGTTATTGATACACAAAAAGTTAAGGAGACGTTTGCGCCTGATAAAGAAGAGATAAGTAAAGTAGCAATAGATGATTCTAAAAAAAATAAAGGCATCAAAAAGGTTACTGTTATAGAAGCTGACTCTATACATTTTGAAGCAAAAAGTAAAAAATCTTTGGTTTGGAATAATAGAAAAGATGAAGGTGAATTTAGGGTTAAAGGTGAGATTACAAAACGCGAGGTTACACAAGGCGATGCTAAATCGGCCTCACCAATTCCCACTCCGCAAGGTTTGCCATTTGCTTTTTTTCCGGTAGGTAACTCTGATGAGGACAAAAATGATGATTCTGTAGCTTTCATGAAGAAATCAAAATTTACTACGAGTAAAGACGCAGATAACCCTGAATACTATTTTGAAACTAATAAACTAAAACTCGTTCCCGGTAAAAAAACAGTAGCCGGAGTTACAAACATGGCAGTTGCTGAGGAATCGATCAATAAAAGCTTGACACCTAAATATTATGTTACGTATACACCACTTGCGGATAAATTTGAAAATGTAAATACTATTGGCTACGGTAGCGTAACTAGCCAAACACCAGACAAAAAATTTGGAGGAAATAAATCGATAGTGCTACGTGGCAATGGTAGCATAAATGCTGGTGCAGATCCATTATATATAATAAATGGCGTACCATACAATTCTGAAAGTTTCAGGAGAGTAAAACCAAGTTTTTACGAATCAGTCGAAGTACTCAAAGGTACTGCTGCTACATCACTATATGGAACCAGTGGAGCGAACGGTGTAGTAATTATCAAAACAAAAAAACTTAATCGCAAACAAAGGCGGGAACTAAGAAAATCATTACAGGTAGACCCTAAAACAGTTCAGGTTATCCATGATGCGGCTATCGATTTTGCTACCAACAAAAAAATTACTGTAGACCAGGAAGAGTATGACTCATTCGAAGAAAATAAATTCGAAGATCCTGCCACTGCCCCACTATCAACTTTTTCGATAGATGTAGATAATGCATCCTATACCAACGTACGTCGCTTTATAAACAATGGGCAAACGGTACCAAAAGATGCCGTAAGGGTTGAAGAGATCATTAACTTTTTTAAGTATCAATACCCGCAACCAAAAGGCCACGACCCTTTTTCTATTAATACCGAGTATAGCGAAGCTCCGTGGAATCCTAACCATAAGCTACTAAAAATTGGATTACAAGGTAAAGATATCCCAACAGCTGATTTACCTGCCAGCAACTTTGTATTTTTAATTGATGTATCAGGCTCTATGAATGCAGATAACAAGCTTCCGTTACTAAAACAATCTATGAAGCTGCTGGTTAACCAAATGCGGCCTAAAGATAAACTTGCCATTGTGGTATATGCCGGTGCTGCGGGATTGGTTTTACCAGCCACAAGCGGATTTGAAAAAAGTAAAATAATCGAAGCACTCGAAAATTTAAGTGCAGGTGGAAGTACAGCCGGTGGTGAGGGTATAGAACTGGCGTATAAAATAGCACAGGAAAATTTTATTAAAGGCGGCAATAACCGTGTAATATTAGCCACCGATGGCGACTTTAATGTAGGCGCATCGCGTAATAGCGATATGCAAACCCTAATTGAAGAGAAACGTAAAGGCGGAGTGTTTTTAACCTGCCTGGGTTATGGTATGGGAAATTATAAAGATAGTAAGCTTGAAACCCTGGCCGATAAAGGCAATGGTAACTACGCCTATATTGATAATATGCAGGAAGCTAACCGGTTTTTAGATAAAGAGTTTAAAGGATCTATGTATGCAATTGCGAAAGACGTGAAGATTCAGATTGAGTTTAACCCAAAATTGGTGCAGTCGTATAGGTTAATAGGTTATGAAAACCGTAAACTAGGCGACGAAGATTTTGTTAATGATGCTATTGATGCCGGCGAATTAGGCAGCGGCCATACTGTTACTGCTTTGTATGAGATTATTCCTGTAGGTATAAAAAGTGATTATACAAATACTACTACTGAACTGAAATACAGTACACCACAGCAAGCACCTGGTAATTATAATAACGAATTAGCTACTATAAAATTCAGGCATAAAAAACCCGATTCAGATAAAAGTACCGAAATTGTAAAAGTAATACCGAACACCTCGGTAAAATTAAATACTGCTTCACCCGACTTTAAATTTGCTGCTGCTGTAGCCTGGTTCGGTTTAAAACTGAGAGATTCTAAACTCATCCCAAATAAAACATCGGCAGATATTAAAGAGTTAGCAAAACAAGGCTCACAAAATGACCCTGACGGCTACCGCGCCGAATTCATAAGGCTTGTTGAAATGATTAATTAAAAACCAAAATTTTAAAAAACAAAGGGGATACATATACCATGTATCCCCTTTTTATATAAATATAAATTGTTTAATTAGCAGTAAGTGATGTACCTGTTTTTTCAGCCTCTGGCGAAAACAAGGAAGCAAAAAAGTTATTGATACATGCCATATTTGCCTGCGATGTATTATCTGTTTTAAGCGCACCTTTATCTACAAAATACGATTCGCCTATTTTAGCTACTGTCCGCGTTTGCATTGGCCCAAACTTTTCTAATATTTTTAAATTTCGTACCTTAACTACATAACCATTAGGATCTGTTAGGATAACAAAATCAAATTTAATCTTGTTTTTCATTAATGCCGTACCGCCATCGCAGGTATTTTGCACTTCATTAGCCATACCTTTATACATATTATCTATAAAACCGCTAACTTGTATGTTTGGGTCTTTATCAAATATTTTAGATACATCCGCATTACTAGCCGAAAATACACCCTGCCATACTAATGCTTTATCTTCAACTTTAAAGCCTGTTTGCGCAAGTGCTGGCAGGCAAACTAATAGTAATAGTAACTTTTTCATAGCTATTTTAGTTTAAATTATTATACTCTTTTTTTCTTTTTGATAAAATTACTACCAATTATTTCAACACAAAAACCTATTTCACACTTTAGGTTTACTTTGTGATTAATCCTTAAAACAAGGTTAACAGGCACTTATATTTTACCAGATTATTAAGAATACTTTATCATAAAATTTGAAGAATGCCATAATAGATTGAGTAATTTTAAATACAACAAAACACTAAATCAAACATATTATGGAACTTACAGCAAGCACCACCGCCAAAAGAAATTTTTCGAAGTATGATGTATCGGGCACCGACCCAAATAGATATGCATCTGTATCGAACACCCACGAGGCAGATGAATTTTTACATAAAGGAAAAAAAAGCATAATTCCTGGACTACGTGTTAATGTAGGTAAAACAGAACGGATATTAATGATAGCTGCCGGATCATACTTATTATATAGAGCATTAAAAAAGAAAGACTCAAAAAAAGTAGCCGAAGGAATTACTGCCAGCACTATGCTTTTTAGGGGTATAAGTGGCTACTGCCCTGCTTATGATGCTATAAATCATATGGGATCTTTAAAAGGAGACAACATTGTTGCTACTACTTCACTTACAGTAAATAAGCCAGTAGAAGAGGTTTATGCAGCATGGCGCAATTTACAAAATCATCCATTATTTATGTCGCACCTTGATAGTGTAACCTCTATAACAGATTATATTTCTGAATGGAAAGCGAAGATAGTTGGATCAGTTGGTACCATAGGCTGGAAAGCAGAAATTTTAATGGATGAGCCTAACAAACTTTTAAGTTGGCACTCAATGCCGGGATCTGACGTAAATAACGCAGGAAAAGTAAAATTTACAGATAATGGTACATCTACCGATATTGAAGTAACAATATCTTACCATGCGCCCCTTGGTAAACCAGGGGAAGTAGCAGCAAAGTTATTTAATCCGATATTTGAAAAAAAGCTGCAAAACGATATTACCAACTTTAAAGAATATATTGAAAACGGAAGCATCACTGCTTAAATATTTTAGATATTCCCAAGAAAAGCGCCTTAAACTGGGCGCTTTTCTTTTACTATAGCTATAAGTTGATCCAAAAGATCAATCTGCCTTTCATTAATTAATACTTTGGCGGCGTCATAATTAAACCATCCAGCCTTATCAACTTCAGGAAAAGATTTTAAATTACCAGATTTAGGCGGCCACACCATTTCAAAAGTGTTACTCATTATACCTTCAGCGTCTAGCTCGCCTAGAGCAGCCCAACAATATACCTTTTTTCCTGCTTTTTGTATAATAGGTTGTAACTCTATAAAGGGTCCTGTTGGTTTATAGCCTGTCTCCTCTTCAAATTCTCTCATTGCAGCATTTAAAGGAAATTCATTATCAAGAAATTCCCCTTTAGGTATAGTCCAACATCCTTCATTTTTTTTTGCGAAGAATGGTCCACCTGGATGCACCAAAAAAAATTCTGGTTTAAGATTTACAATATTGTAGAGAAGTATACCTGCACTCTGTTTCATTAAACAATATCTATTTGCATCGGATATTTATCCAGATATTTTTCTAATAACTTGCCTTGCTTAAAACTAAGTTTCCATAAAACCTTGTTAGTTATTACATGATACCATAACTCAACATAAAAATTATCAATAGCATACAATAGTTTTTTTATATCAGCCTCTATACATCCATCAATTAATACACCATCGCTCCATAAAATGCGATACTGTTCCTCATTGTCTAATCCTTTATATTCAGATAATGTCATAACTCTAAATTACAAAATATCTAATTATCGTATTTATAACCTACGTTAAAAAGATATCGTTTAAAGGTTAGAACAGAAAAAATCATGAATAGTATACTGATATTGAATTATATCATAATTAAACATTCTTTATTATAAGATGAAAGAATATAAAAAACCTTAGCACATTGATTTATACAACCTTATTAAAAACAAAACCCCCTTATCCGATTGGATAAGGGGGTTCAAAAGAAAGGCGATGACATACTCTCCCACAAACTGCAGTACCATCTGCGCAGGCGGGCTTAACTACTCTGTTCGGGATGGGAAGAGGTGAGCCCCGCCGCAATAATCACCTTAAAAGGTTCATTGCT
>Ga0308159_1000544_pt1 | contig 82408 bp, 86 predicted proteins | sample PhyCR1_FD_201040 | JGI IMG/M metagenome (GOLD analysis project Ga0308159, IMG submission 201040) | Phyllosphere microbial communities from UC Gill Tract Community Farm, Albany, California, United States - DLSLC.R1 | ecosystem: Host-associated > Plants > Phyllosphere > Unclassified | place: USA...
ACGGTCCTTCGCGCCCCATGGTCTGCCAGTCGGCATCGTTGATCAGGATCACCACCGTCTTGCCGCGCACATCGACCCCGGCATAATCGTCCCAGCCCTTTTCGGGCGCGGTGATGCCATAGCCGACAAATACCAGCTCGCTGTCCTTCACGTCGATGCGCGGGGTCACGCGGTACGTGCCGACGACCATGTCGGTGCGATAGGCGAGCGGAATGGCTGCGCCCTTGCCCGTGACGGTGAAGGGCTGGACGTCGGTGGCGGTGATCTCGACCATCGGCACATCTTGGGTCCAGCGGCCCTTGTTGCCGGGCTTCAGCCCCGCCTTCTGAAAGCGCTCGATGATGTACGCGACCGTCTTGTCCTCCGCCGGGGTGGTCGGCGCGCGGCCTTCATAGGCGTCGGAGGACAGGGTCTGCGTGACCGTCTTCAGCGTGTCGACCGAGATGGCGGGCTTGTCCTGCGCGACGGCAGTGCCGGACAGGAGGAGGGACAACAGGACCAAACGGCGCATGACGGACATTCCCCTTATGTTTGGGAATGTTGTGCCAAGCGGAGGCTGGCGGGGCAAGCTTGCCGGGCGCCGCCCCGTTCGCCAGACTGCGATCATGAAAACGCCGTCACCCTTCGCCATACTGGTCCTGTCCGGCTTTATCGGCCTGCTGACGGGCAAGTTCGGTCTATGGTTTCCGCTGGGCATGGCGACGGCGATCATCGTGGCGATCGTGCAGAACAAGCGGGCCGGATAGGATCTCGCCATCCCCCCTCTGCGCCCACCAGCAGCGGAACGAAAGACAGGCTGCCGCGCCGGATGCATCCTGCAACCGTCGCGACGACAAATGGTTGTGCGACGTTGTGGCCGATGAAAATGTCACGCCGCACAAAAGGAGGGAAGCATGAAGTGGATTGTCGCCATGACCGCCGTGATGGTCATCGGAACGGGCGCACCCGCCATCGCGCAGGAATCGCCCAATCTATCCCCCGCCTATATCAACTGCATGAACCGCGCGGGCGGCAACATCGTACAGACCGGCGTCTGCACGCAACGCGAGGCGGCGGTGCAGGATGACCGCCTGAACAAGGCCTATCAGCAGGTCATGCGCCAGCTCGCGTCGCGTCCCGCGGTCAAGACCGCCCTGCGCGACCAGCAACGCCGCTGGATCCGGGAACGGGATTATAGCTGCAAGATCAATGGCGACACGATCGACACCGGCTGCATCGTCACCAAGACGGCGCTGCGCGCGGATCAGCTGGAGCGACAGGTCCGCTTCTGATCGCCGCCTCGGCGCTGCATGGCTCTGGGCGGCTGTCCGTCAGTCGCCCAGGGAATAGACCGCCTCGAACCTGCCGTCCTTCAGCCCGCCGATCACCCATGTCGAGGGTTTGCCGCTGGCAAAGCTCACCGTGTATTTCTCGTAACGCTGACCGTTCGCGTCCTGCGCCTTGTCGAGCTTGACAGACTGGATCGCACCCGCCGCCTTGATCGCAGGGGCCATCTGCGGAAGCTGTTCACGACAGGCCTTGAGCAGCCCCTCACCCATCAACGCCTCGGGACAGGTGCCGCCCGCAACGGCGGTCAGCATGGTGCGCAGCTGGCTGGCATATTGCCCCTGCTCGGCCGTCTGGCCGGTGGCGGCGGTCGTCATCGTCAGTGCCGCAACGGCGATCAGACCCAGGCGCATCGATATCCTCCCCCTTTGAACAGGCAGAGTATGCGCGTGCCCGTGACGCCCGGCAAGCGAGACACAAACAAAAAGGGCGGCCCCGAAGGACCGCCCTTTCCGTAATTCGGTAAGACCCGAAACTTAGCGCGAATAGAATTCGACGACCAGGTTCGGTTCCATCTTCACCGGATAGGGCACCTCGTCCAGGGTCGGGATGCGGGTCAGCGCGACCTTGGTGTTGCCGTCGGCGGTGACGTAGTCGGGCACTTCACGCTCGGCGAGCTGCTGTGCTTCCATGACCAGCGCCATTTCGGTCGCCTTCGAGCCCAGCGAGATCTCGTCGCCGACGAAGCAGCGGCGCGACGCGATGTTGCACTTCACGCCGTTGACGCGGATGTGACCGTGGCTGACCAGCTGGCGCGCGGCGAAGATCGTCGGCGCGAACTTGGCGCGGTACACGATCATGTCCAGACGCTGCTCGAGCAGGCCGATCAGGTTCTGCGAGGTATCGCCCTTCATGCGGGCGGCTTCCTGGTAGCAGGCCTTGAACTGCTTCTCGGTCACGTCGCCATAATAGCCCTTCAGCTTCTGCTTGGCGCGCAGCTGCAGACCAAAGTCCGACATCTTGCCCTTGCGGCGCTGACCGTGCTGGCCGGGGCCATATTCACGCTTGTTGACGGGGCTCTTGGGGCGGCCCCAGATGTTCTCGCCCATACGGCGATCGAGCTTGTACTTCGCGCTCTGACGCTTCGACATGTGTAATCCTTGGCAATTACGAACGACGTTGGTCCCGGTATCGCACCATGCCAGCCTTTATGGGGACAAGCGCAGGCCCACCGCTTCACCGGGATGCGGGGGCAATTGCGAAGCGGCGCGCCTAGACGACAGGCGCGCCGGAGTCAAGCGAAGCGCTCGATCAGCGTCCGCTGGCGGTGTTCAGCCGCCCGGTGGCGTTTTCCACATCGTTGCGCGCATTGGCCGCGATCTCGTCCCATTCCGCCTGGGTCTTGCAGATCCGCTTGGACGACAGGCGCGAACCGGTGGTTTCCTGAACCCGGCAGATCTTCTTTTCCTTCACCGGCGCGGGCGCGGGTTCGGCCTGTTGCCCGGTCAGGGCCAGCAGCAGCAACGTGGTCAGCATCGTCCTATCTCCCAATTGGAACGCGGGTGCCATGCTATCCCGTGCGCGCCCCGATCGGCAAGCCGGACTGGACAGCGGGAACGCCGCCCGGCAGAGCCATCATCCATGACCCAGATTCTCGCCGGCCCCGATTGCACCACCATGGCGGAGGTCCGCGCGGGCGTGGACCAGCTCGACCGCGAACTGGTCGCGCTGCTCGCGCGCCGCTTCGCCTATATGGACGCCGCCGCCCGGATCAAACCGACCCGCGACCGCGTGCGCGACGAGGACCGCAAGACCCAGGTCATCGACCAGGCCCGCGCCGAAGCCCGCCGCCTGGGCGTACCCGAAGCGGTCGTGGCCGATATCTGGGAAGTGCTGGTCGAAGGCTCGATCGCCTATGAGCTGGCGACGTTCGACCGGACGCGGGGCTAAGTTTCCCCCGTTTCCCTACCTCCGTTCAGGCTGAGCGAAGTCGAAGCCCACGCCCCATCCCCCGCCACGGGGGCCATTTGGTGGAGTTCATCCTGTGGGCTTCGACTTCGCTCAGCCTTAACGGGGGGCGGGGATTGGTAGGGCGTTACCGCTGACGCGGCCGCGCCAGCGTCGACAGCACGCCGCGCAACGTCCGCACTTCCTGGCTGGACCAGCCGGGCTTGGTCAGCAAGGTGCGCAGCGTCCGCTTGCTCGCCGGGGTCCGGTCGGGCGGGAAGAAGAACCCGGCATTCTCCAGCATATCCTCCAGCTGGCCAATCATGCCGTCCAGTTCGCCCTGCGGCGCGACCTCGGGCAGTTCGACCTCTGGCGGCTGGGCCAGTTCGATACCCTTGGACCATTCATAGGCGATCAGGATCACCGCCTGGGCCAGGTTCAGGCTGCCGAATTCCGGGTTGATCGGCACGGTGACGATCTTGCGCGCAATGGCCACATCGTCGGTCTCCAGCCCCGACCGTTCCGGCCCGAACAGGAAGGCGGCGCGGCCGGTGGTATCGGCATGGATCTCACGCGCCGCCTCTTCCGGGGTGACGACCGGCTTGGTGACGCCGCGCTTGCGCACCGTGGTGGCATAGACCTGCGCACAGTCGGCGACCGCATCGGACACGCTTTCAAAAACCTTGGCCTGTTCCAGCACGATGTCGGCGCCCGACGCCGCCGGTCCGGCCTGTGGATTCGGCCAGCCATCGCGCGGGGTGACGAGGCGCATCTCGACCAGCCCGAAATTCAACATGGCGCGCGCGGCCTTGCCGATATTCTCGCCGAGCTGCGGGCGGACCAGGACGATGACGGGGGGCTGAGACTTGTTCACGTTCACTCTCTCGTTCGCCCTGAGCGAAGTCGAAGGGCACGTTCCGCGCGCGGTATCGCGGCTTCTTTCAGGCACGTCCAGTCCGATGCGATCAGGGCGGTTTTCTTGGCGCGGGACCAACCCTTGATCTGGCGTTCGGCGGTCAGGGATTCGTGGCGGGACGGGAAGTCCTGGGACCAGGCGAGCGTCACCGGGCGGCGGGTCTGAGTGTAGCAGGGGAGTTCGCCGGTCTGGTGCTGGGCAATGCGGTGTTCGAGGTTTTCGGTGTGACCGGTATAATAGCTGCCGTCCGAGCAGAGCAGGATGTAGCAATAGAAGGCCATTCCCCGAGGCTATTGCTTTTAGGGTTTGGGGCAAGGGATTCCCTTGGGCTTCGACTTCGCTCAGCCTGAACGGAGGTGGGGGGAACAGGGCCTTATACAAAGAGCCTCATACAAACAGCCGTTCAGGCTGAGCGAAGTCGAAGCCCACGCCCCGCCCTCACCAAATCACTCCCCCTTCGGAGCCACCTCTTCCACCGTCCCGGCAAAAGCCTCGAAATCCCGGGCCTCGCCGAACTCGCGATAGACGCTCGCAAACCGGATATAGGCCACCGAATCCAAGCCCTTCAGCCCTTCCATCACCATCTCGCCGATGCGCTTGGACGACACCTCGCCCTCGCCGCTGGTTTCCAATTGCCGCTGGATGCCGGACACCAGCTTTTCCACCCGCACCGGGTCGATCGGACGTTTGCGCGTGGCGATGGCGATGGACCGGAGCAGCTTCTCGCGGTCGAACGGTTCGCGCCGGTCCTCGCTCTTCAACACGAACAGCTCGCGCAACTGGATCCGCTCGAACGTGGTGAAGCGCGCGCCACAGCCTTCGCATTGGCGGCGGCGGCGGATGGCCGCCCCATCTTCGGTGGGGCGGCTGTCCTTTACCTGACTGTCTTCATGGCCACAAAAGGGGCAGCGCATTCAGATCTTCTTCTTCGCCTTGAAATAGGCGTAGCCGGCACCTGCCGCCGCGCCGAAGATCGGGCCGACGAACGGCACCGGGATCGCGACGACGGCACCGAGCGCGCCCCACTTCGCCATGCTCTTGCCCAGGCCAGGGGTCGACTTGATGTCGTTCTGCACCTCGGAAATCTTCTCGTCGAACTTGGCCATGCGTTTACGTCCTTATCCCTGGTAGATCGGAAAGCGTGCGCAAAGCTCACGCACACGGGCACGAACGTTCGCCTCGACCTCTGGGTCCCCATGTTCGCCCTTGGCCTTCAGGCCATCGAGCACATCGGCGACCATATGGCCGATCTGCTCGAACTCGGCCGGGCCGAAGCCGCGCGTGGTGCCGGCGGGCGAGCCGACGCGGATGCCGCTGGTCTTCATCGGCGGCAGCGGATCGTTGGGGATGCCGTTCTTGTTGCAGGTGATGCCCGCGCGCTCCAGCGCCTCGTCGGCGTCGCGGCCGGTGATGCCCAGCGGGGTCAGGTCGACCAGCGCCAGATGCGTGTCGGTGCCGCCCGCGACCAGGTTCGCGCCGCGCGCCTTCAGCGTCGCCGCCAGCACGCGGGCATTCTCGACCACCGCCGCGATATAGGTCTTGAACTCCGGCTGCAGCGCCTCGCCGAACGCGACCGCCTTGGCCGCGATGACGTGCATCAGCGGACCGCCCTGAAGACCGGGGAAGACCGCCGAGTTGATCTTCTTCGCGATCGCTTCGTCATTGGTCATGATCATGCCGCCACGCGGACCGCGCAGCGTCTTGTGCGTGGTGGTGGTCACGACATGCGCATGGCCGAACGGGGTCGGGTGCAGCCCGCCCGCGACGATGCCCGCGAAATGCGCCATGTCGACCATGAAATAGGCGCCGACCTCGTCCGCGATCGCGCGGAACCTGGCGAAGTCGATGACGCGCGGATAGGCCGAGCCGCCCGCGATAATGATCTTGGGCTGGCACTCGCGCGCGATCCGGGCGACCTCGTCATAGTCGATCAGGTGCGTCTCGGGATCGACGCCATATTGGACCGCGTTGAACCACTTGCCCGACAGCGCCGCCTTCGCACCGTGGGTCAGGTGGCCACCGGCGTCGAGCGACAGGCCCATGATCGTGTCGCCGGGCTTGGCCAGCGCCAGCATCACCGCGCCGTTCGCCTGCGCGCCCGAATGCGGCTGGACGTTGACGAAGTCGCAGCCGAAGATCTGCTTGGCGCGGTCGATCGCCAGCTGCTCGACCTCGTCCGACGGCGCGCAACCCTGATAATAGCGCTTGCCCGGATAACCCTCGGCATATTTGTTGGTGAAGACCGATCCTTGCGCTTCCATCACCGCCTTGGAGACGATGTTCTCGGAGGCGATCAGCTCGATCTGGGTCTGCTCGCGTTCCAGCTCGTGGGCGACCCCGGCGAAGACGGCGGGGTCGGCATCGGCGAGCGTACGGGTGAAGAAACCGGCGGGCTGGACGTCGTTAAGCGTGCTCATGAGGGTATCCTTGCGCGTTCAATTCTGGGCAGGCGCGGTGGACAGCATGTCGACACGGCGCTGATGACGTCCGCCCTCGAACGGGGTGGACAGGAAAGCTTGGAGGCAGGCCTTGGCCATTTCCTCACCGATGACGCGCGCGCCCATGGCGATGGCGTTGGCGTCGTTATGCTGGCGGGCCAGCGCGGCCGACAGCGGCTCGGACACCAGCGCGCAGCGGCAGGCGGGGTTGCGGTTCGCCGCGATCGAGATGCCGATGCCCGATCCGCACAGCGCCACGCCGCGCTCGGCGCGACCATCGGCCAGTGCCTTGCCGACCGCGCGGCCGAAATCGGGATAGTCGACGCTGGCATTCCCGTCGGTGCCCAGGTCCAGCACCTCATGCCCCTCACCGCGCAGCCAGTCCGCCAGCACGGTCTTGAGCGAGACGGCGGCATGATCGGATGCGATCGCGATGCGCATAAGACGGGCGCTCCTGACAGGGTCGAGTGGAATGCCCGCGCCTTTACGCGCGCACGCAGCCCATGGCTACCCCTTCGCGCAACGGAACGTGCGGTGCATTTGAAGGGTTCTGCGCGTCATGAAACGCATCCTGATCCTCGCCGCCCTATCCGCCCTGACGGCCTGCTCGCGCGAGACGCCGGACGATGTGAGGAATGCGGCGTCCCTGACGAACAGCCCCAGTGCCGCGGCCACGGCGGGTCCGGCCGGGGACGGATCGACCTTTACCGGCCTGCCGAAGAAAAAGGGTCCGGATTATGTCGGCCGTTATGTCGGCGTGGAGGGCATGTTCCTGAACATCAAGCACGCCGCGACGCCCGGCCGATACCGCATGGAGATGCAGTGGGACCTCGACCACAAGGGCGAGTTCCGGGGTGAGCAGGTCGGCGACACCATCGTGTTCGAGCGGAGCGGCAAGCGCGAGGTCCTCCGCCCGACAAACGGCGATGCGACGGGGCTGAAATATCTGGCGGGCAAGACCGAGTGCCTGACGGTCAAGTCCGGCGAGGGCTATTGCAAGAAGTGAGGCGCGGCTAGGCTGCCCGGCGCCGTCATAATAGGATCGCGACGGTGAACCAGCAGGCCCGCCTTTCCCCGGACACCCGTGCGCGCTTCACGGCGCCCGATTCCTGCACATGGTCGAGAGCGGCGCGTTCGAGGGCATGAAGGTCGAACTGATCGACAGGGAACTGGAACGGATGGACCCGCCCATGGGTGGCCATGCCGCCGTGCAGGCCAGTGTCGTATTTTACCTCGCCCAGAAAATGGACCTCGCTCTGGTGCGGGCAGAGAGTGGGCTCGTTCTCGACGACTCGACGGTCGTGGCTTGCGATGCCGCCCTGCTGCGCCAGCCGATCACCGAGAATCGCTTCCTGACGCCGGATGACGTGCTGCTCGTCGTCGAGATCGCGCAGACGACGCAAAGTCGCGATATGGGCCTCAAGCGGATGCTCTACACCCAAGCAGGCATCCCGACCTATTGGGTGATCGACGGGGTGCGCCGCGTCGCCCATGTCTATGCCGAGCCGGTGGAGGGCGATTACAGCAGCGTCCACACGGTGCGGTTCGGCGAAGCCCTGCCCGTGCCGGGCAGCGACGCCGCGGTCACGCTCGACCGAGTGCTACCATAAGATACTCCACCCCGGCGGAGGCCGGGGTCCAGTGGCCATGCGATTGATGCGACGCATGGCGGCGTTTCGCACGCCTCCAGCCTCACCCCAACTGGACCCCGGCCTTCGCCGGGGTGGAAGAAAAGAACGAAGAGGCCGGAAAGCCAAATGGTGGCCCCTTACGCCGCCATCTTCAACTCCAGCCGCTCCCAGATCTCGACCAGCGCCAACACCAGTTCCGCCATCATCGCCTCGTCATGCGCGGGGCCGGGGGTGAAGCGCAGGCGTTCGGTGCCGCGCGGCACGGTCGGGTAATTGATCGGCTGCACGTAGACGCCATATTCGGCGAGCAGGATGTCGCTGATCTTCTTGGCCTTGACCGGATCGCCGACCATGACCGGCACGATATGCGTCTCGCCCAGCATCACGGGCAGCCCCGCCTCGCGCATCATCGCCTTCAGCTTGGCGGCGGCGGCCTGCTGCCCCTCGCGCTCGACCGAGCTTTGCTTGAGGTGCCGCACGCTCGCCAGCACACCCGCGACCAGCACCGGCGACAGCGAGGTGGTGAAGATGAAGCCCGGCGCATAGGAGCGGATGACGTCGACGATCATCCGGTCGGCCGCGATATAGCCGCCCATCACGCCGAACGCCTTGCCCAGCGTCCCCTCGATCACGGTCAGCCGGTGGGCGACGCCGTCGCGCTCCGAAATGCCGCCGCCGCGCGCGCCGTACATGCCGACCGCATGAACCTCGTCGAGATAGGTCAGCGCATTATATTTGTCGGCGAGGTCGCAGATCGCCGCGATCGGCGCGACATCGCCCTCCATCGAATAGACGCTCTCGAACGCGATCAGCTTGGGCACGCCCGGATCGGCGGCCGCCAGCAGTTCCTCCAGATGCGCAAGGTCATTGTGGCGGAAGACCTGCTTCTCGCAGCCCGAATTGCGGATGCCCGCGATCATCGAGGCGTGGTTCAGCTCGTCGGAAAAGATCACGCAGCCCGGCAGGATCTTGGCCAAAGTCGCCAGCGTCGCCTCGTTCGAGACGTATCCGCTGGTGAACAGCAGCGCCGCTTCCTTGCCGTGCAGGTCGGCCAGTTCGCCTTCCAGATCGACATGATAGTGCGTATTGCCGCCGATGTTGCGCGTCCCGCCCGAGCCCGCGCCGACGTCGTGGAGCGCTTCCTCCATCGCGGCGATGACCTTGGGGTGCTGGCCCATCGCCAGATAGTCGTTGGAGCACCAGACGGTGATCGGCTTCGGCCCGTTATGCCCGGCAAAACACCGCGCATTGGGGAACATGCCCTTGTTACGCAGGATGTCGATGAAGACGCGGTAACGTCCCTCGGCGTGCAGGCGGTCGATCGCCTGGGTGAAGACGCGGGAATAATCCACGCGCACGTCCGTGCCCTCGATGCTCATGGGGTGCGAATGTAGGCGCAAGCCGCGCATGAATCGAGTCGGGAACTGCGCTTACTGTGATCGATCATGGTGGACATATTGTCCCAAGGATCGATCGGTTCCTGATGCGGTTGGTTCGCAAGGGCCAACCTTGCACTTGTCCTCCCACCTCCGTTCAGGCTGAGCGAAGTCGAAGCCCACGGGAAACGCCTAGCCCCACCCGCATCCCGTGCACTTCGACTTCGCTCAGTGCGAACGGAGGTTGGGGCTTACAGCGCCTCGATCCGCGCAAAACCCCGCGCCGCCAGGCCGGGGGCGAGTGCCTGCTCCCGCTCGCCGAGTCGCGTGAATACGGCCACGCCCTCGCCCGGATGGGTGGGCCAGTCCTGTCCCTCCGTCAAAAACGCGATTCGCCGTGCGATCCCCGGCCCGCCATCAACAAAGGCCACCGGCCGGGGCGCCGCCGCCGCCAGCTCCGCCTCGACCAGCGGGAAATGGGTGCAGGCGTTGACGATCACGTCGATTTGCTCGCCCCCCTCCTGCCCGAACAACCCGTCCAGCACCGCCGCGAAGGATTCAGGCGCCAGCATCTCGCCGCGCAATTTCGCCTCGGCCAGCTCGACCAGTTCGGCCGAGCCATGCCGGATCACCCGGCAATCCCCGGCGAACTTCGCCGCCAGATCATCGACATAGGCCTGGCGCACCGTCGCCCGCGTGCCCAGCACGCCGATCGTCCGCGTCCGGCTCATCGCCGCCGCCGGCTTGATCGCGGGCACCGTGCCGACCACCGGCAGATCGAGTGCCGCGCGCACCGCAGGCAGCGCGATGGTGGAGGCGGTGTTGCAGGCGATCACGATCAGCCGCGGCCGATATCGCTCGGCCAGCCGCCCAAGCAAGGCGGGCACACGCCCGGCAATCTCCGCCTCGGTCTTCTCGCCATAGGGAAAGCCCGCACTGTCGGCGACATAGACGAAGGGCGCGATCGGCAGCACGGCGCGCGCAGGCCCCGCGATCGACAGCCCGCCCACGCCGGAATCGAAGAACAATATCGGACGCGCATCGCTCATTCCCGCCTCATAAACGCCGTGCGCGTGCGAAACCAGAGCCGCGCCGGATTGGACAGGCCAACGCGTATGTTCTATGTCTGTCCCGGAGCACAGGGGAAGACTATTGCCGACCGAAATCATCTGGGGGCCGCCGACCTGGGCCTTGCTGATCGGCTATCTGCTGGGGTCGATTCCCTTCGGAATCATCCTGACCCGCGCCGCCGGGGCGGGCGACCTGCGCAGCATCGGATCGGGCAATATCGGCGCGACCAACGTGTTGCGCACCGGCCGCAAGGGGCTGGCCGCCGCGACTTTGATCCTCGACCTGCTAAAGGGTGTCGCCGCCGTCCTGATCGTGCGCCACTGGCTGCCCGGCGAGGAAGTGCTGGCGGCCGCCGCGGCGTTTGTCGGCCACTGCTTCCCGATCTGGCTGAAGTTTCGCGGCGGCAAGGGCGTCGCCACGCTGATGGGCGTGGTGGTCGCGCTCTACTGGCCGCTGGGGCTGGTCTATGCGGTGGTCTGGCTGGGGCTGCTGGCGACGATCCGCATCTCGGCGGTGGCGGGCATGGCGGCGGCGGTCAGCGCGCCGCTGGCGGCGGCGGTGCTGGGCCGGTTCGACCTGGTGCTGCTGCTGATCGCACTGGCGCTGATCGTCATCTGGAAGCACGGCTCGAACATCGAGCGGCTGCTGGCCGGGACCGAACCCCGTATCGGCAAGAAGCGTGACTGACGCCCGGTTCGCGCAGCTCCGGCTGCTGCGGACGCATGGCATCGGCCCTGTTACCTGGCGGCAGTTGATGGCGCGCTTCGGCGAGGCCGAGGCCGCGCTCGACGCGCTGCCCCAGCTTGCCCGGCGTGGCGGCGGCGAAGCCCCCAAGCCAGCCGATCCGGCGCTGATCGCCCGCGAGATCGAGACGGTTGCGCGACTGGGCGCGCGTCATGTCCTGCTGGGTGAGGCCGATTACCCCGCGCTGCTCGCCGAACTCGACACTGCACCGCCCGCGCTGATCGTGCGCGGCGACATCGCCCTGGCCCGGCGCGGCGGCGTGGCGCTGGTCGGTGCGCGCAACGCCTCGGCCGCGTCGTGCCGCTTCGCGCGCGGACTGGCGCAGGATCTGGCGGCGCAGCGCGTGCCCGTCACCTCGGGACTGGCGCGCGGAATCGATACCGCCGCGCATATCGGCGCGCTGGAGGGCGGGACGATCGGCGTCATCGCCAGCGGCATCGACATCGCCTTCCCGCCCGAAAATGCGCGGTTGCAGGAGGAAGTCGCGACCCGCGGCCTGCTAATCGCCGAGCAGCCGCCGGGGACGCAGCCGCTCGCCCGCCACTTCCCCTCACGCAACCGGATCATCGCAGGGCTGGCGCAAGGAACGGTGGTGGTCGAGGCCGCGCCGCGCTCCGGATCGCTGATCACTGCACGGCTGGCGGGCGAGGCGGGGCGCGAGGTGATGGCGGTCCCCGGACACCCCGCCGACCCGCGAGCGCAAGGGTGCAACATGCTGATCCGCGAGGGCGCGACGCTGATCCAGTCGGCGGCCGATATTCTCGAACAGATTCGCCCGATCGACGCCCGCATGGTCCGCGCGCCCGAAAGCCGCTACATGCCCCCGCCGCCGCAAGAGGCGAGCGATGCCGATCGCATCCGCGTGACCGACCTGCTCGGCCCGGTCGCGGTGACGGTAGACGAACTCATCCGCCAGAGCGGCCGCCCCGCCGCCATCGTCCAGACGATCCTGCTGGAGCTGGAACTCGCCGGACGGCTGGAACGCCATGCGGGCGGCCGGGTGGCGCTGGCATGAGGTTGGGACGTGGCCTTCGACGTCGCTCAGGCTGAACGGGCGGTAGGAATGGGTTCGCGCAGAGGCGCAGAGGACGCAGAGGTGTTTCACAGGGGGGGGGCAGCGCCGGTTTTCTCCTCATGGAGGTTACGGTGCCGCATTCACGGCAATCCAGACATCTTTGCGTCCTCCGCGCCTCCGCGCGAACACATCTTCTTCGCGTCCTCGCGTCTTCGCGTGAACCCAACTCCCCATCACCCGTTCAGCCTGAGCGACGTCGAAGGCCACGCCTCGACACCCGCCACACCCGAACCAACCCCGCTTGACGGCCCCCCGCCCCCTCCCCATCCTCGCGTACACACGTAAGGGACGTAGTTTTACCACTCATGCAGCTTGTCATCGTCGAATCGCCCGCCAAGGCGAAGACCATCGAGAAATATCTGGGTTCGGACTACCGCGTCCTGGCAAGCTATGGTCACGTCCGCGACCTGCCGCCCAAGGACGGCTCGGTGGATCCCGACCAGAATTTCGCGATGGAGTGGGAAAATTACGCGGACAAGGCGCGCCAGCTGAAGGCGATCGCCGACGAGGCCAAGAAGGCCGACCGCCTGATCCTGGCCACCGACCCTGATCGCGAGGGCGAGGCGATTTCCTGGCACGTGCAGGAGGTGCTGAAGAACCGCAAGGCGCTGCCCGACAAGGTGGAGCGGGTCACGTTCAACGCGATCACCAAGCCCGCCATCCTGCACGCGATGCAGAATCCGCGCGAGCTGGATACCGATCTGATCGACGCGTACCGGGCGCGCCGGGCGCTCGACTATCTGGTCGGCTTCACCCTGTCGCCGGTGCTGTGGCGCAAGCTGCCCGGCGCCAAGTCGGCGGGCCGCGTCCAGTCGGTGGCACTGCGCCTGATCGTCAGCCGCGAGCGCGAGATCGAGGCGTTCAAGCCCCAGGAATATTGGTCGGTGACGGCCGATATGGAGCAGGACGGCACCCCCTTCGTCGCGCGTCTGGTCCAGTGGGACGGCAAGAAGCTCGACCGCCTGTCGATCGGCAATGAGGGCGACGCCACCCGCGCCAAGGCCGATGTCGAGGCGGGCCGTTTCCAGGTCCAGTCGGTGGAGACCAAGCCCGCGACGCGCAATCCGCCGCCGCCCTTCACCACCTCGACCCTGCAACAGGAGGCCGCGCGCAAGCTGGGCTTCTCCGCCGATCACACGATGCGGATCGCGCAGCAGCTCTATGAGGACGGCGCGATCACCTACATGCGTACGGACGGCGTCCAGATGGACGGATCGGCCATCTCGGCAGCGCGCAAGGCCGTGGCCGAGCGCTATGACGGTTCTTACGTCCCCGACAAGCCGCGCATGTACCAGTCCAAGGCGAAGAACGCCCAGGAAGCGCACGAGGCGATCCGCCCGACCGACTTCTCCCGCGACCGGGCGGGTTCGGGCGATCATGGCCGCCTCTACGACCTGATCTGGAAGCGCGCGCTGGCGTCGCAAATGGCCTCGGCGCGGATGGAGCGGACCACCATCGACATGGCCGACGGCACCGGCCGCCATGTCCTGCGCGCGACCGGCCAGGTCGTGCTCTTCCCAGGCTATCTGGCGCTCTATGAAGAAGGCCAGGACGACAGCCAGGACGAGGAAGCGCGCCGCCTCCCCCGCCTGCGCGAGGGCGATGCGCCTGCCAAGAAGGAGGTCAAGGCCGAGCAGCACTTCACCCAGCCGCCGCCGCGCTTTTCCGAGGCTTCGCTGGTCAAGCGGATGGAGGAACTCGGCATCGGGCGTCCGTCGACCTATGCTTCGATCATCAAGACGCTGAAGGACCGCGCCTATGTCCGCGTCGAGAAGAACCGCTTCTTCGCCGAGGAGAGCGGGCGGCTGGTGACGGCGTTCCTAGAGCGCTTCTTCGAGAAATATGTCGGCTACGACTATACCGCCGAGCTGGAAGAGGAGCTGGACGACGTGTCCGGCGGCCGCGCCCAGTGGCAGGCCGTGCTCGACGCCTTCTGGCGCGACTTCAAGCCGCGCACCTCGGAAGTGATGGAGCAACAGCCCTCGGCGATCACCGCCGAACTGGACCAGTTCCTGGCCCCTTACCTGTTCCCCGAAAAGGCGGATGGGTCGGATCCGCGTCTCTGCCCCAATTGCGGCGAGGGCAAGCTGGCGCTGCGCGGCGGCCGGTTCGGCGCGTTCATCGCCTGCTCCAACTATCCCGAGTGCAAATATACCCGCCGATTCGCGCAAGGGGGCGAAGGCGCGGGCGAGGATAGCGGGCCGGAGACTCTGGGTCAGGACCCCGAGACCGGCCTTCCCGTCGAGCGCAAGTCGGGGCGGTTCGGCCCCTATATCCAGCTGGGCGAGGGCAAGGACGCCAAGCGCGCCTCAATCCCCAAGGATGTCGATCTCGACCTGGAATGGGCGCTCAAGCTGCTCAGCCTGCCGCGCACCATCGGCAACCACCCGGAAACGGGCGAGCCGATCACCGCCTCGATCGGACGCTATGGTCCCTATCTGGCGCATGGCGGAAAATATGCGCGCCTGACCTCGACCGCCGATGTGTTCGAGACGGGCATGAACGCCGCCGTGGTCAAGCTGGCCGAGGCGGCAGCAGGTGGCGGGCGCGCCGCGCGCGGCACCGCGTCGCGCGAACCGCTCAAGGTGCTGGGCAAGCATCCGCGCACCGAGGCGGAGATCAAGCTGATGGAAGGCCGCTACGGCGCTTACGTCACCGATGGCGAGACGAATGCGACCATCCCCAAGACGGTCGACAAGGACCAGCTGACGCTGGAGGAAGCCGCGCAACTGATCGACGCGCGGGCGGCGGCCGCTCCGGCGCGCAAGAAACCGGCGAAGAAGGCCGCAGCGAAGAAAGCACCGGCCAAAAAGGCCGCAGACAAGACGACGGCGGAAAAGAAAGCGCCAGCCAAAAAGGCTCCGGCCAAGAAAGCCCCTGCCAAGAAGACTGTGGCGAAGAAGACGAGCGAAGCCTGAGTCGAACCAGATCCCGTGAGCTGATCTCGGCCCGCCCCGTTCGGGCGGATCAGCGCGCGGCGGTCGGCGGGGTCGGCCCGCATGCACCATCGCTTTCCGACTTAAACATAAAGTGGCGACACACCGAAGGCGCCCGGCCTCCGATCACTATGGCCTTGCTCAGGATCTGCTCCGCTCCGCCAAAGGCAAGAGCTTGTCGAAACCACGACGCGCAAGCAGTCCAAAGCCCAATCCGATGATCCCGGCCAGCGATCGGCCATGGGAATCATCGGCCACCATCCCGTGCGGCAAATTGGCATAGCGTTCGAGCATGATCGTCACGGACAGGCTGACGGCTATGGCTACCCCCAAGTGAACGACAAGACGCCAAAAGCTGATCGTCACCGTGCCGTCATTCACACCCTTTTGCTTCACGCTTCGACACCGTCCATCGTCACGACCACCAATGGTCGTGCCATCTTAACGTGACGTCAGGCCGCGCGCATCTGCGGCATGTTGCCGTGGAGGAAAGCGCGGGCCTGACGCTGCGCTTCGGCGATCTCGCGTGCGGTCATGTCGCTGGCCACTTCGGCCCGCGCGATCTGTGCGGGCAGGAAGCCCGCGACCGCCGCCAGATTAAACCACTTATGCGCCTCGACCAGGTTCAGGCGCCTGCCCGCGGACCCGGTCGAATAGGCGACCCCCAGGTCGTACATCGTCGCACCATCGTCGGTCGCCACCTGGTCGGCGAACCGGCTTTCCATCAGGAATTGTGCGGATTTGCTGCTATTGGCCATATCCTGCCCCTCTGTTCGGACGCCTCTGCGTCCGACTCTGGGTCTATGGCCATAACGGTCACAAATTGGTTAACTCATGACGGGTCGGTGACAGCGATATTATCGATCAGTCTGGTCGATCCCATGCGTGCGGCGGCCACCAGACGGCGCGGGCGTTCGACGGTGCAATCGAGTGAAAGTGTTACCGCGTCGACCAGCTCGACATAATCGACCTCGAACCCGGCGGCGGTCAGGGTCGCGCGGGCATCGGCCAAAACGGTCGCTGTTTCCTCGCCCCGCCCGATCGCGCGCGCCGCAACGCCCAGCGCGCGCGGCAGCGCGACCGCCTTGGCCCGCTGTTCCTCGTCGAGATAGATGTTGCGCGACGACAGGGCCAGGCCGTCATCGTCGCGCTGCGTGGGCACGCCGACCACGTCGATGGGGAAGTCGAGATCGGCGACCATGCGGCGGATCACCGCCAGCTGCTGGAAATCCTTCTCGCCGAAATAGGCGGCATCGGGGCCGACCTGGTTGAACAGCTTGGCGACGACGGTGGCGACGCCGTCAAAATGGCCGGGGCGCGATGCCCCCTCCAGCCCTTCGCTGACGCCATCGACGCGGATCGAGGTCGCATGGCCATCCGGATACATCACCTCGACGCCCGGCATCCACAGCAGGTCGCAGCCCGCCTCGGTCAGCATCCGGATGTCGGATTGCTCGCGCCGGGGATAGCGGCCCAGATCCTCGCCCGCGCCGAACTGCTTCGGGTTGACGAAGATCGACGCCACGACCTTGGTGCCCGGCCGCTTCGCCGCTTCGACGAGCGCGATATGCCCGGCATGGAGCGCACCCATGGTCGGCACCAGCGCCACGCGCGCACCCTCGGCACGCAAAGCGGCGAGCGCCTCGACCAAGGCTTCGCGATCCCGAATGACTTCCACTGATTTTACCCCTCGTTCCCCACGCCGAGGGCTTCTATGTAGGGTGGCAACGGGGATCAATAAGGAAGCGACGAGTTGCCGGAACGGCTATCTTCAACGCACGTCATCGTCTTTGCCAATGAAAAAGGTGGCACGGGCAAATCGACGACGGCGGTTCATGTGGCGATCGCGCTGGCCGCCAAGGGCGCACGCGTGGCGTGCCTCGATCTGGATCATCGCCAGCGGACGGTGGGCCGCTATCTCGACAACCGGGCCGACACGATCAAGCGCACCGGGCACAAGCTGCCCATGCCGGTCCATGCGACTCATACCAGCCAGACCGAGGAGGGATTCGAGGAGCTGTGGTTCGGCCTGTCGCAGGATGCCGACTTCCTGATCGTCGACACGCCGGGCCGCGACGATCATTTCGCGCGGACGGCGGCGGCCTTGTCCAACACGCTGGTCACGCCGATGAACGACAGCTTCGTCGACTTCGACCTGATCGGACAGGTGGACCCGGAGACGTTCCAGGTGACGCGCCCCAGCTTCTATTCGGAACTGATCTGGGACGCGCGCAAGCAGCGGGCGCGGGCCGACGGCACCACCATCGACTGGGTCGTCTTGCGCAACCGGCTTCAGCATATCGAGGCGCGCAACATGCGCCGGGTGTCGGATGCCTTGGGCGATCTGTCGCGCCGGGTCGGCTTTCGCGTCATTCCGGGCCTGGGTGAGCGCGTCATCTATCGCGAGATGTTCCCCAACGGCCTGACCATGATCGACGCCAAGGAATTCGGCGCGATGGGGCTGGGCCATGTCGCCGCGCGGCAGGAACTGCGCGAGATGATGGCCGCGCTGCAACTGCCCGAAGGAGGTGCGGACGCGGGAGCCGAAACGGTCGCGGCGGGCGCGAACGAGACAGACGCCGCCGCATGAAATGGCTGATCGCGCTGGCGGTCATCTGGCTGGTGTGGCGCTATATGCCACGCCCGGCCAGGCCGAAACCCGCGCCCCGGCTGCCACGGGACGAGGCGGACGCGCTGGCGATCCTCGACCTGCCGCCGGGCGCGGACGTCGAGGCGATTCGCCAGGCGCATCGCCGCCTGATCGGGCAGGTCCATCCCGATCGCGGCGGCTCGGCCGACCTGACGCGGCGGGTGAACGCCGCGCGCGACCTGTTGCTGGCGCGCCGTGATGCCTGATCCCGGGGCCGAGCGGGCGGCGGCGATCCACCCCAGCGCCTGCCGCGAATATGACGTGCGCGGCACGGTGCCCGAGACACTGGACGAAGGCGCGGCCTATGCCGTCGGGCGCGGCTTTGCGACGCGGGTGCGGCGCGCGGGCGGCACCCGCGTCGTGGTCGGGCGCGACGGGCGGCTCAGCTCGCCGATGCTGGAGGCCGCGCTGGTCGAGGGGCTGACCGACAGCGGCGTGGACGTCGTGCGCATCGGCCTCGGCCCCACGCCGATGGTCTATTTCGCCGAAGCGACCTTAGGGGTGGACGGCGCCGTACAGGTAACGGGCAGCCACAATCCCCGCGACGACAATGGCTTCAAGATGGTGCTGCACCATCGCCCCTTTTTCGGCGAGGATGTCCAGGATCTGGCGCGCATGGCGGCGGCGCGCGACTGGACCGAGGGCGCGGGGACCGTCGAACAGGTCGACGTCCTCGACGCCTATGTCGACAGGCTGCTGGCCGGTTATGCGGGCGGCGAATACCGGATCGGCTGGGACTGCGGTTCGGGCGCGTCCGGCCCCGTCATCGAAAAGCTGGTCCAGCGCCTGCCGGGTGAGCATCACACGCTGTTCACCGATGTGGATGGTCATTTCCCGCATCATCACCCCGATCCGACGGTCGAGGCCAATCTAGACGCGCTGAAGCGACTCGTGGCGGACAGACGCCTCGATTTCGGATTCGCTTTCGATGGCGACGGCGACCGGATCGGTGCGGTCGACGGACAGGGCCGGGTGATCTGGGGCGACCAGATATTGATGCTGCTGGCGGGGCCTGCGCTGGCCGAGCATCCGGGCGCACCGATCGTGGCGGACGTGAAGGCCAGCCAGGCGCTGTTCGACCATGTCGAAGGCCTGGGCGGACGGCCGGTGATGTGGAAGACCGGGCACAGCCTGATGAAGACCAAGATGGCCGAGACGGGGGCACCGCTGGGCGGCGAGATGTCGGGCCATCTGTTCTTCGCGGGCGAATGGTATGGCTTCGACGATGCCCATTATGCCGCGATTCGCCTGATCCGCAGCGTGCATCTGGCGGGCCGCTCGATGACCGAGCTGCGCGGCGCGATGCCCGCGATGATCGATATTCCCGAAACGCGGATCACGGTGGCGGAGGCAGACAAGTTCGCCATCGTTGCCCGCGTGGCGGCGGCGCTGGCCCGCGACGGGGCGGAGGTGAACGACACCGATGGCGTCCGGGTGCGGACGGCGGATGGCTGGTGGTTGCTGCGCGCGTCGAACACCCAGGCCGCGCTGACCGTGCGCGCCGAAGCCTGGGATAGCGCCGGACTGGAGCGGGTATTGGCGGAACTGGACCGTTATCTGGCGGCCGAAGGAGTGCGGCGGTAGCGTCGGGCGTGGCCTTCGACTTCGCTCAGGCTGAACGGGGGTTGGGGTATTTGGCCGCTATTCCTTCGCGCCGTTCAGCCTGAGCGAAGTCGAAGGCCAAGGGAAGCCCCCCACCAAGGGCCTCCCCGCCAACCGGTCAAATCTCCCCGATCATCTCTGACAGCACCTCCAGGCACGACACGCCCAGCTTCGCCGAACGCGCGCCAGACCAGCCATGGACGCGGTCCGGATTTGGCGCATGGTCCTTGAACGGCATCTCCAACGTCACCGACACCGCACCGAACCGCTCGGCGAGCTGGTTGGTCGACATGGAGAGATTGGCGTTGCCCGCGCTCGACTTCTCATAGCCCATCTGGGTCTGGAAATCGGGCGTGTGCGCGGCGAGGCGGCGGCCGAATGCGTAGAATTTGGCGCCGTGTTCCTCGGTCCAGCTGGGAATGCCCTCGAACCCGGCGATGAAGTTCGCCGGAATCGCCTCGTCGCCATGCGCGTCGATCGCGAAGTCGACGCCGGTCTGGTCCATGCGATTGCGCACGCACAGCACTTCCGGGCTGCGCTCGGGCGTCGGCTCATGCCATTCGCGGTTGAGGTTCACCCCCGCCGCATTGGTGCGCAGATGTCCGCGCCGCGTGCCATCGGGGTTCATATTGGGCACGACATGGACGGTCGCCGCCGCCAGCAGCGGCTCGGCCGCCGGGCTGGTCAGCCAGTCGAGCGCGCCCTCCATCCACCATTCGGCCATCGATTCGCCCGGATGCTGGCGTGCATAGAGCCATACCTGCTTGGGGCCGGAGCCAAGGCGCAGATAGTCGATCGGCTGGCCATCCAGCGTCTGGCCGATCTCTTCGTGATGGACACCCTTTGCGGCGATTCGTGCGATCAGGTCGCTGTGCCGCTCCATCGTGTACGGCTCGAAATAGGCGAACCAGGCGAGGTCCGACTCGCCCGTCCACTGCCATTCCAGCACGCCGTCGGCATAGGTGGTCGGCGTCATCCGCCAATCCTGCCGGTTGGTCGAGGCGCGGACGTGATAATTGGTCCAGCCATCGGGAAAGGCCGAATCCGCGCCGTTCAGGATGCGGAAGGTCAGCGTCCGCCCCTTCGCCCCGCCGACCCGGAAATAGAACCATTGGTAGAAGTCGGAATCCTTGTCCTTGACGATCTCCAGGTCGACCCGGTCGCCCTCGATCGCCACGACGCGGATATTGCCGCCGTCGAACGACGCGTTGATGGTCAGCGTCATCGCCTTACTTCACCTCGATCGTGCGGCCTGATTCGCCGGGGAATTTGGTGAACAGCGCATCGGCGAGCTTGGCGGCCTGCGCCTGCGCGTCGAGCTTGGCCAGCGCCTGGACCGGCGCGATGTTGCGCGCGCTGCCTTCCCAGATGGGCGACTGGTCGACGCGACGCTTGATCTGGACCGACAATTCGGTACCGATGATCTCCTGCGGCTGGCTCTTGCCGATCGGGAAGCTCAGCCCCCCGCCCAGCCCCACGCCGCCGCCACGACCGCCGGAGAAGCTGCCGCCCCCCAGACCGATCGAGAAGGGCGAGGGACGCGGCGGACCCAGCCGGTTGGCGCGGGTGAAGTTCACGGTCGCGATGAAGTCGGGCTGCGCATCCCCCTGCGCCAGCGAATAGCCGTTGCGCAGCAGCGCGGTCTCGACCGCGGCGGCATAGGTCTTGAACTCGATGCTGGCCGGGCCGGTGGCCGACAGCGGCTCGACGCGGATGGTCCCGCGCGCGATCGGCTGACCCAGGTGATAGCGGATCACCTCGGTCGGGGGCAGACGCCCGCCCGTGGTGGAACAGGCGGCCAGCGTTCCGGCGGCGGCCGCGAGGATCAGGAGCGAGCGGGCTTTCATGCGTTGAAGACCTTGAGAGATGTTACGGATGGGCAACGCATGACATATGGGGGATGATCCGGCGGCGGAAGAGGGCGCGGCGATCATGACCCATCCGTCATGCCGGAACCTTGACTTGAGTGCCGGTTGCCACTAGGCGGCGACGCTTTCCAGATCACCCTCCAGTTCAAAAGAAGCGAATCGATCATGAAGATCCGCAATTCCCTGAAGTCGCTCAAGGATCGTCACCGGGACAACCGCGTGATCCGCCGTCGCGGCCGCACCTATGTCATCAACAAGACCAACCGTCGTTTCAAGGCGCGCCAGGGCTAATCAGCCCTGATGCCGATCGAATCGAACGTGACGGGCGGACAGCCCGTGACGCGCGCCGATCGGCCGACCGCCGTCATCTTCGACGTCGGTCGTGTGCTCTACGACTGGGATCCCCGGATCCTGTATCGGCGCCTGATCGCAGACGATCGGGCGCTCGATGCATTTGTGCGCGATGTCGTCACCACCGAGTGGCATTTCCAGCATGATGCGGGCCGCGACTTCGCCGACACCTCGGCGGAGCTGATCGCGCTGTACCCGCAACACCGGGAACTGATCGCCGCCTGGGGTCCGCGCTTCGGCGAGAGCATCGGTGATACCATTGCCGGGATGCACGAACTCGTCGCCGAACTGGACGCGGGCGGCGTGCCCTTGTTCGCGATCACGAACTTCAGCCACGAATTCTGGCCGCCCTTCCGCGCGCGCGAATCGGCGCTGTTCGATCGATTCCGCGACATCGTGGTGTCGGGCGACGAAAAGCTCGTGAAGCCTGACCCCGCCATCTACCACCTCGCGCTCGCCCGATTCGGGCTGGAGCCGGGGCAGGCGGTGTTCATCGACGACAATCGTGCGAATATCGATGCGGCCGCGGCGCTGGGCATTCATGCGCTGCACTTCACCGACGAGGCGACGGTGCGGCCGCAGCTTCGGGCGTTGGGATTGGTGGCTTAGGTCTTCGCGTAGCCTTCGACTTCGCTCAGGCTGAACGGAACTTGATACCAAACCCCGTTCACGCTGAGCGAAGTCGAAGCGCACGGGAAGCCCTCACCGCTCCAGCGACGCCAGCTGCGCCTGATTCGCCTGGCTCGCCTCGGTCTCCAGCAACGTCGGATCGAGATGATCGCCGACCATCTGGTCGGTGACGATCACGTTCGTCCCCACCGAGGTGATCGAAAACAGCTTCTTGGCGAAGGCCGCAGGAAGCCGGATGCAACCATGCGAATCGGGGAAACCCGGATTATTGCCCGCATGAAGCGCCACGCCGTCCCAGGTCAGCCGCTGCATGAACGGCATGGGGGCCGAATTATACAGGTTGCTGCGATGCATCTCGCGCTTCTGCAGGATCGGGAAGACGCCGACGGGGGTGTCCTTGCCGTCCTTGCCGGTCGACACCGACGCCGCCGCAACCATCATGTCGCCGCGATAAACATAGGCGCGCTGCATCGGCAGGCTGATGACCACCGTCACCGGCAGCGCGATCGGATCGGCCTGTGCCATCGAGGGGTCGGCCCAGACGAATCGGTTGGGGGCAAGAGCGGCAGCAGCCTGGGCCACGGTCGCAGTGGCAGGGCCTTCCTCGGCCAGTACCGGCACAGCCAGACCCAGCGTCGTAGCGCCCAGCAAGGCGGCAAAAGCGAAAGCCTTCATATCCCTTTTCCTTGGCGAGTTCACAAAATCTTAAACCCGTCAAGCGACAATTTGTGCCAAGCGAAATTTTTTGCGCTGCGGCGGAACTTTCGCTGAATCGATGGAACCAAGCGATCAACCGATGGGCCGATGGGCAGAAAAATGGCCTGACCTTTGCTACATAGGGTTTGCGGGAATTCTGGGGTTGAAGGACCAAAATGCACGATAATCTGGACGCGGCGCCGGGTCGGCGCGCGCTGTTGAAGAACGCGCTGGTGCTGGCCGGGGCACTGGCGGTTCCGGGGGCTGTAAGCGCTCGGGAAAGGCTGACCTCGGGCGATCTGCGCCCGATGCGCCAGCCGCCGATCCCGAGCCGTCCGACCGTTCCGGCGGTGCCGCAGGCGATCCTGGCCTCGTCGCGGGTCGTCCGCCCGGCGCTGCTGCGCCAGGCGATGGCCTCGCTGCAAAAACATGGTTCGCAGGTTCGCCAGCGCGACCGGATGGCGATCGTCGATTTCGCGGTCGGCTCGTCCGAACCGCGCCTCCATCTGGTCGATCTGATCAGCGGCAAGAGCCAATCGCTGCTCGTCTCGCACGGCAGCGGGTCGGACCCGTCGCACAGCGGCTATGTCCAGCGCTTTTCCAACGCGTTCAATTCGAACGCCAGCAGCGAGGGCGCCTTCCTGACCGACAATTATTATGTCGGCAAGCATGGCCGGTCGCAGCGTCTGGTCGGGCTGGACCCCACCAACGACAATGCGCTGGGCCGCGCGATCGTGATCCACTCGGCCTGGTATGCCAATCGCGACATGATCCGCAGCCACGGGATGCTGGGGCGCAGCCAGGGTTGCTTCGCGGTCGGCGAGAACGAACTGGACCGCGTGTTTGCCAATCTCGGCCCCGGCCGGATGATCTACGCCGCGAAGGTGTGAATCCCCATTCCTCCCCGGCACGGGGAGGTGGCAGGCCGCAGGCCTGACGGAGGGGGATCGCCACAGAAGACATATCTTGCGGCGATCCCCCTCCACCACCGCTTCGCGGTGGTCCCCCTCCCCGATGCGGGGAGGATAAGAATTGCGATCCCCCACCGGGGTGGTTAAGCCCCCGATCCTCATGGTCCAGCCGCTCATCATCGCCGTCCCCAAGGGACGCATCCTGGCCGAGGCGCTGCCGCTGCTCGCCGCCGCCGGCATCCGGCCCGAAGCCGCCTTCACCGACAAGGACAGCCGCGCACTGCGCTTCGCCACCGATGTCCCCGGCATCGAGCTGATCCGCGTCCGCGCCTTCGACGTCGCCACCTTCGTCGCGCATGGCGCGGCGCAGCTGGGGATCGTCGGCTCCGACGTGCTGTCCGAATTCGGCTATTCCGAGCTGTACGCGCCCGTCGACCTGAAGATCGGCCATTGCCGCATTTCGGTCGCCGAGCCGGTCGCGATGGCGGAGAGCGACGATCCGCGCGGGTGGAGCCATGTCCGCGTTGCGACCAAATATCCGCACATCACCAGCCGGCATTTCGCCGCAAGGGGCGTGCAGGCCGAGTGCGTCAAGCTGAACGGCGCGATGGAGCTGGCACCGACGCTGGGCCTGGCGCCGCGCATCGTCGACCTGGTGTCGTCGGGCCGCACGCTCAAGGAAAACGGACTGGTCGAGGTCGAGGTGATCGAGGAGGTCACCTCGCGCCTGGTCGTCAACCGTGCCGCGATGAAAACGCGGGCGCAAGTCGTGCCGCTGGTCGAGGCGTTCCGCCGCGCCGTGGCCGAGAAGGAAGCCGCATGATCCGTCTCGATACACAAGAACCGGGCTTCGCCGCCGCCTTCGACGAGCTGGTCGACGCCCGTCGCGAGAGCGATGCCGATGTCGCGCGCGACGTGCAGGTGATCCTGCGCGCGGTGCGCGACGATGGCGAGGCGGCGGTGGCGGCCTTCACCAGGCAGTTCGACGGGCATGACCTGGCCGAGACCGGCTGGCGAATCGAACCGGCGGACTGCCGAGCGGCCTATGAGGCGCTGGAGCCGGAACTGCGCGCGGCGCTCGATCTCGCCGCCGCGCGCATCCGCGCCTATCACGAAAAGCAGAAGCCGACCGACACCGATTATGTCGATGCGCAGGGCGTCCGGCTGGGCGCGCGCTGGACGGCGGTGGATGCGGCGGGAATCTACGTCCCCGGCGGTCGCGCGGCCTATCCCTCCTCGCTGCTGATGAACGCGATCCCCGCCAAGGTGGCGGGGGTCGAGCGGCTGGTCATGGTCACCCCGACACCGAAAGGCGAGATCAACCATCTGGTCCTCGCCGCCGCGCATCTGGCGGGGGTGGACGAGGTGTGGCGGGTCGGCGGCGCACAGGCCGTGGGCGCGCTGGCTTATGGTGCGGGCCGCATCCAGCGGGTCGATGTCGTCACCGGCCCCGGCAATGCCTGGGTCGCGGAGGCCAAGCGCCAGGTCTACGGCATGGTCGGCATCGACATGGTGGCAGGCCCCTCCGAGATCGTCGTCGTCGCGGACGGCCGGAACGACCCTGACTGGATCGCCGCCGACCTGCTGAGCCAGGCCGAGCACGACACGGTCACCCAGTCGATCCTGTTCACCGACGATGCCGACTTCGCCACGCGAGTCGCCGAGGCCGTCGACCGCCAGATTCCCGAACTGGCCACCGCCAGCGTCGCGCGCACCGCATGGGACGCAAACGGCGCGATCATCGTGGTCGATTCGCTGGAAGCGGCGATGCCGCTGGTCGACCGGCTCGCGCCCGAGCATCTGGAACTGGCGGTGGACGATCCGCAGGGCCTGTTCGACCGGCTGCGCCATGCGGGCTCAGTGTTCCTGGGTCGCCACACGCCGGAAGCCATTGGCGATTATGTCGCCGGGCCGAACCACGTCCTGCCGACGGGCCGTCGCGCACGCTTCGCCAGCGGGCTGTCGGTGCTCGACTTCATGAAGCGGACGAGCTTCCTGGGCCTGACCGAAACGGCGCTGAACGAACTCGGCCCCGCCACGGTGGCGCTGGCCCATGCCGAAGGGCTTCCGGCGCATGCCAAGTCGGTGGCGCTGCGGCTGCGGCTCAACCGATGATCGTCACGCCCGCCGCGCCGGAGCATCGGGAGCGATGGCTGGCGTTGCGGGCGGCGCTCTGGGGGGATGAAGCAGGCGAACCGCCCGGTGGCGATGGCAATTTCGTCGCGCTAGTGGATGACCGGGTGATCGGCTTTGCCGAGGCGGCGGTCCGACACGACTATGTGAATGGCTGCGACACGTCGCCGGTGCTGTTTTTGGAAGGATTGTTCGTCGATCCCGGTCATCGGCGGCAGGGCGTGGCCGGCGTGTTGGTTGCGGCGGTAGCGGACTGGGGCCGGGCGCAGGGGTGTTCGGAGTTCGCCTCGGATGCGGAGATCGACAATCTCGACAGCCATGCGATGCACCGGGCGCTGGGCTTCGTCGAAACCGAGCGGGTCGTGTATTTTCGCCGGGAATTGTGACCGCGGTTCGGCCCTTGGCCTTCGACTTCGCTCAGGCTGAACGGCGGTTGGGAAACTGGACTGGATACCAAACCCCGTTCAGCCTGAGCCCTTCGGCTGGCTGGCAAGCCCGCCGCTCAGGATAAACTTCGGCGCATCGCGCCGAAGTCGAAGGCCACGTCCCACACCCCTCACCCAAAACACGTGACGGATTGACGACAGCCCGGTAAAGGCCCGCCAATGACTCGTCCTCCCGCCCGTACCCAGGCGCGCGCCGCCGCGCGCCTTGCCGCCGTTCAGGCGCTTTATCAGCATGACATGGAACAGACCCCGCTGGCGGCGCTGCTCCACGAATTCCACAATCACCGCATCGGCGCGACCATCGAGGATGTCGAATATGCCGATGCCGATATCGATTTCTTCGACGATGTCGTGAAGGGCGTGCAGGCGCGCCTGGGCGAGATCGATGTGATGATCGAGGGCAAGCTGGCCAAGGGCTGGACGCTGAACCGGCTCGACAAGCCGATGAAGGCGATCCTGCGCGCCGGGACCTATGAGCTGATCGCGCGCCATGACGTGCCGGTCGGCGCGGTCATCAGCGAATATGTCGATGTCGCCCACGCTTTCTACGAGAAGCGCGAATCGGGCTTCGTCAACGGCCTGCTTGACGCGATCGCCAAGGTCGCGCGGGCCTGATCCCGCACCCGCCCCGATGACCGAGGCGGAGTTCATCGCCGCGTTGCGCCGGATGCCGCTGCATCCCGGTGCGCGCGGGCTGATCGACGACAGCGCGGTGCTGACCGCCGCGCCGCTGGTCGTGACCACCGACACGCTGGTCGAAGGCGTGCATTTCCTGCCCCACGACCCGCCCGCCGATGTCGCGTGGAAGCTGGTCGCCACGAACCTGTCCGACCTCGCCGCCAAGGGCGCGCTGGTCGAAGGGGTGCTGCTCAACTATCCGCTGGGTGATTCCGCCTGGGACCACGCCTTTCTGGATGGCCTGGGCAGCGTGCTGACGCACTTTCATGCCCCGCTGATCGGCGGCGACACCGTGACGTTGCGGGGGCCGCGCAGCCTGACGCTGACCGCCTTCGGCCGCGATGCACCAGCACCCGCCCGTGACGGCGCAAAGGCGGGGGACGGCTTGTGGGTCACCGGCACGATCGGCGATGCCGGTCTGGGCCTGGCGATCGCGCAAGGAGGGCATGGTCCGATCGCGCTGCGCGACGCCTATCGCCGCCCCTGTCCCCGCTTGACCGAGGGCCGCGCACTCGGCCCCGTCGTCCATGCGATGATGGACGTGTCGGACGGTCTGCTGCTCGACGCGGGCCGAATGGCGCGGGCGAGCGGGCTGGCGGTGACGATCGCGCTCGATACGGTCCCGCTGTCGGAAGAGGCGCGGGCGTTCGGCGGCACCGACCGGGCGGCGCGATTGGCCGCTGCGACCGCCGGGGACGATTACGAACTGCTCTTTGCCCTGCCCGCCGGGATCACGCCGCCGGTCGCCGCCACGCGCGTCGGCAGCTTTGCGGCCGGTGACGGCCTGACCCTGACCGATGCGGGCGAATCGATCCCGCTGCCGCCCCGCTGGGGCTATGAGCACCGCGCGGCCAACTGACCCCCCTTTCCTCCTGCCGCCGCGCTGTTAATCTGTATCAGTCCGGCCCCTGGGGAGTGGTGCCGACATGGGGGGGATCAGGAATGCGTGGGGTAGGCAGGCTGGGCGCGTCGGTGATGGCGCTCGCGTTGATGACGCTGACGGGCATGACGCAGAATGCGGCCCAGCCACCATCCGCTTCGCCACCCGCCGCGACGGCCCCCCTGCCGGTCGAGGCCTTTGCCGCGCTGCCCGAGTTCGAGGGGCCGGCCCTGTCGCCCGACGGCACCCGCATCGCGGGCAAGCGGGCGCTGAACGGCAAGCAATATCTGATGGTCGCCCCGCTGATCAAAGGCCAGGGCAAGACCGCGCTGGCCGCGCTCAGCGACAAGGTCGACGTTAACTGGTGGCGCTGGGTCAATGACGAATGGCTGGTCGTCGGGCTGGGCAGCCAGGACATGATCCAGGGCGAGGAATATTATGTCACCCGTCTGATCGGCGTCCGCGCCGACATGACGAAGATGGTGAAGATCGACTGGGACAATTCGGGCTTCCGCGCCGACGAGGTGTTGTGGACCGCGCATGACGGCACGCCGCGCCTGCTGTTCGCCAAATCGACCGGCATCTATTCCATGTCCGAGGTCTACCCCTCCGTCTATGAAGCGGATGTCTCGACCGGGCGGGTCAAGCGGATCGCGAACGGGCAGACCGATGTGTGGGACTGGTATGCCGACGGCCAGGGCCAGTTGCGCATGGGCGTGCGCTATAGCGACGACACCCGTCAGAAGAGCATCCTCTATCGCCAGTCCAACGCCGAGCCCTTCCGCACCATCGCCCGCGCCAATGGCCGCAAGGACGAATCGGTGCTGGTGCCCAGCGTCTTTCGCGCCGACGGCACCGCGCTGGCGATCGATGACAGCGACGGATATGACGCGCTGTACGAAGTTTCGTTGCCCGACCTGAAGCTGGGCCGCAAGCTCAGCAGCGTCACCGGCTATGATATCGACGGCATCATCAAGACCCCGGCGGGCGACGATATCTCGGCGATCCGCTACACCGACCAATATTATCACGACGCCTGGACCGACCCGCGGATCAAGGAATTGCAGGCAGCGCTCGACAAGTCGGTGGCACCGCGCCGGGCCGAGATCGTGTCTTGGAACACCGCCCGCACCCGCTTCCTGGTGACGGTCAGCAGCCCGTCCTCGGCGGGGGCGCTCTATTATTGGGATACCGATTACGGCAACATGCAGTTCCTGTCCTGGGCCAACCCCCAGTTGAAGGGACAGAAGCTGTCGCCGGTGCGCACCGTGCGTTACGCCGCGCGCGACGGCACCATGATCGAGGCGATCCTGACCATGCCGCGCGGACGCGGGACCAGGAACCTGCCGCTGATCGTCATGCCGCATGGCGGCCCCTTCGCCCGCGATGCCGAAAGCTGGGACTGGTGGAGCCAGTATCTGGCCGAACTGGGCTATGCGGTGATCCAGCCCAATTATCGCGGTTCCTCGGGCTATGGCACCGCCTTCGCCAAAAAGGGGCAGGGCGAATGGGGCCTGAAGATGCAGGACGATTTGGACGATGCGGTCGCTTGGGCCGCCAAGGAAGGCATCGCCGATCCCAAGCGCGCCTGCATGGTGGGGGCCTCCTATGGCGGTTATGCCGCGATGCGCGCGGCCCAGCGCAACAGCGCGCTCTATCGCTGCGCGGTGTCCTATGCGGGCGTGTCGGACCTTCAGGCGATGAAACGCTACGACTCGCGATTCCTGTTCGGCAAGACGCGCTCCGACTGGCTGCAGAAACAGGCCCCCGACTATCACGCCGTCTCACCCCGCTTCGGCGCGGCCGACATGGCGATCCCGCTGCTGATCGTACACGGCAAGGAGGACAAGCGCGTGCCGGTCAACCAGTCGCGGATGATGGTCTCCGCGCTGAAGGCGGCAGGCAAGCCGGTGAACTATATCGAGCAGCCGCTGGCCGACCACCACTTCACCCGCGCCGAGGACCGGCTGGAATTCCTGAAGGCGATGGCCACGTTCCTGGCGAAACATAACCCGGCGTAAAGATCCTCCCCGGCACGGGGAGGGGGACCAGTCGCAGGCTGGTGGAGGGGGGCTTCCACAAAGCGAGTCCATTGCGGATAGCCCCCTCCACCACCGCTTCGCGGCGGCCCCCCTCCCCGTGCCGGGGAGGATTGCAAAACCGTATCCCGACCCCATATCCGTAACCGATTCGGCGTGCCTTTCCTTTTCGGCCCATTGCGGCTATGGCGGCGCCTCTTCGACATACCCTATAACACGACGAACCGAGGTATTTTTTGGCCAAGGAAGAACTGCTCGAGATGCGCGGCCGCGTGGTGGAACTCCTCCCCAACGCGATGTTCCGCGTCCAGCTCGAGAATGATCACGAGATCCTGGGGCATACGGCGGGCAAGATGCGCAAGAACCGCATCCGCGTGCTGGTCGGCGACGAAGTGCTCGTCGAGCTGACGCCGTACGACCTGACCAAGGGCCGGATCACCTACCGCTTCAAGTGAGCGACCGGCCTCCCATGCCGCTCGTCCTTGCATCCTCCTCCCCGCGCCGCCGCGATCTGCTGGCGCGGCTGGGAGTCGTGCCCGACCGAGTCGCCTCGCCCGATATCGACGAAGCGCCCCGCCCCGCCGAACCGCCCCGCGTCTACGCGCTGCGGCTGGCGGTGGAAAAGGCGAAGGCGGTGGAGCGTGCCGACGGTGAGATCGTCGTCGCGGGCGACACCACCATCGCGCTGGGCCGTCGCATCCTGCCCCCCGCCGAGACGGAGGACGTCCAGCGCAAGCTGCTGCGCCTGATGTCCGGGCGGCGGCACCATGCGCTGTCCGCCGTGTGCGTGATCGACGCCACCGGCAAGGCGCGCACCCGGCTGGCCGACACCATCGTCGCCTTCAAGCCGCTGTCCGACGACGAGATCGACGCGTACATCGCGTGCGGCGAGGGGCTGGGCAAGGCGGGCGGTTACGCGATCCAGGGCCGTGCCGAAGCCTTTGTCCGTTTCCTGCAAGGCTCGCATTCCGGCGTCATCGGCCTGCCCCTGTTCGAAACCCGCGCCCTGTTGAAGGCCGCCGGGCTGCCGCTTGTCTGAATGGCTCTATGAGGCCGGGATCGGCGAGGCCCGGGCCGCGCTGGTCGAGGATGGTCGCATCGTCCAGGCCGCGATCGAGCTTGCGGCCACGCTGACCGTCGGCACCGTGGCCGAGGGGCGGCTGGTCGAGTTGCTCCCCGGCCGACAGGGGCGGGTGACGCTGAATCAGGGCGGCGACGTGCTGCTGTCGCCGGTGCCCAAGGGGATGACGCAAGGATCGGCGCTGACCGTCATCGTCACGCGCGAGGCGATCCCCGAACGCGGCCGCGCCAAGCTGCCCAAGGCGCAACTCGCCCACGAAGACGCGCGCCCCGCCCCCGGCCCCGATCTCCGCACGCGAATCGCCGCGACCGGCCTGGCCGTTCGCGAACTCCTGCCGCATCAGCCCGACGATCTGGAAGCGGCGGGCTGGTCCGAACTGCTCGACGAGGCGATGACCGGCGAGATCGGATTCGGCGCGGGCGTGCTGCGCATGACGCCGACCCCGGCGATGACCCTGTTCGACGTCGACGGATCGCCGCCGCACGAACCGCTGTCGATCGCCGCCGCCCGCGCGGTGGCGGACAGCATCCTGCGCCACGGTATCGGCGGGTCGATCGGCATCGACTTTCCCACGCTGGAAGGCAAAAGCCCGCGCCAAGCGGTGGCCGAGGCGCTGGACGCGGCCCTGCCCCTTCCCTTCGAGCGGACGGCGGTCAACGGATTCGGCTTCCTCCAGATCGTCCGCCCGCGCCCCCGCGCCTCGATCCCGGAGCGGCTGGGCATCGACCCCGTCGGCGCCCGCGCCCGCGCACTGCTGCGCCAATGGGAGCGCGAGCCGCCCGGGCCTGCGCCGACCTATCGGGTCTCCGGCGCTGTCCATGACCGCCTGATGGCCCATCCGGCCTGGCGCGAGGCGCTGGAGCGCCGCACCGGCCGCCCCCTGTTACTGGAACGCTCATGACCACCTGCCCGATCTGCGACAAACCGACCGCCGCCGAACACGCGCCCTTCTGCTCGCGCGGATGCAAGGATCGCGACCTGCTGCAATGGCTGGGCGAAGGTTATCGCATCCCGGTCAAAGAAAATGACGAAGAGGGGCTGGACAGCGGCGAAAGCCACCCGTAAAGGCACGCCTCCAATCGCAATCGCGGTGTGGGCCCAAGTAGCTCAGTTGGTAGAGCATGCGACTGAAAATCGCAGTGTCGGTGGTTCGATCCCGCCCTTGGGCACCATTTTTCCTACATTGATGGTGTTTTAACGGTTCGCTGTTTGGCGGACTGTTTTTGCGCGACTGGCGTTGTCCCGTGGCCTTCGACTTCGCTCAGGCGGAATGGGACGTCGGATCAGACCCCTGCTTACTCCCCTCCCGCAGGCGGGAGGGGCCGGGGGAGGGCAAGGTGCCTCGCAGAGCATGGCTTGTGGCCTTTCCCCCCAACCCCTCCCCCTGACGGGAGAGGGCTTAAATCACGGATAACTCACCGTCTTCGGGATTTCCGGAATCTCGATCCGCTCCAGATCATCCCCCGGCACGGCCGGAAACTCCCGCGCCCGCCACGCCCGCTTGGCCTCCTCGATCCGCTCGCGGCGGGAGGACACGAAATTCCACCACACATGCCTGGGCGTGGTGAACGCATCGCCGCCGCACAGCATCACCCGGCCGCCCGCTTCGGACCGCAGCGTCGTCGCGATTCCCGGCTTCAGGATATAGAGGCGCTGCGGCTCCAGCGTCATCCCCTCCAGGCTCGCCTCGCCCAGCGCGCAATACACCGCGCGTTCCTCGGCCGCCGCATCGATGGGGATGCTCCCGCCCGGCTCCAGCGCGATGTCGGCATAGATGGTGCCCGCATAGGTCGTGGTCGGCGCGCGCTGTCCCCACAATTCGCCCATGATGACCCGCGCGGTCGCACCCTGCCCTTCGATTTCGGGCAGCGCCTCGGCCGGGACATGCTCGAAGGACGGGTCGATTTCCTCCTGCGCTTCGGGAAGCGCGAGCCAGGTCTGGATGCCCGACAGCACCGGGCCTTGCGGCCGCATCTCGCCCGGCGAGCGTTCGGAATGGACGATGCCATGGCCTGCCGTCATCAAATTCACCGCACCCGGTTCGATCACCAGGTCGCTGCCCAGCGAATCGCGGTGGCCGATCGCGCCGTCGAACAGATAGGTTACGGTCGCCAGGTTGATATGCGGATGCGGCCGCACGTCGATGCCGGAGCCGGGTTGCAGCTGCGCCGGCCCCATCTGGTCGAAGAAGATGAAGGGGCCGACCATCGTCCGCTCCTTGTTGGGCAGCGTCCGGTGAACCTTGAACCCGCCCAGATCGTGGCTGGAGGGTTGCAGGGTGCGCAGCAGGAAATCGTCAAACATGGCTTTGCTCCGTGGGAGTCGGCTCCGTGGCGTCGAGCAGCGCGATCAGGTCGGCCGGGAAATAGGGTTCGGGGTGCATGGCCAGCTCTTCGCGGGAAAACCAGCGCCAGCTCTGCATCACCCGCTGTTCGAGGGCGGTGTGGCCTGAGCCGTTCACGTCATGCGCGTCGATGTCGACGCGGAAATAGCGTTCGTCGGCCTCGACCTCGACACCCTCGATGGTGCGGAACTCGACCTGCCGCCGTGCGACCTGTGGTCCGCAGTCGTGGTCGAGCCCGGTTTCCTCCCGCAACTCGCGGCGCGCGGCGTCCTCATAGCTCTCGCCGGGATCGACCGCACCGCCCGGCGTACACCAGAAGGGCGGACGGTCATCGGGGGTGAAGCGGAACATCAGCGTCCGGCCCGCCGCATCGACCAGCAGGATGCGCGCGGCGGGACGGGGTATGCGGATCATTCGGCGTCAAGCTCCGGATAATGGCGGAAGATTCCGTCCTCATTGAACGCCTGCCGCCGGTCGCTGTCCAGATAGGCGGCAATGCCGGGCAAGGTCTCTGCACGGTCGTGCAGGGCGATGAGCGCGGGATAGTCACCCTCGACCGCCGCCATGCGCCTGGGAAACATGTAGCGCAGACCCGCGATCAGCTGGAACAGCGAGGTGTCGACCGGCGACCAGCGCCCGCCCGCCATCCACTCGCGGTCGCCCAGCGCATCCTCGAAATAACCGAGGAACTTGGGAAGCCGCTCCGCGCGGAACTGGGCGGCGGCGCGGGCGGCTTCGGGCTTCTGTTCGTGATAATAGGCGCCGGTGGCGACCGGGTGATGGACGTTGTGCGCCTCGGCCACCATGTCGCTGATCGTCAGTTGCAGCTGGTTCAGCCAGACGCGGTCGCCTGCCGGTGCCAGATCGTGCCGCTCGGTCAGCCAGTGAAGGATGTTCGCGACCTGCGCGATCATCTGCCCCCCTGCCCGCAAATATGGCGGGGCGAAGGGCAGGCGGCCACCTTTCCGCCTATCAGCGAGCAAGGCCTCGGCCCCCTCCTCCACGCCCCGGTCGCGATAGGCCAGACCTGCGGCCTCCAGCGCCAGCCGGACGAACTCGCCGCGCCCCGGCAGGCCGGGCCAGTACCACAGGTCATAGGGCATGGAATTATTCTCCGGGCGCCTTCGCGCTGATCGCCAGCGCGTGGATGCGTTCCGACAACAGATCGGCGAGCGCGTGGTTCACCATGCGCTGGCGGGCGACGCGCGACTGGCCGGAGAAAGCGGGCGATTCGACGATGACGCGGAAATGGCTCTCGCCGGTGCCGTCATCGCCCAGATGGCCGCGATGCATCGCGCTTTCGTTGATGACCTCCAGATGCGTGGGGGCCAGCGCCCGGGTCAGGCGGTCGGTGATCTGATCGGCGATGGATGCGGTGGTGATATCGGTCATGGCCCCTATATAGACGGTTTTTCGGGACAAGCGGATAGCCGTGGCGCGTTGGTCGAGCAGCGAAACACCCAAGGACAAACCCCCAAGGGAGAAAACGGGCGCGCGTTTTCACGGCCGGGTCGAGAATACCGGCCGCGGCTGCGATCATGCCGGTTGCGAGGAAGCGGGCGAGTTCCGCGCACCGCCGCCTGAGGGCACGCGAAGCGGCGACGGGCCGGGCCAGTTCCGCTGGTTCTGCCTGGAGCATGTCCGCGCCTTCAACAGCCGCTATAATTTCTTCGACGGCATGAGCGCGGATGAGATTCACCGCGCCCAGCGCCCCTATGCGGGCTGGGAACGCGAGACGCGCGCCTTCGCGCAAGGCGGCACCGATCCGGGGCCGCGCTGGGCCGATTTCTCCGATCCGCTGGACGCCATCGCCGCACGCTATCGCCGGGAGGCCGCGCCCGAGCGGTCGGACGGCAAGCCGCTGTCGGGGCAGGATCGCGAAAGCCTGAAGGTGCTGGGGCTGGAGGCGAATGCCGATCGGAGCGCACTGCGGCGGCGCTATAGCGAGTTGGTGCGGCGCTATCATCCCGACCGCAACGGCGGGGATCGCAGCCACGAATCGCGACTGCAGAAGGTGATCGCGGCGTATCAGCAGCTGCGCCAGGCGCCGGCGTTCGCCTGAACGCTTATTCCTCCCCTTGCAGGGGAGGAATTTTATTTGCGCGGTCCGACCAGTCCGAATCGCGCACCCTGCGGGTCGAGCACCGACATCGAATAGTCGCCGCCCGGTATCTCGACCGGCCCATATTCGATCGTCCCGCCCAACTCGGTGACCCGCGCCGCCGCCGCGTCGATATCCTCGACCGCGAAATAGAATCGCCACCCCGGCGTACCGCCCGGCGGGCAGCCCATCAGCGCGCCCAGCATCACCGGGCCATCGGCCAGGAAGCGATATTCCCCCAGCTCGCCCATCGGCATCCCACCCTGATGGCTCCAGCCGAAATGCCGTCCGAAAAAGGCCAGTGCCCGGTCGGGATCGCTGGCGATCCGCTCGTTCCAGACGACATGGCCGATCGCAGGGCCGGTGCCATGCTCGACGAAGGCGCGCGACGGCTGGTCGCCGTTTTCGGCCGCCATCAGATAGAAGGGCGCGCCCAGCGGATCGGTGACCAGCGCCATGCGCCCCACCCCGTCCATCGTCCACGCGGGCATCAGCACCTGTCCGCCATCCTCGACGATGGCCCCCAGCGATTCGTCGACATCGACCACCGGCAGATATCCGAACCAGACCGGCCCGCCCGGCGAACCTTCGGGACGCTGCATCAGGCCCCCGATCGCCTCGCCCTCGGGCGTTGCGAAGATGCGATAGTCGATTCCGTCGATCCCGCTGTCGCCGACCTGCCAGCCGATGACATGGGTGTAGAAATCCTGCGCCGCCACGATGTCGTCGGCCAGCAATTCGTACCAGATGAAATTCGCCATGACCGCGCCCGCCCTTTTGCCTGACAAATCAAATACTTGCCCCGCCCCGCGACTCGCATGCCGGGGGCCTGAGGATGACCGCGAAACCATCGTCCCGCAATCGCCGGAAGACCCGTTTCGTGCGATCACCGCCATTGAGTAGGGAGCCGCGCTTGGCCTAAGGCGTTGAGCGACGAGACGAGGGCCTGATGACCGATATCCCGAATATGCTTCCCGACAGCCGCGATACGACGATCCTCGACGCACCCGACAAGATGGTGTCGGTGCGCGACCTGTTCGGCATCGACACCGATATGGAGGTTCCGGCCTTCTCGGTATCCGACGAGCGCGTCCCCGATCTCGATCCCGCCTATGTGTTCGATCCCGACACCACGCTGGCGATCCTGGCCGGCTTTGCGCACAATCGCCGCGTGATGGTGCAGGGCTATCACGGCACCGGCAAGTCGAGCCATATCGAACAGGTCGCCGCGCGGCTGAACTGGCCGTGCATCCGCATCAACCTGGACGCGCATATCAGCCGCATCGACCTGATCGGCCGCGACGCCATTGTCCTGAAGGACGGGCAGCAGGTGACGGAATTTCGCGAGGGCCTGCTCCCCTGGGCGCTCCAGACCCCGACCGCGCTCGTGTTCGACGAATATGATGCGGGCCGCCCCGACGTGATGTTCGTGATCCAGCGCGTGCTGGAGACGGAAGGCAAGCTGACCCTGCTCGACCAGAACCGGGTCATCCGCCCCAACAAGTGGTTCCGCCTGTTCGCCACCGCCAACACGGTCGGCCTGGGCGATACCAGCGGGTTGTATCATGGTACGCAGCAGATCAACCAGGGCCAGATGGACCGCTGGAACATCGTGGTCACGCTCAACTATCTGCCCGCCGCGACCGAGGCGCAGATCGTGCTCGCCAAGTCGGGCGAGTATGACAAGCCCGACGGCAAGCAGCTGGTCGAGAACATGGTCCGCGTCGCCGACATGACCCGCAAGGGCTTTATCAACGGCGACATCTCGACCGTCATGAGCCCGCGCACGGTCATCACCTGGGCGCAGAACACGCTGATCTTCGGCGATCCGGGCTTTGCCTTCCGGCTGTCGTTCCTCAACAAGTGCGACGAGAACGAACGCGCACTGGTGGCGGAATATTATCAGCGCGTCTTCGGCAAGGACCTGCCCGAAAGCGTCGTCGGCCGGGCCTGATCCTTGGCGAACGACACCCCTCTCGACCGGTTCAAGGCGGTCCTTGGCGGCACGGCGCGGACCATCGCGCAGGAGCCGGAGGTCGAACTCGCCTTCACCGCCGATGCGCCGACCTCCTCGGGCAAGCATATCCGCGTGCCGATGCCGGGTCGCGCGCTGCCGCCCGAACAGGTGGCCGAGGCGCGCGGCTTTGCCGATGCCTTTGCGCTGCGGCTGAAGCTGCACGACACGGCGCTCCACGCGAAGGCCGCCCCGGTGGAGGCGGTGGCGCGGGCCGTGTACGATGCGGTGGAAACCGCGCGGATCGAGGCGCTGGGCGCGCGCGGCTATGCCGGGATCGGCGACAATCTGGCCCATGCGCTGGACGTACGGTTGCGCTCCGACCCGCTGACGCGAGCGCGCAACCGCGACGAGGTGCCCTTGTCGACCGCGCTGGGGCTCCTCCTGCGTGAGCGGATGACGGGACGGCCTTCGCCGGCCGAGACCGCACCCGCTTTGGCGCTGGTCCGCGACTGGCTGGAGGGGGCGACGAACCTCGACGCGCTGGCGGGCGCGATGGACGACCAGAAGGCGTTCCAGTCGCTGACCGCCAGGATGCTCGCCGATCTCGAACTCGCCGAGCCGCCCGCCGAGCCCGATCAGGCCGATGAAGGCGGCGACGATCAGGAAGGCGAGGACGAACAGCAGCAGGACGAGAGCGAAGAGGATAACGACGAGCAGGGCCAGGGCGAAGGTGAGGTCGAGGCCCGCGCGGAGAAGCGCGATTCCGACAGCGAGGATGGCGAGTCGCAGGAGCAGAGCCAGGACTCGCTCGACGATCTGGACGGCGAACCCGGCGAGGATGGCGACGAAGGCAGCCAGCCGACACGGCCCAACCGACCGCTCAACGATCTGGCGTCGCAATTCGACTATAAGCCCTGGACCACCCAATATGACGAGGTGATCGCGGCGGGCGAGCTGTGCGACGCGGACGAACTGGCGCGGCTTCGCGGCTATCTCGATCAGCAGCTGGCGCATCTGCAATCGGCGGTGTCGAAGCTCGCCAACCGGCTGCAACGTCGGTTGATGGCGCAGCAGTCGCGGTCATGGGACTTCGACCAGGAAGAGGGCATTCTCGACGCCGCGCGGCTGGCGCGGGTGGTCGTGAACCCCGGCCAGTCGCTGTCCTACAAGATCGAGCGCGACACCGATTTCCGCGATACCGTCGTGACGTTGCTGATCGACAATTCCGGTTCGATGCGCGGACGGCCGATCGGCATCGCCGCCATCTCCGCCGACATCCTCGCGCGCACGCTGGAGCGCTGCGGGGTGAAGACCGAGATCCTCGGCTTCACCACCCGTGCATGGAAGGGCGGGCAGAGCCGCGAGACGTGGCTCGCCGCTGGCCGTCCGCCGCAGCCTGGGCGGCTGAACGACATTCGCCACATCGTCTACAAGCAGGCGGACGAGCCGTGGCGACGCGCGCGCAACAATCTCGGCCTGATGATGCGCGAGGGGCTGCTCAAGGAAAATATCGACGGCGAGGCGCTGATGTGGGCGCACAGCCGGTTGATCGCGCGGCCCGAGGAGCGGCGCATCCTGATGGTCATCTCCGACGGTGCGCCGGTCGACGATTCCACCCTGTCGGTCAATTCGGGCAGCTATCTGGAACGGCATCTGCGCCAGGTGATCGGCTGGATCGAGAGCAAGAGCCCGGTCGAGCTGATCGCGATCGGCATCGGCCATGACGTGACGCGTTACTATGCCCGCGCAGTGACGATCATGGACGCCGAGCAGCTGGGCGGCACGATCATCGAGCAATTGGCCAGCCTGTTCGACACCGAATGAGCCGGATCGCCGCCCCGGCGGAGGGTTTTGTCGGCCCGGTGAAACGCTCGATCACCATCGCGGGCCACGCGACCTCGATCAGCCTGGAGCCGGTGTTCTGGGCGGCGCTGGAGGATGCGGCGGTGGCGCACGCCCTGCCGCTGTCGGCGCTGGTGGCGGAGATCGACGCGCTGCGCATCGTCGCGGACGACCCGCCCAATCTGGCGAGCGCGATCCGGTCGTGGCTGTTCCTGCGACGGTGATTTGGTTCGCGCGGAGGCGCGGAGAGCGCAGAGCGGTAAGTGGCCGAGGGGCGTCCATTTTCTTGAGCCTTTCTTCTCCGCGCCCTCGCGCGAACATCACATTGCCGCCATCCCGCTCCTCCGTTCAGCCTGAGCGAAGTCGAAGGCCAAGGGATGACCGCTGTCCTCGGGGCGAGGGCCGGGCATGGGCTTCGACTTCGCTCAGCCTGAACGGAGGGTGGGGAAGGAACTGCATGGCCCGACCCGATTGACGCCGCTTCACGGCGATCGGCGGGTTAAGCGGAAGAGGGCCACGGCAAGACACGCCATCTCCGCGCCTCCGCACGAATATCACATTGCCGCCATCCCGCCCCTCCGTTCAGCCTGAGCGAAGTCGAAGGCCAAGGGATGACCGCTGCCCTCGGGGCGAGGGCCGGGCGTGGGCTTCGACTTCGCTCGGCCTGAACGAAGGGTGGGGATGGAACGGCATGGCCCTCCCCGATTGACGCCGCCTCTTGGCTATAGCAGGGCGCGCCGTCTGTTTCGGGGTTTGTGTGGCCGGAATTACCCTTCGCGATACGGGAGTGCAGGTCCATCGCTGGCTGGGGCTGGCGGTCGGGCTGATCGCACTTGCCCTGGCCCTGTCCGGCGCGATCCTGGCGAGCGCCCCCATGCTGGAACGGATCGCCGCCCCCGCCCGCTTCCGGGTGAGCGGCGAACAGCGGCAGGCCGCTTCTCTCTATAGCAACGTCGCACATCGCCGCCTGCGCCCCGGCGAGCGGATCGCCGCGCTGTCGCTGGAGCAGGGGTCTTCGCCGGTCGTCGTGACGCTCGACCGCACCGGCGCCCGGGCGCAGCGGCTGCTGTTTCTCGACCCGCCGACCGGACAGGTGCTGGCAAGCGGCTGGAAGGATGGCGGTGTCATCGGTGCGGCACGACGGGTGCATGACGGGCTGTTCCTGTCGGGCCTCGGCCGGTGGATCGTCGGGCTCGGTGGGTTCGGCTTGGCGCTGGCCAGCCTGACCGGGCTTTGGGCACAGATGACCCGCAAGCGGCCGAAGACATCCGCCAAGCGACCGCGCAACGAAACGCGGTGGACGATCGTGCATCGCCGCGTCGGGCTATGGTCGGCGATCCTGGTCCTGGCGCTGACCGCGACCGGCCTGGCCGTCGTCCCGACACCGGTCATGACCGCCACCCCCGCCGCACCGCCCGTCACCCGCGCCGCCCTGTCCGTCGACCGGGTCGTCGCCAGCGCCAGCGGCTGGACGCACGGCACGCTGCGCGCGATCGACTGGCCGACCGAGCGCTCCCCCGACTGGACGCTCTATTTCGAGGGTGGTGAACCGGGGGTGGTCAAGGTCGCCGACGACAGCGCCAAGGCGCTTGCCGCGCCCGCTCATGCGGAGCCGGTAATGCTGTCCTGGGTCCGCCGACTGCATGGCGGACAGGGAATGCCCTGGATCTGGTGGCCGCTCGCCGCGCTGACCGGGTTGCTCGCCGCCTGGGTCGCGGCGACCGGGCTGATGGCCTGGGGCCGCCGTCCGAAGGTCAGACGCGCTCGGCGTTGAGCAGGTCGGCCGGGTCCAGGCCCAGCAGCTCGATATGGTCGCGGATGCGCGGCCACTGCACCGACAGGAAGCTCTGCCGCTCCGCGCTGCGCAGCCGGTCGGCGGCGCCCGGCATCACGAACATGCCGACCCCGCGCCGCACCTCGACATAGCCGTCATCCTGAAAGCTCTGATAGGCCTTGGCGACGGTCAGCGGGTTCGCGCCCTGTTCGGCGGCCAGCGCCCGCACCGAGGGAAGCTGGTCCCCCGTGCGATAGGTGCCGTTGAGAATGCCCGCCGCGATCGTGCCGCGCAGGCGGATATAGACCGGGCTGTCGTCGCCGCTAAGAGCTGTCATGCCGAGTTAATACAGCATGGGCGACACCATGTCGAGCCGTTATCCCGATAACGTTTGCAGGACCGTCGCACGCGACGCTCGCTTCATCCTTTCCAGGTCGAGACGATCCGGCCCATGTCGGGGCGCGGCCGCTCGTCGAGCGGACGGCCGGGGGTGCCGATGAAGACGAAGCCGACGATCCGCTCGGGCGCGGCTCCGAACGCATCGCGCACCGCATCCGAAAAGGCGGGCCAGCCGGTCAGCCAGCCCCCAGCATAGCCCATGGCATGGACGGCATGGAGCAGGTTCATGCACGCCGCGCCCGCCGACAATTCCTGTTCCCATAGCGGAATATGGCTTTCGGTGCGGGGCGAAGAGAGGACGACGACCAGATCGGGGGCCTGATGCGCGAACTGTTCCAGCGCGGCGATCTCGGTCGCGCCCGCCTGCGGTCGTTCGGCGCGGTAGGCGGTGGTGATGACCTCGGCCAGTCTGCCCCGCGCCTCGGCGGGCACGATCACGAAGCGCCACGGGGCCAGCTTGCCATGGTCGGGCGTGCGCGCCGCGATGCCGAGCATCTGCGTCAGCTCGTCCGGCCGGGGGCCGGGCGCGATCAGGTCGCGCGGCTTGCCCGAACGGCGGGTCGTCAGCAGCGTGAGGGGCGTCGAGCGGTCGTTGAAAGCCATGTCGGTCATGGCTTACATCCTTACGTCGTCGCGCATGATATTTACAGTCGCGGCTTTGGCGTTAGGTTACTGAACCATTACGCCCCCGCGTGCGCCCCTGGTCGCACCGGGGGCGATCCCGATGGAGTAAACGCCGGCATGGCGAGTGCGTATGAGGCCGCTGCACGCGGCAAGACGGTTTTGGGGCACCCCCGAGGCCTGTTCCTGTTGTTCTTCACCGAGATGTGGGAGCGTTTTTCCTTCTATGGAATGCGCGCCATTCTGGTCTTCTATCTGACCAAGCATTTCCTGTTCACCGACGAACCGGCGTTCGGCATCTACGCCGCCTATATGTCGCTGGTATATTTCACCCCGGTGATCGGCGGCTATCTGGCGGATCGCTATCTGGGGGCCAGACGTGCGGTGCTGGCGGGCGGGGTCTTCATCGCCTTTGGCCATTTGCTGATCGCCGCGATGGAAGGGCCGCAGGGCGCACAGGGCGTCTATCTCGAAGGCTTCTACCTCGCGCTGGCCGCGATCGTCATCGGCACCGGCTTCCTCAAGGCCAATATCTCGGTGCTGGTGGGACAGCTTTACGCCCGCGACGACATGCGCCGCGATCCCGCCTTCTCGATCTTCTACATGGGGATCAACGGCGGCGGCGCGCTGGGGCCGATCGTGTGCGGCGTGCTGGGCGAGACGGTGGGCTGGGCCTATGGCTTCGGCGCGGCGGGCGTCGGGATGTTGCTCGGGCTGGTCGCCTTTATCGGCCTGAAGCGCGAACTGCACGGGGCGGGTGAAGCCCCCTCGCTGCCGATCCTGCGCGCGCCGGTCGTGGCGGGTCTGTCGCGTGAGTGGCTCATCTATCTGGGCGGGATCGCCGCGACGCTGGTGACGTGGCAGTTGATCCGACATCAGGATGCGGTCGGCACGCTGTTGATCGTCTTCGGCATCGGCACCGTGGGCTTCATCCTGTGGCGGGCGGTCTTCACCCTGGACAAGGTCGACCGCGACCGCATTCTGGCCGCCCTGTTCCTGATCGCGCTCTGCCCGCTCTTCTGGGCCTTGTTCGAACAGGCGGGTTCCTCGCTCAACGTCTATACCGACCGTTCGGTCGACCGCAGCCTGCTCGGCTGGACGATTCCGGCTTCGGCCTTCCAGTCGGTCAACTCGATCTTCATCATCGCGCTGGCCCCCGTGTTCGCCGCGATCTGGACCTTCCTCGCCAAGCGCGGATGGGAGCCGAGCGCGCCGTTCAAGTTCGGCATCGGCCTGGTCGGCGTGGGTGCCGGCTTCCTGGTGCTGGTGGCGGGCGCGGCCCTCTATGCCGGGGCGCCGACGCCGGTGATCTTCGTCATCCTGGTCTATCTGATCCATACCATGGCGGAGCTGTGCTTCTCGCCGGTCGGCCTGTCGGCGATGACGCGGCTGTCGCTGCCCAGCATGACCGGGCTGATGATGGGCACTTGGTTCCTGGCGACGGCGGCGGGCAACTTCATCGCCGGTCTCATCGCACAGGCGACCGGCGGCGAGGGCGCGGGGCCGGAAAAGGTGCTCGACGTCTATACGCGGATCGGCTGGTTCTCGATCGGGATCGGCGTGGTCGTGCTGGTCGTGTCGCCCTTCATCGCCCGGCTGATGCATCTCGACCGGCTGAAGGCCGAAGCCGCGCTGGCCGGGGACAAGGAACTGGCCGAACCGGCGGCGGCGGGCATCGATACGCGGCTGGAGCAGAAGCCGCATTGATGGGCGCGGGGCGGTTGGGGAAACCCGGCCGCCCCCACCCACCCACCTCCGTTCAGGCTGAGCGAAGTCGAAGCCCACGCCCCGGACCATCAACGGGCGGCATCCCTTGCACTTCGACTTCGCTCAGTGCGAACGGAGGGTGGGATTTGGCCTCAGAGCCGCGTCATCGCCATCGCCTTCTCTCCATAACGCGGCCCTGCGGTGCCGCCACGCGGCGACGCTTCGTCCAGCCTGGCCAGTTCGTCGGCCGACAGCGCCAGGTCCGCCGCCTTCATCGAATCCTCCAGCGTCGCGCGCCGCTTGGAGCCGGGGATCGGCACGATGTCGTCGCCTTGCGCCAGCAGCCACGCCAGTGCCACCTGCGCCGCGCTGGCGTCATGTGCGGCGGCGATGGCTTTCACTACCTCGACCACCTGCATATTGCGGTCGAAATTCTCTTCCGAATAGCGCGGATCGTTGCGCCGATAATCGCCCTCGGGCAAATCCTCGCGCCGGGTGATCTGCCCGGTCAGGAACCCGCGCCCCAGCGGGCTGTACGGCACGAAGCCGATGCCCAGTTCGCGCACCACCGGCAGGATATCCGCCTCCACATCGCGCTCCCACAGCGAATATTCGGACTGGACCGCCGCGATCGGATGGACGGCGGCGGCGCGGCGGATCGTCTCGGCGCTCGCCTCGGACAGGCCCAGCCGCCGCACCTTGCCCTGCTCGACCAGCCGCCCCATCGCGCCGATCGTCTCCTCGATGGGGACATTGGGGTCGACGCGGTGCTGGTAGAACAGGTCGATCGTCTCGACACCCAGCCGCTGGAGCGAGCCCTCGCAGGCGCGCTGGACATTGGCCGGGGTCGAATCCACGCCGGTCATGCCGTTCTCGTCATAGCGAAAGCCGAACTTGGTCGCGATGACCACCGCGTCGCGCTTGCCGCGAATGGCGCGGCCGACCAATTCCTCATTGACCAGCGGGCCATAGATTTCGGCGGTGTCGAACAGGGTCACGCCCAGTTCGATCGCGCGGTGGATGGTGGCGGTGCTCTCCGCCTCGCTCGCCTCGCCATACATGTTCCGGCCGACACCGGCCATCGGCATACAGCCCAGGCCCAGCGCGGAAACCTCGAATTCGGGGCCGAGAGTGCGATATTTCATGGGCGTTCCTCGTCGATCGTGCCGCTCAAACGGGAAACGGTCGCGGTGGCGGCGAGGTCCATGCTGACATTGCCCAGCGTGCGGAAGATGTCCGGAATCGTCTCCACCGCGATCAACAGCCCCAGGGGCGCGGCGGGCACCCCGAGCGCGACACAGACCGGCGCGATCGAGGCGAAGAAGGTGATCTGCGACGGCAGGCTGGCCGAACCCAGCGAACACAGGATCGCAACGACCACGGCGGCGGTGACCGAAGCCATGCCCGGCACGATCCCGAACCAGTCGGCGATATAAAGCGCCACCGCGACGTTCATCGCGGGCTGGGTGCCGCGAAACATCGCCACCGCCATCGGCAGGACCAGCCCGGCGGTCGCAGGCGCGATGCGCAGCGTCTTCGTCCCCTCGATCATCGCGGGCAGGCTGGCGAGCGAGCTTTGGGTCGAGATGGCGACCGCCTGGGCCGGGGCCAGCGCGCGGGCGAATCGCGACAGCGGCACCCGCGCCGCCAGCACCGCGACGGCATAGGCCATCAGCATCACGATCACCCCGATGCTGGCGATGATCGTGATGTAATGCGCCAGCGCCCCGAACGCCCCGCCCCCCGCCGTCGCGCCGACGACAAAGGCCAGCGCAAAGACGCCCAGCGGCGCCAGCCACAATACCCATCCGATCAGGACCAGCATCGCGTCACGGATCGCGGTGAAGAAGCGCAGCAACAGCCCCCGCCCCTCGCCCTCGATCCGGGTGATCGCAAAGGCGAAGGCCAGCGTGAACAGGATCAGCGACAAAAGCGCATTGTTGGTGGCGGCGGCGAAGATGTTGGTCGGCACGATGCCGGTCACGAACTCGGCGATGGGCGGCGGCGGGGCGACCGGCTCGGCATGGCCCAGCGCCGCCTTCAGCGCGGCGGCCGCCTCGCGCGGGATGGGCAGCAGGTGCAGCAGCCCCGGCGTGACCAGCGCCGCCATGGTCGCGGTCAGCGTGACCAGCGTCAGGAAGGTCATGATCGCCCGCCCCGCGATCCGCCCCGCCTGCGCCGCCTGCGCGGTCGAGGCGACGCCGGTGATCAGCAGCGTGACGACCAGCGGTATGACGGTCATCTGCAACCCGTTCAGCCACAAGGTCCCGACCGGCCGCGCGACGAACACCGCGCCCGCGGCCATCGAAGGGGCCAGCGTCGCCGCGCCCACGCCGATCAGCAGACCGGCGGCCAAGCAGAGAAGGATCAGGGTCGCGCGCGACATGGATGGTTCTCGCGTATTTGGAGCTTTGGCAAAGGTCGCGCTAAAGGATGCACGCAACCCGATTGTTCCACACCCTCTTAATCCGGCAGGGACCTGGCCGCATGGCAAGAAAATATTTCGGCACCGATGGCATTCGCGGCGCGACCAATGGCGCGGTGATGACGGCCGAGATGGCGATGAAGGTCGGCATGGCGGCGGGCGCCTATTTCCAGCGCGGCGACCATCGCCACCGCGTCGTCATCGGGAAGGATACGCGCCTGTCGGGCTATATGCTCGAATCGGCGCTGGTCGCGGGCTTCACCAGCGTCGGCATGGACGTGGTGATGCTGGGTCCCTTGCCCACACCGGCGGTCGCGATGCTGACCCATTCGATGCGCGCCGATATCGGCGTGATGATCTCGGCCAGCCACAATCCCTTTGCCGACAACGGCATCAAGCTGTTCGGCCCCGACGGCTACAAGCTGTCCGACGAGGCCGAGGAATCGATCGAGGGCCTGATCGAGCAGAATGTGCCGCTGGTCGCCTCGGGCAAGATCGGCCGCGCGCGCCGGGTCGACGACGCCGCCGGGCGCTATATCCACTTCGCCAAGTCGACCTTCCCGCAGGCGCTGCGCCTCGACGGCCTGCGCGTCGTCATCGACTGCGCGAACGGTGCGGCGTACAAGGTCGCCCCTGCCGCGCTGTGGGAACTGGGCGCGGACGTGGTCGCGATCGGCGTGACCCCCAATGGCACCAACATCAATGACGGCGTCGGCTCGACCGCGCCGCAGGCGCTGGCCGAGACGGTGGTGGCCAGCGGCGCGGATATCGGCATCGCGCTGGACGGCGATGCCGACCGCCTCATCATCGTCGACGAAACCGGCGCGGTGGTCGATGGCGACCAGCTGATGGCGATGATCGCGACCAGCTATGCCCGAGAAGGCCGTCTCGCGGGCGGCGGTCTGGTCGCCACGGTCATGTCGAACCTGGGGCTGGAGCGGCATCTCGCTGCACAGGGGCTGGGGCTGGTCCGCACCAAGGTCGGCGACCGCCATGTGCTCGAAGCCATGCGGACACGCGGATACAATGTCGGCGGCGAACAGTCGGGACATATCATCCTGTCCGACTATGCCCGCACGGGGGACGGGCTGGTCGCCGCACTTCAGGTCCTCGCCGAACTGAAGCGGTCGGGCGCGCCCGCCAGCGAGGTGCTGCACCGCTTCGATCCGCTGCCGCAGTTGCTCAAGAATGTCCGTTTTGCAGGCGGCAAGCCGCTGGAGCATGAAAAGGTGCAGGGCGTCATCGCCGCCGCCGAGGCCGAACTGGCCGGGCGCGGTCGCCTGGTCATCCGCCCGTCGGGCACCGAACCCGTCATCCGCGTGATGGCCGAAGGCGAGGACAAGCGCCAGGTCGAGACGCTCGTCGACCGCATCTGCGACGTGGTGCGCGAGGTGGCCGCCTGATGCTGGAGATGCGTCCCGATTGCGAGCGCTGCGGCGCGGACCTGCCCCCGAGCCAGGGCGGCGCGTTCATCTGTTCGCTGGAGACCACCTTCTGCGCCGAATGCGCCGACGAACTGGACGAGACCTGCCCCGATTGCGGCGGCGAACTGCTCGACCGGCCGACGCGGATGGGCCGCGTGCTGAAGGCCAATCCCGCCTCCACCCAAGCCCGTTTCCGCGGCTGACCTCGACCCCGCGCGCCCGCTTCTCTATGCGGGCCTGACCATCTTGAAGGAGTTTCCATGCCCCAGCTCGTCCTGATCCGCCACGGCCAGTCCGCCTGGAACCTGGAGAATCGCTTTACCGGCTGGTGGGACGTCGACGTCACCGCACAAGGCGCGGCGGAAGCCCGCGCGGCGGGCGCGATGATGGCCGAGAAGGGCCTCGACTTCGACCTGACCTTCACCAGCCTCCAGACCCGTGCGATCAAGACGTTGAACCTGGCGCTGGAGACCATGGGGCGCCTCTGGCTGCCGACCGAGAAGCACTGGCGGCTGAACGAGCGTCACTATGGCGGGCTGACCGGCCTGGACAAGGCGGAGACGGCGGCCAAGCATGGCGACGAGCAGGTCAAGGTCTGGCGCCGCAGCTTCGACGTGCCGCCGCCCCCGGCGGAGGCGGGCGGCGAGTTCGACGTGTCGCTTGACCGCCGCTATGCGGGCATCCCGGTGCCTGCGACCGAGAGCCTGAAGGACACCATCGCGCGCGTCCTGCCCTATTGGGACGAGCGTATCGCGCCCGCGCTTCGCGACGGCAACCGCGTGCTGATCTCCGCGCACGGCAACTCGCTGCGCGCCTTGGTCAAGCACCTGTCGAACATCCCGGACGACGAGATCACGGGTCTGGAAATCCCAACCGGTCAACCGATCGTCTATGAGCTGGCGGACGACCTGACCCCGACCGACCGTTATTATCTGTCGGAACGCTAAGCGATCGGGAGACCGAGAACCATCGTATCCAAGACCGTCTTTCGGTCGCTCCTCTTCGCGTCATCGCGGCTTCGCGTGAATCAATTTTGATCTCACGCGGAGACGTGGAGGCGCGGAGAGATCCGGCGCGCGGCGGCGACGCCCTGCCGTCTCCGACACTCCCCTGTTCTACCTGGCCTTCGATAGACCAGCCTTGCGGCTGGAGACGCCACCTCCGCGTCTCCGCGCCTCCGCGTGAACCAAAAAACCCACGCGAAAAGGTCCGAACGTATACGGGAGGTTGCCCCCCTCGCCCCGTCCCGCTAGTCAGCCCGCTTCCCCGGAAACGGGGCTCAAGGGGCGAAGGCGGAACAGCGGATATGATGTCGGTCGGGATCATCATGGGGTCCACCTCGGACTGGGAAACCATGCGGCATGCCGCCGAGACGCTCGAGGCGCTGGGCGTGGCGCATGAGACCCGCGTCGTCTCCGCGCATCGCACGCCGCAGCGACTGTACGATTACGCCACCACCGCCGCCGATCGCGGGATCCAGGTCATCATCGCGGGCGCGGGCGGTGCCGCCCACCTGCCCGGCATGGCCGCCTCGATGACGCATCTGCCCGTGCTGGGCGTGCCGGTCGAATCCAAGGCTTTGAAGGGCATGGATAGCCTGCTCTCGATCGTCCAGATGCCCGGCGGCATTCCCGTGGGCACGCTGGCCATCGGCAAGGCGGGCGCGATCAATGCGGGCCTGCTCGCCGCCTCGATCCTGTCGCTGTCGGACGAGGGCCTTGCCGAGCGCCTGAAGGCGTGGCGCCAGCGCCAGACCGACAGCGTCGCCAACGATCCGCAAGGGTAAGCCAATGTTGAAGCCGGGTTCGACGATCGGGATATTGGGTGGCGGCCAGCTGGGCCGGATGCTGGCTGTCGCGGCCGCGCAGCTGGGCTATCGCACCCATGTGCTGGCCCCCGATGAGGAAAGCGTCGCGGCGCAGACCGCCTCGTCGCTGACCCGCGCCGATTATCACAACAAGGTCGTGCTGGCCGATTTCGTCGCCGCCTGCGACGTCGTGACCTATGAGTTCGAGAATGTCGACGTGACGCCGGTCGAATGGCTGGCCGAGCGGCTGCCCGTCCACCCCGCTCCGGCCGCACTTCGCGTCGCGCAGGACCGGATCGCCGAGAAGAGCTTCGTCGAGAAGGTTGGCGGCCGCCCCGCCCCCTGGGCCGAGGTGAACTGCGCCGCCGACCTGACCGCCGCACTGGAGCGGATCGGCTGCCCCGCCATCCTGAAGACCACGCGCTTCGGTTATGACGGCAAGGGTCAGGTGCTGATCCGCGACATCGCCGAGGCCCCCGCCGCGTTCGAGGCGATCGGCGGCCCCGCCGTGCTGGAGGGGTTCATCCATTTCAGCCACGAATTCTCGATCCTGATCGCACGCGGGCTGGACGGCCGGGCGGTGCGCTACGACCCGCCGCACAATGTCCATCGCGACGCGATCCTGCGCACCTCGACCCTGCCCGCGCCGCCCGAGATCGCCGCCCAGGCCGAGGAGGCGACCGCGCTCGCGATCCGCATCGCCGAGGAACTGGGCTATGTCGGCGTGCTCGCCTGCGAGTTCTTCGCGACCGAGAACGGCCCCGTCTTCAACGAAATGGCCCCGCGCGTCCACAATTCGGGACACTGGACCATCGAAGGCGCCGAAACCTCGCAATTCGAGAATCACATCCGCGCGATCTGCGGCCTGCCGCTGGGCGACACGTCGCTGACCGGCGCGCATGTGCAGATGGAAAACCTGATCGGCGACGACGCCTGGGAATCCGCACTGACCGAGAAGGGGGCGCATCTGCACCTTTACGGCAAGGGCGAATCACGGCCCGGGCGCAAGATGGGGCATATCACGCGGGTGGTGCGCTAAGCCCGGTCGCTAAGGTCGTTTTTTGACATCGAAGGTCACGGGCACCAGCACCTGGGCCTGATAGACTTCGTCGCCCTTCATCACCGGGCGGATGCGGAATTTGCGATAGAGCCTCAGCGCCGCCGGACCGAAACCGCTCCCTCGCGGGCGTTCGGCGGCAATCGAACAGCTTTTGGGTTGGCCGGGCGTCGGGACGAAGCAGAGCAGGACCGCCACGCCGCTGACCCCGCCGTTTCGCGCCCTTTCGGGAAAGGCCTGGTCGATCAGGTCCTGGGGCGGTTTTTCGATCCATTCCGCCAGGGCGAAGCGAAGCCTTCCTTCGCCTGGGCCATCGCCATCGCCGTGTCCGTTGCCGGTCCCATGGCCCTCGCCGCCGGTGCCGCGTCCACTGGCGATGCCGACAGCTCGGCCATCCGACGCCGCCATCCCGGCGCGCAGCGGCAGGTCGGTGCTGAATTCTGCGGCGGGTGCAGGCCGATCGACCCGGTCGAACCGCGCCGGAGCGGCAGCGGCGGGTGCCGCTTGCTCGGCCATCGGTGCCCGCATCGGACGCGGCGATCCGCCGCCGGCAGTGGGGCGCAGGGCCGCGCTCTCGCGCTTGACCGGTCGGGCGGCGACCTGCGGTGGCGTGACGGGAACGGGCGGCGGGTCCAGCGGGCGCGGCAGGTCGAACAGGGTCAGCGCGGGGCGCTCGGTCGGACGTGTTGAGGGCCGTGGCGCCCCCCAGATCAGTAGCGCCACGAACGCGACATGAACCATCGCGGTGGCAAGGATGGCCGTCCGCCGCCGCCCGCCGTCCGGCCCGATCGAAGCGCTGACCTGCATCGCGATAGTCTCCCGCTCCGGAAGATCACCGCGATGCCGATGTCGGTCAAGCCCTGGCCCACTCCTCCCCGACGCGGCGCAGCACGTCGAGCGGCACGCGGCCGTGGCGCAGGACGGCGGTGTGGAACGCCTTCAGGTCGAACGCCGCGCCCTTCTGCTTCTTCGCCTGGTCGCGAATGTCGACGAACACCGAATGGCCCAGCTTGTAGCTCGCCGCCTGCCCCGGATTGACGCAGTAACGCTCCACCTCACGGGTGGCGAAGCCCTCCGCCTCGCCCTCGGCCTCGACGAAATGGTGGATCGCCTGTTCGCGGGTCCAGCGCAGATGATGCAGCCCGGTATCGACGACACAGCGATTGGCCCGGAACAGCAGGAACTTCAGATAGCCCAGCTGCCCCAGCGGATCGTCGTCATACATGCCGATCTCGTCCGCCAGCTGCTCGGCATAGAGCGCCCAGCCTTCGCCATAGCCCGAAAAGCCGTTGATCTTGCGGATCAGCGGCAGGCGGCTGTTCGACAGCGCAAGGCCTCCCTCCATCTGATGGCCCGGCAGCCCTTCGTGATAGACGGTCGTCGCGAGGCAGAATTTGGGCCAGTCGGCGCTGTCCTTCAGGTTGAAATAGACAAGGCCGGGCCGCGAACCGTCGATGGCGGGGCCTTGCGCAAAAGCCGCCGCCGCGCCCGCCTCGGTCTGGGGCGGTACGCGCCGCACCTCGAAACCATAGGGTGGGATACGCTCGAACACCTGCGGCAGGCGGGTGCGGATCGCGTCCAGCCGCGCGTTGCAATAGGCGATGGCGGCGCGCTTGCCCTCGTCGGTGTTCGGGTAAAGCTGGTCCGGGTTCTTGTAGAGCGCGGCCATGCGTTGCCCGACCGTGCCCTTCGTGAAACCCTGTTTCTTCAGGAGCGCGTCGAGCCGCGCCGACAGCATCGCCGCCTGCTCGCGGCCGAAACGGTGGACCTCGTCGGGCGAGAAGCTGGTCGTCGTATTGGCCTTCAGCGCGACCGGATAATAAGCCGCGCCCTCACGCAGCTTCCAGACGCCCGCGTCATGCGTCGCCCTGGCCCGAAGCGCCCTGGCATAGGCGATCTGGCGGTCGAGCGCGGGCAACACCTCGCTGTCATAGATCGTTTTGGCCTGAACGGCGTAGCGATCGCCAAGCCCCTTTTCGGCCGCGCGACGCGCGAGCGACTGGACGACCAGCGCCTGGTCGGCGGGCTGGCGCGTCTTGCCCATCTGTTCGAGCGCGAGGTCCAGGATGAAGTCGGGCGGCACCACACCCTGCCCCGCATCATGGCGCATCCGGTCGGTCTGGGCGTCGATCTGCCGGGCAAAGGCGCGCATCCGCATCAGATAGGCGTCGGCATCGCCTGCGCTGGCGATCTTGTGCTTGGTGTCGAGGAAGTCGGGGACCGATTGATAGGCCCCCGACAGCTGCGACACGACATAGGGGCTGGGGCCGTAGGAGCTGCCGCCGAAGTCGAACGCCTGCACGGCCTGCGCCGAGCGGCGGGTATAGAGGATCGATTCCAGGTCGATCCGCTCCTCGGGGGACAGGGTGGCGGGGTCGATCGCCTGCAGCCGGGTCAGGTCCGCCAGCGTCGCCGCCCTGGCCGCCGTGATTCCGGCGGGCGACTGGTCCGACAATTTGCTGCGCAGATCGGCGTTTGCGCCGGTGTCGAGGCCTAGATTGGTCGCGGCTTCCGGGCTGCGGCGGAGCTGTTCCTGGACCAGCGTGTCGAACAGCGCGGTGAGTTTGGTCGAGGAGGTATTCTGGGCGACGATGGCCTCGCTTTGCACCGCGACGGCCATCGCAGCGGTCCCGCCCAGGAAATGGCGACGGTCGATCATGCTGGTCCCCTTTTTGTCTTTGGGGGCAGCGTAACGGGATTTGGCAGGAATTGAACCGGTTATGTCGTGGGGTTCATCCCTTGGGCTTCGACTTCGCTCAGCCTGAACGGCGGTTGGGAAGTGGGACTTCATACCTCAACCGGTTCAGGCTGAGCGAAGTCGAAGCCCACGCCCTGCCCCCCAAGAAAAAGGGCGGCCCGTCCTCCGACGCACCGCCCCTTCCCCGTCTCAAGACGCGGAAGTCACCCCGCGCGCGTGCCCGACAGCGGGAAGCTGCCGAACGCGCCGGCGCCGACCGAGCCGGTCAGCGTGTCGCCATCGGCGGTCGCTTCGCAGTCCAGCGTCATCGGCATCGGCGAGCTGATCGACATCTTCCACGTGATCGTGTTGCCCGACACATCGCCCGCAATCTCCATCGCGCCCATCTGGCCGCCGCCGGAGCCGGTGAAGCGGTCGCCCTCGGTGGTGACCGTCAGCGTCATTTCCTGGTCGCCCAGCGGCGACTTGACGATGCAGTCCCAGGTCCCGTCGATATCCGCCATTCTCACTCTCCCTTATTGTGCCGCCGGAGCGGGTGCGACGACCGCCGCCGGTTCGATCACCTCGACCGGCAGGCCCAGCGTATCGAGCTGCGGCTTGACCGTCTTGGCATCGCCGACCACCACCCAGACGAAGCTCTTGGGGTTGAACGCGGCCTGGATCGACTTGTTCAGCTCCGGCAGGGTCATCGCCTGATAACGCTGGGTGATCGTCGCATAATAATTGTCCGGGCGGCGATACAGGTCATTGGTCTGCATCGCCGACAGGACCGCGCCGGAGGTTTCGAAATTGCCCGACAGCGATCGGATCGCGCCGGTGATCGCGCGGTCATATTCGACCCGGTCCATCGGCTTGGTGGTCAGGAACTCGGTGACGTCGGTGCGCAGCGCGTCGATCGACGGGCCGGTCTTGTCCGCCTGAACCGGTGCCGACATGATATAGGGCGCCGCGAATTCCGAGGTCTGGAACCCGCCCCGCACGCCGTAGGACCAATGCTTGTTCTCACGGATATCGGTGTTGATCCGGCTGAGGAAGCTGCCACCCAGCGCGTCGTTCGCCGTGTTCTGGAGCAGCAGGTCGTCCACCCCCTTCAGCGCCGTCGGCGCGCCCGCCAGGATCATCGACTGGGGGCTGTCGGGCCGGTTCACCAGCACGATCTTCGGCGCGGAGGGCTGGCCCGCGGTGAAGCTCTTCACGCCCGCCGTGCCGGTGCCCTTCCAATCGCCGAACACCCGGTCGAGCGCCGCCTTCACCTCGGCCAGCGGGCGGTCCGAGGTAACGAAGATCTTCGCCTTGTCGGGACGCAGCCACGCCTGCTGGAACGCCACGAGCTGGTCGCGGGTCATCGCCGCGACCGCCGCCGGATCGCCCGCCCCCTGCGCCTTGGCATAGGGGCTGGTCGGCCCATAGACGAGCGGCGGCAGGACGCGGCTCGCCAGCCCCTGCGGGCTGGTGAGTTCCTGCTTGATGCCGGCCAGCGTCTGCGCCTTCACCCGCGCCAGTTCGGGATCGGGAAAGGCCGGGTTGCGCAGGATATCGGCATACAGGTCGAGCGCGGGGGCCAGGTTGATGCTCGGCACGTCCAGCCCGACGACGGTGCGGTCGTTCGATGCGCTCGATCCGATCGTCGCGCCCAGCCGCTCCTGCTCCTCGGCGATGGCGATCGTGTTGCGATGGGTCGTGCCCTCGTCGAGCATCGCCTGCACCATGCGCTGCGTGCCCAGCTTGCCCGGCACGTCGGCGGCGATACCGGCGTCGAACGAGGTCGCGATCTGCGTGACCGGCACGGCGGTGCGCTGGGCGTAAATCAGCTCGATCCCATTGGCCAGGCGGCTGCGCTGGACGGCGGGGAAGCTCAGCGGCTTGACCTGCCCGACATCGGGCAGGCCGCCACGCGTGCCCTTGGGCGCCTGGTCGGGGGCGGCGGGCACATCGGCGCGCGGCGGCACCTTGGCTTCCTCATAGGCGTCACGCGCCCCCGGCACGACGGTCAGCGTATAGGCCGGGCGCGACAGCCACTTGTTTGCCGCCGCCTTGACGGTCGCGGGGGTCTGCGCCGCGATCCCTTCCAGCTGCTTCTTGTATTTGCCGGGATCGTTGGAATAGAGCGCGCCTTCCGCCAGTGCTACCGCCTTGCCGCCGAAGCCGCCGACCGATTCCAGCCCCTGGACACGCCCCGACACGAAGCGGGTGACGGCGCGCTGCACCTCGTCGGCGGTCGGGCCGTTCTTCAGGAAATCGGCCAGGATCTCGCCCATCCGCTTGTCGACCAGCGCCGGATCGACACCGGGACGGACGATCGCGGTCATGTTGAACATGCCGACCTGCGAGAAGGGGCGATCACCCGCCGACACCTGCACCGCCAGCTTTTCCTGCTTCACCAGGATGTTGTCGAGCCGCGAGGAGGCCAGCCCGCCCAGGACCGAACCCGCCACGACCAGCGAGGCCGTCTCGGGATCGTTGAGGCCGGGCACCGCCCAGTTGCGGCTGATCATGACGGCGGCGACGCGGTCCTTCATCACCTCGTTGACGGGCGCGGGCAGCGTGGGGATGGTGACGGTCGGCAAGACGCTCTTCGGACCCGGCTGGATCGCGCCGAAATATTTCTCGACGAGCGGCTTGGCGGTGGCGACGTCGATATCGCCCGCCAGCACCAGCACGGCGTTGTTCGGCCCATAATGGCTGCGGAACCAGTCCTTCACCGTCTCCAGCGAAGCCTGGTCGAGGTCCGCCATCGAACCGATGGTCGAATGGGCGTACGGATGCCCCTCGGGGAACAGGCCGCTCAGGATCTTGTACTGGGTCAGGCCATAGGGCTGGTTGTCGCCCTGGCGCTTTTCGTTCTGGACGACGCCGCGCTGCTCGTCGAGCACGCCTTGCGTCACCGCGCCGAGCAGATAGCCCATGCGGTCCGATTCCAGGAACAGCGCGCGGTCGAGCGCGGCGGTCGGCACCGTCTCGAAATAATTGGTCCGGTCGAAATAGGTGGTGCCGTTATAGTCGGTCGCCCCCACCGACTTGAGCGGCGCGAAGAAATCGCCCGGCGCGTTTTCCGAGCCGTTGAACATCAGATGCTCGAACAGATGCGCAAAGCCCGTCTTGCCCTTCGGCTCGTGCTTCGACCCGACATCATACCACACGCTGACCGCGACGACCGGCGCCTTGCGATCGGTATGGACGACGACACGCAGACCGTTCTTGAGGGTGAAGGTCTGATAGGGGATGTCGACCGCCTTCACGAGCGCCGACACGGGCGCGGGCTTGGCGGCGGGCGCGGCCTGGGCCAGAACGGCCTGCCCCGGCACGACGAACGCAAGGGCGGCGGCGCCGGTCAGCGCCACGGACTTGATACGCATATCTTTGAGTCTCCCCACTCAGGTGTATGGTGCGAGCATAGCGCCCGTGCGGCGGACCGCAATCCGGCGCGACGCACGGATTTCATTCGGAAAGGCTTTGGACCCTTTCGTTATCGAAACGGCCATCCCATTAGAGAGAGACATAGAGAATGGCACTGGCGGGATATACCGAGACAAAATGAGACAAAGCGAGACAGGCCGTTCACGCGGCGGGCTGTTCGCGAAACCATTCGGTCGGGATGCCCATGCGCCGCGCCGCCGTCGCCAAACGTGCCAATGCCGCGTCCGCGACCTTCGCAAAGTCCGTCATGGCGAGGCGCTTTACCTGTGGCACCGTGAGGCCGCTTAACGTCGCGACCAGTTGCAAGCCGAGCGTTGCCGGTTGGTGACGGAAACGGTCGAGCAACAGGATATCGCCCGGTTCCAGTCCGCGTAGCGAGATGTCGACAATCCGCTTTTCGCGCTTCGGGCCATGCGCGCCACTCAGGACGATCGTGACGGGTTCTGAGAGGGTGAAAAGAAGCTGCTGAGACACGTCTTAGAACCTTCTGAGAATGGACCAACGATGGGCGGGGTCGGTGGAGGAGAAAGCCACTGACCCCGCCGTATTGTCCTTCGCTCCCCAAACCGACCCGAATGGATAATCATCGGTCGAGGTGACGTTGAGCGGTTTGCGCCGCCAGGACAGAACTATGCCGCGCCTCCCATGGCAGGTCCGCGCGAAACGGACCGGGACACGCTCGCTGTGACGTGACCGGGCGTGCTGATCTTTTGAACCTGCGCACCCTTGGCACCGTCACCCTTCAAATGAATATCGACCTGCATCCGTGCCGGTTTCATCAACGGACTCGAAGCGCCGGGAGTGTTCTGCAAGGCACGTTCCCAGACGCCACGGCGATTGGGGATAGCCGGTCGCGCCTTTGTCGGTTGCGGAGCTGGCGTGGCCTTGGACGGACCACTCATCATCGCGTCGAAGGGGTCCCAGGTCAGAGCGGACCAAATCTTGCTCTCGATGCTGTTACCGTTGTTGTCGAAGCCCGTCCGTTTATCGATGCCAGCACCGATACGATTCAATTCGCCCCAAGCCTTCGTGGCCTTGCCGATCCATTCGACCGTCGTGACAAGAGCGCTCGTAATCGAACCGACGCCATCGGCAACGGCCTTCCAATCGACCTCCCGAACGAACCGATCGGCGCGGTCGAAAAGCTCGGTCATTTCATCCGAGGCGCGTTGCGCCCATGCGTCCAGCTTGCCTTCCTTTTCCAGACGATCAGCCCAGTTCAAGACTTCCTGCAACCGGCCTTTAACGCGATCAAAAATACCCTTGTTGGCGACGGAAACCTCAAAGTTCGTCACCTTGTCCGTCAGGTTGCTCCATATACCCAGCAGCGTTTTGGACTGCCGCGCCATGCCGCCACCGCTGGACTCACGGAATATCCCCAGCAAAGTATCCCGGATTTTGGTCGCGTCCTTGGTGACCGATTTGGAAACCTGCTTGCCGTTGCGGTCGAAATATTGAAGTGCGACCTTGCTGCCATGGGTCGAACCCACGATGCCCAGGTCAAGCAACCGCTCCCACTGGGCGCGCATGGCGTCGCCAACCGCCAACGCCACGTCCTCGAAGCTGCGACCAACGGATGACGCCTTATCGCCAATGTCGGTCATCGCGCCATTGAACGGATCGATGCCCTGATTCTTGGCGGTGATAAACGCCGTCATGACCTCGCCAATTTCGTAAGGCGTATCGGCCGCGAACTTCTGGATAAACCGGATGGCGTCCTGCGCAGCTTTGGCGGAATGCAGCGCGGTTTCCAACTGGACGCGGTATTGCTCGAACTGCGCGCCGTTGCTGATGACGCCCCGAGCGAACATGCCACCTGCGGCAATGCCACCCGCCGCCAACAGACCAGCGCCGCCAATCGCGAAACGCCCCGCTCTCAACGCAACCGCATCGATCGCGCGGCTTGCGTGACTTGCGCCCCGCTCGATGCCGGTCAGCCCCGCACGCGCGAACCGGGTGGCGGCGGCATTCGCTCGCGTGAGTATTGACGGAAGGCGACCCGCTGCACGGTCAAGTTGCGTGCTTTGGCTCCGCGCCCGCATCGATTGCGACGCCAGCCCACCCAAGCCGGAGGTCAGCCGCTGCGTAGACTGCTGAGCACGACGAGCCGGTGCGCTCCATCGGTCCACCGCCTCCAAGATCAGCGACAATTTCACGCTTCAATTACCTCCGGCCTTTGGTCGAGCCACATTTCCACGTCAGACCATTCGAGCGCCATGAGTTCAGCCGGGGACCAGCGAAAGGCGCGTGCCAATTCGCCTAGGCAGTCACGCCAGTTGATTGGCCATTCGGCGACGATGCCATGGCCAAGTCCCCCAAAGGGCCAATATCCTCCGCGTCGAACTTCCCGACTACATAGAGGTCTACCCCGGAAAGCTTTGCGATCATGTTCAGCGTCAACTCAATCGGCCTGTCACGGAACCGATCGATCAACTTGAGGTCATCCCCGGTCGCGCGCCGTAGCGTGACTTCGGCAATCCTATCGCCTTGCTGGAGCCCCACCAACGCCGCGCCCTTAGCGTCGAGCGTGAGAGGATGAAGGAGGGTATAGGGCTGACTCACGCTGCTTTCTCCGCTTCGCTTAGTTGACCGGCGGCGATCAATTCCCGCCGGATTTTCCAGACTCGTGATTTGGACACTTTCACCGCTGCGGCGATGTCCGAGACGGGAGCGCCTTCTTGCAGGCGCTGTAAAACCGATGCCTGGAGTAATGCCGGATTGGCCCCGCCCCGCTTTTGTACTTTCTCAGGCAGTTCCCCGTTTTCCTTTAAAGATCGCCTGATGAGGTAGACCGTCCGTTCAGTGCACCCGAGCCGCCGCGCTGTCGCAACGACCGCCACCCCCTGAAGCGCATCTGAAAGGATGACCTCTCGACGGCCTCGCCAGCCGGACGATGGGCAGAGAGGGAGTTGGACGACGACGCCTCCCAATTCACCGGCCACGGCTTTGGCTCTGTCATGGCCGATTGCTTCACTGAGAGGGTGATCCGGTCGAGGGTGGATCGGGATGTAGATGGAGCGTCCACCAAAGCGCGCCCACGCGCTATCACGGCACTCAGACCCGAACAGTCTTTCGGTGACTTCAAGAAGGTCCAGCCGACCGTCCCAGTAATCGTCAATCGCATCATCCATGCCACCGCTCATCAGAACTATTTCAGGCGGAATGCACTGTATCGGCGCTGCCGATATACATGACGCACGTCAGGCGGCTGGAAGAAGGGGCGCGCAAGTATCGCCAAACACCGGAGCCCGCTGCCCGTCTATTGAGAACGGCGTCGCGGGAGTATATGTAGACCAAGCGTTGCGCGCCGTTTCGGGCGTTCGGTCTAGGCCTCGTGCATAAGACAGCGCAACCGCTTTTCACCCTGCTCATACCGCTTCCGGTGCGTTGTCGCTGGCGATGCCCCCGAAATTCGATCCTGTGGCGCTCAAACCTGCACCGCCATCGAGGTCGAACCAGCAGCCGACTGCGGTCAGGTCTTTCCCCAGCGCATCAGAACCAACGTGACTATGCACTGGCACAGATTGCAGGTTGATCGGCATGGGAAGGCCGAACGCCGCAAATTCCTGCTGTTCACTCTCTTCGTCGCCTCCGGCTAAGCCCGAGCCCTGCGCACCGTCCAGCCAGGCCAACTTGCCGACACGGAGCGTATCAAGATCGGTATCGCCGTGATCCACGGTCCAGCCGTCACGACCTACGTCCACGACGCGGCTCGCACGACCTGCACTGTCTACCGTGACGTAGCGCCGTACCAGAACGGCAGCGCCATTTGCCGCACGTCCCCAACTCCACCAGATTTCGCGCGGATTGACGATCGTCTCACCAGCGCCGCCAACATCGCCCTGCGGCATGACGGTTTCCCCATTCCGTTTGAACCAGTCGAAGGACATTGCGAGCGGCCATCCGCCGCGATCGGTGAACACCTTCCCCTTGCGAACGTCGCCAGCTTCCATGCCGAACGGTTTGAAGAAGGCCTTTAATTCGGCAGCCCCATTTGCACGCATAGGCCGTGCGACAGGCGGCTTTCGGTCGCCAGGCGCTGGCGGCAATGGGGCGGGTGCCAGCCCGCTCAGACGGGATTTGCCGACGTTGTAGGACCAGCCAGCGTCTATCCCCTCTTCCAGTTCCGAGACTTCCCCGGTCCTGTTGTTCACCCACGCCTTGGCAGGAAAGGACGGTGGCGATTCCGTAACCTCCCAGCCCTTTTGCGCCAACTGGCGGGCGCTATAGGCAACGGCGGTGCAGCGGCATCGCCAACCGCATGGTCCATAGTGGGTATCCCACCACGGATCATCCACAGGCTTGATCGTCCCATGCCATGCGTGATGCTGCGGCCGTTCCCGACCATCCATGACCGACACATATTGAAGGTATGGAAAAGCCTTCTTCTGCCGCTCTATGCGGTCCCATCGCCCCGCCTGATAGGATGCACGGGTATTGACCGAAAAGATGGTATCGAGCCGGGCCGGGCTCCCCAGTTGAACTTCCTTTACCTCCCCAGTCAGCGGGTCCGCCATTTCCTGACGGCCCCACCAACCCAGCTTCTGAAGCGTCGGGGTCAAGTTCGCCTGGAACGTCTCCAAGGTCGTGCCATTGACGATAGCGGAATCCACCTCCGCCCGGATTGTCTCCAGCACGTCGCGCGTCATCGCTTTTGCGACGGTGAACGACCGCCCATGTTCTTCCTGCCAAACGTCCTGCCACGAATAGCCAAAGGTGAAACCTTTGGATTGGAAACGGTCTACCGCTTCCCGTGGCGGTGCGACTGGTATCGGCTGATCGGCCATGGTCAGGACGCCAGCAGCCGAAGGCCATTGGCGAGGGTGACGGCTCTACCGTCCGCCAATGTGACGATAGCCGGTGGCGCCCACCGCTTTCCTTGATAGGCCACAACGCCCGATCGGATCGCGACGAAACCCGCCACCGCCCCGATCGCCCGATGATGGCAGACCTGGGCAAGGCAAGCGTTGATAGTGGCGGTGGCGTTGAGCGTGTAATGCGCCCGGCGCTGGATGCCGTCAGCGTTCGCGACCTCATGAAACACCGTTGCCGCCCCCTCAATCGCGACGGACCCACGCAAGGCGATGCCATCATGCTGGCCCATCTCAGCACCCGCTTCGACCAGCAGCCCCAGCGGATTACCGCCCGCGTCATGATCGAACCGGGGAGCATCGGCGGGGGCGACAGAAAGCGAGCCGTCCGATTTTCGATAGGCCGCAACGGAAGGCCGCTGGAATGCGAAGAGGGCAGAAAAGCTCACGACTGCCCCCGCACATCGATGTCACCCGACAGCCGAGCGCCAAAGCCCGCCCGCGCCAGCCGTTCGGTCAGTGCGGCAGGGTCCATCCGTTCAATCGCATCGATCAAGGTCGCCTTGATTTCCTCCAAGCTCGACGCTTGCGCGACGATCTGCCGCACCGGGTCGAGTACCGGCTCCATCAGTTGCTCCCAACCGTCTAGCGCCTGTCCCACCGCATTATCGACGCTATCGCGGATCGCGACGGGTGCCGCATCTGCGACAGCGGCACCGCCGCCCCGAGTCCGAATTGCCGATTCAGAAGGTTTCAGAAGGTCTAAGAAGGCCACCCGACCATTTTCCGCCCCGGTGGGGGCTGGAAGCGTCCCAACGCGCTCCTGAGCGCCGCCTAGCAGGCGATCGGCTTGCGCATCCGAAAGCATGGGAAACGCGACCGCCATAAGCGCCCGCGCGCGATCCATAGGCATGGTGCCAGCCTCCACGGCCGCCGCCATTTCGCTCAGCGACGCCAATTGTGAGCCGGTCAGCAAAGCGGGCTGGGCCTCGCTGGCACCGCCCACGGTCAGCTTGCGCCCACCGGGCTTGGGTGCGGGCAGGCCAGCACGGTCGCGCACCTCATCCGCATCGATCTCGACGCCAAGCGCCGCCAGCGCCGTTGCGGCCTCCGTCAGCGCCTTCACGTCCACGGCGGTAGGACGCCCGATGCGCAAACGCGGATAGCGCCGCCGCACGCCCCGGTTGAACATCACGATCGGTTTGACGAGCTGGTCATTGAGCGTCGCGGCAACCAGCCCCGCGTCCGCCCTCTCAATGTCCTCTCTTACCCCGTCATGCACCTTGTTGCCGCCGTCACCCAAGCCGCCTTGCTTGCCATCGGTGGTGCCGGTCTGACCGAGTACGACCTTGGACAGTTGCCCATCGCAATATTCCGCCTTGGAACGCCACAGGTCGTTGGGAGCCGTCCCGACTTTGGGGTCAATGAACTCGACGTCCATCGTCTTGGGGAAGGCGGCTGCCGCGTCGCTGCCCAAGGTCGCCAGCGCGTCCAACAGGACATTGATGTTGGTTTCGGTTTCGCCATTATCGTATTTGCCGATACGGAGAGGCGTTCCGTAGTTTTCGAGAAACGCGACCCAATCCTTGATCGCGTAATTCTTGAACATGTACGACCAAGCCGCCGCGCGCGCGATGCCACCACGGATCGGCAGGCCCGATTTTGCTTGATGATAGTGGGTAATGAACTTGCAGGGCGGCATGGCTTGCGGGCCATTGATGGCCCGCAGGCAAAGGGTGGTGCCGTCAACACGATCGAACTCGAAAAATCGGGGATCACGCCAGATAAGTTTGGCGGGCAACCACGCGGAGGCGGTGAACTCCCATATGATTTCCGTGACGCTGAACCCCTTGCCGATCGCGTCGAGGATATTGAAAATCTCAGTCTGGATCAGGTCGCGGGCCAACCAGTCGCGGACCAACTGGGCATCGGCCTTGTCTTCCTCGCTATCGCCCGCCGCCACGACTTCGATTGGCAACTGTGCGACCTGCCGCTTTCGCGTTCCCAGGACCGATAGATAATGGAGGTCCTTTTCCTCCATCTCTTCTGCCAGTTCGAGATAACCGATGGCATCGCCCTGCTCTGCCGCCAGCAACAGCCCCGCCAAGCGGCGCGGCGTCAGCCCTTGCGCGGGATGTCCCGACAGGATCGAGCGCAAGCCCATCGTCTGCGGCCCGGCAATTTCTTGGGTCAGTGTGGCGACACGCAAGGGCGTGCCGTCCGGCCGGATGAGCGCGGGGGGCGATGCCATGGATCAGCCCTGCCCGTTCACGGCACGCCGGGCCGCGTTGATGTCTTCGACCAACTGGCTCTTACGCTGCTTGAGCTCCACCAACTCGCGATCGATCTTGGAAAGAGCGGCGTCGCGGTCAGCTTGCCGCATACCGGCGTCCGCCTCCGGGAAAAGTTCGCGCACCAGGTCGGGGATCACGGCTTCGATCCGATCCCCCAAAAGGCAGGTCAGCGCCGCGACATTGAGTTCGGTCGTAATTTGCCGCCCCGCACCGAAGCCGGGCTGCTGCTGCTCCTTCTCCAGTGTCAGAAGCTGGAGGCTGCCCTTGGCGTTGTTCGGCGCATCGAGATTGCTATACTTCTCGTGCCTGCCATAGCGGGTCCGCAACTGCGCAGTCAGTTGGGTTTTGAAAGTGCGAGTGCTTTCCGCAAGACCACGGAGATAGACGGCGATGATGTCGTCTGTATGGGGTGGCGCTGCCGCGACGTTATTACGCTCACATTCGAGCGTCGTAATCTGCCCTTCGACAGTCGTGATTTCGTTGCGGATGGTTTCGATCGTGCTGGCGAACGATGCGATAGCCGTCTGATGAGACATTCGGAAATCTCCATAGGTGCAAAGCCGAAAGGATGATGGCTCTGTCTGATCTATGGAGAGGGATAGGATGCGTTAGGACCTGACACCTGTCAGGCCATAATCATCAGTCAAACAACTGCGGCTGCCTATAATCATCCTCTTCACGCAAGAGGCGATATACATGGCGTTCGGAATAACCCGTTTCGCGTGCAATCTGTACGATTGTCAATGACCGCTTTCTCATTTCTAGAACGCGCGCCCTGAGTTCCGCTTGTTTAGGGATCGAAATTGCGCTGCCGCCAGCCCATGCGGCAAGGCGATCGGCGGCATCGCGCCCGATCGCCACGCAAATCGGGTGATGCGAGCCGATGGTACGCGGCACGTACAGGCCAGTACCACCGAACTGGCGGGCAAGGTCACGGGCCGCCGCCTCGCCAATGGCATCGGCGATTTCATCCATGGCGTCTTGGCCCGCGACCCTGTGTCGTTCAGTCATGACGAATGCCGCCAGTCCATGCCGGAGGGGTGGAAGATGCAACGGCAATCACTGCCGTTGCATCGTGGGCTGCCGCTCGACAGGGCTTCGACCGCCACGCGACGGATTCGGTTCTTTAATCAAGTCATACAGCCGATCGATGTTCGGGCCCGTCATCCCTAGCAACGCCAAAGTCGCTTTCAGCAGGGCTTGCAGTGTATCGACGGCTTTTTGCCCTCCTTGATTGTCGGCAAGCTCATGCGCCTGGACAAGAAGGTCAGCAGCCTGCGAAACCAGCAGGTCTACATCGTTGAGCGCGTTGTACGGGCTCTCGTAAGCCTTGAACATGTTGTCCAGCGTATCATCTGCATATGCCATATCATGCTCTCCATATATATTGTTAAAGCAGTTCCATTGCCGATCTTACTGTTTCACGGGTTATGGGTCCGCCATCCGCCTCATCCACAACAGTCACGAGGAAGTCTGCGAGGCGGCGGAAGCTTCGCTGAGATTTTGCACTCGCGAATGCCGCCCCAATAGCGCGCACCGCCCCTTCGTCATTTATTCCATGCGAACGGGAGAATGCTTCTATGTCTTGCCGATCAACGTGTTCATAGGTCAGGCGCTCGCGATACAGCAGCCTGTCCTGCATACCTTCATCAAGTATGCTCGTTCCGCCGCGCCCGGCTTCCAGCGACAGCTCGTTGTTGCCGACAAAGATCATTCCAATCGGGAATGTCCCCGCACAAAAGTAATGCGGCTCATTCCAGTCGCGAAGAGCATCAATTGCGCCGTTCGTCAGGCGCTGCGCTTCATCAAACACGATCGTTAACTTGGGAAATAGCGCCTCATCTTGGTCCCGCCGCAGTCCATTACCCGCTTTTTCGATCTCGATAGCGATATAGCGCTGAACTTCGCTTGTCGCGTTCGTGACATATCGAGTTGTCGTGCCTTGGCGTTCGCGAAGGGCAAGGAGCATGGATTGCAAAGCCTGAGGGCCGGTCACTCCCCGCTTTGTGATCCGTGTCACCATGACATTACCGGGATTTGCGGCCTTGAATGCCGCAATCGCCGTCGATTTTCCGATGCCAGGAGGGCCAACAAAAAAGGAGGCGCGCCGCCGGTCATGAGTGCGCTGCATACGAGGCACCATGTGTTGGAGGATGCGTGTCGGGATTGGTTCAGTTGCGGGCACGGGCTTGCTCCCTCAGTAGATTTCGGGTTTCGCGATCTTCACGCGCGCGACGGCGTGCCGCCTCGTCAGGCTCCGCATCGCGGCGGCGGGCGTCCTCTATTCTTGCCCCAGCAAAGCGGCTCGCCTCGCTGGACATGTCGAGGTCGATAAGCGGCGCTGGCGCGGCCCGTGTGGGCAGCTGCGTGACGTTGGCGGCGTGAACTTCGGTGGGCGCGATCGGCTGCAACTGGCGGCGGCGCTGGCGGGCCGCGCGCTCGTTGTCCCGCTGATCGCGGCCGGATGCGACGGCGCCCGCCAGTTCCATCGGCAGGTACGGCATGTCGAGTTGCAGCACGGCCCAGCCGAAATCAGGAAGGTCCACCATCGGCAGCGCGTCGCGCTGGTATGGAAGCGCAATCGAGACGGTTTCCCCATTGGGCAGTTCGGGATGCCGATACAGCTTGCCGCCGATCGATACCGCTCCGCGATCCACCCGACGCGTGTCATGACGAGCGAACGCCGCCTCCAGCGCCAGCGGATCAACGCGGACCGGACGCCACCCGGCTTCGACCTTCGCGGCGTACCAGTCGGCTGGACTGCGGCCCTTGAAATAGCCCGACTTGATCGCGATCGTCTCGAATACCTCGATCCGCTCGTTCGCCTCGATACAGAATTGCTCGAACGTGCCGTGATAAGGCTTAGGCGGTTTGCCCACGTTCTGAGTCTTCTTGTCCATGCGGTTGCCGCCAGCCCAACCCAGCATCTGCGAAAAGACAAAGCGGTCCAGTGTCGCAAACTTGCTTTCGATAGGCTTCGACGCGCCCGAATAGGGCTTGGCGCTAATGATCGTCCGCGCGCCCGGATCATTGATAAGTTCCAGCGCTGCCCTGATCTTGTCGAACATGGCAAATTCGGTGCCGTTGTCGCGGTACAGCTTTTGCGGGAAGCCCCATTCGGGATGCGACACCATCGCCTTGAAGGCTTCGATTACATGCTCCTGTCGGACACCTTCACCCGGAGCCAGCAGCACGAAGTACCGGAACACACGGTGCGTTCCCCAGTCCATGAACGCGATCATCTTCGGCCAAGTCGTCGAGCCGTCCGCGCGCCGCACGATGCAGTCCAGCGGCTTCACGTCCATCACGACGATTTCCATGGGTGCGAGGCCCGACGCGTCGCGGGTGATACGCGGCTTCATATCGTCCCAGCGCTTGCGGTCGTTCTCCCGCACGTCGAGCAACCGGGCGGATTGCGCCTCCATGATCCGACGTTGCGAGACGTAGAAGGCCGGGGCGGGCAGTTCGATGCCCCGCAACCTCAGATCGCGCTTGAACAGCGTCAGAGTGTCGCGGCGGACCTGTTCCCATCCGGCACGTTGCGCCGGGGAAGCCCATACGCGACGTATCAGAAGGTCGATTTCGTCGCTGATCGCCGCCAGTTCGTCGGAGGGCCGCTTCGACGCGATCCACGCCGCATCGAATTGCCGAGACACCCACACGCGACGAACGCCAGCATCAGAAGGCAGCTTGCGCGCCAGGGCGTTGCTGTCACCGCCTGACCGTTCAAGCCGCTCTATCCAGCGGTATATGGTACGGACCGGCTCGTTCCACTTGGTCGAGGCGCGAAGGACTTCCGCCTTGCGCTCCGGCGATCCGCGCGGCGCTTCGATCGCCTCTTGAATGACCCGATAGCGATAGTTGGCACGCTCGCCTTGATTGGGTGCTGGACGATAACCGCACCCGATCGCGGGCAGCGGTAGGTCATCACCCCAATAGGCTTCCTGTAGCGGCAGTGGCAGGCTCGACAGTTCCACCTCATAGCGGACGCCTGAACGCCCTCCACGAGATTTCGCGACTTTGCGCACGGTCAGATGGTGGTCCTTCCAAGGCTTACCATCTACCGCACGGCATACCGCTTCATGCGCGGTCTGCCGTGCAATCCCGGCAAGCTCTGCCACCTCTGCAACCGTTAACCAGCGGGCAACTGACATTTCTACGCTGCCCGCCCCTCGCTTGCGGCAATGATCTTCGCACGGAGGGCGCGGGCCTTCGGACCGTTCGTCTTGCCAGCTACGACTTTGTGCGCGTAACCCGGATCAACACCGTTGATGAGGCACCACTGTCGAAGGGTTGTTCCCTTCAGAACGAACCCAGCGCGCACTTGAGGCAGGAGACCGATTTGTACCATCTGCGAAGCCTATCAACCGTTGTGATAATTTGAGTATCACAGGACTTCACATGTCGCAAGCGTTGACAGAATGGGATGGAGACGTCGCGTCACTCATTACTGAGATGAAGCGCCGCATAGCCGTGAGCACCGATCAGGAACTCGCGCGGGCGATGGGCCTAGGACAGAGCACGGTGTCGAACTGGCGCAAGCGGGGGGCGGTGCCTCAATCCTCTCTCCTGCAATTCGAGCGGATGGTTGAGGACGCGGATGGACTAAGTTTTAAGCGTAGTCTGGCTGCCCGTTGCATAGCGATGCGCCTTCCAGAGTTATGGTATCAGTCAATCAAGGATAAGCACACGGGCGGGCGCTATTTGTGGTACGCTGGTATCGCTTACAATCTGAATGCCATCGTCGCTGAAATTGCTCGTCAGATGGAACGTCTCGAAAACACCCACAAAATGCCGATTGACGAACTGGCGCGCATTCTGATCGAGGATGAGAATTTTCTAAACGGCGTAATCAAATGGGTTGCTGATATGCCAATGTCTGACATGCTCGCTCTCGAACTGGCTGCGAACGAGCGCCATCGGCGAACCTGACCAACGCCCTTACCAATGGCAGGTAGAAATTAGATAAATGGCGAAAAACTGCGGTTTACGATTGGTAAGGTGCCGAGACATAGAGATTGGCACTGACAACAAAGAAAATGGCGGATTTCCTGGGTTTTTTGTTAATCGCTTGCCGCAACGGTCAACTTGTCCAGTGCCAATCTCAAAAACTCGCTCCAACGGCCATCCCATGTTGCGGACAGGAAATTCCGCCCACCCCTTGTGTTGCTAAAATGCAACACCATCTGACCTGGAAAGCGACAGGAAGACCAGATGAACCTCGAAAAATTCACCGACCGCGCGAAAGGCTTTCTTCAGGCCGCGCAGACCGTGGCGATCCGCAACAGCCATCAGCGTATCGCCCCCGAACACCTCCTCAAGGCGCTGATCGAGGACGATCAGGGCATGGCGTCCGGCCTGATCCAGGCGGCGGGCGGCGATGCCAAGCGCGTCGAGCGCGAAACCGATGCAGCCTTGGCGAAGATTCCCGCCGTCTCCGGCTCGGGTGCGCAGTCGTCGCCGGGCCTCGACAATGATCTGGTCCGCGTGCTCGACCAGGCCGAACAGGTCGCGCAAAAGGCGGGCGACAGCTTCGTCACCGTCGAGCGGCTGCTGCTCGCGCTTGCCCTGTCCTCCACCAATGCGGCGGGCAAGGCGCTGGCGGCGGGCGGCGTGAACGCGCAGGCCCTGAACGGCGCGATCGAACAGCTGCGCCAGGGCCGTACCGCCGACACGGCGGGGGCGGAGGACCGTTACGACGCGCTGAAGAAATTCGCCCGCGACCTCACGCAAGTGGCGCGCGACGGCAAACTCGACCCCGTGATCGGCCGCGACGAGGAAATCCGCCGCACCATCCAGATTCTCGCGCGCCGGACCAAGAACAACCCCGCGCTGATCGGTGAGCCCGGCGTCGGCAAGACCGCGATCGCCGAAGGCCTCGCGCTGCGCATCGCCAATGGCGACGTGCCGGACACGCTGAAGGACCGCAAGCTGATGGCGCTCGACATGGGCGCGCTGATCGCCGGTGCCAAATATCGCGGCGAGTTCGAGGAACGGCTGAAGGGCGTGCTGGACGAGGTAAAGGCCGCCGAGGGCGACATCATCCTGTTTATCGACGAGATGCACACGCTGATCGGCGCAGGCAAGGGCGACGGGGCGATGGACGCCTCCAATCTGCTCAAGCCGGCGCTGGCCCGCGGTGAGCTTCACTGCGTCGGCGCGACCACGCTCGACGAGTATCGCAAATATGTCGAGAAGGACCCCGCGCTCCAGCGGCGGTTCCAGCCGGTGTTCGTCGGCGAGCCCACGGTCGAGGACACCATCTCGATCCTGCGCGGGCTGAAGGAGAAATACGAACTCCATCACGGCGTGCGTATCACCGACGGCGCGCTGGTGGCGGCGGCGACGCTGTCCAACCGCTACATCACCGACCGCTTCCTGCCCGACAAGGCGATCGACCTGATGGACGAAGCCGCCAGCCGCATCCGCATGGAGGTGGAGTCCAAGCCCGAGGAGATCGAAACGCTCGACCGCCGTATCCTTCGCCTGAAGATCGAGCGCGAGGGGCTGCGCCGCGAGAGCGACGCCGCCAGCATCGACCGGCTCGGTCATCTGGAGGAGGAACTCGCCAATCTCGAGGAGCAGTCGCACGCCCTGACCCAGCGCTGGATGGCGGAGAAGGACAAGATCGCGGGCGAGGCGAAGCTGAAGGAACAGCTCGACCAGGCGCGCATCGAACTCGACCAGGCGCAACGCAGCGGTGACCTCGCCAAGGCTGGCGAGCTGTCCTATGGCCGTATCCCGCAGCTGGAGAAGCAACTCGCCGAGGCCCAGTCCGCGACCGAGGGCGCGATGCTGCGCGAGGAAGTGACCGCCGACGACATCGCGGGCGTGGTCAGCCGCTGGACCGGCGTGCCGGTTGACCGGATGCTGCAGGGCGAGCGCGAGAAGCTGCTCCGTATGGAGGAGGTCATCGGCAAGCGCGTGATCGGGCAGGAGGATGCGGTGCGCGCCGTCTCCACCGCCGTCCGCCGCGCGCGCGCTGGCTTGCAGGACCCGAACCGGCCGCTGGGCAGCTTCCTTTTCCTCGGCCCGACGGGCGTGGGCAAGACCGAGCTGACCAAGGCACTCGCCGAATTCCTGTTCGACGATCCCAGCGCCATGGTGCGCATCGACATGAGCGAGTTCATGGAGAAGCACAGCGTCGCCCGGCTGATCGGTGCCCCTCCCGGCTATGTCGGCTATGAGGAAGGCGGCGTCCTGACCGAGGCGGTACGGCGGCGGCCCTATCAAGTCGTGCTGTTCGACGAGGTGGAGAAGGCGCATGGCGACGTGTTCAACGTGCTGCTCCAGGTGCTGGACGACGGTCGCCTGACCGATGGCCAGGGGCGGACGGTCGACTTCTCGAACACGCTCATCATCCTGACCTCGAACCTGGGCAGCCAGTATCTGGCGAGCGTCGAGGACGGGCAGAGCGTCGAGAGCGTCGAGCCGCAGGTGATGGAAATCGTGCGCGGCCATTTCCGCCCCGAATTCCTCAACCGGCTGGACGAGATCATCCTGTTCCACCGGCTGGGCCAGAGCCATATGGGACCGATCGTCGACATCCAGGTCGGCCGCGTCGCCAAGCTGCTGAGCGATCGCAAGATCGGCCTGCACCTGACCGACGCCGCCCGCGAATGGCTGGGCCGGGTGGGGTATGACCCGGTCTATGGCGCCCGGCCGCTGCGCCGCGCGGTGCAACGCCACCTGCAGGACCCGCTGGCCGAGGAAATCCTGCGCGGGAACGTCAAGGACGGATCGACCGTCACCGTGGACGAGGGCGACGGCAAGCTGGCGCTGTCGGTCGCCTGAGCCCGGGCGAGGCCGGGAAACCATCCCGACCTCGCCTCCCCTCAGCCCGGGACAGGCCCGCGTCGCAACCAGCCGGTGATCGCATAACGGCGATAGGGCGCGGCGCGGGTTACTTCCGATACGCTGTGCGGTTGCGGCACGGAGAAGATATTGAGCGTGTTGAACTGCGGCACCCAGGCTTCCGCCGCATCGCCCTGTTCAGGGTGGAACAGCAGCAGCCCGCCCCATTCGCACCGCCAGGCGGGCGTCAGCCCCAGGACATAGGCCGCCACCCGGTTCTTGCCCGGCACCCCGTCGTCATGGCCGGTCAGAAAATCCCCAGGCGCATAGGCCGTCGCCTGTGCATCGGCCATGGCGACCCTTTCGTCGCCAACGATGCCGCGCAACAGATCGAGCGTCGGCCCCTGGGACATCCAGCGGGCAAAGGCCGCCAGTGGATCGTCGCTCGCACCCCGCGCGGCCGCACCGTCAGGCGTACGAATGGTCTCGTAGCGATATTGGAAGCCGTTACGCGCCCCCGCATAGACGGCATCCTCCAACGCCTGTCGCTGCTCCGCACGCATCCCCTGGCGGGTGGCGCGGTCCAGTTCGAATATCCGATCGCCGCTGTTCACGACCTGCCGCCAGTCGCTGCGCTGGCGCAGATGGTCATGCCACCAGACCGCGCATTCATTGGTCAGGATGGCCGGAATCCGAACCCGCCCGTCCTGTGCGAAGTCGCGCGCCAGCCGATCGGGGTCGAGGGACGAATTGAGTTGAAGCGGCGGCAGGTCCATGTCGCGACTGTTCGACCATCCGGGCACCGCCAGCAACCGGAAATACGCGCAACCGATCGCGTTCCGCAGCCCAAGAAAAAGGGGCGGCTCCCGAAGGAACCGCCCCTGCAAGTGGGATCCGCCGAAGCGGACCCTGGGGTTAGAAGTTGAACTTGGCGCCCGCGCGGAACGAGCGGCCGAAGATGCCGTCGCCGCCCTGCACCGCGTTGTACAGATACGCGCCGTAGGTGACCGGATCGACCGGGGGCAGGCGGTTGAAGACGTTCAGCACGTTCACATAGAATGTGAACTTGTCGTTGACCTTGAACGACGCGTTCGCATCCGCGGTGATGTAGCTCTTCACGCGACAGCCGAAATAGGCTGGGGCCTGGCCGCAATCCTTGTACGCGTCGCCCTGGTCCATGGCCGACAGGTCATAGCCCGAGGTGTAGTTGACCGTGCCCGTGAACGCGAAGTCGCCGAAGTCGAACGTGTTGACCCAGTTGCCCTTCCACTCGAACGTACCCGAACCGGCCGTCAGGTTGAAGTTGCCGAGCGTGTCGACATAGGTCTGGCGCTTGCCGTCCACCGTCGTGCTCAGCTCCAGGATCAGGCTGGCGTTCAGGTTGGTGTTCCAGCGGAACGAGCCGAAATCGTAAAAGCCGTTCATGCCGAAATCGATGCCTTCGGACTTGATCGTCTGGGCATTGATCAGCTGCGAACGGACAAAGGCGATCTTCGGCGTGGCGTTCGGGTTGTTCACGTCGACCGCATCCGGGATGACCGTGAAGCCGCCGGGGATCGCGGTGCCCGCATAATAGGCGGCGATCGCAGGCGACAGGTCGGGCGTGGTGATCGCCCCGGTCTTGCGGATATTGTAGTAATCGACGGTCAGCGACAGGCCGCGCACCGGGTCCACCTTGATGCCGGCGGTAAAGCTGCGCGACTTTTCGGGCGCCAGGTCCTGCGACGCCAGCGTCGTCTGGCCGATCGAGTAGTTTGCGATATAGCCGGCGCAATTGGTCGGCGTCTTCTGCGAACAGATCTGATTCGCACCCGGATTGATGCTGTACTGGCGCAGGAACGAGTCCGGGATACTGCTCAGCGACTGGGTCACATAGCCCGTGGTGGGCAGCGCGTTCGCCTCGCCGAAGGAGGGGATGCGGAAGCCACGCGAATAGGTGCCACGCAGTGTCACCTGGCGGATCGGCTTGAAGATCGCACCGAACTTCGGCGAAAAGGCGCTCTGACCGCTCGAATAATGGTCGTAGCGACCCGAGGCGTTCAGGGTCAGCTGATCGACGACCGGCGCGTTGACCTCGTAGAAGGCCGACGACACGGTGCGGTTGCCCTTGGTGCCGAACGCGTTCAGGCGGAAATAACGCTGGGTCGGGCCATTCTCGTCCGAGTTGGCGCTGGGGGCGTCGATCGCTTCATAGAAGATCGATCCGCCGACCGCCACGCGCAGGTCGCCGCCCGGCAGGGTCATGATCGCCTTGCCCAGCGTAAACTGCGCCTGCAGCAGATCCGAGCTGTCGTTGGTGATGTTGGTCGGCGTCAGATAGTTCAGCGTCGCCTGGCTGTTCTGGCCCGGGTTGATGAAGTTGTAGCTGCCGTCCTTGATCACATCGAGCAGGTGCTGGATGTAGACATAGCCGTTCTGCTCGAGGCGCAGATCGGTGTGCATCGCGGTCGCATCGAAGCGATAGTCGACGTCGTTCAGGATCGTGCCGTTGATCCCGAAGGCGGCGCGATAGACGCGGCTGCGGGTGTTGGTCGATTCGAAGCTGTTCGGCAGCTGGCCGACCAGGCGCGCGACCTGCCCTGCGGCGGCGAACGGGTTGTTCGGGTTCAGCGTGCCGTTGGTGACGTTGCACGCGCCGACCGTCGTGCGCGGGCACACATAGACCGGCAGCGCCAGGATCGCCGAATTGGGATCGATCGCCGAGGTCGGGTTCTGCGACGTCGAATATTGCGGGAACAGGATACCGGCGGGCGCATTAGCGCGGATCGTGGTCGGCGACCCGGTATAGCTGGTCGTGGCCTGCTGGAAATTGACCTGCAGATAGGCTTCCGACGTGTCACCGATCTTGGCGGTGAAGCGCGCCGAACCGCCGACACGCTCGATGTCGGGCGTGATGTTGCCGTACAGGCGCTGGGTGTCGACCTGGCAGACGGTGCCCGGTGCGGTGGCGTTGGCAGGCAGCGCCAGTTCGGCCGCCGTCGGGTTGTACGGATTGCCGGTGAGGCAGCCCGCCGCCGGGTTCAGCAGCTGATAGCGGCCAAGCGCGGTGGTGTTGGTCGCATCCGCCGGGCGGACATAGAAGTTCGGCGTGTTGATCGCGAAGCCGTTGGTGAACTGGTTGTTCGCGTCCAGCCCGTTGGCGATGTTGTTCGGGCCACAGACCAGCTGGCCGGTGCGGCTGGAGCAGATGCTACGCTCGTCACTTGTGTTGTACGGCGCGGGCAGCTGGCTCGCGCGGACGCCTTCCGAGCGATAGTAGAAGCCGCTGACATAGGCGTTATAGCCCTGCTCATCCAGGTCGCCGGTGCCCGCGGTCAGCGAGACGCGCTGGTTGGCGTTATAGCCGCGCTGCGAGATGCCCGCTTCGGCGCGGCCCATCACGCCCTTTACCGAGCGCTTGGTGATGATGTTGACCACGCCCGCGATCGCGTCCGCGCCGTAGCTCGACGAAGCGCCGTCGCGCAGCACTTCGACGCGGTCGACGATGTCGTCGGGGATGGTGTTCAGGTCGACGAAGTTGCGCGTGCCGTCGTCCGACAACGGATAATAGGCGGCGCGCAGGCCGTCGAACAGGACCAGCGTCGAGTTGGTCGACAGGCCGCGCAGCGACACTGACGAAGCGCCGCTCGCAAACGCACCATTGGCGGTGAACGAGTTGGTCAGCGCCGGGCCATTGTTCGACGCCAGCGCCTGGATGCCCGCCTGCACCGTGTTGATGCCGCGCACGTCGAGATTTTCGGCAGTGATCGTCGATACCGGCGACACGCCGGTGTCGGCACCGCGAATGATCGATCCGGTGACGATGATGTCGCCGCCGGTGCCCGCATCCGCCTGTTCGGCACCCTGCGCGACCTGAGCATTGGCTTCAGCGTTCTGATTGGCGGCCGGCACGCTTTGCGCCAGCGCGGGCGCCCCCAGCAGCATCGACAGCGGCGCAACGGTGCCCAACAGGCCCAGCTTGCGCGGCCCCATCCACGAATAGGTCATGGTCTACACCCCTTTTCCCGTCCGACGGCCGATTTCGGCTCGCCGGTCTACCCAACTTCATGAAACGGAATTTCTGTCCCGTAACTGAATGTTGCTTGATTGGTACGGAGCAGTGCCGTTGTAAAGATGGGAAAAATGCAACGGCCGATCACGCGTTACGTCATGACAGATGCAACATACACTCTTACGCAATGCCGTGATATCGATTGCATGACGTACCGGATGTGATGCCATTGATACATTTTGCGACAATATTTTTGGCCTATTTTTGCCTTCACCCATTTGCCACCGGACTGGCACGGGCAAAAAAAGGGGCGGCGGACCCTTAGGTCCACCGCCCCTCCCTTCGTGGGTCAGAACGAAGGTTTAGAAGGTGAAACGTACCGAGGCGAAGAAGTCGCGACCCAGTACGTCATAGACGCCCGGATAGGTGTTCGACTGCTCCTGATTCAGGCCAAGAACCTTTGGCTTCTTGTCGAACAGGTTATTCACGCCGATCGCAAAGTTCATGTTGTTGGTGACATCGAAGGCGAAGGTCAGGTCAAACACGTCATATGCGGGGATACGCTCGACGAAGTAGGTCGTGTCGGGATCGTCGTCACGAACGCCCGACAGGTGGCGCCACCGCATGCTGATGGTCGTCGGGCCATCGAGCAGCGATGCACGGCTCGCCCACTTCCAACGCGGCGTCGGATTTCCGCATGCCAGTGCGCCAAAGGCTCCCGCGCACTTGTTGTTCAAGTCGGGCGCAGTGGCGACCGGCGTCAGGGTGTTCTTACCGGTGTAAGTGCCCTGGAACGAGAAGTTCAGACGGCTGGCCTGCTCTCCACCGAAAATCGAGAAACCGAGCTTGGTGGCGTAATCCACGGCAAAGTCGACACCCTCCACTTCCAGCTTGCCGACGTTGGCGTTCAGCAGCGACGGAAGGTTTTCACCATCGAACTGACCCAGCGCATTTCTCTTGCCAAGGAAGACTTGGCAATACGGGCTGCTGATGCTCTGGAAGGTATTATAGCAGAGGCTAAGCGAATTGCCGAGACCACCGCCAAAGGTGCTGATCGCATCCTTGACCTTGATATTGAAATAGTCGGCCTTGATCGTCAGCCCGCGGATGAAGGACGGCTGGAACACCGCACCCGCGGTGATGCTGTCCGACACTTCCTGCTTCAGGTTCGGGTTGCCGCCGAAAACGCCCTGGATCTGCGAGTTGAGCTGGGTGCTGCTCTGACCAACCGCCGATGCAGGAACGCCGGTCGCGATGCAGAGATTGCGAATCGTGGCGTTGGTTGCCGCCGAAGCCAGCGAGCAGGGATCGGTCGCGGTCGGGAAGCTGACCGCTGCACCCTGATACAGTTCGGCGATGTTCGGCGCACGAACCGCGCGCTGATACTGAGCGCGGAAAGTGATGTCGCGGATCGGCGCCCACTGCGCGTCGGCCGCATAGGTCCAGACGTTACCCACGCCGTTCAGCGAGTAGCTGGAGTAGCGGCCTGCGCCACCCAGTTCGAGGCGGTGGAAGAATGGGCGATCCGACACGATCGGAACGCGCAACTCGCCAAAGACTTCCTTGACATTGTAGCTGCCGCTGGTGGGGTCGCCCGCGTTGAAACCGATCACGTCACCCGACGACAGGGCCGTATCCGGCACAAACTCCGCCGACATCTTGCGATATTCGCCACCCAGGGCGAACGCCACATCGCCAGCGCCCAGGCCCAGGTTGAACAGCGACCCCGAGACCGAGGCGTTGGCCACCTGCAGTACCGACATGTCGCTGTTCTGCGCGACGATCGAGATCTGATCGACCATCGCCCGGGTCAGCGTGCCCGGACCGAAGACGTTGATCGGGGTTGCCGTACCGTTCAGACCAGCACTGAACGCCGACTTGGAGATGTTGCCGGCCTGGATGTTCGAGTTGCGGGTACGCGCATAGGAGTAATACGCGTCGTAGTTGAGAGCATCCGTGATCGCGCCACGAACGCCGACCAGCAGGCGGAACGCGTTGCGCTCGTCTAGCGAGTTGCGCGAACCGGTCTCATTGACGCGACGCTGGACCGACAGCGGGACGATACCGTCACCCACCGTGTTGCCGGTCGTCGCGATAGCATCCAGCGCACGGAGCGCGGCGACGTCGTTCGCCGACAGGAACTGTGACACGGAGTTGATATTGACCTGATACGTGCCCGTCACCGGGGTCGGTGCCAGCTCGTTCGCCACGCGATTGTTTACGAAGGTCGCCTCGACATAGGCGGTGTGACCATCCTTGAACTCGTAATCGGCATAGCCACCAAGCAGGTAACGCTCCTGCGGAACCATCAGGTAGTTATCGACCGCGTAATTGTAGAGATCGGTCGGCGTACGACGGCGGCTGACGCCCGGGGCGGTGAAAAAGGCGCCCGGAGAGCAGAAGACGTTGCCGGTCGGGCACACGGACGAACCATAGGTCGAGGTCACACGACCGTTCGGCGTGGTCGACGAACCGCCGGGAAATAGACCGGTCGGATTGCCGTTCGCGTCGAAATTCTCCTGCTGCGCGACGCTCGAAAAGCCACGCGCGCCCTGGAGGATCGAGGCACGATTGTAATATTCGCCATAGACCGTCGCATGGCCACGATCGCCCAGCTCGCCGCCGATCGCAACATAACCTTCGTAACGGCGGCCATCGCCACGCTCGGTGATGCCGTACTGGCCACCCGCGATCACGCCGTTCAGGTTGTTGCGGAGGCGGAAGTTGACGACGCCAGCCAGCGCGTCCGAGCCATACACGGCCGATGCACCGCCGGTCACAACGTCAACGCCTTCGAGCAGGAAGGACGGGATGGTGTTCAGGTCGACGACCTGCGAGGTGTCATAAGAAACCCAGCGACGGCCATTGACCAGGACCATCGTCCGCTGCGCGCCGAGGCCACGCAGGTTCAAGGTCGATACACCGCCGCCCGGATTGTTCGAGAAAGCGGTCGACCCCGGAATCACCTGCGGCAGGGTGTTGATGACCTGCTCGACATTGACCGTACCCGAAAGCTGGAACTCCTCCTGACCGACGACCGCGATCGGGGCAGCAGTCTGCAGGTCGCGGCGCGCGATGCGCGAACCGGTAACGACGACTTCGCCGCCTTCGGGTTGCTGCGTCGTGGGTGCGGTGGTGACGTCGGCGTTACCGCCGGTGGCAGGCGCGGTCTGCGCCTGGGCTGCGGTGCCGACCGTGAAGGCACCCAGCATGAACGTCGTTGCGAGCAAGCGCGAACGCATTCCCTTCATATTCTAACCCCTTTTTTTGTTCATCCGTCTTCGCGGATCGGCGATGTTCGCACGGGACACGTGCGCCACCGACTGATTTAAGGTTTATGCAATAGTTCTGACATCAGGCAACATTCTAACACGCACAGACAGCGAAAATGACGCAGCTTTTAGCAATCTAGTGACAAAACTGACACAGGACGTGTCAGGCGGCAAAAAGGGTAAAGGGCGGAAAATGACTGTGACAGCACCGACAAAGTCCATATTTGTCATATTCTTAGCATCGGCGGCTCTAGCCGTCGGTCCGGCCGCGGCGCAGGATGCGGCTGGTACAGGTCAATCGGCGTTGCTGATCGACAAGATCACCGCCTGTCGGACGATCGGCGATGCGGGGCGGCGGCTGGCCTGTTTCGACCAGGCGGCGGCGGCGCTCGCCCAGGCACGGAATGACCGACAGATGGTCGTGCTCGACCGCGGCGAGGTCCGCCAGAAGCGGCAGTCGTTGTTCGGCCTGCGCCTGCCGGAGATTCAGCTGTTCGGTCGTGACGAGGCCAAGGAGCCCGAGATTCGGGAAGTCCGCTCCAAGGTGGTCCGGCTCACCCGCTATGGGCGCGACCAATGGACCGTCTGGCTGGAACAGGGAGGCGTATGGCGCACCACCGAAAAGGCGCGTTTCGATCCGGAAGTCGGTCAGTCGGTACGCATCTTCAAGGCGGCCATGGGCAGCTTCCGCGCATCGTTCGACGACAATCTGGCGGTGCGGATCGAACGGGTCGAATAACACGTCACGGCATCGGCCCCGTCACCAGCAGCGGGTCGAGCTTGCGGCCGCGCCATTGCAGGCTCCAGTGGAGATGCGGGCCGGTGGCACGGCCCGTGGCACCGACCGCGCCGATCGGCTGGCCCTGGCGGACATGGTCGCCGACGCGGACGTCGATGCGCGACAGGTGGAGGAAGGCGCTGTTCAGTCCCTGGCCGTGGTCCAGCATCAGCAGATGCCCCTCCAGCGTGAAGGGCTGCTCAGCCGCCAGGATCACGACGCCGTCCGCGGGGGCGCGGACGATGGTGCCGGTGGGGACCGCGACGTCGGTGCCCGAGTGATAGCTGCCCGGCTCGCCGCGATAGATGCGCTGCGCCCCGAACAGGCCCGAGATGCGCCCCGTCACAGGCCATGCCAGCGTCTGACGCCAGCCCTCCGCATCGGTTTCCTGCGCACGGGCGGCCCGTATCAAGGCGAGTTCGGGGGGACGCCGCCGTTGGAATTCGGGATCCGGCACGGGATATTTGGGCAGCCTGTTCAGCCGCTCGATCCGCCAGTCACGCGGCGCGATGGTCAATGGCTGCCGCACCTGTCGGCCGTCGGACAAGCTGGCGACCAGTTCGGCCGATGCCCCTGCGTCACGGTCGAATCCAGCCAAAAACGCCCCGTCCGGGGCCAGCGGCAGGACTTGTCCGTCGAGCGTCACTGACACCGCCCCGGTCGGGGCCTGCCCGTGGATCAAGCCGCCCTGGCTGAGCTGCCCGGTCCAGTGGAACGGGGTCAGGGGAATGGCGACAGGGGCTGGAGCGGGGCGTGGCGCTTGGGTGGTGGCGGGTGCCGCCATGGGTTCGGCCGGTGCCACACATCCGGTGAGCAGCAACGCAACGACTCCGCCCCCCATCCTCATTGCGGACCGAGCACCTTCGCCGTCGCCTCGGCATCGGCATAGGCTTCCTGCCGCGCCGCGCTCCAATATTTCAGGTCTTCGAGCGCGATGCGCCGCCCCGTCACCGCGCAGACGACGTGATCGCCCGGCGACAGGACACGAAAGCCATTGGCCATATAATGAAGCCGCGCGGGGCGATCGGTGTTCGACATCAGCATGTTGGTCTCTTTCGGGGTCAAAGGAGCGTCGGCTGATCCGGCCCAGCCTGTTTCGGCTGCTCCCGCCTAGGCTTGTCATAGGTTTTGAGAGCAGGCCGCTCAACCCCGGCCGCGTCCACCGCCACGTCCACCGTGCCGTCGCGGAAGCGCAGGGTCAGCGTATCGGCCGCCCGCGCCGCCTCGGCCGAGGACAGGGTCTCGCCACCCGGCCGCGCGGTGATCCGGGCATAGCCGCGCTCCAGGATACGATCGGGGTTGAGCGACTGGACCAGCCGCCAGGTCGAGGCCAGCCGGTCGCGCCCGCGCTCCACCTGCCGCTCCAGAATCGCGGGCCGCAGTGCCGCGCCCACCCGGTCCAGCCCGCCGCGCGCCAGCGTCACCCGCCGCTCCAGACCACGGTCGAGCCGCGCCCCCGCTTCGTCCGCCCGCTGGCGCTGCGGCCCCAGCAACTGGTCCCGCTTGGGCAACAGCCGCGCCATCGCCGTCAATTGCTCGCGCCCGCGTTCGACATAGCGCCGCGCGCACCGCTCGGCGCGCTGCCCCTGCGCGGCGACGGTCAGGCGGATGTCGGCCAGCACCGGCACCGCGATCTCCGCCGCCGCCGTGGGGGTCGGCGCGCGCAGGTCGGCGGCATAGTCGCACAGCGTCGTATCGGTCTCATGCCCCACCGCCGAGATGATCGGGATGGAGCAGTCGGCGACCGCGCGCACCACGACCTCCTCGTTGAACGACCAGAGATCCTCGATCGAGCCGCCGCCGCGCGCGACGATCACCAGGTCGGGGCGCGGCACCGGGCCGCCGGGTTCGATCGCATCGAAACCCCGGATCGCCGCCGCAATCTCCCTGGCCGAGCCGTCGCCCTGCACCTTGACCGGCCAGACGATGACATGGGTGGGGCAGCGATCCTCCAGCCGGTGGAGGATGTCGCGGATCACCGCGCCGGTCGGCGAGGTGACGACGCCGATCACCGGCGGCATGAAGGGCAGCGGCTTTTTCCGTTCGCGCGCGAACAGCCCCTCGCCCGCCAGCTTGGCCTTCAGCTTTTCGAGCAGCGCCATCAGCGCGCCCGCACCCGCCAACTCCATCCGCTCGACGACGATCTGATATTTGGAGCGGCCGGGGAAGGTGGTCAGGCGGCCGGTGGCGATCACCTCGATCCCGTCCTGCGGCTGGAAGGGCAAGGTATTGGCCGCCCCCTTCCACATCACCGCGTCGATGACCGCATTCTCGTCCTTCAGGCTCATATAGACATGGCCCGAGGTGGCGCGCTTATACCCCGAAATCTCGCCGCGCAGGCGGACATGACCGAACTCGCCCTCCACCATCCGCTTCAGCTTCAGGCTGAGTTCGCCGACCGATAGCGCGAGCGCGTTGTCGCCGGCGATCTCCTCGGCTACCAGCCTCGAACTTTCGTCATAGGGATAAGGATCGGGCATGAACGTCCTGCTGCTGGGATCGGGTGGCCGCGAACACGCACTGGCGTGGA